>WBZM01002415.1_pt1 | contig 15967 bp, 12 predicted proteins | sample 5204271 | NCBI WGS metagenome assembly WBZM01 (sample SAMN12344346, study PRJNA552823) | activated sludge metagenome | biome: Activated sludge suspended growth; feature: Nitrification reactor; material: Wastewater; isolation source: activated sludge from nitrification reactor of wastewater...
GCCTTTGCGCCGCGCCTGCTTGAGCCGCCCCGGCTTCGACTGCTCAGCGCAGGGTTCGTGGTAGCGGTTCTTTTTGTCTTTCCGATCGCTGATGCCTTTCGATTCTCTGAGCGCGAGAAAGGCCTGGAGTTGGTGTTCGATCGGAGTGTTCTTGAGAGCGGTGACTATGACGTGTTTCAGCAGACGATGAATGCCCAACGGCTCGTCGCTGAGGAAGGGGTGTTTCTCGGCGGGCAGGTGATTGGTGTGCCACTCTTCTGGGTGCCTCGTGCCTTCTGGTCCGGTAAACCGGAGCCAACAGGCATCGTGGTGGCTGAGCATCAGGGGTATGACTTCACCAATGTCTCGGCGCCCGCATGGACGGAGGGATACGTCGACTTCTGGTGGCCGGGTGCCATTGCTCTGATGGGGTTGCTCGGTTCGTTCGCGGCAATTCTCGAGAGCGGTTTGCTGGCGCCAAATCGACGTAGTCTCTACGGCGCGATAGCTCCGTTCTACATTGGCTATCAGTTCATCATCCTGCGGGGAACTCTGATGGCGATCGTGCCGATACTGGCGTGCTGGTGTCTACTCGCATGGTTGACTTGCCGGCACCAGGGCTTGCCAGTCGGGACACGAAGGACATCAGCCGCAACCTCATAGAGCGCGCCAGATTGGTCGATGTCGTGTCGCAGGATCGTGACGGTGGCGCCACTGAGGAAGCGGCGCGAACCTTCGGAAATACCTGAGCTCACGGTCGGCGGCAACTGGGGAGGTCAAACCGATAAGGTTTCGGACCTATGAGCGACGTCGACCGCTCGGAGATGACGCTCCGCGACTACTGGCGAATGGTGATGCGCCGGAAGTGGATCGTGGTGGCGGGGGTCGTCGCTGCCGTGGTGCCGGCGGTGGTGCTGTCGTTGATGCAGGACCCGCAATACCGGGCCACAGCCGAGGTGATCATCCGGGCGGCCAGCAGCGAGAGCGTGTTCGAATCGGGATCCGGTTCGTCGGATCCCGACCGCGTGGTGCAGAACGAGATCTCCGTCATCGAGGGCGAGGTGGTGGCGGCGCAGGTGCGTCAGGACCTCGGGCTCACCGAGGAACCACCCGAGGCCACCGCTCGAGCCAGGGCCGACACCGACGTCGTCGAGATCTCCGTCGAGAGCGGCGAGCCCGACACCGCGGCCATCCTCGTGAACGCCTACGTGCAGGCGTACACCCAGGTGAAGACCGCACAGGCCGTCGCCGCGTTCGAACAGGCGAGCGGCGAACTGCAGGGCAGCATCACCGAACTCCAGACCCAGATCGACGACCTCGACGCCGAGATCGCCAACGCCTCGTCCACGCAACTGTCGACGCTCGAGGCACAGCGCCGCTCCCTGCTCGACCGACAGGACTCGCTGCGCGAGACGCTCGACCGGCTGCGCATCGACGCCGGCATCTCGAACCAGGGGGCCGAGGTCGTCCGTCCTGCCGAGGCACCCACCGACCCGTTCGCGCCCACCCCGATCCGCACGGCCGTGCTCGCGATCATCGTCGGTCTGCTCCTCGGGCTCGGCGCCGCGTTCGTGATCGACTACCTCGACCAGTCGATCAAGCACCCCGCCGACCTCGAGAAACTGCGCACCGACGTGCCCCTGCTGTCGGTGGTGCCGGTCACCCCTTCCCGCGACAAGCGACCGATCGCGCTCAGCGACCCCAACGACCACTCCGTCGAGAGCTACCGGTCGCTGCGCACCAGCGTCCAGTTCCTCGGCATCGAACGCGACGTCCAGGTGCTGCAGATCACGAGCGCCATGCCCGGCGAGGGCAAGACCACGACCGCGGCCAACCTCGCCGTCGTGCTCGCCCAGATCGGTGCGACCGCCGTCATCGTCGACGCCGACCTGCGCCGGCCACGACTGCACCAGGTGTTCGGACTCCCGCCGCAGATCGGCCTCACCAACAACCTCGTCGGCGATCCGCTCGATCTCACCCTGCAGACCGCCCCTGAAGGCCTCGAGGTGATCGTCTCCGGAGCGGTGCCGCCCAACCCCAGTGAGATGCTGAGCAGCAAGCGGATGACCGAGGTCATCACCGAGCTCCGCAAGCGCTTCGACTACGTGATCGTCGACTCGGCCCCCGTGCTGCCCGTCAGCGACGCCAAGGCGCTCAGCCGCCAGGTCGACGGCGTCCTCATCGTCGTCCAGGCCGGCCGTGCCGCACTGCCGCAGCTGCGACAGACGCTCGCCACGCTCGAGCAGGTGAACGCGCCGATCCTCGGCCTGGTGTTGAACAAGGCCTCCGAAGGCGATGGCGACGGCACGTACGGGTACGGCTACGGCTACGGCGGCTACGCGTCGAACACCGACATCACCGGCCGCACCCCGCGCCCGACCGCCAAGTAGCCACGCCCTCCACCGATCGCCCAGCGCACGGTCCGGGCCCGTCCAGCGCTCGTCTAGGGTGATGCTCTGAATCGTTCTCGGACGATGGCGGGAGGGCAGATGGAGACCAGGCGGCTAGTGGCCACGGCGGTGGTCGCAGCAGGAATCGCTTCGGCGATGGCGGTCTTGCCGTCGTCGTCCGGCATCGGCGCAGACGACCTCTCGGTCGTCCTCGTCGCCGGCCGGGGGGAAGCGTCGCTCGCCACCGGCGACCGTCCGATGCTCGACCGGCTCCGGTCGCAAGGGCACACCGTCACCGTCGTCGACGACGACGCGATCGGCCGGGGCGCCGTCGAAGCCGCCGATCTCGTGGTGGTGTCGTCGTCGGTGACGCCGGCCGTCGTGCCCGGATGGCTCACCGAGGTCGCGGTGCCGATCCTCAACCACGAGGTGTACGCGGCACCGACACTCCGCCTCGGCACGTCACCGCGGGAGTTCACCGGCGCGTCCACGCTCGACGTCGTCGCGCACCCCGTCACCGCTCCGCTGCGCGGCATCGTCACCGTCGCATCGGCCACCACCTTCGGCGCGGTGACACCCGCAGCCGGCGGCGAGGTCGTGGCGCGCATCCCCTCGCGCACCGCTGCGGCGCTCGTGCTCTACGACGTCGACGAAGCAGGCCCGGCCCGACGCGCCAACGCGTTCGTCGGGTATCCGGCACCCTCGGCGCTCAACAGCAACGGGTGGCGTCTGGTCGACCAGACGATCGCGTGGTTGCTGGGAGCGGGAGTGCCGCCCACCACCTCCACGACATCGGCGCCGTCGACGACCGTCGACGGCACCACCACGACCAGCAGCACCACCACGACGACCTCCACGACGACCTCCACCACGACGACGACGACCACCACGACACCACCGTCGGACGTCACCCTGCACGTCGCACCGAACGGCACCGGCAACTGCCGCACCGTCACCACCCCGTGCGGCACGATCGAGGCGGCCGTCGCCATCGCCACCGGCGGCGAACGGATCCTCGTCAAGGCCGGCACCTACGCCAGCCCCACCGGCACCCAGACCTACCGGCGTGGCACGTCACGTACCGCCCCCGTGATCGTCCAACCGGCCACCCCCGGCGCCGTGGTCGAGCTCCGCGGCCACCACGACATCCTCACGCCGAAGATCGTGTTCGACGGCATCCACCTCGTCCGCGGATCGATCAAGTTCCGAACCGGCGCACACGATGGCGGGGTACGCAACGCCACGGTCACCTTCGGCAACATCTCGCTGCTCGGCGCCGACCGCGTGTTCGTCCGCGACTCCGTGTTCCGCGACAACGAGGAATGGGACTTCATCATGATCGGCCTCGGCTCCGACGACGCCGTCATCGCCGGCAACGACATGGACGACAACCCCGAGATCGACCTCACCGACAGCGACCACGCCGACTGCATCGAGATCGTCGGCCCCGACCAGCGGCTCGTCATCGCCGACAACGTGATGACCGCCTGCGGCCACGCGGCGATGGAACTCGTCACCACACGCGGCGCGATCGACGACGTGCTCGTGACCGGCAACTTCTTCCAGGAGTGTGTCGTGCGCACCACCCAGTGCTACGCCAACGTGGCCGTCAAGGTGAACGACGGCAAGACCGTGCTGGGCGGCCCGGGCGGCTACGCGATGACCAACGTCCGACTCGTGGACAACGTGTTCGACGGCGGGCTCCTGCTCAAGGTCACCACACGCGTCGTCGTCACCGACAACCAGATGTCCGCCGGTAGGAGTTCACCGGCACTCGACGTCTACGACCGCTGCACCGCGCACACCATCGAGGGCAACACGATCGAGAGCTACCGCGGCGCCTCGTGCAACGGCATCCCTGCGACCAACACGATCGGCCCGGCCGACTGCTCGCCCGCCGACGCCTGCGGGCGCGACCCGAGAGCGTGAACGGACGCCGTCGATAACGTTGCCGCCGTGACGTCCACGGCAGCGCGCGTACTGGTGGTGTGCACCGCCAACGTGTGCCGCAGCCCGATGGCCGAAGCGCTGCTCCGCCACCACCTCGCCACCCGCGACGTGGACGTCACGGTCACCTCGGCCGGTACCCGTGCCGTCGACCTGCCCGTCGACCCGGTCGCCGTCGACGCCCTCGTCCGCATGGGCGTCGACCTCGCCGACCACCGACCACGGCGACTCAGCCGCGAGATCATCGAGCGCGACGGCGCCGACCTCGTGATCACCATGACCCGTGAACACCTCCGCGACGTCGCCGTCACCCACCGCAACGCCTTCGCCCGCACGTTCACGCTCCCCGAGCTCGTCCGGCGCGCGTCCGCAGCGCCGGCGTCGACGCCCGTCGACCTGTCGACGTGGGCCACCTCGCTCGGCAGCGGCCGGCGACCCGGCGACCTCCTCCGACCCGACCCCGACGACGACGTCGACGACCCCTACGGACGAGGCACCACCGCCGTGCGCGCCACCGCCGACGCGATCGACCGCATGGTACGCAGCCTCGTCGACCTCGCACCCTGGCCCCGACGCTGACCGGCCCCGGCCCTCGTCGCACCCAGCAGTCGGGTCAGACCGCGATCTCCTTGGAGACGTCGTCGCTGTACTTCGCCACCAGCGACGCCGACATCATCGACGCGATGATCCCCAACACCTGGCCCTCGTCGAGGGCCGGCTCGAGATCGCTCAACTCGGCCATGATCCCGCGCAACGAACGGGGCCGATCGAGCACGGCCCACACCATCGCTGCGCCGCCCACCAGGTCGTGCGGCTCGCCGGTCGGCGGCGACACATGGATCCGCCCCGGGCTCGCCTGCCACTCCACCAGCGGGAGCCGCCGGTACAACTCCACTCGCCCGCTCACGAGTCGGAGGCTACGCCCCGCCTCGAGAGCAGTCGTGGATGGTTCCCAACTCGTCACGACAGCCGGGTCACACCAGCGTCGACGATGGGCTCCGCCGGGGCATCGTCGATCGACACGTCGATCTCGAGCGGCTGCACCAGCGGCGGATTCGACACCACCAACCGGTACGGCACGTCGTCCTCGATCGTGCCGGACAGCGACATCTCGATCGTCACCGAACCACCCGCAGGCATCTGGAGATACGTCGACGCGGCGTTGTACCCCTGTTCCGTGCCGATCGAGAACTCGCCGGGCTCGCCGTTCACCGTGTACTCCGTGACCTGCAGCCCGGTGAACACCGTCATGTACAGCACGCTCGTGCCCACCGGCTCGCCCACCAGATTGCCGATCACGTAGTCGGGCAGCCCCGACGCCGGCGCCTCGTTGCGCAAGGTCACCGTCAAGCTTCCCGACACCGTGTCGGTCGCCCGGTCGACGCTGACGTCGTAGTCCACCGCGCCACGCAGGTAGTAGTCGATCTTGCTGCCACCGGCGTTGTTGAACGACACCGCCAGACCATCGGCACCATCGCGATCGGGCAGCAGCCCGGTCATGCCCACCCGCTCGAACACGTCCTGCTCCTCGGGCCGCTCCGCCCACGCGACCAGCCGGCCCTGCCGAGCCAGCGGCCCGAACAGATCACCCAGCTCCGGCGGCGACGGCAGGGTGGACGTCAGCAGCTGACGGACGGTCTCGTTGGCCACCGTCTCGAGCAGGTCGACCCGCTCGTCCTTGTCCTCCAACAGGTACTGATCGGCGAGCAGGAACTGCTCCGCATCCGCCGGCTGCAGCGTCGTGCCGTCGGCCAACTCCACCGGACCCGTGATCTCCATCAACGCCGCCGTCGCCGCGATGTCCAACGCGAACACGCCGTCGAGCTCCGCCCCGCCGCTCTGCGGATACAGCTCGGCGATCGTCTGCGCCACGAACGGGAAGTGCAAGGGCGCCGTCAGGTTCGACCACACCGTCGGCCCACTGTCACCCCGCACCGCATCGGACAGCAGGAACGACCCGTACCGCTGCAAGACGTCGTCGGGCAGCGACGAGAGCACCGCGCCGTTCGCCGTGGCGATCGCATTGAGATCGTTGTGCCGCCCGAAGTCACTGAACCCGATCCGGCCGTCGGTGATCGTGATCTCGGCCCAGTTGCCCATGAAGCCGCCCATGCCGCGCACTTCCGACGGCGTGGTGAACGCCAAGAAGTAGACGCGCGGGCCGTCGGCGCCGAGCATCGCCGGCGCATGCGTCACGGCAGCCTGCGCGTTCGCGAGCTTCACCCGCTGCTCGTCGACCTCGACGAACAGGTCGTCCAGCCGGCGCGACAGCGCATCCACGAGCCACGGGCTCCGCGCCTGCTCGACCGCCGCCTGCAGGTCGTCCATCGCGGACTCCAGCTCGGTGAGCGGCGCCTGCAACGCCTCGATCGCCGCGATGTCGATGCTGCCGTTGATCACCCGCAGACCGTCGTAGTCCACCGCCGACAGCGCCGCCGAGATCGACTCGGTCACCTCGGACCCTTCACTCGCGAGCAGCACCGCCGACTGCCGGTGCTGCGACAGCACCGGCACCAATGTCGCCGGCAGCGCCCACGGTCGCGACAGCGCCGAGTCGGCGTCGGTGAAGCGCGCCGACGCTTCGGCGAACGCCGCTCGCGCCTCCTCGAACCTGCCGTCCGCCAACAGATCGATCGCATCCCTGGCGGCATCGTTCCCCTGCTCGAGGTCCGAGCGGGCAGCTGCCGCCGCCACCGCGAAGCCGAGCACGGCGATCACGCCGGCCCCCAGCACGCCCGCCGCCACGAACCGCACGATCCGCCGCTCGCGCCGCGGGCGACGAGCCACGCCCAGCACCCCCAACAGCACCAGCGTCGCCACCGCCACGATCGACGTGAACCCGAAGAACTCGACGTCGTCGAGCCGCGCCAACACCTGCACCGCCGTCGCCGCCACGCCGGCGCGGACCACCGGGATCGACCGACGCGCCACACCCACCATCGAGCCGCCCGCAGCCGCCGCCACCGCCAGCGCGATCAGCCACCACGACGGCGCGAACGCCGCAGCGATCGCAGCCGCGGCCACTCCGGCCCACCACGGCGCGCTCGCTGCTGCCCAGACCGCGGCCGCGGCGCCGACCGCCACCAGCACCGGATCCGCCCACGAGTCGGTCGGCGACGCACCGGCGACCGCCGCGAGCACTCCCGCAGCCACCGCGATGCCGCCGACGGCGAGCGCGTCACGTCCCTCGACTCTGATCCGGTGCCGCGCCATCCGGCCGTGACGCTAGCCGCGCCACCCCGGCCGCATCGCGACGTCGAGCGATGCCGCGCACCGACGACGGGAACACGCCTCGATCCGTCGCCGCGGGAGACCGACCGGGATCAGCACCCGGCCGCTGGTGCGCCGCACCGTCAACCCAGCGACCAGGTGACGGACGCGTCGAACATCCGCCACCCGGCATCGGTGAGCGACAGCGGCGTGGCGTACGCCCAGGGCAACGACACCCGGCGAGCCGCTGCCACCCCGGTCGTCAACACCGCGTCGCGGTCGGCGGTCACCAGCGTGGCCGTGCCGTCCGCGCCGCGAGCGATCACCTGCACCCCGACCGGGACGCCGGTCAGCTTGGCCACCGCGTTCGCCGTCGTGCTGATCGCCACCGACCCCGACGCGCCACCGGCCACCGGAGCCGTCGGCGTGATCACCTGGATCGTCGTCGACGCCGCGCCCTCCACACCAGCCGTCGCCAGACCGAGCTCGTCGGCCAGGTATGCCTCCCACGACACGACCGGCAACGTCACGGCGGCCAATCGAGGACCGAGCGTGGCCGGCAGGACCGAACTCGAGATCAGCACCAGATCGGTGGCACCGAGGGCCGCGCCGTCGAAGACGTCGTCGTCGACCACCGTGACGGCGTATCCGCGCGCGATCAGCCGGTCGTGCACCCGCCGGTCGGCGCTCGCGAGGCTCGGCGAACCGGTCACGAGTGCGATCTCGGGCGCATCGCCCGGCACGGTCGTCGTGGTGGTGGTCGTGGTCGTCGTGGTCGTGGTGGTGGTCGTCGTCGGTGGCGTCGTGGAACGCAGCGCCGACAGGTCCTGTACCCCGCCTGCCCATGCGTTCGGCTCACCGAACGTCGACGACGTCGAGTCCCGGTACTCCGACGCCGGCGTCACCGCATCGCTCGGCGCCCAACGCAACGCCGCGACCTCACGGCTGTTGACGCCGCTCAACGTCCCGACGCTCTCGCCGACGGGACCGAACCGCAGGATCCCCGCCGCATCGCGAATCGTCAACCTCCAGTCGTCGTGCGTGACGTCGAACGGCACGGCCTGCACATAGGTGCCCGTGCCGGCCGAACCCGCGCGCACGTTGATCGACCAGTCACCGTTCGCCGGATCGAGCGTCACGTCCTCGACGACGTCCTCGCTCACCGTGATGATCGTGCCGGCGGGCAGGGATCGCCACAGTTCGGCATCCGTGAATCGCAGCTCGCCCGTCGCCCCCGGCGTGTCCCGCCACTCGAACCGCCAACCCCGGAGGTCCGTGTCGGGCCGCACGACGACCAGCTCGAACCAGTCGCCGCCGTTGCCCGCCACCCGACCGAACCGGACATCGGTGCCGCTCGCGTCCAACAGGTTCGCCGGTGCCACGGCGTTGTACTCGTTCAACACCACGTCGACCGTGGGCTCCGGCGGCAACGGCGCCGTGTCGGGCTGGTTCACCGTGCCCGGCGACCCGTTCGCCGCCCGGGACGGACGCCACGACGCCGCCAGCGAGTTGTCGGCCGTCAGGTTCACGAGCTCGAGCGTGCGACCCGTCCCACCGGCCGTCCAAGGCCAGGGACTGCGCGGCCCGTACGTCACCTCGTCCACCACCAGACCCGAGCGGTCCGTCAGGCGCACGAGTTCGCCCGCATCCGACAGGTTGCCGTCGAACTCGGCGGCGATGAAGACCGGGGGAGCGACCGCGCGCAATGCGACGTCATCGCTCGTGACCACGAGCCGAGCACCGGGCAGGAGCACCGTGCCGCCCGGCAGTTCGAGGTCGACGCCCGTCAGCCGCCAACCGCTCAGATCGAACGACTCCGTGGTGCTCGTGTTGGTGAGCTCCACGAACTCGGGGGCGCCACCCGGCACCGGCTGGTAGTTGATCTCCGAGATCACGATCGGCCGAGCCGCCGACTGGCTCGGCGGGATCAGCTTGCCGTTCCCGGTGTTCTGCGCGAACAACGCAGCACGCTCGTTCACCCCGCGCCGCCAGATGTTCCGCTTCACGTTCATGTCGCCGGCACCCCAGATCGACGCCTCGATCGCCCAGTCGGGCGCCATCGGGTACGCGAGCTCGTCGAAGCGCTCGAGGAAGTGCGTCGGCAGATAGGTGTCGATCAAGGTCTTCAGACGCCGCACGTACATGGCCTTGAACTCGGCGTGCCGCATGAACGTCGTCGCCAACAGGTGGTTCTCCGCCGTCAGGAAGTCACCCCGGCCGTCGGTGTTGAAGCCGAACACGAGGTCGAGGTCCCAGGGGTAGAACTCCCAGCGGCCCGTGCCCTCCGTGTCACGGATGAGATACCAGTTCTGGTTCGCCGAATCCGCATGCCGGATCAGTGCCACGTAGGCGAAGTAGTTGACGACGTTCGCGAGGTCGAGGTTGTCGAGCAGGTAGTCCCGCCGAGCGTTCGACTTGGGCTTGGCCAGCTCGTTCGTCAGCGCCCAGACGTCCTCGAACCCCTCGTCGAGCCGCTCCTTCTTCTCGAACATGCCGGCCATCTGCGACGCCGTCGTGGTCGGGGCGAGGCGGTTGCCGTACTTCTTGTAGAAGGCGGTGTCGTCGAAGTCGTTCAGCTCGCGCCACCGACCGTCGATCGCGCCGAGGTACCCGCCGACGCTCCAGAACTGACCGTTGCGGTGGGTGCGGACCGGGAAGTACGTGTTCTGCGGGAACCCGATCTCGTGCGCCAGCTCCCACGTGATCTGCTGATCCGGCGACGGCGTGCGCTGCAGGTTGAACTCGTCGACCGGGAACGGCACCCCCGGCATCGTGAACGCGTACCCGGAGGGCAGCTCGACGTTCCAGCTCACCTTGCGCGCCGCACGGGTGGAGTTGCCACGGATGCGCATCCGGGCGTTGTCCCAGATCCGCCCGTCGTAACTCACCACCGCGAAACCGGTGACGTCGTCGTAGCGGTGGTTCGCGAGCAGATCGTTGTAGACCGCGTCCTCCATGAACCACTCCACCACCGGGAGCGACGTGGTCAGGGTCGGGTTCGCCACCACGTAGCCGTGGTAGCCGATCGAGTCGCCCGACGCCGGCGAGCTGACCGTCGCCGACGGGTTGCTCGCACCGACCCGGTAACGCACCAGTTGGCCGGCGAGCTGGCCCGGGATCATCGCCGACCAGGTCCCGTCGCCGGCGCCGCCGGCGCTGGTGGCGTCGTCCGACATCGGGACGGTCGTCTCCGCGCCGAACATGACGCGGTAGACCAACTGGACGGTGGGCGCGTTCCGGACGACCGCATCGACCCGAACCGCCGTGCTCGGCTGCGGTCGACCGGCGCCGTGCCCGACCGCACCGATCGTCGGCGCCTCCGCCAGACCGGCGACGGAGTTCGCCGCACCCGGCGTGCCGTTCGCGACCAACGACGCCAGCCAGTTGCCGGCATCGGCGTCGGTGCCCGAGTTGGGCAGGGTGAGCCGCACCCGTTCGAGCGAGGGTCCGGTGCCGTCGGCCGCACCGGGCCACGGCGTCGCGTCCCGGTAGACGATCTGGTCGACCGCCGACGCCGCGGCGTTCGCGAGACGCACCGTGGCGGAGCTGTTGCGCATCCGGCCGCCGTTCGCGGCGAACGCGTAGGTGGGCGCGACGCCGTACCGCGCCGTGAACGCCGTGGCGTCGCTCGCCACCACCACCCGCGCGCCCGGCGCGAGCGAGAAGCTCGGGAACGTGAAGGTGAGCGAGTCCGCGGCGAGGGTCCACCCGTCGAGCGGCACCGCGTCCGAGCCCGTGTTCGTGAGCTCGACGAAGTCGTACGGGTCGTCGAGACCGCCGGCGTCCTCACCGGCGTGATACATCACCTCGCTGATCACCACGTCCGAGTCCGCAGCGGCCACCGGCGTCGACGTCACCAGGACCGGGCTCCCGGCCAGCAGGCCCACCACCACGACTCGCGCCACCGCACGCGCCCACAACGTCGACATCTGCCGCCCCCGATCACTCCGCCCGAAGGTGAACAACGTATGACCACGAGGCGAACCAGGCAAGAACATCTCTCACCGCACGGCCTGTTTCTCCCGATGTCCCGCGGCGGTTCTCGACGCGCCGCGCGAGCGCTGCCGCGAGCCGTGACGATGGGCCGGACGACTCATCGCCGTTCGGTCCTGGCGGGCCATCGGTAGCGTCGCCGCCATGGCCGTCAAGGACCTCGTCGTCATCGGTGGTGGCATCGTCGGACTCGCCACCGCACGCGCCGCGCTCGCCGCTCGTCCAGGTGCGAGCGTCGTCGTGCTGGAGAAGGAGGGGTCGCTCGCCGGGCACCAGACCGGACGCAACTCCGGGGTCATCCACGCCGGCGTCTACTACAAGCCCGGTTCCGCCAAGGCACGCCTGTGCACCGCTGGTCGCGAGCGCATGGTCGAGTACTGCCGTGAGCACGACGTCGCCCACGAGGTGTGCGGCAAGCTCGTGGTCGCGGTTCGACCCGACGAACTGCCGCGCCTCCACGACCTGCACGAACGATGCAAGGCGAACGGCGTCGACGTCGAACTCGTCGGACCCTCCCGGATGCGTGAGATCGAACCCCACGTGGCAGGTGTCGAGGCACTGCACGTGAAGGTCACCGGCATCGCCGACTACGGCGGCGTGTGCGCCGCCATCGCCGCCGAGCTCCGTGCCGCCGGTGCCGAGATCGTGGTCGGGGCCGAACTCGTCGGGGTGCGCGACGGCACGGGCGCGATCGTGCTCGAGACCACCGCCGGCACGATCGAAGCCCGTCGGGTCGTGAACTGCGCCGGCCTGCACGCCGACCGGGTGGCCCGACTCTTCGGTGGCGACCGCGCCGCCAAGGGCATGCAGATCGTCCCGTTCCGCGGCGAGTACTACGAGCTCGCACCGTCGCGCACGCACCTCGTCAAGGCCCTCATCTACCCGGTGCCCGACCCGCAGTTCCCGTTCCTCGGCGTGCACCTCACCCGCAGCGTCCACGGCCGTATCCACGCCGGCCCCAACGCGGTGCTCGCCCTCGCCCGCGAGGGCTACTCCTGGCGCGCGATCGACCGGCGCGACCTCAGCGAGACCATTCGCTTCGAAGGCTTCCAGAAGGTGGCCCGAGCCCACTGGAAGTACGGCCTGTCCGAGATGGTCCGCTCGCTCAGCCGCCGCCGCTTCGCGGACGCGCTCGCGCGGCTCGTGCCGGAGGTCGGCATCGACGACCTCGAGCCCGCCGCTGCCGGCGTCCGCGCGCAAGCCGTCCACGCGGACGGACGCCTCGCCGACGACTTCGAGTTCGGTCACAGCAACGGCGGCAGGGTGCTCCACGTGCTGAACGCCCCGTCTCCCGCCGCAACCGCGTCGCTCGCCATCGGCGACGAGATCGTCGCCACCCTCTTCGCCGACTGACCGACCATCGCCACCGATCGGTGGCCGCAGCGAGAGGTTTGTGCTCGCCGACCGGTGGGTATCCCGTGCCCCGTGGGGGTACCGGTGGCCGCTGTCTCGTCGAACGACCACCGACGCATTCGCCCGATCGCAGCCGAACTCACGGTGGTCGGCGTCATCTACCTCGCCTACCGGGCCGGCCGGGGCATCTCGCGTGACGCCGCCGACGAGGCGCTGCGCAACGCCGCCGACGTCGTCCACGCCGAACAGGTGCTCGGCATCTTCCACGAGCAGTCCGTGCAGGACCTCGTGCTCCAGAGCCGCACACTGATCGAGTTCCTCAACCGCTACTACGTCGGCGTCCACTTCCCGGCCACGATCGCCTTTCTCGTCTGGGCCTACCTGCGTCACATCCACGCCTACCGCCGAGTCCGCACGTGGTTCGCCGGTGTCACGCTGCTCGCCCTCGGGCTGCACGTCGTCTATCCGCTGGCACCGCCCCGCATGACCGCCGGCTTCGTCGACACCCTGCGCGTCTACGGGCCGCAGATCTACACCCCCGACACGACCCGTTCGGTCGCCAACCAGTTCGCCGCGATGCCGTCGCTCCACTTCGGCTGGGCCCTGATGCTGGCCGTGTCGATGGTGGCCATCAAGCGCAACCGGAGCAGCCTGCTGGTGCTCGCCCACCCGGCCGTGACGCTGCTGGCGATCGTCGCCACCGGCAACCACTACTGGCTCGACGCGATCGTCGTGACGCTGCTGGCCGCCTCGGTGGGGGCAGCGATGCTCACCGCCTCGCACTCCTCACACAGGTCGCGCACGACCGAGACGCTGCCGACGGCCGTCTCGGTCGTTGCCGCACGCGGAGCCCTCGGCTCCATCGCCGCCGACTATGGGTCCGCCGTCTCGCCGGCGCCGGGCCTCCGGGTGGCAGACACGACATCCGGCGAGCCGAGCCCCCGACCGATCCCGACCGTCACCCTCGCGAGCGACGATCCCCTCGCCGCACGCGGTTGCTGCCGGTCGAGATGTCATCGGCGCCCCCTGGCGGGGACCCCGACGCCGATGACCGATCACCGTGAGCGGGCGCCCATCGGGCGGGGCGTCCCGCTCACGGTCCCGTCGCACGGGGCGCCGATCTCGGCGTCGTCACCGGCGATGCCGACGGAGACGTCGCGAAGGCCGCCCTCGACCGGCTGACGATCGAGGGCAGATCAGGTCGTGGCCGCCAGGTGCGGCCGTGACCCCACTCGCCACCCGGCGGGGCGATCGTCCGGATCGCCCCACCGACCCGCTCATGCAGGGTCGGACCGGCCGGACGTGGCGAAGTCGAACGGGGTGCGACAGTGGTGGTCGCACCCCGTTCACGCGTCCGGGCACATGGTCGAGGCCCGGTCTCCGTGCTGGTCGCGGTCGTCCGGCGGCCCGCCTTCGCCCCCGACCGCCACCGGTCCCTACCATCGCGTCGTTCGCTCCCGCGCCGGCGCACGCCGCCAGGCCCGACCCCGAAGGACCCCTCATGAGCAAGCCCTCCGTCGACCTCGGCCGTGTCGGCATCTGGTACGGCAGCATCGACGCACTTCCCACCCCCGAGGCGCAGCGTGCCGCACAGGTGGTGGAGGAGCTCGGCTTCGGATCGCTGTGGGTGGCCGAGGCCGTCGGCCGCGACCCGTTCGTGTCGTCGGCGGTGCTGCTGTCGGCCACCACCGACCTGAAGCTCGCCACCGGCATCGCCAACATCTACGCCCGCGACCCGATGACCATGGTCGCCGGCCAGAAGACGCTCGCCGAGGCCTACCCCGGCCGGTTCCTGCTCGGCATCGGCGTCAGCCACGGACACCTCGTCGCGGGCGTGCGCAAGCACGACTACTCCAAGCCGTACAGCTACATGGTCGAGTATCTGGCGAAGATGGACAAGGCGCTGTTCATGGCCAAGGGCCCCGACGACGACGGCGGCCGCCTGCTCGCCGCCCTCGGCCCGAAGATGCTCGAGCTCGCCGCCACCCAGGCCAACGGCGCGCACCCGTACTTCACCACCCCCGAGCACACCGCCATCGCCCGCGAGACCATGGGCCCCGATGCCCTGCTCGCCCCCGAGCAGATGGTGGTGCTCTCCACCGACGCCGACGAGGCCCGTCGCATCGGCCGGGCCGGCATGAAGATCTACCTCGGCCTGCCGAACTACTGGAACAACCTCGTGCGCCTCGGCTTCACCGACGCGGACCGCGAGAACGGCGGCAGCGACCGCCTCGTCGACGCGATCGTCGTGTGGGGCACCGAGGAGCAGATCGCCGAGCGCGTCGCCCAGCACCACGCGGCCGGCGCCGACCACGTGTGCGTGCAGGTGTTGCAGGACGGCACGGCGATGCCCGAGGCGCAATGGCGCCGCCTCGCCCCCGCCCTGCTCGGCTGATCCGACCCGGCTGTTCCGACCCGGCTGGGTCGTGACGGACGAGATTGGCAGCATGGCATCACCTCGACTGATGCCATGCTGTCATCCGTGCGCACGACCGTCATGCTCGACCCCGACATTGAGGCCCTCCTCCGCGCCCGCATGAGCGAACGGAAGATCTCGTTCAAGCGAGCCCTCAACGACGCGATCCGCGATGGGTTGCGTGCATCGACGCCGTCACCGGCGACGACGCCGACCCGATCGCTCGGCACGCCTCGGATCAGCCTCGATCACGCCCTGCAGCTCGCCGCGCAGCTCGAGGATGACGAACTCGACGCGCGGCTTCGCGGCACCGTGTGAACGTCGTCGACGCCAACGTCCTGCTCTACGCCGTCAACACCGACGCACGCCGCCACGACGTCGCGCGGCGCTGGCTCGACGAGCAATCGTCAGCGGCAACCTGGTGAACGACGCCCACCTCGGCGCGATCGCGATCGAACACCGGGGCCGCGTCGTCTCCTTCGACAGCGACCTCTCGCGGCTGCCCGGCGTGAAGTGGTACAGGCCGGGCTGATCGGTCTGCGACGTGGATCACCCCTTGGGTTGGGCTCGCGGGCGGAAGCGCAGCACGGGCTCGGCGTACTCCTCGGCCGCGTGGGCCAACCACCCGGCGGTGCGCGCGATCGCGAAGATCGCGTCACCCGCGTGCACATCCATGCCG
>WBZM01002416.1_pt1 | contig 15960 bp, 10 predicted proteins | sample 5204271 | NCBI WGS metagenome assembly WBZM01 (sample SAMN12344346, study PRJNA552823) | activated sludge metagenome | biome: Activated sludge suspended growth; feature: Nitrification reactor; material: Wastewater; isolation source: activated sludge from nitrification reactor of wastewater...
GATTGGCGAGTGCGCAGGCGAGAAAGGTCTTGCCGATGCCTGTCGGGCCGCAGAGCAGGACGTTCTGGTGCTCGCCTACCCAGCGGCCGGTCATCAAGCGAGCGAACAGCGCCCGATCGAGGCCGCGCGGATGCCGATAGTCGACATCCTCCGGTGTGGCCGCCTGTTTGAGTCGGGCCCGTTTCAGGCGAGCGGTGTTCTGCCGCGACTCGCGGTCGGCGGCCTCGCTGTCGACGAGCAACCCGAGGCGCTCGTCGAACGACAATTGGCCGATGTCCGGAGTTTGCGCCTGGCTGGCCAAGGCACGGGCCATGCCGGAGAGACGCAGTTGGTGGAGTTTATCGACAGTGGGATGGTTGAGCATGGCAAGTCGCTTTCAGTGGTAGTAATCGGGGCCACGCAGATTGGCGTGTTCGAGGGGCAAACAGGTCTGGGCAGGGGCGTTGACAACGCGCTTCTTGTCCAAACCGTTCTTCAGGATCGATTTCAGGCTGCTGTAGGAGGTGGCGCCAATGGCGATGGCCCGCTCGCAGGCCGCTTCCAGGCGGTCGTCGCCGTAGGCTTTACCGAAGCGCAGGATGCCCAGACACGCTCGGTAAGCCTGCTGCGGATGTCGGCGTTGATGCAGGAGGCTCTGCACGACGGCACAGGCATGCGGCCCGATACGCGTGGCCCAGTCAAGAAGACGTGGCGCATTCCAGCCGAGGACAGCCTGGTGAGCCGGGGTCATGTGCGCATCGACGGTGGTGTGCCGACCGCGGGCGTCGTTCCGGCCATGGCTGGCGATGCGGGTTCCGCGGTGAAACAACTCGACGGTCGTCGCCGTCAGCCGGCTATCGACCTTCTCCCGGGCAAAGCGGTAGGGCACCGAGTAGTAGTGGCCAACGACCTCGACGTGATAGTCGATGCCGACCCGGACCACCTTCCATTCGGCAAACTCGTAACGCGTGAGCGGTAACGGCCGCAAGGCGGGCCGCTCCATTTCGGCGAAGGCCGACTGACGGCAGCCCGGTAACTTCTTGAAAGGACGAGTATTGAGCGCCGCCATCAGTTCAACCAGGCAGCGGTTCAGTTCATCCAGGCTGAAAAACTGTTGATGCCGCAGGCGGGCCAGGACCCAGCGTTCGACCAGGAGCACCGCCGCCTCGGCCTTGGCTTTGTCCTTCGGCCGATACGGCCGCGCAGGCAGTACGGCCGTGCCGTAATGGGCGGCCAGATCGCGGTACGTCGGGTTGACTTCGGGGTCGTAGAAGCAGGCGGTGGTGACCCCGCTCTTGAGGTTGTCCGGGACCAGCAGCGCCGTGCAACCGTTGAGGTGCTCGAAGGTGCGCACATGGCTGCCAATCCAGTCCGACAGACTCTGGCTCCAGGTGGCTTCGCAGTACGTGTAGTTCGAAGCACCCAGCACGGCCAGGAAGATCGCTGCCTGGCGGATGTCACCGGTCATCGAGTTGGTGATCGGCACCGTTGGGCCGGCGTAGTCGATGAACAGTTTCTCGCCCGCGGCGTGCGTCTGGCGCAGGCTGACCGAGAGCCGGACGACCCACCGCCGATAGTGGGCGCAGAAGCCGCTGTAGTGGTAGCCCGACGGATGTTCGGCTTTGTACTCCTGCCATAGCAGGGCGAGCGTCACCCCTTTGCGTCGCAGTTCGCGGTGCACACCCGGCCAGTCGGGTTCAGGACGAGTCTGGCTCGACGCCGCCGCCAGCGGGTAGAGCTGCGCCTCCAGCCACGCCTCACTCGTTTCGGCTGGCAGCGGCCACGCCACGCCAACGAGCTTCGCTCGGCGGAGAATTTCGCCGACGGTCGTCGGCGAGCTATTGACCACCCGAGCGATCTCGCGATGGCTGAGGCCGCCCGCGTGGGACAGCCGTAAAACGTCAACAATCTTGCGCATGGATAACCTGGTATTCGCCATGTGGGCCTCGGTAAATTCACCGAGGATGCCACGGTTATCCCGCGCGCTACGCTAGCACGAATGACTGTCCAGTTTGCTGTGGAATCGGCGTCCAGTTTGCCGTGGAATCGCTGTCCAGTTTGCCGTGGAATACGCAACATGCCCGACAGGTGCTCCAGGGTCAGACGGTGCTTGATCCGGCGGAATGCTTCCTCAATTCTCCAGCGGGAGTGGTAGAACGCGCCGAATGGGTGAGCAGGGTAGGCGTCGAGAGCCAGGAGCGAGGGGTCACCAGGGCACGAACCTCTTGGCCGAACACTTGGCGGATGAGGCGTATCTGGCAGGACGTTGCGGCGATTTCGTAATCGAGCGCATCCTTTTTGGCGGGGGCGGGCAGGGTCACGATCTGATCGGTAAGGCCGGATCGGCGAAAGCTTCGGATAGCCGCGAAATTGAGACTGTCTGCGCGCATACAGAAGTCGCGTCCTCGTTGCGTCAAGGCGGCGAAGAGCCAGTACGCGGGGTAACACCGATCGAGCACCAGCATGTCGTTGTCGCGCAGTTTGTCGAGGTGTTCGAAGAGCATCTGGCGCTCACCGACATCAGGCAAATGCAGTTTGCTGGCGAGGGTCATTTCGATCCCTGGCAGATACAGCGCGAAGCCGATCGCATCGACCACATGGCGAGCGAATGGCTTCCCTTCAGTGGTCTTGCCGAACAGGGTCAGGCGCAGGGCTGTCGCGTCGCCAGCGACCACGCGCCGCCCGTTCCATAACGGAAAGCCGAAATGCTCATCGACCAGCGTCAGGAAATGGTCGTTGAGAAGTTCGAAAGCGGTGGCGAACAGCTGCTTTCGGGCTGGGGAAAAGGCCTGCGCGGAGAATTGCCGCAACAGGTCGGCGCGGTTCCCCAGGTTGGCGAAGAACGCATCGCCTTCCGACTGCGCTTTCGCCGTGAAGCCGCCGAGCAGGCAGGCTATCAGGCAGGGCAGGCTGAGAACACCGGTTTGTGAGAAGGCCTTCTCCGAAAGCCGAGCCCGGATGAAAAACACTTGCCAAACCAGATGCTTGGAAAAGGAGACAACGACGTTGACATAAAGGTCGCGGCATATAAAATTTTACCTACGTATCAGGGGGATGCGTGCTTTGCCTTGGGTTGGCCTCTGGCGCAAGCGGCTTCTCGGGCGGCTCGTAAACCTATGCCAATTGCGTGATAGGTTGAGAGCATTGCTTCGATGATCGGCCATGGGCAACGCCGCATGTTCGAGATTACGACCTCCAGCGGAACGATCGCAATGAAACACAGATCCAAAGCGCCTGGAGTCGGAAAGGAGGCTTTCGTCTCGAATTCGCTGCCTTTGATATGCAGATTGATCTTTTGATCACCGCACCTGAATGCCTTCCGCTCAACGGGAGGTGTGCCGCCGAAGAATGTTTCCAGCGACATCCCCATCACCCGCGTATAAAATCAACGCACCGCATTTCGTCGGCGGTCGTCAGCACGAGAGGGTCAGGATGGCTGATCATCCGATTCCATTGCGCGGTCGGGGTAAAAGCACTGACTACGGCCAACCGCCGGTGAAATCGATCACTTGGCCGGTAACGAATTGCGACTTGCCCGAAGCCAGAAAGCCGATCAATTCACCGATTTCCTCGGGCTCGCCCAGCCTGCCCATCGGCACTTTGCCTGCGATTTCAGCCCTTCCCGCTGGGTCATCGATAAACCGTGCGCGTGGATAATAAGCTTCGCTGTACAGATAATTGGGCGCCACGACATTGACTTGTATGCCGTGTGCTGCGGCTTCCCGGGCGAGTGACCGGGCGAAGGCGGTCGTGGCGGCACGGACGGTCGTAGCCACCGCGAAGCCCACCTCAGGTTGGAGATAACGAGCCGATGTCACGAATACGAACCGCCCGCGTTGCGTGGCTTTCATTGCGGGCAATAGTCGCTGCGAGAGCTCGATCGGGAAGAGGAGCAACGCCGAAAGTGACTCCTGAAACATGTCTAACGGAATCTGCTCAATCGGCAAGGGCGTATTTGGATGAACGTCGTTATGAATCACGGTTTCGATGGCGGCCTCGCGTGTGGCCAGTTCGGCCACCAGTTCCTGGGGCGTCTGCGCGCGCAGCGCCACGGCGCCGGGATGCGCGATTTCGTAATTTTTCGCCACGATCGCCTCGACGAACGACTGATCGTGGCAATAAACGCGGCCATGGTCGCGCAACAACACGGGGAGGCAACCCGGGCCGGTATATTGACAAACATGCGTCATCAAGATGCTCACGACAGTGTCCTCAGGGCAAAGGCGGGATGAGTCCGGCAAGTTCCCGCCCTTGTCGCATTGCTCAAGGGATGAGAACGGCGACTTTTCTCATTCATTTGGACGATGGCGGTTTTTGCCGTCGCTACACAGCAGTGACTCTGAAACATCCCCTGTTCGAGAGTCAATGAGCGTGTTCCAACGGTAGAGACGCGACTACCGATATCGACTCGCCCGGGCCAAGTGTTTTCGCCGTGGAAATCCAGATGCAGACTAGCAATGACCAAAACGCAACCCTTTGCTGGCAACGGGGAATCCGACGCATACAGCAGTTCCCCCCGGCCAGTCTCGAACATGGTTGAAAATATGGGATTGTTGACATTTTCCTGTCGACCCGTGTCGGCATAACGCAGCTTCTTGCAGGTTCGCATCGGGAAGTGCGCGATGGATGCGTCAACTGCCGGCATGGCTTCAAGCCTCCAATTCCATTTGGTCTTACGATGCCTTGGCGGCTATCCGACCCGCCGCATCGCGACAGGCGCGCAGCACCCGCTCGGAAAATGCTTTGTCGGCAACCGCTCGGGACAAGGAAAGGCCGCCCACGCACAAAGCCATCAAGGCAATGGACTCGTTCAGCCGAGGATCGGGGTGGACTTGCCGATCCTCGACGCCGCCGCAGATACCTTGCAGGGATTTGCGCAGTTCCTCTTCGAAGGCGGCTCGGAAGGTGTCATCGCTCCGTGCGGCTTCCGTCGCCAGCGCGGCCAGCGCACAGCCCTCAGCCGGACGGTCACGGTGATTCTTCGTCAGATAGCGGCGAGCCAATCGTTGCAGTCGTTGCGCCCAGGTTTCGTGCTGAGGCTCGCCAACCCAACGTTTCCTGTTATCGAGCAAGGCATGCCGCAAGGCGGCGACCGACAACGCCGACTTGCTCGCAAAATGTGTATAGAAGGCGCCATGCGTCAGCCCGGCGTCGCGCATCACATCGGCGACACCCGCGCCAGCGAGACCCTCGACGCGCAGACGCGCCCCGGCAGCTTGCAGAATTCGGTTCCGGGATTCAGCTTTATGCGCAGCGCGTGTCGTCATGATTTAGCATGATGATCATCATGTGTCGATTCTTTCGCATGATCATCATCATGTCAAGTACTCGATCGATCCAGTTCGGATCTGCCGATTGCCGCTTTCAGGCTTCGTCGACACGCTCTCTCCGAATCGACACTGCTCCCGACCGCTGCCCGCGCCTATCCGAGCCGAAACACTCCGGGACATGGCGTTGAATCTCCCATCGATGCAAGGCTGCGATTCCGACATGCTCTGCTATCCTGATGTCTTCGCCTGTGACGACGAAGTCTGCCTGCTCTTCAAGGACAATGACTTTGGCCGGCACGGCTGCGGCATTGCCGTCCTCGACTGAGCTCTGGCAAAGCAGCCAATGTTCCACCGAAAGGACACCAGATGTCGGCCGGAAAAAAATCCGCGGGTGCGTTCCGGCGCGCCGGCTATAGTCAGGCGGTGCAAGTCGCGGTAGAACAGACGACGGTGCGCGTGCGCGAAATGCACAGCGCGATTGCCGACCGGTCGTTTGCCGTCCTGCGCCGAATCCCCTTGCTCGGCCGACCGGTGCGACTTGTCGAGAGCGCGCATGACAGGGTCGTCGCCGGGGTGTACGACGCGATTCGATTCGGCAGCGGCGCGCTGTGCGGCGTTGCCGGGCTGGTGGAGGAGCATTACGCGCAGCGCGCCCCGAGTCGACCGCCGAGTCGCCTCTCGACCCGGGTGCACAGCATTCTCAACGGTGTGTTCGGCGACCATCTCGAGGCCGGCAACAGCCGCCTGGCAATCGATCTGACGATCCGCGCCAACGGCGTTGCGGTAGAGCCGGATGCGGATTCGCTGCGCGCCGCGTGGCCGGAATGCGGGCCGCGGATCTGCGTGTTCATCCACGGTCTGGCTTGCGACGAGCACGCCTGGCAAGCGCAACCGCCAAAGGCAGACGCGGCGTCAAGCCCGACATCGGGCATCGACTTCGGCCGTCGACTGCACGCCGATTTCCGCTACACGCCGGTCTACGTTCGTTATAACACAGGCTTGCCGGTTGCCCGCAACGGCGAGAAATTGGCCGTGCTGCTCGAGCAACTGTGCGCCGGCTGGCCGCAAGCGGACAGCCGGCTGATTCTCGTCGGCCACAGCATGGGTGGCCTGGTCGCCCTCGCCGCCTGCGAACACGCCGTCGCCACCGGAATGCACTGGCCGCAGGCCACCAACATGCTGGTCTGTCTGGGTTCGCCACAGCTTGGCTCGCCGGTCGAGCGGCTTGGCCACCTGCTGACCACGGCGCTCCACGTTTCGCCGGTCACCTTGCCGCTGGGCAAGATCGCAGCCGCGCGCAGCCAGGGCATCCAGGATCTGCGGCGCGGGCCAGGCGCTGCGCGCAGGCCGGCAATGCCTGGTCGCATCGCCTATCGCTTCCTGGCCGGCAGTCTGGCCGAAGAGGTCGACAATCGCTTCGGCCGGCTGTTCGGCGACGGGCTGGTCACTCCCGGTAGCGCAACCGCGCATGCCATCGACGGCGACGTGCAGACGGCGGCGGTCGGCAAGCTTGGACACATGGATCTGCTGACCGATCCCCGTGTCTATCGACAGATCGCCGACTGGCTGGCCGCCGTCGAAACCGGCGCGCGCCGGCCGCCAAGGTGGTGAACATGGCGACCGCCAGCGCGCCCGCTGCCACAACCGTCTATCGATGTCGCAGGCCCGAAGATACCGTACTCTCTCGCACCGCGCACGCCCCGCGCCACCTGGCTCGAACTCTTGTGCGATCGCCGCCAGGGCGTATCCCGTCCAGTCGATGTCGAACGCGAGTTTCGGAGGTATCTCGAATGCGGGATTCTCGCCCATGGTTTCGCCCGCGCTCGCAGCATCGATTGTGCTCACGATTTTCTGATCGCTCGGTTGTGCAAGGGTCGCGGGGCCTGTCCCGCGTGCACATCCTGGCGAATGGTCGAAACCGCTGCCCACTTGGCCGACCACGTTTTTCCGCGACTGGCGGCCGCCAGTGGGTACTGTCGGTTCGCAAGCGCCTGCGTTGTCACCTGCAGCGCGATTCGACGATAGCGATGCTGGCGCTGCGCATCTTCCTGAGCGTCGTCGAGCAGGCCTTGCTCCGCTCCTGCCCGGCGACGCGCCCCAATTCCCGGATCCGCGCGGTCGCCTTCATCCGCCGCTTTGGCGCACCGTGCAATCCGCAGGTGCACTTTCCCTGCATCGTCATCGAAGGTGTCTTCGCAGCCGACACCGCGCGAGCAGCGGCCTTTCACGAAAGCCCTACGGCCGAATTGAAATTGCTCGACGAAGTACAGGCCAAGGGCCGGCGCCGTGTGCGGGGAGAGCTGATCGGACGTGCTGTGCTCGACCCGGAGGACGCCGAGTCGATGGCAAGCCGGGAATACGGTGGCGGCTTTTCGCTGAACGCCAAGTTGCGCGTCGAAGGCGCCGATCGCCCGGGTCTGGAACGGCTGCTGCGTGACTGTGCGCGACCAGCCTTCGCAGTGGCGCGTTTGCGGGAAATCGACGCTGAACACCTGGTCTATCAGCGTGTCAAGCCGGGTTCCGGCGGCAACCTGAGCGTGATGCTGACGCCGCTCGAACTGATCGAGCGTCTGGCGGCGCTGATTTCACCCCCGCGCTGTCATCGGCATCGGTACTACGGCGTGCTGGCGACGTGCGCGCCGGCGGTTGTCTGCGCTTACTGCCCATTCCCGTCACGGGAAAGCTTGTCGATGACCGGATCATGCCGATATGATGACCGCCACCGAAAGCGTCCGCCCGCCACCGCCCGGAAATCGAATCATGAATACGACCACCGATCCATCGCCGCTCGCCAGCGAAGCCGACCCGCTTGGCGCGTTCGAAGAAACCCTGTCCAACATGCAGAGCGCGAGGGAGGACGTGTTCCTGGAGGCGTACGGGAGGCTGCTCAGCGCACCGTTACCCCGGCGGCTGGCGTTTCTCGAGCGTATGCTGCAATCGGCGCAGCCGGAAACGCGGCAGGAAGCGGCGGTTTTGCTGGGCAGCTCGATTGCGCCGCAGAGTGAGTCGATTCTCAACTCCGCCCTCGAGCGCGAGGGCGACGCCGCCGTCCAGCGCGCCATGCACATCGCCCGCGTGGCGTTGCACGCGGCCCGGGCCGCGGCGCAGTGGCCGCTGCCGGAGCCGCCGGCCTACGTCTTGCCGCCGGATGAAGCGCTCGGCGAGGACGCCTTGACGCTGCTCAGCGCGCGACGCGAGGAGTTGATCGCCGACAACCGACAGCGAGCGGCCGATTTACGCGCGCAATTCGGCGAGCGGGCCGAGGACGGCTACGCCTATGCTCAGGCGGTGAAGGCTTCGCAAGACCTCGACGCAGTGAGCGCCGAAGAAGTGCTGGCGATCTTGGACGGCAGGTCCACCCGCCGGCGCTTCACCGACGCGGAGCTGGCGCTGATCAACAGCGCCCCCATGTTATGGACGTTGCCCCGATTCGGTTTGTGGACCGCTGTCCGGCTGCTAGGTGCCAGTAATGACCTATGGGCGCCATGGTGCGACAAGAGGTTTTTGACCATCTTTGTCCGCTTGCCTGTCGAGTTCCGGGATCTGCGAGCGCTCGACGACGTTTACCTGGCCAGCGGGTTTGCCTTCCCGTACGCGAAAGTGCCGGAGCGAGGCGCGTTCTGGAAAGCCTTGCCCGCCGAGCGCATCTGGCCGTTGTTCTCGCGTTACCCGCTGCACGTGATACACGATCTGCTATTGCACGTCGTCAAGCGGCGCATTTATCTCGAACGCCAGAGCGAACCGCCCATATTGACGGCTGCCACGTATCCGTGGCTGCAGCCGGAATGGCTGTCGCCCCTATTGGCGATGGCATTCGGGAAGTACCGCGACAATCGCCAGCCAGCCTGGCGCTTGCTGGCTCGCCAGCCGATGCTCGGCCGGAGCCTTGGCGTACTGCTGGCCTCGCCGAGGAGCGAGCTGCGCGCGCTGGCCGCCGATCGGCTGAAGGACCTTGCCGACCCGGAAATGCGCGGCGAATTGCGGCAGGCACTCGCCCGGGAAAAGGCCGAGGAAGTTCGCGCCTGCCTGCTGGCGGCCCTCGAACGCCTGGGCGAAGACCTCTCGCCCTACCTGTCAAAGGCGGCCCTGCTGAGCGAAGCCGAAGCGGGACTGGCGACCAAGAAACCGAGCAACTCGAACTGGTTTCCGTTCGATTCGCTCCCGACCTGTCGCTGGAACGGGGGCGGTGACGTCGATCCGCTCATTGTCCGCTGGTGGGTAACGTTGGCGTGGCGCCTGGACAACGCAAGTGGCAATGCCCTGCTTGACCGTTACCTCGAATTGATCACACCGACCAGCCAGAGCCAACTGGGCAGTTTCATCCTCAAGGCCTTCCTCGCCCACGACACGCGACCACCGTCGGAAAGTGCGGTGTTCGCGTATGCCGAGGAGCAACTGCGGCAGATCATCGCCTCTCGCCAGCGGTATCAGCCGACGACTGGGCCGGTGGTCTCCGACGAGGAACGACAGATCTTGCTCACCGAATACATGCGCAAAAAACGGCGCGGATGCGTCGGCTCGGCCATCGGGGCCAAGGGCATCCTCGCCCTTGCCGCGCGGGCGCCCGGGCAGGAGCTGGCGTCGCACACACGCGCCTTCTTGCGCGACCACCATACCCGCCTGGGCCAGATCGAGGCGTTGCTCGAACTGCTTGCCCACAGCGAGGCGCCCGCGGCGCTGCAAGTGTTGCTCGCCGTCTCGCATCACTTCCGAAAGACGCAGATTCAGGACCGGGCCAGCGAGCTGATCGAGGCAATCGCGCTGCGGCATGACTGGACCGAGCAACAGCTCGCCGACCGCAGCGTGCCGACGGCCGGTTTCGACGACAATGGCGAACAGACTCTGGACTACGGTGAACGCGTATTCCACGTCTCGCTCGATGGCGCGCTGCAAGCGGTACTCAAGAATGCCGAGGGCAAGGTGCTCAAGGCGCTTCCCGTGGCGCGCGCGGCGGAGGACGCCGAACTGGTCAAGGCGGCCAAGGCGCAGTTCAGCAACTGCAAGGCGGAACTGAAGCAGGTAATCGATCAGCAACGTGCGGAGCTGCGCGAGGCGATGTGCGCCGGCCGCGTGTGGACGGTGGGCGAGTGGCAGGAACTGATCATGGCGCACCCGATCCTCGGCCGTCTCGCGCAGCAACTGATCTGGCAGGAAGTTGACGCCAGTGGCGCCGGTCGGCGGCATTTTCGTCCCAGCGTTGACCGGTCGCCGATCGACACCGAGGATGATGTCGTCGAACTCGACAAAGATGCGCTCGTCCGCCTGGCGCACGGGACCCTGATGTCCGCGGCCGACGCCGAAGCCTGGACGGCCCATCTCTGGGACTACAAGGTGACGCCGTTCTTTCCACAGATCAATCGTCCCACGCCGCCCTTCGACGCCGCCAATCCGCCGTTCGCGATCCACAACCCCCTGGGCGGGACGACGGCGCCCGGGATCCTCTCCAGCGCCCTGGAGAAGCTCGGGTATATCCGTGGCGGGTGCGACGATGGTGGCTGTATCTACGATTTCACCAAGGACTTCCGCAAAGCCGGTGTCGTGGTCAGCGTTAACGTAGAGGGGATCTTCGTCCGGGGTGGCTTCGATGGCGAGGCCGAGCTGATTTCGCTGAGCTTTGCGTGCGCCAACGCCAACGGCGATATTGTCCGTCTGCGGATCGACCAAGTGCCGTCCGTCCTGCTGGCAGAAGCCTACGCCGATTTCCTGGCGGTCGCTGCGGTTTGCGGTCGGCCTCGGGCCTGAACACCCGATGTGGGTCGGGCACGGTCCCTGGACATCGGCGAAAGCCGCACCGCCAGTCCGCCCGCGCCGCCGGATCAGCCCTCCTCGTCGCTCGCGAATAGGCCATCGCCATCGCCAATAAGTCGTTCATATTGCAGGCAGGTGTAATGCGCCACCAGCAGCGCCGCCGACAGGGCGCCAGCGTCGTCGGCCGGCGCAAACGCGGTGTAGCCCAAGGCGGCGAGGCGCCCGACCTCGAGCGCCAGCTCGTGCCGCAACGCGGCGACGCGCTCGGCGGCGAATCCCCGCTCGGCCTGGCGTTGCAGCCACTGTCGGAAGGTCCGCAGCGGAGCGTGCCGATCGATGGCCGCCAGCGGCACGTCCGCGCCGACAGCGCCGTCCCGGCGCAGGAGTTTGTCGAGCCAGCGTGAAGCAAGCCTCTGGCGCGGGGCGGCGTCGAAATGCAAGGCATCCACCGGATTGTCGCCGCCGGGCGGGACTGGGCGAATCAGGCTCAAAGGCTCGGCAACGAAATTCGTCGCGCTGCCTCGTAAACGGGCGACGAGCAGCGCCCCGTTCGGTACGCCGGCGTCGGCGAGTTGTTCGATGCGCTGGACCGCGTGCTCGTTGTGCTCCGAGTACGGCAGCTCGGCATCGACGCGTCTACCGGTCGCGTCGAGCAGTGGCCAGGTCAGCATCTGTCGATTTGCGTCGAACCTGGGCTCGCCCCAGCTTGCCGGCGCGAGGACGATCCAGTCGCGCCACGCGCCCGCCTCACCAAGCAGGCTGCTGCGGAAAGCGGCCCGCTGTTGCGAAATTTCCCCCCAACTCCCGTACGGCTTCAATCGGGCAACGAAATCGCCCGGGCTGGAAACGGTCGCTGACGTGGCCTCTGCTGCCGACAGTCGACCCTGGTCATTGACCAGCGCGTTGACAAGGCGAACGCAACGCCCGGTCGCCTGTTGAGGTGAGGCCAGGCCAGACCACGGCCCGGGAGCGAAATAGCGCTGCCGCGGGTTGAATCGGCGCTGCAGCTCCGGACGCGCATCGGTACAGGTGCGAAAGGCCTGTTCCGCCGGCGACCAGAACAACATCGTCAAGCCGAGGTATCCCGAGGCCGATCGCCAGGGCACGGCTCCGAGACCGAGCAGCTCGAGGTTTCCGGCCTCTTCGTAACGGCTGCGGGCCCGGCCGACCAGATGCCTCGGCTCCGCGCCCTTTTTCGCGGCGCTGCCGAGCGCCTTGACCAGTCCGTAGGCAATCGTCATTTCGTCGAACAGGCGGTGTTCGTCGGCACCGCCGGCGCGCTCGATAAGCAGTTCGACATGGTCGGCGATGCGGCGCAGGAGCAGCGCCACCCGGTAATACTCGGCGCCCTGCGCCCAGACGGCAAGCGTCGCGTACCGTTCCTGGATGCCACGTGAAAGATGCGACAAGCCCAGGCCGACACAGTCCTCCAGCAGCAGAACGAGGCTTGAGCGCAGCCGCTGGCGAGAATCCTGTCTTGCGTCGGCGGCGTTGTCGGGCAACGCATGATCCTTGCCGAGATCAAGGACTGCCATCTTCGCCCTGCTCGGCACCTCCGGCGGCGCATCCTGCACGCCATGCGCGCGGCGATAGGCGAGCACTGCGGCGACCTGGTATTTGGCCAGGTGTTCCGATTGACTGTCGGCCACCAGGCTGCCGACACCCCCGCCCATGAAACGCATCGTCACCCGTGGTCGTTGCAAAGCGATGACGATGTGGCGGTCCCCGCCGATGTGCGCGCCGTGTTCCGGATCAAGGTCTTGCACGAACTGCCATGCCCAGCGATAGCCGGGTTTGCCGGCATGCTTCACCAGCTCGGCGTGCGGAATGGCGAGCAACGCGTCATGCAGCGAGGCCAGTTCGGAGCCGGCCGGGGCCTCCGCATCGGCGGCACGACCAGCCTCTCCGCCACCCGCAGTCGCCTTGTCGACCATCGCCGTGTGCTCGCTCGGCTCCACCCCGCCAGTCGAATCGCCGGTCGGCCCAGCGCTAGCGCTAGGCGCGTGGGCGTTGCCCGCAAGAACCGCCGCCGGTTCGTCCGACTGGGCAAGCCGCTGCAAGGCCATCGCCGCGGCAAGGATGTGCTGGCAGATGCCGCTTGCCGGACAACTGCATTGCGCATGCGTCGGACCTCGTCCATCGAAGCGGACGCTCTGTTCGGCGAAGCGCACGACCAGATAGTTCGGCGTTTCCTCGACGATGTTCGCGGCCACCCTGTCGAGGTCCTTCTGCGCCCGGCGCAGCAGGCCACGATTGGCGAGGGCGACAAAGGCTTCGTCGTCGAAACGCGCCAGTTGCGCGAGCAGGGTCTGCCGGACGCCGCTCACGAAATCACCTTGAGCAGCCAGTGCGCGAGCCTCCGGGGCGTCAGCGCGGCGATTTCCATGCCGCACGCCGCCAGTCGCTCCGCCATTCTCTTGTCGTAACTCGCATCGGCCCGCCCATCGAGCGCTGCGAGACCCAGCAACTTGACCCGCGCCTCGGCCAGCGTCTTGACCGCCCGCACGAGTTCGCCGGCCGGACCTCCCTCTGCGAAATCGCTGACCAGCACCAGGATCGTCCTGTGCGGGTTCTCGACGAGTTGCGTGCAGTAGCGAATGGCCTGCGCGATGTTGGTGCCGCCTCCCAGTTGCACGCTCAATAAGGTCTCGACCGGATCGTCAACGTAGCCGGAGAGATCGACGATGCTCGTGTCGAAAACCACGAGCTTGACCCGGAGTGCCGGCAGTCCGGCGAGAATCCCCGCCATCACCGCGCTATGGATGATCGAGTCGACCATCGACCCGCTCTGGTCGACGCAGAGGATGATGTCCCACGGCAGGCGGCGGCTGTTGCGCTCGAAGAACAAGGCCTTCTCGATCACCAGTTGCTGGCGCTCCCGATCGAAATGCTTAAGATTGCGTCGCACCGTACCCAGGACGTCGAAGTTCTGCGCCAGCGCGAACGGTGAATGCCGGCTGCGCTGCAGTCGACCGGCGAACGTCTGCCGGATCTCCGACTCGAGTTGCCGTCGAATCTCCTCAACCACTTGCCGGATGATCCGTCGCGCGACCTGCAGCACATCGCCCTTGAGGTGTCGGCGCAGACCAAGCAGGGTGCGCAGCAGTTGCTGATTCGGTTCGAGTCGCTCGAGCGTCTGGGGGTCGGTGACCAGCTCGGTCAGGCCGTAGCGGTCCAGCGCGTGCTTTTCGATGACCTCGGCGGTGTCGCGAGGAAACAGCTCGCGCACTTCGCCAAGCCAATTGACCAGGGTCGGTTGAGAAGGGTCGAGCGTGCCGCCGACGCCGTCCTTGCGCAAGCCGCGCCCTTGATACTCGCGTCCGTAAAGGAAATCGAGCGTACGGTCGAGGCGTCGATACCGTTCGCCTAGCCCTTGAGCGCCCAGGCCGCTCTGCAGCCGATTGTCGGCGAACTTGCCAAGGACCAGGCGCCAGCGCGGCAAGACGTTCATCCGCGGCCCCCGCACAGGCCGTCGGCAACGAGCACTTCGCCTACGGCGCTCGACAGCGCCAGGTTGGCCTGCAGTTGTTCCTCGCTCAGATCGTGATGCAGCAATCCGCCGAGATCTTCCTCGCCATGCAGCCGGGCGACCGCTTCCGCGATGCGGTCGGTCTCGCGCGGCGTCATCTCGGCAAAGGCAAGCCGAAGATCGGGAAGACTGGCGACAAAGGACGACTCATCCCAGCGCGCCAGCAATTGATCGATCACCTTCAAGACCTCCGCCTGTTGCCAGGCGGTCTCGCGCGCGGTGTGAAGCAGGCCGCGCAGGAACGCGACAGCGTCTCGTGGCTGCACCAGTCCAACCAGATGTCCGCTCAGGGCAACGCCGAGATCGTCTGCCGACAGCATGCCTGCGGCGTAGAGCAGGCCGGCGCACGCGCCGCGGATCAGGGCTGACCGGTGTTGGCGGTACAGCCACTCCACCATTTGCCAATAGAGGCTCCCGTCGAGCGACCCTCCCGCCGTGCTGCGTAAGAGCTCGCGCAACTGTGCCAGAGCGGCCATGACGCCATTGGCCTCGGCGCCCGCGTCCGTGACGTCGCGCCCAAGAAAAACCGCGCGCTCGTAAGCCGCGCGCAATACCGCCGGCAGTTCGTCGAGGTCCCGGGCTTCGAGCGGCTCACGCGACTCCCACAGCAAGCCGACGCTCGTCGCGGCCGACGTCACGCTGGCGAAACCCGCGTCTTCAGCGATCGCCGAGCGCAGTTGCGCGAGCGCTCGCGTCAGGTGGTCGTGCAGCCCGAGGACACACCCCTGAACCAGCGCGGCGGCGGCAGCGCGCGCGTCTCGACCCTGTCCGTCGGCGTGCATCTGGTCGAGCCGCGCAACGAAACGGTTGGCGACGGCGAGCGGCACGGTCACGCCATACATCGACGCCTCGACCAACGACGCCTCGGTCATCGGCGTGTGCGCGTACTCCCAGTGCTCCTGCAGTCGGTCGAGTCCCTGGCCAAGGACGAAATCGGGTCCCGCCACGCGCACGGCAAAAGGTACCCCGAGCAGGCTCAGGCCGTGCAGCAGGCGGCTGGAGATGCGGTGCTCGGGCCGGCGGTAGAGGTCGAGCACCAGGCGGCGAGGCTCACCGTCGTCGATCTTCAAGCGCTGGCGCCGGACGCGGAACTCAAAGTCTCTGACCAGGGGCGGCGAGCCCGCACCGGCAGGAATCTTGCCCAGCGCCTGCCCGGCGAGCACCCGCTGCGCGACAGCGTGAACCAGCGCGCCGTCGGCGTCGGCATCGCCCTTGATGAAACAGCTGACGACGCCGTCCATGACGTCGTTGCGCAACGGTGCCTGGCGGCCGCGCAGCGCCGAGAGCCGCAGGACCTGCTCGTAGGCCGCTGCCAGGGCCGGCATCGGCAAGGCCAGATGGTGCTTGTCGCGGAGCTCGAGCGCGATGTCGCCGAGCACCGCCAGCGCACATTCCGTGCGGAGTCTGGCGACATTGCCCCGGCCAATTTTTTCC
>WBZM01002417.1_pt1 | contig 15957 bp, 11 predicted proteins | sample 5204271 | NCBI WGS metagenome assembly WBZM01 (sample SAMN12344346, study PRJNA552823) | activated sludge metagenome | biome: Activated sludge suspended growth; feature: Nitrification reactor; material: Wastewater; isolation source: activated sludge from nitrification reactor of wastewater...
GCTCGGCGTGCCGTTTCTGGGCGAGGCGCCGCTGCACATGTCGATCCGCGAGACGTCGGACGCCGGCGCGCCCGTCGTCGCCACGGCGCCGGACAGCCCACAGGCCAGGGCCTACATCGACATCGCGCAGAAGGCCTGGGCAAATCTGACCGCCGGCGCAGGCGCGCGCCCGGCGCCGCGCATCGTGGTGGGTTGAGTTCAACAGGGAGCGAACGAAAAGAAAATGGCGATCGAATTTCAGGGCAAGACGATCGAGACCACCGCCGGCGGCTATCTGGCCGATCAGGAGGACTGGAGCCGTGAACTCGCCGCGCATATGGCGGCGCAGGACCAGATCGAACTGACCGACCGGCACTGGGACTTGATCAACTATCTGCGCGAGGAGTTTTTCGAGAACAACGGATCGACGCCGAACACGCGCACGATCATCAAGGCGATGAGCGAGCACTGGGGCGACAAAGTAGATCAGAAGACGCTGTACGATCTATTCCCGCTTGATCCGTCCAAGCAGGGCGGACGTATCGCCGGACTGCCGGAAAGCCGCCGCAAGGGCGGGTATTGAAACCACGGAGTCGCGCGCGCCGCGGCCGCCTAACGGCGCGCGGCTTTCGCCTTCGCTTCGGATTCGGACGATGATCCCTTGACCCGGGGCGCGCCGCCTTCGCCGGGCTCGCAAAAGGCCTTGCGCAGCGCTTCCAGGATCGCGCGCACGTTGTCGTCGGCCAGGGAGTAGTAAATCGTCTTGCCGTCGCGCCGCGTGGAGACGAGCCGCTCGAGGCGCAGGCGCGCCAACTGCTGGGAGACGGTGGACTGGCGCTCGCCCAGAAGGTCTTCGAGCTCGCCGACCGAGCATTCTCCTTCCGACAGCGCGCAGAGCAGGAGCAGGCGAAACTCGTGCGACAAAGCCTTCAGGAAATCGCTGGCTTCCCGCGCTTTCTCGGCCATCATCGCGAAATCCGTCGCGGCGTCGACGGCGCGTGCGGAACTGGGCTTCTGTAAAGTGTCAGCAGTGGGTGGGGCCATCGTTGGTAATTCCAGATGCGCTCGGGAACGGGCGATATCCGCTGGACCCTGCGCCAGGCCTCATGATCGGGCGTGACGACACCGTGACCCGACCATCTATATGAACATGTACTTATAGAATGAAATTATCATATTCGCAATTGATCAGGCTTTCAATTTGCCGGCCCGCGCCGCCGCCGCCGCTCAATTGAAGGCGCAGCCCGGCTTGAGGCCGAAGCGCTTGAGAACGATTGCAAGCGGACAGAAGCCGGTGAAGGAGGCCTGCAGGAGATTGGCGCCAACGAAGGCGGTGAACCACAGCCAGTTGGCGGAGTGATAGTGGGCGAGCGCGAGCGAAGCGAGAATGAAGAGTCCCGCAAGGCGCATGACGACGGCGTCGACGTTCATCTGATCTTCCTTTTTCCCGGCGCGGGCGGGATGGACTCGCCTGCGCAGAACATGTCGTGCAGAAGACTGATCATTCGCTCGACATTCGGTCCGGCGAGCGAATAGCAGATCTTTTGCGCCTCGCGCCGCGTGTGCACCAGGCCGTCCGCGCGAAGCCGGGCGAGGTGCTGCGACAGGGTCGGCTGGCTGAGATCCAACGAGGCGCAAAGTTCGTTGACCGAGCACTCCTTGCGATAGAGATCGCACAGAATCATCAGGCGGCTGCGGTTGGCCAGCGCCTTGAGCATTGTTTCGGCCTGCGACGCCTGCGCTGCAAGATCATCAGCTTTCATATTGCGATATTCGTATATTACTATATAAATGTCAAACCACTTTGAAAGGTTCGCACGATGCGGGTTTGGAGTTTGGCGGCGCTGATCGTCGCAGCGGCGGCGCAGGGCGCGGCGGCCGGCGAGTTTGTCCTGCGCGCGCAGGAAATCGACGATCGCAAGGCCGTTATCGCGACGGTCGAGCCGATACGCCAGCTCGTCGCCCGCGCCCGCATCGGCGGCACGGTCGCGCAGCTAAAGGTGCACGAGGGCGACGTTGTCGCCGCTGGTCAAGAGATCGCCCGCGTCGTCGACCAGAAGCTGTCGCTGCAGATGCAGGCGATCGATTCTCGCGTCAGGTCGCAGCAAGCCGCCCGCGACAAGGCGCAACTCGACTTCGACCGCGCTTCCGAACTGATGCGACGCGGCGTCAGCACGCAGGCGCAACTCGACCAGGCCAAAGCCGCTCTCGATATAGCCGACCGCAATCTGTCGGCTATCAGGTCCGACCGCGACGTCATCGTCCAGCAGAGCGCGGAGGGCGCCGTCTTCGCGCCCGGCGCCGGGCGCGTTCTGACCGTTCCGGTCTCCGCGGGCCGTGTCCTCATGCCCGGCGAAACCGTCGCGACCATCGCCGAGGAACAATTCATCCTGCGCCTGCAATTGCCGGAACGGCATGCGCGTTTCATGCGCGCGGGCGACAAGGTGCTGATGGCGGCGCGCGGCCAGGAGGGCGGCATGAAGGCTGCGCAGGAAGGCGTCGTGCGGATCGTCTATCCGGAAATCACGGGGGGGCGCGTGATCGCCGACGTCGATGTGCCGGACCTCGGCAACTATTTCGTCGGCGAGCGGACGCGCGTCTACGTCTCGACGGGCAAGCGCCGCACAATCCTGGCGCCGACGGCGGCAGTCTTCGAACGCGCCGGCCTGAAGTTCGTGCGATTGAAGGGCGGCAACGAAATCGTCGTGCAGACCGGCGAGGCCGGTCCCGAGGGCGTCGAAATCCTGTCGGGCGTGGCCGATGGCGAGACGTTGCTGACGCCATGAGCGAACTCGTGACCAATCTCGGCATTTCCGGGCGCCTGACGCGCGCTTTCATCGTCTCTCCGCTCACGCCGCTGCTGCTGCTCGCCTCGATCATCGTCGGCGCGATCGCGTTGACCGCGTTGCCGCGTGAGGAAGAGCCCCAGATCAGCGTGCCGATGGTCGATATCGTCGTGCCCGCGAACGGCTACAAGGGCGCAGATGCTGTCGAACTCGTCACCCGGCCGCTGGAGGACATCGTCAAGGGCATCGACGGCGTCGAACACGTCTATTCGCAGACGCAGGACGACAACGTTCTTGTCACCGCGCGCTTTCTTGTCGGGACGGACGCGGATTCCGCGATCCTGCGCGTGCATGAGAAAATCCGCGCGCATATCGGGGAATTGCCGAAGGGCCTGGTCGAGCCACTGATAATAGGGCGTGGCATCGACGATGTCGCGACAGTTGTGCTGACGCTGGCCGCCAAGCCGGAGGCGGCCGCGCGCTGGACGGACAACGGACTGCTGCGCGTCGCCGAAGAGCTGCAGCACGATCTCACGAAAGTCCAAAATATCGGCGCGACTTTCATCGTAGGCGGCGCGGCGAGCCAGATCCGCATCGAACCCGATCCAGAACGCCTTGCGCAATACGGCATGACGCTCGCGCAGGTGATCGACAAGGCGACCAACGCCAATCGCACGTTTCAGGCGGGTCTGCTCCGGCGAAACGATCGCTCGTTCCCCGTCGTGGTCGGTCAGACATTGCAGGGCGTGGCCGACATCGGCCAGTTGCTGCTCACCTCGCGCGACGGCCGGCCGGTCTATCTGAAGGACGTGGCCGATGTGACGGTCGGTTCGGCGCAGAACGAGCGCCGAGCCTGGACGATCACGCCCGACGGGAAGGGCGGGCTCGATACGCGTCCGGCGGTCAGCCTGGCGCTTGCCAAGCGCAAGGGCGCGAACGCCGTCACCGTGGCGCACGAGATATTGCAGCGCCTGAATACGGCGCGCGGCTCGATCGTGCCGGCGGACGTCACCGTGGAAGTCACTCGGAACTACGGCGAGACGGCGACCGAAAAGGCGAACGAGCTATTGTTCCACCTTGGGCTCGCGACCGTTTCCATCGTCATCCTCATCACGCTGGCGATCGGATGGCGCGAGGGCGTCGTCGTCGCTGTCATCATTCCCACGACCATCCTGCTGACGCTCTTCGCGTCCTGGCTGATGGGCTATACGATCAACCGCGTCAGCCTGTTCGCGCTGATCTTCTCCATCGGCATCCTGGTCGACGACGCCATTGTCGTCGTCGAGAACATCGTGCGCCACTGGAACATGCGCGGAAATCGCGGGCTGGTCGAAACGGCGGTCAAGGCGGTCGCGGAAGTCGGCAATCCCACGATTGTCGCCACGCTCACCATTGTTGCGGCGCTGCTGCCGATGATGTTCGTGAGCGGCATGATGGGGCCGTACATGAGCCCCATTCCCGCCAACGCCTCGATGGCGATGCTGTTCTCCTTCGTCGTCGCCGTGACCATTACTCCGTGGCTTCTTCTCAAGATCGCGCGAAGATATTTCGAAAGCGGCAAGGCCAAAACGCACGATCACGACGATCCCGGCGCCATGGGCCGCGCTTATTCGAGGATCGCGCGCTGGCTGCTTCAAGGACGAAGACGTTCCAAGATATTTCTCGCCGTGGTCGGCGGGCTGACGCTCGCCTCGCTCGGGCTTTTCTATACGAAGAGCGTACGCGTGAAGCTGCTGCCCTTCGACAACAAGTCGGAGATCCAGGTCGTCGTCGATCTGCCGCGCGGCGCTTCGCTCGAGCAGACCGAGCGCGTGCTGATGGAGGCGTCGCGGAAGCTGAAGGATCTGCCGGAACTCGTCTCGATTCAGGCCTATGCAGGGACGTCCGCGCCGTTCAACTTCAATGGTCTGGTGCGCCATTACTACCTGCGCCAGACGCCCGAGCTCGGCGATCTCTCGATCAATCTGACGCCGAAGGACCATCGCAAGCGCGCAAGCCACGCGATAGCTCTCGACATTCGTCAGCGACTTGCGGACCTCGAGTTGCCGCCGCGCGGTTCTGTGAAAGTGGTGGAGGTGCCGCCCGGACCGCCTGTCGTTTCGACGCTGCTCGCAGAAATCTACGGACCGACGCCGGAAGCGCGGCGCGCGATCGCGACCAAGGTGAAGGAGGCGTTCAAGGCGGTCGATTTTGTCGTCGATGTCGACGACAGTTTCGGCGTGCAACAGGAGCGGCTGCGCTATTCGATCGACCAGGAGGCGCTGGAGTTCCACGGCGTGCAGGAGCAGGCGGTGTACGATACGCTCGCCGCGCTGCTTGGCGGCGTGAGGATCGGGTATTCGCAGCGCGGCGACGGCGAGAAGCCCGTCGACATCTCGGTCGCGCTGCCGCGATCGGCGCTGACGCCTGGCGAGAAACTGCTGACGACGCCGCTGCCTGCCGGCGGCACGCCGCGGCAGGGCGCCAACGTCGAGCTCGGCGATGTCGTGAAGGCGACGCGCGAGCCGTCGTCCTTTCCGATCTTCCGTCACAACGGCCGCTATGCCGAGATGGTGACCGCGGAAGTGGCGGGACGCTTCGAATCGCCGGTCTACGGCATGCTCGCGGTCGAGGACGAGATCGCGAAGCTCGATTTTGGCGCGACGCCGAAGCCCGCCGTCAAATATCACGGGCAGCCGCTCGACGACGCCAAGCCGACGCTGCTGTGGGATGGCGAATGGGAGGTTACCTATGTGACGTTCCGCGACATGGGCGCCGCCTTCATCGTGGCGATCCTCGGCATCTATCTTCTGGTCGTCGCGCAGTTCGGCTCGTTCAAACTGCCGCTGGTCATTCTTGTACCCGTGCCGCTGACCTTCATCGGCATTCTGACGGGACACTGGATGCTCAACGCGGCCTTCACCGCCACGTCGATGATCGGCTTCATCGCGCTCGCCGGCATTATCGTGCGCAATTCCATTCTGCTCGTGGACTTCATCAGGCATCGCATGGCGCAAGGGGTCGCGCTGCGTCAGGCGCTGATCGACGCCGGCGCTATCCGCTTCAAGCCGATCTTCCTGACAGCGGCGGCGGCGGTGATCGGGGCGGCCTTCATCCTGACCGATCCCATCTTCCAGGGGCTGGCGATTTCCATGGTGTTCGGGCTGATCTCGTCGACGGCGCTCACGATTCTCGTGATCCCGGCGATCTATATCTTCCTGCGCGACGACGGGCAGAAAGCCTGAGTCGTCCGCCTAATTCATGATGAGATAGAAGCGCGCCGCCATCGTTGCGAGAAGCTCGGGAGAAATCGCCGAAGGCGATTCCTCCCGAAGCGACGAAGCAATCCATCCACGAGCCGGTCCCGCCGGCCGGATTGCATTGCGGAGGCTGGCAGCGGGCGGGCGCGCGCTTCGCGCGAACCGTTGGCTCGCAATGACGGGTTGTTTCCGCCTCATGCGGAAACCTTCCAAATCGCCGTCGGCGGTCCCGGTCGCGGACGATCTCGACGGCGATGCGCAATTCAGCGCGCGTTTCCTCGTTTTCGACCGGAGCCCGCGGCTTGCGTGGCGCCGCTCAAGCTGGTTTGATATCAAAACATCCGTATGTGTCGAGGCAATCAGCCGTGTCTATAAGCGGCGGGCACGCGGAGCGGGAGGACTACATGGAAGCATTGCGCGCGCTGCTGGCGGAAAACTCGGCTGCGGCGCAGGCCATCGGCGGCCTGATTATCGGCGCGTTCTTCGGCGTCGTCATCCAGCGCACGAATTTTTGCGCGATGGGCGGCATTTCCGACATGTTGACCTTCGGCGACACGCGACGGTTCCGCGCCTGGGTGCTGGCGAGCGCCGTCGCGCTGATCGGCGCGCAATTGCTGGCGGCCGCCGGCGTCGTCGATCTCTCCAAGTCCATGTACATGTCCACGACATTCGACTGGCTCGGCGCAATCATCGGCGGGCTGATGTTCGGCTTCGGCATGTGTTTTGCCGGCGGCTGCGCCAGCCGCAATCTGGTGCGCGCCGGCGCGGGCGATCTGCGCGCGCTCTTCATCGTCATCCTCATGGGCATCGCCGCTTATGCCGCCATCGGCGGCCTGCTTGGCCCCGTGCGCGCAGACATTTCCAACGCGACCGCGCTCAAGCTCGACGCCTATGGCATGTCCGACCAGGGTCTCAGCGCCCTGATCGCCAAGGTTGCAAAGATAGCGCCGGCGACCGCCGTCGCGATCGCGGCGGGCGGCGCGTCGATCGCCATGCTTGCCTATTGCTTCGCCAATGCAGAGTTCCGCTCCTCGCCCGCGCATGTCATGTCGGGCGTGCTTGTCGGCCTCGCCGCGGCGGCAGGCTGGGCGCTGACCGGCCTGTCGATCGATGAAATGGCGGCCTCGAGCGCGCCGACGTCGCTTACCTTCGTGCGGCCGTCCGGCGATACGCTCGAGTGGATCCAACGATTTACGGCGCAACGCATTCCGAGCTTCGGCGTCGCCTCGGTATTCGGCGTGCTGATCGGCGCCTTTCTCGGCGCGATCACGTCCGGCCGGTTCCGTCTCTCGACCTTCAGCGACACGTCCGACACATTGCGCAGCATGTTCGGCGCCGTGTTCATGGGCGTTGGCGGCGTCGTCGCGCTCGGCTGCACGCTGGGGCAGGCAATCACCGGCGTATCTACTCTGGCGATCGGCTCTTTTGTCGCCTTCGCGGCGATCGTCGTCGGCGGAATCATCGGCATCAAGACGATCGAACGCATGGCATAGAGCCAGGTCGTTTCTTGCGGGGTTCCGGTCCCGTTAGAATGGCCGCCGCCGGGATCTAGGCGTTCGCGATCGTGAGGCGCGGGGTAATGGCGCCTGCCGCCGGTCTTCAAAAGCGAAGAGGGCCGCGCTTGCCGCGCGGCCCTCGAAGTTTCTCGCCCCTGAGTTGCGGTCAATATTTGGCGATGACGGGCGCCGCCTTGCCGCCGAACTTATAGGACACGCCTAGCGAGGCCTCGAACTGGTGCATCGACAGCGTGATCGAACGCGCGACGTTGTAGCCGAACGGGGTCATTTCCGGACCTGTCACCGAATGCGTCGGCACGACGCTCATGGCAAGGTCGAAGGTCATGTTCTCGGTGTACTTGTAGCCGAGGCCCGCCGTGATGTGGTCCGTCACGACGCCCGGCGCCAGAATATTGAAAGTGACCTGATCCCAGCGAACCGGATTGGTGTTGTGAGCGTAGCCAGCGCGCAGCGCGAGCTGCGGGGTCACGCGCCACTCGCCGGCGACTGTGAAGACATTGACGTCGCGCCAGCCGAAGCCCGGGCCGTTGGCTGAACCCAGCAACGCCCCCGGACCCGGCGGAACGACGAAGGGCACGATGATGCTGGCGCCGGAATTCGCAATGGCCGGTACGCCGCTGTAGAAAATACGCTTGTATTCAGCCATCAGCGTCAGGGTCGGCAGGGCGTCGAAGGCGATGCCGGCCGTGATGTTGGCGGGGATGTTGAACTTGCCGCCGTTTGCGAACAATCCGGAATATTTCGAGAAGGGCGTCATCCACAGGGGCGTCTGCCCGCTCACGCCCACGCGCAGCGACGGCATGATCTTCCACTCGACGCCCGCGCGCACGCCGCCGCCGTAGGACATGCTCGTGCCGTTGTTCGACAGGTTGAACGGGTCGGCGGAGAAAGTGGGGATAAAGCCCGGCGGGAAGAAGCCGAGGAATGGAAAGCCGAAGCCGCCGAGACCTTCGGCGCGGAACATTTGCACCGCGAGAACGGGCGCGACGCCGAACGAGAGGGCGCCGAAGCGCTTCGCGAAGCCCGCCGTTATGAACATCTGCTTGAGGTCGACGCCGGCCGCGCCGCCGCAGAACACGCCGCCCGCGCAATTCGGGGTCGGAAAGGTGTTGATCGTGTTCTGATAGGTGGTGTTCATGCCGCCGTTGCCGAACATGGCTACGCCCCAGGCGGTGTCGGCGTCGATCGGCATGGAATAGGCGAAGTGCGGCATCACGAAGTAATTATCGGTGCTGTCGACGCGCGTCGTCTGCGGGATGAAGGGGCCCGGGGCCGTGAAACCGCCGGGGCCCGTTCCGGTGTAACCGCGGAAGGGCATGAAGAGCGTTGCGCCGCCGGTGATCATGTGAGGCAGGTCGACAAGGCCGGCGGGGTTGATCGAGAGCGCCATCGCGTCCTGGGGATTGGCGACGCCGGCGCCGGCTTCCGCCTTCTGCACGGTGCCATAGCCCGCCTGGAAGTAGCCTTCGGTTGCGAAGGCGGGGCCGGTCAGCGCGGTCGTCGCCAGCATAAGCCCGCCGAGCATGCGCGCCGTTGATTTGAAGTTCATTGCGGGTTTCCTCCGGGCGGCCGAGGCCATTATATTCGTGAATCATTATATGAAGGAATGTACGTCACGAAATTGCTTGGATCGTCGCCGGAGGGCAAGGTCGCAAACGGGCATCCCCCGGCGATGATGCAAAAACTGTGGACATGACACCAAAACGACACATATGCGCATTCGCGATTTAATGCGTTGCAATAATCGCCTTCCAACCGTAAGGCGGGCCTCGTCTCGCTGACGCGATGTGGCCCGGCATCCCAGCCACGATTGAGACAAAAAGCTGACGTCGGTCGGGCTGGCGACGACTTCAACGCGTCTTCAAATCGGCGTATGGATCGCCGGATTGCATGGTTATGCGGGCAACTCCCCGAGGATGCGCAGTGGCCGAAACGGAAGCGGGACAACCTTCAGCCGCGGCCAACGTCTCCGCGTCCCACGGTTCCGGACAGCATGGCGCGGAGAGCCACGGCCAGGCCTTTTGGCCGATGGTGCTGGGCTCGCTGGGAGTCGTCTACGGCGATATCGGCACCAGCCCCCTGTACGCGCTCAAGGCATCGCTCGATCACGCAAAGACGCAGGGCATAACGCCCGAAGAGGTGGTGGGCATCGTATCGCTGCTCACGTGGGCACTGATCTTCACGGTCACGGTGAAATACGTCCTGTTCCTGATGAGGGCCGACAACCGGGGCGAGGGCGGAACGCTCGCTCTCATGGCCCTCGCGCAACACGCCCTCGGCAAACGCACCCGCTTCGTCTTCCTCACGGGCGTGGCAGGCGCCGCGCTTTTCTCCGGCGATGCGATCATCACCCCGGCAATTTCCGTGCTGTCGGCTGTCGAAGGTTTGAAGTTGAAGGCCGTGCAGCAATATTTCGATTTCACGCCCTATGTCTTGAGCATCACCGTCGTAATCCTGTTCACGCTGTTTCTGTTTCAAAACCGGGGAACCGCCAAGGTCGCGGCCTTGTTCGGCCCGATCATGTTGCTGTTTTTTTGCGTCATCGGATTCCTCGGCGCGCAACACGTCATGGACGCGCCGCAAATCCTGTTTGCGCTGAATCCGCTGAATGGATTGCGGTTCGTGTTTTCGAACGGTTGGCAGGGGTTCACGGTTCTCGGTCTCGTGTTCCTGTCGGTGACAGGAGCCGAGGCTCTCTACGCCGATATGGGACATTTCGGACGCAGGCCGATTCAGCTCGCATGGGTGTGCTTCGTCTTGCCCGCGCTTCTGCTCAACTATTATGGGCAGGGCGCCTTCATCCTGAGCGATCTCGACGTGGTGAAAAGCGACGAATTCAGCCCGTTCTTCCAGCTCGCCCCGACATGGGCAGTCATTCCGTTGATATTGCTATCCACGGTCGCGACGATCATCGCAAGCCAGGCGGTGATTACGGGCGCCTATTCGATCGTTCGCCAGGCCATTCAACTCGGGCTTCTTCCGCGAATGGTCATCAGCCACACGTCTGAGGTCGAAGGGCAAATCTACGTGCCGCGCATCAATCGGCTGCTCCTCGTCGGCGTGCTGTTGCTGGTGATCGTATTCAAGTCGTCGGAAGCGCTCGCCAACGCCTACGGCATCGCCGTGACGGGAACCATGGTCGTCACCACGGCGCTGGCCTTTATCGTTGTCTGGAAACTGTGGAACTGGCCGCTTTGGGCGGCGCTTCTGTTCGTTGGCTGCTTCCTGACGGTGGACCTCGCCTTTCTTGCCGCCAATCTGGTCAAAGTGTTCGAAGGCGGATGGGTTCCGTTGGTGCTCGGCGCAAGCGCGATGGTGGCGATGTGGACCTGGGTGCGCGGCACGCGGTTGCTGAACGCCAAGACCGAGCGCGATTCCATCCCGCTGAGCGACATGATGCGAATGCTCGCCAAGTCGAAGCCGACGCGGGTGCCGGGCACCGCCATTTTCCTGACAGCCGGGCTCGATGTCGCGCCAAGCGCCCTGATGCATAACCTGAAGCACAATAAGGTGCTGCACGAGCGCATCGTGCTGATGAGCGTCAAGACTCTCGACAGGCCGCGCGTGGCCGAAGAACTTCGGTATCAGGTCGAGAAATTGTCGGAGGACTTCTACCGGGTGACGCTGTTTTTCGGCTTCATGGAGAGCCCTCGGGTGCCCGCGGCGCTCGGCCTCATGCGAAAGGCCGGCTACAAATTCGACATCATGACGACGTCCTTCTTTCTGGGCCGTCGCACACTGCTGCCGAGCGCCACTTCGGAAATGCCCCGCTGGCAGGACAAGCTCTTTGTCATTCTCTCGAGGCAATCCGCCAACGCGACGGAGTTCTTTTCGCTCCCCTCCGACCGCGTGGTCGAGCTCGGCGCCCAGGTGACGATCTGAGGATTTGCTCCGGGGTCTGGCGAGAGACTCATGTCTTGATGCGCGACGCTGCGCCCGTCCCCGCTATCGAGAGGTTCGCGCGAGATTGGCGACGATGTAGCCGGAAACGGTCTCGATGAGCCGATCAGCGTCCGCAGGACGCTCGTATCCAGTCTGACTGAAGTTCACGCCCAGAACGTAGCGACATTTCTCGGTCGCAACGATCGGCCACATATCGAAGTTCGCCTGATCATGCGGAAACATTCGGGCCCGCATATGAACCCCGCCGGACAGCGCCCCTTTTGCCGCTTCCAGATCGGCGTCGGAGAGCCGAGCGCCTTCGCTCGTCGCCTCGATATGCAAATCGCCATCGCGTTCGCAAAGGATCGCCGACGGCCCGTTGAATATCCGCATGAGGGCGTAAGCAGACGCCTGAACCAATTGTGCCTGCGATGCGCCCTGGATCAGCGCATGCGCCACGCCGCGCAACGCTTCGCCGTTCTTCGCGGCTCTGCTCGCTTCAAGCGCGTGCCGACGCGATTGCCATGCAACCGTGCTCACGATGATGGCGGTCGCGAGCAGCAGCATGGCCGCCCAGATTTCCTCGGGATTGTCGATGCGCAACGTGAAATACGGCCGCGTGAAGAAGAAGTCGAACGCCAGGACGCCCGCGAACGTCGCGGCGAGCGAGGGGCCCAGCCCATAAGCAGCGCCCGCAATCACGACAGGCAGTACGAAGATGAGCGTCAGGCCCGGCGCAGGCACGGCCGAACTTGCGCCGGCCGCAAGAAGCGCACAGACGGCGACAAGAGCGATACTGAGCGAATATTGCGCTGCAATTGGCGTCTGCCGGGCGCTTTCCTTGCTCGGGTCTTGCGTGTCCGCCGTGCACGGAAGAGACGCGCTCTCTGCTTGCGACATCAAACACTCCGTCTATCCGTAGCCGATTTCCCGTCCGGGCGCCGCGAGCAGGGCCACTGACCACACAAATGGAGGCGCAGCCGACAGTCCTCACGCAGCCAACGCCGCATTCCGGCTACCGTTTCATTTGATGTCAGTTTTCGGCAGGCCGGCGTAAACGTTCAATACGATTTTTGGAGCGGCCGTATAAACAACGCATAAACGTGGACGTCGTCAGTCGAGCTGCGCATGAACAGCCGGGTGAAGATCAAACGACGCCCGTCAGTCAGATGCCGCCACGATGAAAATTGGCTGCTTCAGCGTAATTGTCTTAAGCGTATCGCCGCGGCAGGGACGCAAAGACGCTTACAGCGCACATTTCTCGTAGTTGAGGTCGAGAGACGCCTCGCCGGTGAAGCCGCGCGAGAGTTTACGCGCGTCCAGCAAGCGAATGGTTTCCGTTCGGTCGACGTAGCTGATGGTCGTGCTGCACGAGAGCTTCAGGGTGGTCACGTCGCCTTTTTGGGCGGCAGACAGGATACGGCAGTCTCCGCTCGGACTCGCGATCGTGCTGCCCATGATGATGAAGGACGAGCGGAACTGATCGACAGGCTGGCGATAGGTTAGCGCCTTGCCCCGTCTCTGAAACACGGCGCTGCATTCGGAGCTGGATTGAGCCCATGCGCCGAGGAGCCGGCCATCGAGGGCGCTCGCGGTCGGCGCCGAGCCGAGCGTGAAGATCAGCGCGGCGCACGCACGCAGGTTGATGCGTCGGCGCGCGGCGTGGTCACGGTCCTTTCGGATCATGGAATCTGTTCCTTCGAAATTTTCTCTGCGTCATGGTTCGCCACCGCCGCCGGTCTTGCACCGGGGCGCAACTTCTCGCGGATCGTCTGGAAGAAGACATAGAGCGGCGGGATGACGAAGATGCCGAGGAACGAGGCGAGTATCATGCCGCCAAACACAGGCGTCCCGACGTCGCGTCGCGCAAGCTGGGAGGCGCCGTGCGCCACGACCAGCGGATAAAGTCCGAGAATGAAGGCGAATGACGTCATCATCACCGGGCGGAAACGTTCACGCGCGCCCTCGATAGCGGCGTCCGCGATCGACAGGCCGTGCTCGCGTTTTTCCTTGGCGAATTCGACGATCAGAATGCCATTCTTCGCGGCAAGTCCGATCAGCACGATCATGCCGATCTGGGCGTAGAGATCGAGCACCAGATGCGCGAAGACGATCGCCGCGAACGAGCCGAGGACGCCGACGGTGACGGAAAGCAAGACCGGCACCGGGATCGTCCAGCTTTCGTAGAGCGCGACGAGGAACAGGAAGGCGAACAGGACGGCGAAGCCGAGAATCATCCCGGTCTTGCCTTCGGCGCGCTTCTCCTGGAACGCAGTGTCCGTCCATGCGCCGCCGTAGGAGGACGGCAGCGTGCGCGCTGCGACCTGCTCCATGGCGTTCAGCGATTCGCCTGACGATACGCCCGCAGCGGGTCCGCCCTGGATCGTCGCCGCCTTGCGGTTGTTGTACCGGATCACCGAGGGCGACCCCGTCACGACGCGAACCTCGACCAGGCTGCGCAAGGGTATCATCTCGCCCTTCGCGTTGCGCACGTTGATCCGGTAGATGTCGTCGACGCTCGACCGGTCCGCCGCCTCGGCCTGCACCTGCACCTGCCAGGTTCGGCCGAACAGGTTCATGTTGTTGACGAAATATCCGCCGAGCGAAGCCTGCAGCGCCTGGAACACCGAACTCAGGGGAACGCCGAGGATCTGCACCTTGTCGCGATTGATATCCAGATAGATCGACGGGTTCGACGCGTCGTAGGTGGTGAACACGCGGTTGAGCTTGGGGTCCTGGTTGGCGGCGATCACGAGGCCGCGCAAGGCCTGCGACATCGCCTTTTCGTCCTGACCCTGCAGATCCTGCAGCACATAGGTAAAGCCGCCACCTGTGCCGAGGCCGATGATGGGCGGGGGCGCCAGCGGCACGACAAGTCCTTCGCGGATTTGCCGGAACTTTCCGCCTAGCCTGGCGATCAGCGCCTTCGTGGATTGCTGGTCGTCCTTGCGCTCCTCGAAGGGCTTGAGCGTCACGACCATGAAGGCCGAATTCGACTGCGAGTAATTGTCGATAAAGTTGAGGCCGATGACGGACGTGATGTCCTGCACTGCCTGTTCGCCGCGCAGAATTCCCTCCGCCTGGCGAACGACCTCTTCCGTTCTGGCGACGGACGCGCCGCCGGGAAGTTGCGCGACGACGAAGAAAGCGCCCTGATCGTCTTCCGGCAGAAAGCCCGTCGGCGTGATCTTCGACAGAGAGACCACGCCCGCTCCGCATACCCCGACCAACACGACGCCAATGACCGAAAAGCGCACGAGCCTCGCGGCGACATCGCCATAGCGGTCGCGCACATAGTCGATCGAACGCATGACCATTCCGATCACGCCGCGCTTGGGGCCATGTTGCGGCTTCAGAAGAACCGCGCAAAGGGCAGGGGAGAGCGTGAGCGCATTGATCGCGGACAGGAACATGGAGACGGCGACCGTCACGGCGAACTGCCGGAACAACTCGCCGGATATGCCCGGAATGAATGCGACGGGCACGAAAACCGACAACAGAACCAGAGTAATGGCGATGATGGGCGCGGTGATCTCGGCCATCGCCTTCTTCGTCGCCTGGCCCGGCGTGAGATCGGGATGCTCCTCCATTACGCGCTCGACGTTTTCGACCACGACGATCGCATCGTCGACAACGATGCCGATGGCGAGCACCACCGCGAGCAGCGAGACGGTGTTGGCGGAATAGCCGACCGCGTTCAGCACGATGAACGCGCCGATCAGGCTGACGGGCACCGCAAACATCGGAATAAGGGTCGCGCGGAAACTTCCCAGAAACAGGAAGACCACAAGAACGACGAGGATGAACGCCTCGATGAGGGTCTTGCGGACTTCATGAATCGTGTCCGTCACGAAGACCGTCGGGTCGTAGGTGACTTTCCACGCCATATCCTCGGGAAAGCGCTTCTGCAGCTCCGATATCGTCTTCTTCACCTCGTTGAGCGAGGCGATGGCGTTGGCGCCGGGCGACTGGTAGATGGCGACAGCGGCGGAGGGGCTGCCGTTGAAGCGTGTCTCGCGATCCAGATTGGCGGCGCCGAGTTCGACGCGCGCAACATCGCTGAGGCGAAGGACGGAGCCGTCGGGATTGGTCCTGATGACGATCTGCTCGAATTCCGCCGGCGACGAGAGGCGGCCCTTGGTGCGGATATTGAGCTGCAGTTGCTGGTCGTCCGATATCGGACGCGCGCCGACCCGGCCGACCGCGGCCTGCGCGTTCTGCGACTGGATGGCGTTGATGATGTCGCCGGTCGTGAGGTTGAGGCCGGTCAGCCGATCGGTCCGCACCCACGCGCGCATGGCGTAATCCTGTGGCCCCCAGAGCGTCGCGTCGCCCACGCCGGGCGTGCTCTTGATCTGGTCGAGCAGGTTGATGGTTACGTAGTTCGACAGAAAAAGCGCGTCGTAGGTATGCTTCGGCGAATAGAGAGAAATGACGCCGAGGAGCGCCGACGACTTCTTCTTCACCATCACGCCCTGCCGCTGGACCTCCGGCGGCAGCTGGGAAAGCGCGACCTGCACACGATTGTTGACGTTGACCGCGTTGATGTCCGGG
>WBZM01002418.1_pt1 | contig 15957 bp, 11 predicted proteins | sample 5204271 | NCBI WGS metagenome assembly WBZM01 (sample SAMN12344346, study PRJNA552823) | activated sludge metagenome | biome: Activated sludge suspended growth; feature: Nitrification reactor; material: Wastewater; isolation source: activated sludge from nitrification reactor of wastewater...
GTGGACAGGCGCAGCTCGATCTCGCGGCCGGCCGGGGTGCGGGTCTTGATCCGGCCATCCTGCGGCCGGCGCTTTTCGGCCACGTCCATCCGGCCCAGAATCTTGATGCGGCTGGTGACCGCGCCCATCACCGCCGGCGGCAACTGGTAAATCGCGTTCAGCACGCCGTCGATGCGAAAGCGGATGTGCCCCTGCTCGCGGCGCGGCTCCAGATGGATGTCGCTGGCGCGCTGGGAGAAAGCGTATTGCAGCAGCCAGTCCACGATCTGCACGATCGGCCGCTCGTCGGCGCTCAACTCGCCGCGCCGGCCCAGTTCCAGCAGTTGCTCGAAGTTGAGAATGCCGGAGGTCGGCTCGCTCGAAGCCCGCAGCGCCCCTCGCACCGAGCGCGATACCCCGTAAAACTCCAGCTGGTAGCGATTGACGTCCAGCGGGTTGGCGATGACCCGCTCGATGTCGCGGCGCAGGGTTTGCCGCAGCACGGCCTGCCATTCGGTGAGCCAAGGCTCGGTGGTGGCGAACACCACTCGGGTGTCGTCGGCGGCGACCGGCAGGATTTGGTAGCGGGCGGCGTACTCGAAGGAAATGAACGGCAGCAACCGCTCCACGGCGGCGATGTCGAGCTTGAGCGGATCGATGCGCAGGTAGGGAAGCCCGACCTTGCCCGCCAGCCACTCGGTCAGCGGCTCCAAGCCCAAAGCTTGATGCGGTGGCCGGGGATGGTGGAATTTTTTGTTGGCGATCACCACCAGGGGATGCAGTTCGCCGCGCTCGGTTTTGGGGCCGGCGAGCGCCAGATCGGCATCCGCCTTGCTCACCAAACCATCGGCGGCCAGATCGTCCAGCACTTCCTTCAGGGTCAGCCGATGCTCGGGAACGCGCGGCTTGGACGAGGGGCCGGAACGGGAGTCGCTACCATTGGGAAACATACGGACGGTCGATGCCAGAGAATTTTTAGCATTCACAGTGAGTTATTTCAATTTCGCAAAAACCAGTCGAACAAAAATAGTTACTATTAAGCCATCATAATTTATTGGTCGGGTATAATAAACTGCATTATTAATACAAATAAAATTATTTATTGTTCCAAAATAGAATCATCTGATTTTCGTGAACTTTGCCGAACCAGCAAAATCCCCTCGTCACAGCAACTCCAGCTTGGCGTAAGCTACCACCAGCCACTTGGAGCCGCCCGCCTCGGGAAAATCCACCCGCGCCCGGGCGTGGTAGCCGGCGCCTTCGACCTCCAGCACCACGCCCTCGCCGAACTGCGGATGCCGCACCCGCTGCCGGAGCTTTAATCCGGCGTTCGCGGGTGGCGTGGCGGCGACGGGTCGGGCCGGAAGCTGGGCGACTCCCCGCCGCTTCGCCCCGGCGCGCACATCGCGGGTCAGTTCGGCGGGAATCTCGCCGACGAAGCGCGAGGGCGACGGGAAATTTTCCCGCCCGTACAGCGAGCGCTGCTCGGCGTGGCACAAATACAGTTGTTGCCGGGCGCGGGTGACCCCGACGTAGGCCAGGCGCCGCTCTTCCTCCAACTGGCGCGCTTCCCCCACCGAGCGGCCGTGCGGGAATAATCCCTCCTCCAGGCCGACCAGGAACACCACCGGGAACTCCAGTCCCTTGGCCATGTGCAGGGTCATCAGTTGCACGCAATCGTCGCCGGCCGATCCCTGTCCCCGGCCGGATTCGAGAACGGCATGCGCGAGAAAGGCGTTCAGCCAGTCCGGCTCGTCCGGGTCGGCGCCGACCACCACCGGATCGGTGTTGGCGGTGAAATCGCCGCTGGCGTTGACCAGCTCCTCCAGGTTCTCCACCCGCATCTCGCCCTTGTCGGCCTTGGCCTGCTCGTACATCGCCAGCAGACCGCTGTGGGCGACGACGTGCTGGACCCGGCCGGCCAGCGGTTGGCCGTGGCTGTCGCGATCCAGCATCTCGATCAGGTTCAGAAAACCGCGCACGGCGTTGGCCGCCCGCCCGCTCAGCCCGCCATCGCTCAACAGCCGCAACGCCCCCTGCCAGAGCGACCCGCCCTGGGCGCGCGCCGTTTCGCGCAACTGATCGAGCGTGCGCTCGCCGATGCCGCGCGGGGGGGTGTTCACCACCCGCTCGAACGAAGGATCGTCGTCGCGGTTGGCGACCAGCCGGAGATAGGCCAGGGCATCCTTGATTTCGGCGCGCTCGAAAAAGCGCAGTCCGCCGTAAATCCGGTACGGGACACCCATCCCGATCAAGGTTTCCTCGAACAGGCGCGACTGGGCGTTGGAGCGGTACAGAACCGCCGCGTCGCGGCGCAGGCCGCCGCGCTCCACCCACTGGCGGATGCGCTCGACCACGAACCGCGCCTCGTCCACCTCGTTGAAGGCGTTGTAAATCTGGATCGGCTCGCCATCGGCGTCGGCGGTCCAAAGATTCTTGCCCAGCCGGGCGGCGTTATGGGCGATGAGCGCGTTGGCGGCCTTGAGGATGTTGTGGGTGGAGCGGTAGTTCTGTTCCAGCCGGATGGTCCGGGTGCCGGGAAAATCCTCCGCGAAGCGCTGGATGTTTTCGACTTTGGAACCCCTCCACCCGTAGACGCACTGATCGTCGTCGCCGACGATGAACACGTCGCCCTGGCCGCCGCTCAACAAGCGCACCCAGTTGTACTGGATGGCGTTGGTGTCCTGGAATTCGTCCACCAGCACATGCTGGAATCGCTCCCGGTAATGGGCCAGCAGGTCCGGGTTGTCGCGCCAAAGCTCGTAGACCCGCAGCAGCAATTCCCCGAAATCCACCAAGCCGCCGCGCTCGCATTCCTGCTGATAAATGGCGTAGATCTGCCGGTACTGACGCTGGACCGGCTTGCCGTCGTCGGCCAAGTCGGCGGGACGCTGGCCTTCGTCCTTGCAGCGGTTGATGAAGCCGGCGGCTTGCGGCGGCGGCCATTTCTTATCGTCCAGATTCAGCCCGCGCAGCACCCGCTTCAGCAACCGGGTTTGGTCGTCGCTGTCGAGAATCTGGAAAGCGCGCGGCAGCCGGGCCTCCTGCCAGTGCTGGCGCAACAGGCGGTGGGCGATGCCGTGAAAGGTGCCGATCCACAGCCCGCCGATGGGGTGATCCAGCATGGCCTCGACCCGGCCGCGCATCTCGGCGGCGGCTTTGTTGGTGAAGGTCACCGCCAGAATCGACCAGGGCGAAGCGTTTTCCACCGTCAGCAGCCAGGCGATGCGCCGGGTCAACACCCGGGTTTTGCCGCTGCCCGCGCCGGCCAGCACCCGCAAGGAACCGAGGGGGGCGGTCACCGCCTCGCGCTGGGGTTCGTTGAGATCGTCGAGAATCCAGGAAACGTCCATGGCCGGCGATTCTAGCAAAACCGTCCCGGCGGGGCGTGTGATAAAGTGAGCTTCATCAAAACACCTCAGAGGCAACGCCGACGTTCGCCTCGGCTATTGGCAAGGGAGTAATGATGAAAATCACCATTTTCGGTTCCGGTTATGTCGGGCTGGTCACCGGCGCCTGTTTCGCGGATGTGGGCAACGACGTGATGTGCGTGGACGTGGACCCGCGCAAGGTCGAGATGCTCCAGCGCGGTGAAATCCCGATTCACGAACCCGGCCTCGACGACCTGGTGCGGCGCAACGGCGAGAGCGGCCGGCTGCATTTCACCACCGATCTGGCGGCGGGCGTGGCCCACGGCCTGTTCCAGTTCATCGCCGTCGGCACCCCGCCCGACGAGGACGGTTCGGCCGATTTGCAGCACGTCCGCGCCGTGGCCCGCTCCATCGGCCAGCACCTTGACGCTTACCGGGTGGTGGTCAACAAATCCACCGTGCCGGTGGGCACCGCCGACGTGGTACGGGACACCATCGCCGCCGCGCTGGCCGAACGCGGCCTGGACATCCCGTTCTCGGTGGTCTCCAACCCGGAGTTTCTGAAGGAAGGGGCGGCGATCCCGGACTTCATGCGGCCCGACCGCATCATCGTCGGTTGCGACGACCACCGCGCCACCGTGCAGTTGCGCGCGCTCTACGCGCCGTTCAACCGCAACCGCGACCGGCTGATCGAAATGGACGTGCGCTCGGCGGAACTGACAAAGTACGCCGCCAACGCCATGCTGGCCACCAAAATCAGCTTCATGAACGAAATCGCTAACCTGGCCGAGCGACTGGGCGCCGACATCGAAAAGGTTCGGGTCGGCATCGGCGCCGATCCGCGCATCGGCTACCACTTCATCTATCCCGGCTGCGGTTACGGCGGCTCCTGTTTCCCCAAAGACGTGAAGGCGTTGGAATACACCGCCCGCTCGGTCCACTACGAAGCCGCCCTGCTCCAGGCGGTCGAAGCGGTCAACGAGCGGCAAAAAAACGTGCTGTTCGCCAAGCTCCAGCACCATTTCGGCGCGACCTTGCGCGGGCGGACCTTGGCGCTGTGGGGGTTGGCTTTCAAACCGGGTACCGATGACATGCGCGAGGCCCCCAGCCGCAATTTGCTGGAGGCGCTCTGGCGGGAAGGCTGCGCGGTTCGCGCCTACGATCCGGCGGCGATGACCGAAGCCCGCCGCATTTATGGCCAGCGCCCCGACTTCGAGTTGTGCGCCAAGCCGATGGACGCGCTGACCGGCGCCGACGCGCTGGTGATCATCACCGAATGGAGCCTGTTCCGCAGTCCCGATTTCGACGCCATCCGGCGGCGGCTCAAGCAAGCGCTGATCTTCGACGGCCGCAACCTCTACGATCCCGATTACATGCGCGAAGCGGGCTTCGTCTACTACGCCATCGGCCGAGGTGAAAACGCATGATCGTTCCCGTCATCCTGTCCGGCGGCAGCGGAACCCGGCTGTGGCCGCTGTCGCGCGAGGCTTATCCCAAGCAATTCCTGCCCTTGGTGGATCGCAACACCATGCTGCAAAACACCGCGTTGCGGATCGCCGGTCTGGCCGATATCGCCGCGCCGCTGGTGGTGTGCAACCAGGAACACCGCTTCATGGTCGCCGAGCAATTGCGCGCGGTCGGCATCCGGCCGGCGGCGGTCGTTCTGGAACCCGTTGGCCGCAACACCGCGCCGGCGGTGGCGGTGGCGGCCCTGCACGCCCAACACCAGGGCGCCGATCCCATTTTGCTGATCTTGCCAGCCGATCACGTCATCGCCGACGTCGAGGGCTTTCGCGCCGCCGTGCTGCGAGTCGCCCCCCACGCCGAAGCCGGCCGACTGATCACTTTCGGCGTCGTGCCGACCGCGCCGGAAACCGGCTACGGCTACATCAAGGCCGGCACGCCGCTGGACGAGTCCGGGGTGTGCGCCGTGGAGCGCTTCGTCGAAAAGCCCGACCTCGCCACCGCTCAGACTTACCTTCAATCCGGCGCTTATTCCTGGAACAGCGGCATGTTCATGTTCCGCTCCTCTTCCTTCCTGGCGGAGCTGGAACGCTTCGCCCCGGCGGTGCTGGCCGCCTGCCAACAGGCGCTCACCGCCGGTCGGGCCGAGCGGGATTTCCTGTGGCTGGACGGCGAGGCGTTCGCCGCCTGCCCCAAGGATTCCATCGACTACGCGGTGATGGAAAAAACCGATCACGCGGTGGTTCTGCCGCTGGAGGTGGGCTGGAGCGATGTCGGTTCCTGGTCGGCGTTGTGGGAGGTGGGCGAACGCGACGGCGACGGCAACATCACCCGAGGCGACGTCATCGAAGTGGATACCCGCGACTCCTACGTGGACGCCGCCTCCAGGCTGGTCGCCACCGTGGGCGTAGAGCATCTGGTGGTGGTCGAAACTGCCGATGCCGTGCTGGTCGCCACCAAGGACCGCGTGCAGGACGTCAAGGCGGTGGTGGACCGGCTCAAGGCCCGCCAGCGCCCGGAAGGCCGCAACCACCGCAAGGTGTATCGACCGTGGGGCTTCTACGACTCGATCGATCTGGATCGGCGCTTTCAGGTCAAACGCATCATGATCAAGCCGGGCGCCTGCATTTCGTCGCAGATGCACCACCACCGTGCCGAGCATTGGGTGGTGGTGAGCGGCACCGCTCGCGTCCATCGCGGCGACGAGGAATATTTGCTGTCCGAAAACCAGTCCACCTACATCCCGGTCGGCGTCCCGCACCGCTTGACCAATCCCGGCAAGATTCCGCTTGAAATCATTGAAGTGCAATCGGGCAGCTATTTGGGCGAGGACGACATCGTCCGGTTCGAGGACGTGTACGGCCGGGGGAACGGCGAGAGGTGAGCGCGACGATGAGTTCGGAACTGACGTGCTTCAAGGCTTACGACATTCGCGGGCGGATTCCCGACGAGCTGAACGAGGACTTGGCTTATCGCATTGGCCGGGCCTATGCCGCCCTGCTGCATCCGCGCCAAGTGGCGGTCGGTCACGATGTGCGCCTGACCAGTCCGGCGTTGAGCGCGGCGGTGGCCGAGGGTCTGCTGGACGGCGGCGCGGGCGTGCTGGACATCGGCCCGTGCGGCACCGAAGAGATTTATTTTGCCGCCTTCCACCACCGGATCGACGGCGGAATCATGGTCACCGCCAGCCATAATCCGATGGATTACAACGGGATGAAGCTGGTGCGCGAGCAGGCCAAGCCGATCAGCGGCGACAGCGGCCTGTTCGCCATCCGCGATCTGGCGGCGCGCGGCGGGTTCCCGGAATCCAAGCGGCGCGGCAACCGGGTCAGCCGACCGGATAAAAGCGATTACGTCGCCCATCTGTTGAGCTATATCGATCCCGGCGCGCTCGAACCGCTCAAGATCGTGGTCAATGCCGGCAACGGCGGCGCGGGGCCGATCATCGACGCGCTGGAACCGCATCTGCCGTTTCGCTTCGTCAAGATTCACCACGAACCGGACGGCACCTTCCCGCACGGCATCCCCAATCCGCTGCTGCCGGAATGCCGCGACGCCACCGCCCAAGCGGTGCGCGAGCACGGCGCCGATCTGGGCTTGGCCTGGGACGGCGATTTCGACCGCTGTTTCTTCTTCGACGCCGCCGGGCGCTTCATCGAAGGCTATTACCTGGTCGGCCTGCTGGCGGAAACCCTGCTTTCGCGACAGCCGGGCGCGAAGATCATCCACGACCCGCGCCTGACCTGGAACACTGTCGAGCAGGTGACGATGGCGGGCGGCGTGCCGGTGCTGAGCAAGACCGGCCATGCGTTCATCAAGGAGCGGATGCGGCTGGAGGATGCGCTGTACGGCGGCGAAATGAGCGCCCACCACTATTTTCGCGACTTCGCTTACTGCGACAGCGGCATGATTCCGTGGCTGCTGGTCGCCGAACTGCTCAGCCGGCGCGGCCAGCCGTTGGCGGCGCTGGTGGACGCGCGGATGCAAGCGTTTCCCTGTAGCGGCGAGATCAATTTCCGGGTGGCGGATGCGCCGGCCAAGATTCGGGAAATTCTGGCCGCCTACGCCGACCAGCAACCGGCGTTGGACGAAACCGACGGAGTCAGCCTGGAGTTTCCCGATTGGCGCTTCAACCTGCGCTGCTCCAACACCGAACCGCTGTTGCGTCTGAACGTGGAAACGCGCGGCGACGCGAAATTGCTGGAGCGTCGGACGGATGAACTGCGGGCGCTGATCGGCGCTTGATCTTTTGATCCAGTTAAAGGATTGGCTGTAAACCAACGAGTTTTGCTGGATACCAACATATTTTCTCGGAACCTGATAGAAAGCTGGCTTTGAGTTAATAATTGAAAGTAGAGGAGAATTAGAGTGGCAGCTTTAGTATTCATTGCAAGTTCGAACGAAGCTAAAAGTCGCGCTGAAGTTTTGTCGAGAATCCTTTCGGAGAAAGGATTAAAACCTCTCCTATGGTGGTCAGCTTTCGAAAATGGAGATGTAACACTGGACAAGCTCCGTCTTCTCACAGATTATGTTGATGCAGCAGTTGTTATCTGGGATGACGACGATAAAACATGGTTCCGTGGCCAAAACATTGTGACCGCCCGTGATAACTGCTATCTGGAGTACGGCCTCTTTTTAAGTAAGCTGGGCCGATATCGAACTGGAGTTCTCGCGCATGAAAAGGTGAAACTCCCATCGGATGTTGGGGGTGTAACCGTAACAAAGTACAATTCTATGAATTTTGAAACAGCAGCACGCACTCTCGTTGGACAGATTAGCAATGCAACAAAACCCCAGTCGCCACCTATTGTTCCGGTTGCAATAGATAAGGAAGTTTATGAAAAGCATTTGCGGCCATCAACAATTCCTTCTAACTGGTCAGGACGTTCGCTGTACCTTGGCGATGGTGGTGCAAGGTATCTTGATGTCTCAACAGACCCTGCCTTCTCGACGTGGTTTTTGGCTGATCGTCACGGCACGCATGAATTGCATAAAATAGCTATTGATAGTCTGGGAGATGAGGTTACTATGATTGACAGGGTTATCTCTTTAGGACCTGGGGATGGCCATGCTGAACACCAGCTACTGCTTCACATGCAGAGTCGTCGAGCAACTCCAGAATGGATTCCTGTAGATATCAGCCAAGGTCTTTTGACTTTTGCAATCTATCGGCGTTCCGAGTTGCCAATTCCATTCGGAATTGTCGGAGACTTTGAAGATGGGTTAACATTCATCTTTGATCAAATATTCCCTGAGCAAGGCGATGGACCGCGACCGCCTCGCATGCCAACTTTGGTAACATTGCTGGGAGGAACATTCTGCAATCTGGATGAAGAAGATAGAATTATTACGCAACTCGCTGCCAGATTAAAAGCTGGTGACTATCTTATCGTCGATATTCCGGTAAAGGGAAAATCGTGGACTCTAGAATCTGACCCACGCTCAACAGTATCAAATTTCCCATTAAGCTTTCGCCGTTTTATAAGTGATGGGCTTGCTGCACGTCTGGGAATTCCCAGCAATAACATCCTTGATAGTTTTGAAAAAAGGATTGTTACACAAAAAGTACCTGGTCGGATTCCTAATACAGACATAATTGAAATTGTGGATTCGGCCTCCAAATTCAAAGCCTTAAGATTTGCCCGCTTTGATTGGGATGCCAGTGTCCGCTGGTTCGAACAACAAAACTTCCTAAAGTTAGTTGCGAGCCATATGTCAGAGGGTATCTTGGGCGATGAAATCTTGCGAATTGGTACGATTATGTTAAAGATAATTAACTAGCGGCTTGATATAGCCGCATCTACGAGCTTCGTGCGACCGCGCACCAACAATTGCATGGCGGCTTTTCCGCTGGAACTCTAAAGCCAGACAGTCAATCCGAGCGTTAGAGTACAATCGCTATCGGCGATCCGCAGACAATGACACCCGCTTGTCATAATTCATTTATCGAAAAAATCGTTGTGACATCCAATGACTGAAACGATTGAAGCGACCTATGACGGCAAGGTTTTTCATCCTGAAAAGCCGCGTAAACTCAAATCAAACACGCGAGTAAAAATAATCATCGAGACGGAAGCAACTGCCGAGGACCAGAAAGTGTCTTTCCTTCGCACAGCCAAATCACTGAAATTAGTTGGACCACCGGATTGGTCGGAAAATATCGATCAACACCTTTCCGATAATGAAGCGAAAGATGAAGAATGAGGTATTTCTTGACACGGCCTGCGCTATAGCCTTATCGTCGGAAAGTGATAGTCAAATAGCACGCAAGCTGTTCGGTTGAGCTATCACGCCGCCGCCCTCAATCCACCGCCGTCAGACTATCCAGCGGCCAGCGCGGCATGACCTCAATCGCCGCATCCTCCCGCTGACCGGCCACCAACCGCCGCCAACCGGCATAAGCGATCATCGCGCCGTTGTCGGTGCAGAACTCCAATCGGGGATAATGGACCTGCCCGCCCGACTCGGCGGCCAATTCCCGCAACCGCTCCCGCAAGCGCCGGTTGGCGCCCACGCCGCCCGCCACCACCAGCCGCTTCAACCGAGTCGCCTGCAACGCCCGCCGACACTTGATCGCCAGCGTCTCGACCACCGCCTCCTCGAACGCCCGCGCCACATCGGCCCGGTTCTCCGCCGTCGGCTCCAGCTTGCGCCAAGTGTTGATGGCGGCGGTTTTCAGCCCGCTGAAACTGAAATCGCAGCCGGGTCGGTCGGTCATCGGTCGGGGAAAGGTGAAACGCCGGGGATCGCCCCGCTCGGCCAGCTTCGCCAGCGCCGGTCCGCCGGGATACGGCAACCCCAGCAGCTTGGCGGTCTTGTCGAACGCCTCGCCGGCCGCATCGTCTACCGACTCGCCCAGAATCCGGTACTGGCCGACGCCATCCACTTCCACCAGCAAGGAATGCCCCCCGGACACCAGCAGCGCCACGAACGGAAATTGCGGCGGGTCCGGCTCCAGCATCGACGCCAGCAGATGGCCTTCCATGTGATGCACGCCGATGGCCGGCACGTTCCAGGTCCAGGCCAGACCGCGCCCGATGGCCGCGCCCACCAGCAGCGCGCCGATCAAACCCGGCCCGCGCGTGTAAGCCACGCCCTCCACTTGGCGCGGCGCGATCCCCGCCTGCCGGCAAATCTCGCCCAGCAGCGGCAGGGTCTTGCGGACGTGATCGCGCGAGGCCAGTTCCGGCACCACGCCGCCGTATTCGGCGTGCAAGGCGATCTGGCTGTGCAGCGCGTGGGCCAGCAGGCCGCGCTCGCTGTCGTAGAGCGCCACGCCGGTTTCGTCGCACGAGGTTTCGATGCCCAAAATCAACATATCGCTTCCCGGTTTTGCATTTGGCGACGGCCACGATTACAATTTCCTATTTCGCGATTGTCCAACATTTACCTGTTAACCGCCCAGACCCGAATGAGGTGATGGTTTAATGCCTTCCGTGAAAGTCAAAGACAATGAGCCGTTTGACGTGGCCCTGCGCCGCTTCAAGCGTTCCTGCGAGAAAGCCGGCGTGCTGTCCGAGGTCCGCCGTCGGGAGTTTTACGAGAAACCCACCCAGGAACGCAAACGCAAGCGCGCCGCCGCCGTCAAGCGCCATCTGAAAAAGCTTTCCCGGGAAGTCGCCCGCCGCACCCGCATGTTCTGAAAATCGGCCTCTCCACTCTCCCCGCCCGCGAGCCCCTCGTCCATGTCCCTCAAAGACCGTATTCAGGATGACATGAAAACCGCCATGCGCGCCAAGGACAAGGCCCGTCTCGGCGCGATCCGCCTGATCCTGGCCGCCGTCAAGCAGCGCGAGGTGGACGAGCGCATCGAGCTGAGCGATGGCCAAGTGCTCGGCGTGCTGGAGAAAATGATCAAGCAACGCCGGGAATCGCTGGCCCAGTATCAGAGCGCCGGCCGGGAAGACCTCGCCGCCCAAGAAGCCTTCGAAATCGAGCTGATCCAGTCCTACCTGCCGGCGCCGCTCGGCGAAGCCGAAATCGACGCCCTGATCGCCGGCGCCATCGCCGCGACCGGCGCCCAATCGGTGCGCGATATGGGCAAGGTGATGGCCCTGATCAAAGATCAGGCGCAGGGCCGGGCCGACATGGCCGCGCTCAGCGCCCGCGTCAAGGCCCGCTTCGGCGGTTGAAGCGATCCGCTCCTCCACCGGCCCGCCGTCGCGAACCGCTCCGGCCGCCCGCCCCATTCGTTGCGCCCGACCACTGACGGCCGGCCGTTTATCCGCTAGGCTTTTGGGCTATGGCCGGCCGCATACCCCAGGAGTTCCTCGATCGACTGCTCGGCCGGGTGGATCTCGTCGAGATCGTCAACACCCGGGTGCCGTTGCGTCGGGCGGGCCGTGAGTTCATGGCCTGTTGCCCCTTTCACGCCGAAAAAACGCCGTCGTTCTCGGTCAGCCCGCGCAAGCAGTTCTACCACTGCTTCGGCTGCGGCGCCCACGGCAACGCCATCGGCTTTTTGATGGCCTACGAGCGGCTGGAGTTTCCCGATGCGGTCGAGGAGCTGGCTCGGGCCGCCGGTCTCGATCTGCCCCAGACCCCCGGCGGCGAGAGCGGCCCCTCGCTCAAGCCGCTGCTGGAATGGATCGCCCGAGCCGACCGTTTCTTCCGCCAGCAACTGCGCGAGCATCCCCTCCGGCAGCGGGCGGTCGATTATTTGCGCCAGCGCGGGCTGACCGGCCAGATCGCCAACACCTTCGGCATCGGCTACGCGCCTCCCGGCTGGGAAAATCTCACCCAAGCGCTGCGCGAGGCCGGCGCCAGCTTCGACGACCTCATCGCCGCCGGCTTGACCGGCCGCGACGAACAGGGTCGGCCGCGCGACCGCTTCCGCGACCGGATCATTTTTCCGATCCGCGACCGGCGGGGCCGCGTGATCGCCTTCGGCGGCCGGGCCTTGGATGGGGATACCGCGCCCAAGTATCTCAATTCCCCGGAAACGCCTTTGTTCCACAAGGGGTCCGAACTGTACGGTCTTTACGAGGCACGCGCCCACAACCGCCAATTACAGCGACTCCTGGTGGTCGAAGGCTACATGGATGTGGTCGCCCTGGCCCAGCACGACATCGCGTATGCCGTCGCCACGCTGGGCACCGCCACCACCGCCGAACACGTCGAACGGCTGTTCCGGTCGGTCAGCGATCTGGTGTTCTGCTTCGACGGCGACCGGGCCGGGCGCGCGGCGGCGTGGCGGGCGCTAGAGGCGACGCTGCCGTTCCTGCGCGACGGCCGCCAGGTCGGCTTTCTGTTCCTGCCCGAAGGCGAGGACCCGGATACCCTGGTCCGAAGCGAGGGCCGAGCGGGGTTCGAGCGGCGGCTGGAGCACGCCACGCCCTTGGCCGATTACCTGTTCGCCGAACTGCGTGTTCAGACCGACACCAGCACGCTGGCCGGTCTAGCGCGTTTGGCCGAATTGGCTCGACCGCTGCTGGAAAAGCTGCCCGACGGGAATTTTCGCGACCTCATGGAGAAGCGGCTGCGGCAAGAAGCGCAGGTGGCTAACACCCGGCTGCGGTCGCCCGCCTCGACCGTCATCGATCAGGCCGACCGCAATTTGCGGCTGACCCGAACGCCGCTGCGCAAGGCTATCGCCCTGCTGTTGTACCGGCCGGAACTGGCGCAACAGGCGGCGGACGACGAACTCGCGCTCCGGGATGACGGCGAGTCGGGGGTGAAGTTGCTGGCGAACCTGATCGCGGTCTTGCGCGCCAATCCCCAGCTCACCACCGCCGCGCTGCTGGAACGCTATCGGGATACCCGCGAGGGGGCGATTTTGGAACGGCTGGCCGCTTGGGAACCGGGCGTGCCGGAGCAAGATTACCGATTCGAGGAGGAATTCGGCGATATTCTCGCCTCCCTCGGGCGCCGCGACGACTTGCGGGAGCGCTTGCCGGACATCCTGTTGCGGCGCGGTTCGCCCCGCGCGCTCAGCGCCGAGGAACGCGAAGCGGTGGGGAACTTGGGAAAAGCGAAAAAGGTCTAATTTTGTTCGTAATAACGGAAAAGTACAGTATTTTGTGATATGATTAAAAATTTGGATTTTTCCCTACTTCAGTACTACGTGAACAGGTCATGAGCGAGCAGCAACAATCGCAATTGAAGAAGTTGATCGCCCGCGGCAAGGAAAAGGGGTTCCTGACCTACGCCGAGGTGAATGACCATTTGCCCGATGACATCGTCGATCCCGAGCAGATCGAAGACATCATCGCCATGATCAACGACATGGGCATCGAAGTCCACGAATTCGTGCCCGACACCGAAACCTTGCTGCTCAACGAAAACCCGGCCAGCGTCGATGACGATGTGGTGGCCGAGGAAGCCGCCGCCGCGCTGGCCGCCGTGGACAGCGAATTCGGCCGCACCACGGACCCGGTTCGGATGTACATGCGCGAGATGGGCACGGTCGAGCTGCTCACCCGCGAAGGCGAAATCCAGATCGCCAAGCGCATCGAGGAAGGGATGACCCAGGTGTTGTCGGCGCTGGCCAACTATCCGCTCACGGCCGGCGCGCTGCTGCGGATTTACGACTCGATCAGCGAGAACGGCACCCGGCTGGCCGACGTGATCAGCGGCTTCAAGGACGTCGAAGAAGCCACCCCGCCGCTGCCGGACGTGGAAATCCTCCTGGCCGCCGACGACCCGGACGCGGTGGTCGTCGAGGACGAGGTGGTGGTCCCCGACGATGAAGACGAGGAAACCGCCCAAAGCGTGGTCGAAAACGGCCCCGATCCCGAGGAAACCGCCCGCCGCTTTTCCGATTTGCGCGCCCTGTACGAGCAAACCCTGGGCAGCGTGGACCAGCTCGGCTTGTGGAATCCCCAGACCCAGGCGCTGCGCCAACAGCTCGGCGAGCGTTTTCTCCAGTTCCGGCTGGTCCCGAAAACTCTCGATCAGTTGATCGCCGGCCTGCACGAAATCGCCGAGCGCATCCGCGCGCAGGAAAAGGACGTCATGGCGGTTTGCGTTTACAAGGCGCAAATGCCGCGCAAAACGTTCATCACCTCCTTTCCCCAGAACGAGACCCGGCTGGAGTGGGTGGACGAGCAGGTTGAGGCCAAAAAAAAATACTCGGCGGCACTAGCCGATTTCCGCGACGAGATTCTGGAGGCTCAGCGGCGACTCCAGGCCATCGAGGCGGAAGCCCGGCTGTCGATCCACGAAATCAAGGACATCAACCGCCACATGTCGATCGGCGAGGCCAAGGCCCGCCGCGCCAAAAAGGAGATGGTCGAAGCCAACCTGCGGCTGGTGATTTCCATCGCCAAGAAATACACCAACCGGGGCTTGCAGTTCCTGGATTTGATCCAGGAAGGCAACATCGGCCTGATGAAGGCGGTGGACAAGTTCGAATACCGGCGCGGCTACAAATTCTCGACCTACGCCACCTGGTGGATTCGCCAGGCCATCACCCGGTCCATCGCCGATCAGGCTCGCACCATTCGCATCCCGGTCCACATGATCGAAACGATCAACAAGCTCAACCGGATTTCCCGGCAGATGTTGCAGGAGATGGGCCGCGAGCCGACGCCGGAGGAACTGGCCAAGCGGATGGAAATGCCGGAGGATAAGGTCCGCAAGGTGTTGAAAATCGCCAAGGAGCCGATTTCGATGGAGACGCCGATCGGCGACGACGAGGACTCGCATTTGGGCGATTTCATCGAGGATCTCAGCGTGCTATCGCCGGTGGAGGCCGCGACCGTCGAGGGGTTGCGCGAGGCGACTCGGGAGGTGCTGGCGACGCTCACCCCGCGCGAGGCTAAGGTGCTGCGGATGCGGTTCGGCATCGACATGTCCACCGATCATACTCTGGAGGAAGTCGGCAAGCAGTTTGACGTGACCCGCGAGCGCATCCGCCAAATCGAAGCCAAGGCATTGCGTAAACTGCGGCACCCGAACCGCTCGGAACAACTGCGCAGCTTTCTGGATTTGGAATGATTCCGGCTGGCGTCGAATCCGGGCGGCAGATAAAATTCGCGATTTTTAAGGGCCCTTAGCTCAACGGTCAGAGCAGGGGACTCATAATCCCTTGGTTGTAGGTTCGAATCCTACAGGGCCCACTAATTAAATCAGTAGCTTATTTATTCTTCTGATTCTTGGTTTTCTGTGACTGTCAACAAAGTGTCAACCCCGTTTAGGGGGTTCAACCGGATGGCTTCTTTCAAGTGTTCCGGTGCGAGGTGTGCATATCGCATGGTCATGGTAAGGCTTTGGTGGCCTAAGATTCGTTGCAACACCAGGATATTGCCGCCTTTTGCCATAAAGTGGCTCGCGAATGTGTGTCTTAGGACGTGGGTAAGCTGTCCGTTGGGCAGGTTGAGGTTGATTTTCCTCACGGCGCGTCGGAAGTCTTCGTAGCAGGGCTTAAAAAGGCGTCCGTAGCTCTTTCGCTTGATCTCCTTTGCAAGCCCGGGCTGGATCGGTACGGCTCGGATTTGCCCGCTTTTCGTGTCTGTGAACGTGATCAGATTGTCTTCGACGTGCTCGCCTCTCAGCTTCTCCGCTTCGCCCCATCTTGCGCCGGTGGCCAGACAAATTTGGCTGACGTGACGTGCATCCTCTTTTAAGGCGTTCAGCAAGCTTTGAATTTGGTCCGGTTGCAGGTAGCTTAACTCTTGCTGTCGCTCCTTGAACTGTCGTACAG
>WBZM01002419.1_pt1 | contig 15954 bp, 13 predicted proteins | sample 5204271 | NCBI WGS metagenome assembly WBZM01 (sample SAMN12344346, study PRJNA552823) | activated sludge metagenome | biome: Activated sludge suspended growth; feature: Nitrification reactor; material: Wastewater; isolation source: activated sludge from nitrification reactor of wastewater...
GAGCGATCGTCCCGAAGCATGCTCCGGCGATGTCGAAGCCCTTCACCAGATCCCCGATCTGGGCCAGTTCGCCTCCGGGGATCTCGATCTCGGCCAGCTCCGCCCCCCGGGCCAGCCCGACGCCAATCTGCTCGCACATCTCGGGGTCGGCCTTTTCGACGGCGAGGTAATCGAGCATCGCCAGTGGCCGGGCGCCCACGCAGATGATGTCGTTCACGTTCATCGCGATGCAGTCGATCCCGACCGTGTCGAAGCGACCCATTTCCTCGGCGACCAGGAGCTTGGTTCCGACACCATCGGTTGAAAGGGCGATGCCGGTCCTCTCGTCCAGCCTGATGACGGCGGCGTAGTGACCCTTGAGGTCAACCTGACGGCTCGGCCGACCGATGTCGGCTGTCGCCAGGGCGGCGACCAGGCGGCTGACCGCGAGGTCAGCGTCAGACTGGCTGACCCCCGCCTTTGCGTATGCGTCTTCGCCGGTCGTCTCGCTCATCGGAAGTGATTCAACACGAGAACCCGGTCAGGAGGCAGGACGACCATTGGCTCAGCCAGGCCCGGACCTCGCGTCGGCGGCAAGGCGGGCGAGGATCAGCAGGCCGAAGACGGCCCTGTAGATCGCATACGGAGCGAGTGCGCGGTCCCTCTCGACCATCCGGATCAGGTCCGTCGCCGCCATCGTCGAGACGAAGGACGTGGCGGTGCCGATGCCAAGCCACCTGGCCTGACGGCGGGAGATCCCGCGGCGCCCGAGCCGGACCCCCTTGAGGGTGACCGCCCCCAGGATCACCGGCAGGGCCACGGTCCGCGAGAGCAGGTTGGCCTGGTCCCGGGAGAAGCGCCGCATCCGCGCCGCGGTGAGCGTAGCTCCGTTCCTTGACACACCCGGGATCAGCGCGGCCGCCTGGGCGACGCCGAGGGCCAGACCGTCCTTCCAGTCGGCCTCGCCCCGGCCGCGCTCCTGGGGCTTGCGGTCGGCCAGGGCCATTGCCAGGCCACCCAGGATCAGTCCGGCGGCCGTAGTCCTCGGACCACCGAACTTCGACTCGATGATTCTCTCGAACCCGTAACCGAAAGCTGCAGCAGGCAGGAAGGAAAGCAGCAGGACCGAGGCCCGGCGAAGGTCGAACTCGCCGATCTCGGTGCGGATCTCACCCCGCCTCGTGATCAGCAAAGCGAGCGCTGCACCGCCATGAAGAGCGACCTCGAAACTCTTTCGAAGCTCGGGGTCGAGCTCGTCCGGATCCCAGCCAAGCAGTCCCGGCAGCATTGCGAGATGGGCAGAGCTGGAAATCGGCAGAAGCTCTGCCGGTCCCTGGACCAGCCCGAGAATCACCGCGTGGCCAGTTGCGCGTCGGCTGTCACCGGAAGCGGAAATAGGAGCGGGAATGGTACCTACGCTCTAGACTTCAAGGCTTCAGTGCGACGCCCAGACTTCCATTTGCGCCGGTACCAGTTGATGCAGATGGCCGGAGACGGCCTGCTCGTTGCGCTGTCGTATTTCCTTGCGTTCCAGCTTCGCTTCCTCGATGACCCCGGCACGATCCCGGACCGCTACGTCGATCTCTTCCTTCAGTCGGTCGGCTTCGTCGTCGTTGGCAAGCTGGTCATCTTCTTCTTCTTCGGGCTCTACCAGAAGTGGTGGAGATTCGTGGGCGGCCGGGACATCGCCAGGATCGTCCAGGCAGTAACGGTGTCGAGCCTGTTGCTGGTCGTGCTCTTCACGGTCATCCAGCCGTTTCCGCACAGCCTGCCGCGATCGGTCGCCGTCACCGACTTCCTCCTGACCCTTTTCCTGATTGCGGGGGCAAGGCTGGCCACCAGACTCTTCAAGGAACGCCCGACCAAGGGCAACCGCATCGCCCGCGGCCGCGAGGTGCTCGTCGTCGGGGCAGGTTCGGGTGGCCAGATGGTGGTGCGTGAACTCAGGCTCAACCCGCACCTCGGTGAGACGGCGATCGGCTTTGTCGATGACAACAAGGACATGCGGGGCATGCGCATCCAGGGCATCTCGGTGCTCGGCACAACCGACGAGATCGAAACGATCCTCGACGAAACCGAGCCGGACGAGGTGATGATCGCTATCCCTTCCGCACCCGGCGTCCTGAGGGCCCGCGTCGTGGCGGCCTGCCGCGAGCGCCAGATCCCGGTCCGGACCCTGCCCACCGTTTTCGAGTTGCTGCGTGGCGGCGTCCAGCTGAGCCAGCAGCTCCGTGAAGTGCAGGTCGAGGACGTCCTCGGTCGTGACCCCGTGACCATGGAACTCGCCCGCGTGGGCGCCTATCTCGAGGACCAGGTTGTAATGGTGACCGGCGCGGGAGGATCGATCGGCAAGGAACTGTGCCGTCAGATCGGTCTGGTCGGCCCGAAGCTGCTGGTCATGCTCGATCACGCCGAGGACAATCTCTTCCAGATCGAGCGGGAGATGGTTGCAGAGCGTCACTTCAGCCGGGTCGAGGCGGTTCTCGCAGATTGCAAGGAGACCGAGCGGATCTTCGAGGTCATGCAGCGCTTCAAGCCGAACATCGTCTTCCACGCGGCCGCCTACAAGCACGTACCGCTGATGGAATCGAACCCGCTTGAGGCGGTTCGCAACAACTCCTTTGCAACAAGGATCACCGCGGACTGTGCGGCAGCCGCCGGGGCGGAGCGGTTCGTGTTGATCTCGACCGACAAGGCGGTCAACCCCCAGACCGTGATGGGCGCATCGAAAGCGATGGCGGAGTGGGCCGTCGCCGCCGCGGACGCCCGCCATGCGAACACGCGTTTCGTATCGGTCCGCTTTGGCAACGTGCTCGGATCGTCAGGCAGTGTGGTGCCGATCTTCAAGCGGCAAATCGAGCAGGGCGGGCCGGTCACGGTGACCCATCCCGAAATGACCCGCTTCTTCATGACGATTCCCGAAGCGGTCCAGCTGGTGATCCGGGCCGGTGACACCGGCGTAAGTCGCGGTGACGTGTTCGTCTTGGACATGGGTGAGCCGGTGAAGATCACCGACCTGGCCGAGAACATGATCAAGCTCGCCGGGCGGGAGCCCGAGAAGGACATCGCGATCGAGTTCACCGGACCGAGGCCGGGCGAGAAGCTTCACGAGGAACTCTTCGGAGTCGAGGAGCGCCCGCAGTCGACTGCCTCGAAGCGGATCATGCGGGCGGTCAGGGACGAACCGATCGACCCCGACTGGATCATCCAGACGCTCGATCGCCTCGAAGCGATAGCCCAGACCGGTGATGAATCGAACCTCGCGACGAAGGTCGTCGAGCTGGCCGGCAACCCGGGCGGGGACCCGGCCAGGGTCACCTGAGCCGCATTCATCCGCCATTCCTAACTAACATGCCCCGGTCAGCGTTTCCGGGGCGAGGGTTCACCCGCACCGGTAAAGGCGCCAGCAAAGGAACAGTGGAGATCAGTTGACCGACGTTATCCAGACAGTAGGCGCGTACGCCGGCCTGGTCGCCCTGCTCGCCCTGGGCGTGCTGTCGTTCCTGGTCTTCTCGCAGGCTCGCGACATCCGTCGCCTTCGTGACTGGGCCGGCGGGGCTCCAGAGCGTGACGCAGAGGTGCGCGAGGTCAGTGAGATCGTCGCCGAGGAACGCTCGGCCGAACTCAAGGTCCTCGCCGACCGCGAGGAACGCCGGATGGAGCGGGCAGGACTCGTCGAGCCTTCCTGGTGGGAGCGACTCGGAAAAAGCGGACGGATCATCGCGATCGTCGCTGCCGTACTGATCCTTGGTGCTGCTGCCGCCTGGGCCGCCTCGAGCCTGCTCGGCTCGGACGACCAGTCCGGAAACCAGAATCGCCAGGGTCAGGCTGCACGTGAGGCCCAGAACCAGCCCGCCGACATCCTGGTTGGAGTTCTCAACGGAACCGGTGGCGCCGAGGTCGGTCTCGCCAGCGAGTACGCGAATGCGCTCGAGCAGGATGGCTACGACATCGGTGTCGTCACCGACGCAACAGAAACCTTCACCGAAAGCATCGTGATGTTCTCGAACGGTCATCAGGCTGATGCGACCAAGGTCAGCAAAGCGGTCGGCATCGACAACACCGGGCAGATGACACCCGACATCGCCGATCTCTCCTCCGGTGCCGAAGTCACCGTGGTGATCGGCACCGATCACGGCCCCCTGCCAGGGGAGTAGCGGCCTGGTGTGGGTTACCCGCGCCCACGGATGGCGTCCCATGCGGCACCTGAGCACCACTCGCACTCTTGCGGGTAGTACCACTACCCGCTTCGAGCACGAGCGGCACCCAGGCACCACCTGGAACACCTCCGCGCACACGTCTAACCCACTCCAGGCCGCATGATGAAAAGCCCCGCCGGCTCCCGTCGCCTGGGCTGGCTGGCGCCACTCACCGTCGGCCTGCTCCTGGTCGCGACCGTCGCTGCCTTTGGCTGGTCCCAGCGTCTCAAACGCGAACCCCTGGTGATCGACCGGGTTGAGTACATCGCGCTCGGCCTCACCCCGAATGGCGAGTCACCGACCGTCTTCAGTCCCAACGGAGACTGCAAGCGGGACCGCATGTCGATCAACTTCCGCACGACCAGGTCCGACACGGCCGATGTCGAGATCATCGGCCTCGGCGGGAGAGTCATCCGCACCCTGGCCCGCGACCGCTTCTTCAAGCGGTACCGCGAGCACACCCTGATCTGGGACGGCCGCAAGGACGGCGGCGGCATCCCGTTCACCAGCAAGTACCGGGTCCGGGTGACCATGCACGGCGAGGACCGGGTCCTCTACCTGCCCGGCTTCATCCGCCTGCACAAGTACGAGCCCCGCGGACCGTCCGGTTGCCCTGACGCAAATGAATCCGCAGGTGCCGATGCGAAGGACGCCCGGACGGAAAGGCAGACGGGCAAGCCGGCCAGCGGGAAGGGAGCGCAGCCCGAATGATCGCGGCGCTCGTTTCGATCGTTGCGGCCTGTGCGGTCGCGGTCGCGATCCTGGACAAGCCGTCGATGCGTCGCTCCGTGGCGATGACCATCGCCGCGGTTCTGGTGCCGGTGCTGATCGCCGGTGACCAGTGGGACTCGGGGCCGATCACCGAACTCCGCAACTCGCCCGGTCTCCTCACCGTGGCGGTGATCCTCGGGCTCGGACTGGTCGGACTCCTGGCCTGGGCGATCGACAGGTGGCCGGTCATCTTTCCCGTGCTGGTTCTGATCGCCCTGCCCTTCCGTGTTCCGCTCAACGTGGGCGGAGAGGATGCCAACCTGCTGGTCCCGCTCTACCTGGTGATGGGCGGAGGGGTCCTTGCCTCACTGATCCGGGCTCGCAGGGGCGACCTGCTTCCAAACACCCCGACGGTCCTGCCGACCGGGCTGGCCCGATGGATGAAGCCGTTGCTGGCGGCAGCAGTGATCCTCTACGCCCTCGGACTGCTGTACTCGGATGACCGCTCGACCGGCCTCCAGAACCTCTGCTTCTTCCTGATTCCATTCGGAGTGATCTTCGCCCTGATGGCCGAAGTCGAGTGGACGAAGAAGCGACTGCGGATCCTGCTCGGGGTCGTCGTCGGCCTGGCACTTGTCTGCGCCTTCGTCGGCTTCGTCGAGTACGCCACCCGCGACCTGCTCTGGAATCAGGTTGTAATCAGGTCGAACGATTTCCACGTCTACTTCCGCGTCAACTCGCTCTTCTGGGATCCGAACGTTTACGGCCGATATCTCGCCCTGGCGATCACGATGGTCGCGGCAGCCCTGCTCTGGGCCAGACCGAACCGTGAGTCGGTGATCCTCGCGGTGGTTTCCGGAGTGCTGTGGCTGGCCCTGATGACGACCTACTCCCAGTCGAGCTTCATCGCCCTGATCGCCGGACTGGTTACCCTCGTCGCTCTTCGCTGGAGCCTGAAGTGGGTGGTGGCCGGCATGGCAGCCATGGTCGTCGCGGTGGTCCTCTTCGGCACCTTCGCCGGCGGGCTGGTCAAGCTGGACCTGGGTGCGATCAACAAGCAGACGAGCGGTCGGGCCAATCTGGTCTCGGGAGGTCTCGACCTCTTCGAGGCCCGCCCGGTTTACGGCTACGGCCCCGGCTCCTTCTCCTTTGCGTTCAAACGTGACGTCGCCGGACCGGACGCGCCCGTAACCGAGTCTCACACCGAACCGATCACCGTCGGGGCCGAACAGGGCCTGATCGGCCTGGCCATCTATGTGGCGCTGATCCTCAGCATCTTCGCTGCCCTGATGGCCGGTTTTCGCAAGGTGATGCCGGGCCTGGGGGCTGCCTCACGCTCATACGACCCGGATCGCGGACCACCTGCCGCGCGAGCGGCGATGCTCGCCGCTTTCGTCGCGGTTCTGGTTCACACGCTCACGTATGCGGGATTCCTCGATGACCCGGTCACCTGGGTTCTGATCGCAATCGGCTATAGCCTCGCCTTTCCATGTCGGGCTACCTCCGCCGCCTAGCAACCACCGGCGCCGCCTACACGGCGGCCAGCATCATCTCGAAACTGATCGCGGTAGCCCTGCTGCCGCTTTACACGAGGTACCTGACCCCTGCCGATTACGGCGCGGCCGAGGTCATGTTCTCGGCGGTGGTCGCTGTTTCGATCGTGATCCGTCTCGGTGTCGTCGAAGCGCTGCTCCGCTTCTACTACAAGCAGGACGAAGACCCCGACCGTGTCGTCTCGACCTCGTTTGCCACCCTTTTCTGGGCCGGCCTGGTCTCCGTGGTCATCCTCATGCCTCTCGCCGGACCGATTTCGGAGCTGCTGCTCGGGGAGGATGACCCCACCCTCGCCCGGATTTCGATCGCCGGGCTCTTCGTGCTGACACTGTCCGAGTACCTGCTGACGATCTTCCGGCTCGACGAACGGGCCAGGGCCTTCTTCGTGGTGACGATGCTCTCGGTGCTGATCACGATCCCGGTGACCGTGGTCCTGGTCGTTCCCCTGGACCTCGGTGCCGAAGGACTGCTGCTGGGCAGCTACGCGACCGGCCTGGTGATCGTGCTCGGGCTGATCTTCTACCACCGTCACCGGCTCGCGCTGGCGCCGGACCGGCCCCTGCTCGGAAGGATGATGAACTTCGGGCTGCCGACCATGCCGGCGGAGCTTTCGCTCTACTCGCTCAGCTTCATCGACCGGATCCTGATCGCCCGCACCCTCGGTCTCGCCGAGGCCGGCCTGTACTCGATCGCAGTGAAGATGTCCCAGGGGATCGCAGTCCTCGTGAGAGGTTTCCAGCTGGCATTCCCTCCGTTGGCCTACTCGATCCAGGACGACGACGATGCCCGGAAGGCCTACTCGGCTGTGGTCACCTGGTTCGTCACGGTGATGGCTTTCGTGGTCGCTTTTCTCTGGCTGATCGCCCCCTGGATCGTCGCCCTGCTCGCGGCACCCGAGTTCGCCGATGCGGCCGATGTGGTCGGCCCCGTATCGGCCGGCGCTGCGCTTTACGCCCTCTACATGGTCCTGCTCGTCGTGCTGGGACGGACGGGTCAGACCAAGTACAACCTGCCGGCAACCGGAGCCGGCCTGGTCGTCAACATCGTGCTCAACCTGCTGCTCCTGCCGGTCATGGGCATCATCGGAGCCGGGGTCTCGCTGGTCGCCTCCTATCTGGTGGTCGTGATCCTGATGTACGTCTTCACCCAGCGGCTCTTCCCGGTTCCCTATGAGTGGCTGCGACTGGCAAAGGTGTTGGTGGCAAGTTCGGTGCTGGTCGCGATCGGCGAGGTCTTCGTTCCTGACGACGGGCTTGCCTGGCTTGCGGTGCGGCTGTTGCTCGTTGCGGCGCTCCCGGTAGTCCTGCTGGTCACGGGCTTCTTCTCGGCGGAGGAGCGGAGGTGGCTCCTGCTGCTGGCACAGCCTTCAGTTCTCAAAGAAAAGATTCTGGAGGCTCGCCGCATCGGCAAGGCCGCCGGCGAGGAGAGTCCGGAGGCCGATGGCCGTCCCGGAAGACGGGGGCTGCCGGAAGCGATCGAGGTCGAACAGTGGGACGAGGACCTGCGCCGCTGAGCTGGCACGGACCATGGAGAGCAGAGTTGAGCGTCCTTTCGGCACACAACTCTGCTTGACGCCGGATCAGGCTCTGGCCCGGTCGGCGAGACTCTCGCCCCGATAGGGGAAGAGAGCCTGCCGGGCGTGGGCGGCGTAGATGCTGGTCGGTGCCTCGGGCATGAACAGCGAGGCGATGGTCCGCAGGCTGTAAGCCCACGCGGTCAGGACCCGAACCGCCAGGGCTGCCGGGCGGCTGTGGTGCTTTCGCATGTACAGGTCGCGGTTGCGGTGGAACTCGACGATGCGGGGGAGGCCGGAACCGAGGTCGGTCGAGAGCTGGTTGTGGTGGACCGCTTCCGCGGTGGGCACATAGAGCGTGTGCCAGCCCGCGTCAGCCAGCCTCTTGCAGAAGTCGCACTCGTCGTAGTAGACGAAGAACTGGGGGTCGAGCCCGCCAATTTTTTCGGCCGCTTCGCGGCGGACCATCAAGGCCGAAGACTGGGCCCAGTCCACCCTTCGGGTCACTTCGCCCTTGCTCTGGACCGTCAGTCTCGAGTGGAGGAACAAAGCCCCCACCACTGCGGTCTCGACACCGGGGAACTTCCAGGCGCAGGCATAGGGGTTGCCGTCGCCGTCGTAAAGCTGGGCTCCCGCGGCGCCGGCTTCCGGGTCGGCGTCCAGTGCTTCAACCAGGGCCGCGACTGAACCGTCCCGAAGTTCGGAGTCCTCGTTCAGAAGCAGGCAGTACCGCCCGCTGGCCTGTTCCAGCAGCAGTGAATCGTTCGCCGCCTTGCCCTGCTTGCTCTCGAGCGCGATCACCTGCGTCTCGGGGAAGCCCTCCTCCACGGCCTCGACCGAACCGTCGCTGGAAGCGTTGTCCAGAACCAGCACCTCCCGTGTCAGTCGCCGCGGGTGGAAGCTGTCGATCGCCTTCAGGCAGGCCATCAGATAGTCCCGGCCATCGTTGTTGACCACGCAGTAGCTCAGGTCGACATCCGCGCCTTCGCTTGCAGGGTTATCGGTCGGGGAGGGGGAGTTCACGCCTGCCCACGATAATCCCGAACGTGAACGTAAAGCTGATCGACCCTTCGGCTTTCACCCCGCCGTACGATCGGTCGCTGGCGGCTGCGCTGGCCGGGGCGGGCGCGAACGTTGAGTTGATCACCTCCGAATTCACTTACGGACCGGTGCCGGAACCCGACGGTTACGAGGTAAGCCTCGACTTCTATCGCCGGATTTCTCCCGGGGCCAGGCGGCTCAGCAAGGCCCTGAGCCACTTCCCTGAAATGCGACGACTGAAGCGCAAGCTCGAGTCGGCCCCCGATCCGATGGTCACCCATTACCAGTGGCTGACCATGCCCGGACTGGACCGGAGGCTGATCGCCGACCGACATCCGCGGGTCATGACCGCCCATTACATCCTGCCGCCGGAACCGAACCACCGGCAGATCGCGGATGCCAGGAAGCTCTTCGGGTCAATGGACGCGGTCGTCGCACATTCCCGGCGGGGAGCCAGTCGACTCACGGAGGAGGTTGGTCTCCCTGCTGAACGGGTCCGGGTCATTCCGCATGGCGCCTTCGACTACCTGACCCGCCTGCCGGAAGAGAAGCCGCTTCCGCCGGAACTGGCGAAACCGAATCCGGCCTGGGATGACGGCGATCCGCGCCCGCCGGTGGTCCTCTTCTTCGGATTGCTTCGCCCGTACAAGGGGATCGAAGTACTGATTCGCGCGGCCGAACAGCTCGCCACCCCGACCGGCGAAGTTGCTCCCGAGCTGTGGATCGTCGGTAACCCACGCATGGACCTGACCGAGCTGATGGAGCAGACCGCCCGTCTGCGGCTGGATGTTCGCTGGCTTCCCCGTTTCATCGAGGACGACGAGATCCCGGCGATCATGCGCCGGGCCGATGTACTTGTGCTGCCCTACCTTGACGGCGAGCAGTCCGGGGTCCTTTACACGGGCATCGCGTTCGGCAAGGCGATGGTCGTCTCGGATGTCGGAGGCATCGGCGAGGTCGCCCGCGAGCATGGAGTCGCAAGCCTGGTCGACCCCGGTGACGCGGAGGCACTCGGCGGTGAGCTCTCTCGCCTGGTTATCGGACCCGACGCAGCCGAGGATCGTGCTCGCCTGGAAGCCAGTTGCAGGGCCGCCGCAGAAGGTCCCTTTGCCTGGAATGCCGTCGCCCGCGAAACGCTTGGGCTTTATCGGGAGCTGCTGCCGTGATCGTCGTCTACATCCTCTTCTGGTTGAGCGCAGCGCTGCTCTTCTTCACCCACATCGGGTATCCGATCGCGCTCTGGCTGCTCGAGTTCATCGGGCTGGGTGGCCGGGCAGGAAAGGTTCGCGGAAAGAAGCTGAGCGACATCCCGCCGCCGATCGACCCCGACACCGAGGAAGAGATACTTCCCACGGTTTCGCTGGTCATCGCTGCCTACAACGAAGAAGTCGTGATCGAGGCGAAGGTCAGGAACGCCCTGGAACTCGATTACCCGCGAGAGTTGCTCCAGGTCATCGTGGCTTCAGACGGATCCTCGGACCGGACCGTGGAGATGGCAAAGGAGGCCGGGGCGGACCTGGTTCTCGATCTGCCCAGGGGCGGAAAGATCGCTGCCCAGAACGCGGCGGCTGAAGCCGCGACGGGGGCGCTTCTCGCGTTCTCGGATGCAAACTCGACCTGGGAGCCGACCGCCCTCTCGGAACTGATCGAACCCTTCCGGGATGACAGGGTTGGCTACGTCTGCGGTCAGGTCCGGTTCGTCGGTCCCGACGGGGGCAACCTCGAAGGGGCCTACTGGCGATACGAGATGCGAGTCCGCGAGATGGAATCGGAACTCGCCGGGGTGACCGCCGGCAACGGCGCGATCTATGCGGTTCGCTCCGTCGCCTACATCCCCCTGAAGAACTCCGGCAGCCACGATCTCTCCTTCCCGTTCGCACTCGCCAGGAAGGGCCTCGCTTCCCTTTACCGTCCGCGGGCCAGGGCGACCGAGAAGCTGGTCCCCTCGCTCGAGGGTGAGCTGGCCCGGAAACGCCGCATGATGATCGGACTCTGGGACATCGTGATCGGCGAACGCATGCTTGACCCTCGCGGTTATTCGCCCCTTTACGCCTTCGAACTCTTCTCGCACCGCATCCTCCGGTACCTGAGCCCCTTCCTGCACCTGGTCCTTTTCTTGACCAACCTCGTTCTGCTCGGTGAAGGCTGGTTCTACGGACTGACCATGCTGCTTCAGGTTCTCCTGCTTCTAGGCGCGGTGCTCGGGCGCTGGCTGCCGATCCTGCCTTTCCGGGTCGCCCGTTACTACGTCCAGGTCACCCTGTCGATCGCTCTCGGTCTCTGGGATCGCTGGAGGCAGGGTCCTCCCGGTGCCTGGGAGAAGGCGGAGGGCACACGGTGAGCCGGTCGCTCGAGAAAGTGATCACTGCCGTGATCCTCGCTGTAACGGCACCGATTCTGGTCGTCTGCGCGATCCTGATTCGTCTCGAGGGTGGCGGGTCGGCCATCTACAGGCAGGTCAGGGTGGGCAAGGGCGGCAGCGAGTTCGAAATGCTGAAACTCCGGACGATGCTCCCGGGGTCGGACCCGGTCGGGGTCGGAACCGTGGTGGGCCGGGATGACCCCCGGGTCACCAGGGTTGGCCGGTGGCTCCGACGCACCTCGCTCGACGAGCTACCGAACCTGATCAACGTCTGGCGAGGCGAGATGGCCCTGGTTGGACCGAGGCCGACAATTCCAGCCCAGGTGGCCGACTACACGCCGAGGCAGCACCGCCGGCACGAGGTCCGTCCGGGAATCACCGGCTGGGCCCAGGTACAGGGCCGGGCCGGCATCCCCTGGGACGAGCGGATCGAGCTCGACATCGAGTACGTGGACAACCGTTCCCTGCGGATGGACCTGGAAATACTCCGTCGCACCATCTGGCTGGCCGCTACCGGTCAGGGTCTCGCCCCGGACTGACCCGCGACCAACGCTTCGAGCCAAGCCTTGCCCGGTCATCGTGGGGTCGGCGCCCGCGACGCCAGCTCGTTCACCGAGATGGACTTTTTCGCACACATAGTGCAATAAAGGCCATCTCGTTGATGTGAAGCGAGGATCGTCTAGGCTTTCCGGATGCGCATCGGCGACATTCTCAGCGCGAAACGCCCCGTGTTTTCGGTCGAGTTCTTTCCCCCGAAGACCGATGAGGGCCGCGCCCAGCTCTTCGACACGGCCCGGCAGCTGGCCGAGTTCGACCTGGACTTCGTCTCCGTCACCTACGGCGCCGGTGGCTCGAACCGGGAAGGCACGGTGGACATCACCACCTCGCTGAAGGATGAAGTCGGCCTTGAGGTGATGGCACATCTGAGCTGTGTTGGAGAAACGGCTGAGAGGATCGATTCCACTCTCCAGCGGCTCGGGAACGCCGGCATCGAGAACATCCTTGCCCTTCGAGGTGACCCGCCGCAGGGGCAGACCGACTTCGTCCAGCCGGAGGGTGGCTTCGGCAGCGCCGCCGAACTCACCCGGCACATCACCGGCAGTTTCGACTTTTCGGTCGGAGGCGCCTGCTTCCCCGAGGTCCACCCCGAAGCCCCGGACCTTGACACCGACCTCGACTACCTGAAAACCAAGGTGGAGGCGGGAGCCGAATTCCTGATCACACAGCTTTTCTTCGATAACCGGGTCTATTTCGATTTCGTCGACGCGGCCCGGGCGAAGGGGATTGATGTGCCGATCATTCCGGGGATCATTCCGGTCACCGGTTACGCCCACACCAAGCGAATCTGCGCCCGTTGCGACGCCACCATTCCGGTCGGACTCGAGTCAGCATTGATTGCGGCGGACGGTGACCCGGAGGCCGAGTTCAATCTCGGGGTGGCCTACGCCGCCCAGCAGTGCGCCGAACTCCTCGCCGCGGGCGCTCCCGGGATTCAGTTCTTTGCTCTCAACAAGGCCCCGGCCACCCGGGCGATCCTGGGAGCCTTGCGGGCAGCCCAGCCCTGGCGCGGTTCCCGTGGTCAGGCTGACTTCGGTCAGGCCCGGTAGGGGGGAAAGAACCCCGGGACGCGGCTGTCCCCGAGGCGGGCCGCCAGCTCCTCGCTGGCTTCGGCATCACAGACGATCTCCGAGGTGAACCACTGTTCCTCAAGGTTCGCGAAACCGCGTTTGAACTCTTCAAGCGCGTCACCGGGAGCCAGTCCGCCACCAAAATTGACTGCCAGCTCGCGCTCTGCGCCGAAGTTGATCATCTCCTCGACCACGTTCTTCATCGGCGCGCCCTTCAGGTGGGCATCGGCGGTCCCCGACAGGTAGTAGTGGAGCAAGCCGTCGCTCAGCGTGGCGATCGAGGCGGCCGCCGCCTCGCCCCCGGGATCTCGCAGGATGAAGAGCCAGGTCCCTTCGGCAGAGAGGATCAGGTCGAAATAGGTCTCGCTGAAGAAGTACCTCTCGGCTGCCCGGGTTCTTCGCATGGTCTCGGTGTAGGCGGTGAAGAAGCCGGCCCGCTGCCCGGGATTCGTCTCGGGCCCGGGCGTGACCTCGACCGAGCAACCCCGCTTCAGGTTCTTGCGGATCTGCTGCCGGTCGGAGGCCCTGCTCTTGCGAGGCAGGGAAGGGTCGGAGAGCAGGCAGACATTGCGGGGTGTGGCTCCGCCCAGAGGAGGGATCCCGGTGACCGGCGGCCCGCCCTCCAGGGAGTGACGAAGGAAGATGCTGACGAGCCCGGTCGGACTGAAGTCGATCGACCCGGGATCGATCGGAAACTTGATCCGAAGCCTCGGACCGTCCGAGATCGCCATCCCTGGATAGCCGTAGGGGGAAGTTGCGTCGAAGCGGTCCGTGCCGGGAATCTCCCGGACGACGAGCGGTGCCGAGGCGACCAGTTCGGTCAAGCCGGAAGTCTCGTGGATCAGCAGGGAGTGTGTGGTCCCTTCGGCCTCAAGAAATTCGGCCGAGCGAAAGAAGTCCGGTCCGCTCGCCGCCCGACCTCCGTCCTCGACCAGTTCGGCGACAAAGGTCAAGTGTTGCTCCAGGTGCCCATCACCATTTCTCGACGGCGGCGAAGAACTGGTCCGGCGTGGCTCCCCATATCTCGCAGTCGAGCAGCGTCCCGTCGGGCCGCTTGATGTGGCCCGGCATGTTCCCTTCGTACGTCCAGCCCTGGGCCGTAACTACCTTCTTCGCCGCTTCGTTGAAAGCGGGAATGCGGCCGTAGATGCGGTGCGCGCCGAATTCCTCGAACGCTTTGGTCACGGTCAGCCTCTCGGCCCACCGGCCGACACCCTTGCCGCGGACCTCGTCACCGATCAGGCAACCGAGTTCGGGTGCCGTCTGGCGAAACAGTCCGTAGAGGGCTGTGAAGCCGACCGGCTGCTCGATCCCGGGAATGAGGATCGCGTACTTGCGGTCTTCGCCCTCCTGCTTCATCGCGGCCCTGGTCCAGCCCTCCGCATTCTCCATCTCGAACTTCTCGCGCTGCTCCATCAGCGTCCGGGTCGCTTCTCTGTTGTTGAACCAGCGGTGAACCGCTTCCGCGTCTTCCATCCGGAAGTCACGAATCGAGCAGGGGGCCTCCTGAGTCATGCGGGCAGTTTATGCCGCGCCTACCGCTTGCTGGCTTTGGCCCTGTTCTCGAATATCTCGTTGATCTGTTCGAGACTTCGCCCCTTCGTCTCGGGGACGAACTTCCAGCAGAACCAGAGGGTCACGAGACCGATCGCCCCGTAGAACCAGAATGCCCCGGTCTGGGACAGCAGGTCGATCAGGGGCAGGAAGGTCAGCGAGACGAGGAAGTTGAAGAACCAGTTGGTCATCGTGCCAGCCGAGGCTGCCTTGCTTCGCACCGAAAGCGGGTAGATCTCCGCGTTCAGCAGCCAGAAAATCGGCCCCAGCGATATCGCGAAGGAGGAAACGAAGAGCATCAGGCTGCCGATAGCCATGACCGTTGCCCAGGTCTTGTCGGCCCCGACGAGGAAGGCGAGACCGAGGAAGAAGAGCGACAGGGAGATGCCGGAAACACCGATGAAGAGCAGTTCGCGACGACCCTTGCTGTCCAGAAGCCGCAGGGCTACCACGGTCATGATCACGTTGATGATGCCGACCCCGAGCGAGGCAAGGATCGAGGAGAAGTCGGAGTCGATGCCCGTTTCCTGGATGATCGTCGGCGCGTAGTAGATGACCGTGTTGATGCCGGTGATCTGCTGCAGGATCGCCAGCCCGATGCCGACCACAAGCGCGGCCTTGACCGCGGGCGCGAGCAGATCCCTCCAGGAGCCCTCTGTCACCTGCATGCTCGTCTGGATTTCCTTGATCTCCAGTTCGATCGCATCGGGACCTTCGGTCCGGACCCGCTGGAGCGCTTCACGGGCTTCATCCTCGCGGCCGACCATGAGTAGCCAGCGGGGGCTGGCTGGCAGCCTTACGATGCCGATCACCAGGGCTATCGCGGGAACCGCACCGAGCCCGAGCATCCAGCGCCATCCCTCGTTCGCGTCGGCGAAGGCAAGCCCGACCAGGTAGGCGACGAGGATGCCGACCGTGACCGCGAGCTGGAAGAAGGTGACCAGGCGCCCCCGGATGTCGGGCGGCGCGATTTCGCTGATGTAGACGGGTGCGACGGCCGAGGCGACGCCGATCGCGACACCAATCACGACGCGGGAAACAACGAGGATCAAGGTGTCGGGGGAGATCGCCGAAACGACCGCCCCGATGATGAAGATGATGCCCGCGGTGAGGATCAGCGATCGTCGGCCGTACTTGTCCGAGCGGCTGGAAGCGATCCATGCGCCGAGCACGGCACCGATCGGGACGGCACCGACGACCAGGCCTGATGCAAACGATCCGAGCCCGAAATCCGGAGTGATCTGGAGCAGCGCCCCGGCGATGACACCGGTGTCGTAACCGAACAGCAGACCGGCAAGGCCAGCGGTCGCGGCGGTGATGATGACGTTGCGGTAAGCGTGCGCGGGCGCGTCTCCGCTCATTTGGACCTCCCCCTCGGAAGTGGCATTGCCGGTAATTATGTGGGAGTGGACG
>WBZM01002421.1_pt1 | contig 15930 bp, 13 predicted proteins | sample 5204271 | NCBI WGS metagenome assembly WBZM01 (sample SAMN12344346, study PRJNA552823) | activated sludge metagenome | biome: Activated sludge suspended growth; feature: Nitrification reactor; material: Wastewater; isolation source: activated sludge from nitrification reactor of wastewater...
GCGCCTCCCGCCCATTCTCCGCCGCCAGCACCTCGTACCCCGCCCCCCGGAGGAACCCCTCCACCAACCTCCGCACCCCCGGCTCGTCCTCCGCCACGAGGATCCGCGCCCCCGAACCCGAACCCGAACCCGGACCCGGACCTGGACCCGGACCTGGACCCGAACCTGAACCTGGACCCGAACCCAGCCCCGATCCCTGACCCGACCCCGACCCCGCCCCCGAATCCGACCCCGCCCCCGCCTCCCCCTCCCCCCTCGGCAACACCACCCGGAACGTCGCCCCCTCCCCCGGTGCGCTCCGCACCTCCACCTCCCCGCCATGCTGCTGCACCACCCCGAGCACCGTGGAGAGCCCGAGCCCCGTCCCCCGCCCCGGCCCCTTGGTGGTGAAGAACGGCTCGAAGAGCCGCCGCCGCACCTCCTCGGTCATGCCCACGCCGGTGTCGGTGACGCACAGCTCCACCAGGTCGCGCGGGGCCCCCTCCGGCCCCGGGGCGCCGGGGAGGTTGCGCGTCGCCAGCGTCAGGGTGCCCCCCTCCGGCATGGCGTCGCGGGCGTTGACGGCCAGGTTGAGCAGCACCTGGTGGATCTGCGTCGGGTCCCCCCGCACCGGCCAGAGGCCGGGGGCCAGGTCCAGCCGCACCGCCACGTCCGCGCCGATGGTCCGGCGCAGCAGGGCGTGGAGCGACCCGACCTCGGCGTTGAGGTCGAGCTGGCGATCCCGCAGCAGCTGCCGCCGCCCGAAGGCCAGCAGCTGCCGCGTCAGCTCGCCGGCCCGCTCCGCCGCCTCCACCACGCCGCGGAGGTCGGGCGCCACCTCGTGCCCGTCGCCCAGCGCCGCCAGCGCCGCCTCGGCGTTGCCCAGGATGGGCGTGAGCAGGTTGTTGAAGTCGTGGGCCACGCCGCCGGCCAGCCGGCCGATCGACTCCAGCCGCTGCGCCTCCTCCAGCTGGCGCTGCAGGGCGGCCCGCTCCGCCTCGGCGCGCTTGGTGTCGGTGAGGTCCACCAGCAGCCCGCGGAGCCCGGTCACCGCCCCGTCGCGCCGGATGGGGGCGCTGTAGGTGGCCACCGGGAAGGTGCGGCCATCGGCCCGCACCGCCTGGTACTCGCCGGCCCCGGTCGGCACCCCGGCCAGGCCGCTGGCCAGGTTGCGCAGCCCCCGCGCCTGGTCGGAGGGGGCCACGAACTCGGCCACCGGCCGCCCCAGCATGCGCCCCTCGGACTCCACGCCGAAGGCCTCCAGCGCCCGGCGGTTCACGAAGGTGAGCCGCCCCTGCGCGTCGGTCTCGAAGATCACCTGCGGCAGCAGGCTGGCCAGGTCGCGGAAGCGCCGCTCGCTCTCCGCCAGCGCCTGCTCCGCGGCGCGGCGCGCCTCGATGTCCCGCACGGCCACCACCAGCCGGGGCAGCCCGCCCACGGTGGAGGCGCGCGCCGCCACCTCGACCCAGAAGAGCGTCCCGTCGGCGCGGCGGGCGTGCCACTCGAAGCGCTGCGGCCCCTCCGCCTGGGCCCGCGCCATCCAGCGCCCCGCCTCCTCCGCCGTGTACGGCGGCACGTTGCTGGAGAGCGGTCCCACGCCGTCGCGGCGGATGGCCTCGGCGGTGGTCCGGTAGAGCTCGCAGGCCCGCCGGTTGACGTCCAGCACCGCGCCGGTGGCGGCGTCGTGGATGAAGATGGCGTCCTCCACCGAGTCGAGCACCGTCTGCGTCCGGTCCTGGCTCTCCGCCAGCGCCGCCCGCGCCCGGCGCACCCGGCGCAGCAGCACCGCCAGGACGGCGCTGACGCCCGCCAGGAAGGCCAGCGCCACCGCGACCCCGGCGAACCAGGCCGGGTGCTCCTCCCAGATCCTCGGCGGGAGGTTCAGGAGCACCACCGGCCGGCCCGCCAGCGGCGCGGCGTCGAGCCCGAAGCGCCGCAGCGCCCGCGCGTCCACCGCCAGGTAGGCCGCGGCGCCCTCGTCGACGGGGACCGGCCCCCCGCCGTCGAGGAGCCGGAGCAGCAGCTCCGCCGCGCGGCCGCCCTGGGCGGCGCCGCCCAGCAGGCTGCCGCCGACCGGGCCGTGGCCCAGCTGGAAGTCCCACAGGCCGTACACCGGCGCGCCGCTGGCCGCCGAGACCCGCTCCGCCACCGCCTCGTAGCCCGCGTAGCCCCCCTCCGCGTCGCGGTTGAAGGAGGCCAGCACCACCGCGCTGGTCCGATCGAGCGCCGCCACCCGCCGGTCCAGCCCGGCGTGGGTGAGCGCCGGCCCCTCCACCCGCACCTCCACCCGGCCGGCCAGCGCCGCCGCCGCCGCCTCGACGCGCCCCCGGATGCCGTCGCTGGTCTCGGTGGCGTCGAGCACCACCAGGATGCGCCGCACCTCGGGCTGGAGCGCCAGCACCAGCGAGAAGGTCCCGGCGGCGTCGACCTGCTCCACCACGCCGGTGACCCGGGGGCGGCCGGCGATCCGGGCCCCGGGGTCGCCGTTCACGCCGCAGAAGGCCAGCGGCAGGCCGGCCAGCGGCCCCTCCCGCTCGGCCAGGGCGAAGTCGAGGGCGGCGTCGTCGGTGACCAGCAGGCCGTCGAGCCGCACCCCCTGGTACTTCTCCCGCAGCGCGCGCCGGGCCCGCGCCTCGGCCTCCGGCCCGGCGAAGCGCTTGCGATCGAGGTGCTCCACGTAGGGCTGGATCCCGGGCCAGCGGCGCCGCAGCACCTCGACGGCGCCGGTGGTCTCGGCGTCGGCCCAGGGGAAGCCCTGGTGGTAGGAGGCGAGCAGCAGGATGGCGGGCGGCTCGGCGGCGCGCGCGGGCCGCGGGGCCAGGGCCAGGGCCGAGGCCACCACCAGCGCCGTCGCCACCCACCACGTCGCGCGCCGGGAGCGCCCAGGAGCCGGGGACATGGCGAGCATCCTATGTCCGGCCCGGCCGGACCGCACGCGGGCGCGTCGATCATCCAGGCCCGGTCGCCGGGCACCCGCCCCGCGCTATGCTCCCGCCGTGCCAGGCCCCGACGACCTCGCCATCACCCCGCTCGGCGTGGGCGCCCTCGTCGACCGGGCGGTGGCCGTGACCCGCCGCCGCCTCGGCCCGCTCTTCCTCGCCATGCTGGTGGTGCAGGCCGTCGCCACCGCGGCCCTCCGCCTGGCCGGGCCGCGGCTGCTGGCCCTGGCCTCGCTCCTCGGCGACCCGGTGGCCCTGGCGGCGCGCGCGCAGGGCTCCGCCGGGCTCTTCCTGGGCCTGGCGGCCGGGCTGGCCCTGCTGCAGGGGCTGGCCACCGCGGCGGCCACCGCCCTGGTGGCGCCGGTCCTGGCCGGCGGCGGGCCTCCCGAGGCCGGCCGCGCGCGCCGCGCCCTGGCCAGCCTCACCGCCGCCGCCGCGCAGCTGCTGGCCCTGGCGGTGGCCCCGGTGGCGGGCGCCCTGCCCGGCCTCTGGGTGGCGGCCCGGGCCGGCTCGCCGGCCACCCTCCTGGCCGGGACCGCCGGCGCGGCGGTGGGGGCGGTGGTCCTCTTCCTCTGGACCCTCCTCGCCACCGTGCTGGCCACCCCGGTGGCCGCCATCGAGGGGCGGGGCGGCCTGTCCGCGCTGCGCCGCTCCGCCCGCCTCATGGCGGCGCGCCCCGGCCAGCCGCTGCTGGCCCGCCCCGGCCTGCGCGCCTCGCTCCTCCTCCTCACCACCTTCGCCCTGGCCCTGGCCGTCAACGGCCTCGCCAGCCTGCCGCGCGCCGCCTGCTCGCGCCTGGTGGGCGGGGATCCCCTCGGGCTCCTCCCGGGCGGCCTGCCCCTGCCCCTCGAGCTGGGCCTCACGCTCCTGGAGGTGGTGGCCGGGGCGGCGCTCCAGCCCTTCTCCCTCTGCGCCGTGGCGGTCCTCTACTTCGAGCGCCGGGCCCGGGCCGAGGGGCTGGATCTCGAGCGCTGGGCGGCGCGGCTGCCGGAGGCGGCGCCGTGACGCCGCCCGAGGCGGGCGCGCTGGCCGGCGCGGCGGTCTCCGCCGCCCTGGAGGCCACCGAGGCCGACCGGGCCGCCCTGGCCAAGGTGCTGGCGCGACCCGAGTTCCGCGACCGCCTGGCCGACGGCCAGGCCCTGCGCCGCCTGCTCCTCGGGTGGTGGGATCGGCTGCTGGCGCTCCTGGAGACGCCCGAGGCGGAGCGCTACGCCGACCTGGGCCGGCTGGTCTTCCTGGCGGCGGCGGCTGCGGCGGCGGCGCTGCTCTGGCGGGCCGCCCGCCGCCGGGCGGCGGCGCGGGCGCAGGCGCGCCGGGCCCGCGGCGGCGCCGCGACCGCCGGCGGCGCCGAGGCGACGCCCGACCCGGGCCGGCGGCTGGCCGAGGCCGAGCGCGCCCTCGCGGCGGGCGACGCGGCCCTGGCGGTGCGCGCGGCCTTCGGCGCCGCCGCCGCCGCCTTCGCGCCCGCCTCGGCGCCGGGGCGGGGCGGCGCGCTCACCGGCGCCGAGCTCGCGGCGCTGGCCGGCGAGCCGTCCTTCGCGGACCTGGCCCGGCTGCACGAGCGCACGCTCTTCGGCCGCCGGGCGCCCTCCGCCGGCGAGGCGGCCCGCTCGGTGGAGGTGGCCCGCCGGCTGCTCCGGCCCCCGGCGTCGCCCGGCGGGGCGGGAGGCGGGGCGTGAGGCGGGCGGCCGCCCTCGGGCTCGCCGCCGCCGCGCTGGCGCTGGTGGCCGCCGCGGTGCTGGTCGGCGAGGCCGGCCCGGCCCGGCGCCGGGGCGGGGCGCTGGCCCGAAGCGCCTCGGCGGAGAACCCCGACCCGCGCGGCGTGGGCGCGGCCGCCGCCTGGCTGGCGGCCACCGGCCGGCCCTGGCAGCGCCTGGCGTCGCCCGGGGAGGCGCCGCCGCCCGGCGGGGCCACCTGGCTCCTCCTCACGCCGCAGGCGCCCCTCGGCGAGGCGGAGGCCGCGGCCGTGCTGGCCCGCGCCGCCGCCGGCGACCTGGTGATCTGGGCCCTGGGCGAGGCGCGCCAGCCCGCCCTGGAGTCGGCCCTGGCGGCCCGCCGGCTCGCCGGCGGCGGCGAGCGGGGCGTCGAGGGGGCGCCGGGCGATCCGCTCCTCGGCGGCCTGGCGCTCCGCGCCGCGGGCGCCGGCGTGGCCTCGGATCGCCCGGGCGCCCGCCCGGCGCTGCTGGATCCGGCCACCCCCGGCGCGCCCCCCGCGGCGGTGCGCGTGCCGCTGGGGCGCGGCGCCGTGCTCCTCCTGGCCGACGCCACCCCCCTCGACAACGCCCACGTCGCCGCCGACGACGCCCTCTCGCTCTGGGTCCGGCTGGCGGCGCGCGGGCCGGTGGTGTTCGACGAGCGCTGGCTCGCGCCGGCCCTCGCGGCGCCGGGCGCGGCGCCACCGGGCCCGGCGGCGCCGCTGGCGGCGGGCCAGGCCCTCCTCGCCGCCCTGGCCCTGCTCCTGGCCCTCGCGCCGCGCCTCGGCGCCGTCCGCCCGCCCCTCGCGCCGGCCGCCGGGCGGGCCACCGCCGGCTACCTGGCCTCGCTGGCCGCCCTCTACCGGCGCAGCGGCGCCGAGCCGGCGCTGGCGGCCGACGCCTGGCGGCGGCTGCGCGTCCGCCTGGAGCGCGACGCCGGCGTCCCGGCCCGGCTCGGCGACGCGGCGGCGGCGGAGGCCCTCGCCGCCCGGTGGCCGGCCGCGGCGGACGCCGTGCGCCACGGCGCGGCGGCGCTGGCCCGGGGTGGCCCGGGCGCGCTGCTCGCCGTCACGCGCGCCGCCGACGACGCCGCGGCCGGCCTCCGCGCGCCCCGGCCCGCGCGCCGCGCCGGCCTTTGACACCCCGGCGCCCCGGCCGCTACGGTGCGCGCCGGATCGCCGCCAGGGAGGGGATCGACCATGGAGAGCCGGACCGCGCCCGCGGCGCGCCTGGAGGCCGAGCTGGGCAAGGCGGTGGTGGGCCAGCGCGCCGCGATCGGCCAGGTGCTGTGCGCCCTCCTCGCCGGCGGCCACGTGCTCCTCGAGGGGGTCCCCGGCGTCGCCAAGACCCTCCTCGCCAAGGCCCTGGCCCGGGCCCTCGACCTGCGCTTCGGCCGCGTCCAGTTCACCCCGGACCTCATGCCGGCCGACGTGCTCGGCACCAGCGTCTACCGCGCCGAGGCCGGGACCTTCGAGCTCCGGCGCGGCCCCGTCTTCACCGACGTCCTGCTGGCCGACGAGATCAACCGCACGCCGCCGCGGACGCAGGCCGCGCTCCTCGAGGCCATGGAGGAGCGCCAGGTCACCATCGACGGCGAGCGCCTCCCCCTCGGCCCCGCCTTCTTCGTCGTCGCCACCCAGAACCCCGTCGAGTACGAGGGCACCTACCCGCTCCCCGAGGCGCAGCTCGATCGCTTCCTCATGAAGGTCCGCGTGGGCTACCCCGAGGCGGCGGAGGAGGAGGAGCTGCTGCGGCGGGCCGCCGGGGGCTTCGACCCCCACGACCTCGACGCCGCCGGCCTCGGGCCGGTGGTGGGGGCGGCGGAGCTGGCCGCGCTGCGGGCCGGCGCCCGGGCGCTGCCGGTGGCCCCGGAGCTGCTGGACTACGTGGCGCGCCTGGTGCGCGGCAGCCGCCAGCTCCCGCGGGTGCGCCTGGGCGCCAGCCCGCGGGCCGGCGTGGGGCTGCTGGCGGCGGCCCGCGCCCGCGCCGCGCTCCGCGGCGCCGGGTGGCTCTCCCCGGACGACGTGAAGGCGGTGGCCGCCCCGGTGCTGCGCCACCGGCTGGTGCTCCGCCCCGACGCGGAGCTGGCCGGCGCCAGCCCCGACGAGCTGGTGGCCGAGCTGCTCGACGCCGTGCCGGTGCCGCGCTGACGGCGTTGCGCCGGCGCCCCTCCCCGCCCCCGGGCCCGCCGTCCGGCGAGGGGCCGACCCGCCCCGGCGGCGTGCGGCGCCGCCTCGCACCCCTTCCGGCGCTCCCTCTTGGCGCCTTGCCGGGCGCGCCGCGCCGGCGTCTGCTGGGAGCACGGGGGGTGGCGGGCCATGCGGACCGGCCTGGATCAGCGCAGCCTCCAGCCCGGCGCGACCGGCGCCGCGGAGGGCGAGGCCCTGGCCGCCCCGGGCCCGACGGCGGCGCTGGAGCGGCTCCAGGGCGACGAGGCCCCGCTGGAGCAGGCCCTGGCCGCCGCGCGCGCCGAGGCGGCGGCCGAGGTGGCGGCGGCCCGCGACGCGGCCGTGGCGCTGGCCGAGCGGGCGCGCGCCGAGGTGGCGGCGGAGGTGGCGCGACGCCGCCGCGAGGACGCCGCGGCGCTGGAGGCCCTCCGCCAGGCGGCCGAGGTGGCCGCCACCGCGGAGATCGCCGCGGTGCGCGCCGCCGCGGCGCGCCGCTGGGAGGTGGCGGCGGCCGAGCTCCTCGACGCCGTGCTGGGGAGGGGCCCGTGATCCTCCCCATGGTCCAGGTCGAGCTGGCCGGCCCGCGCCAGCGGCTCCCCGCCGCCCTGGCCCGGCTGCAGCGCGCCGGCCTGCTGGAGCTGCGGGAGCCGGCCGGGCTGGCCGCGGCCACCGCCGTCCCGCTCCCGGGGGCCGCCGAGGGCGACGCCGCGCGCCTCGAGGCGGCGCTGGCCCGGCTGGAGGCGCTCTTGGCCCGCCTGCCCCCGGCGGCGCCCGGGGCCGGCGCCGCGCCCGCCCCGGCGCCCCTGCCCCTGCCCGAGGTCGGCTCGCCGGACCTCGGCCCGGCGCTCGACCACCTCGAGGCCCGCCTCGACGACCTGGCCAGGCGGCGCGCCGCCCTGGCCGAGGAGCAGGCGCAGGCCGCCACCTTCGCGCAGCTGGTGGTGGCGGTGGCGCCCCTCTCCCGGCGGCTCGATCCGGCCCTCGCGCCGGAGCTGCACGGGCTGGTGCTGCAGCGCGATCCGGCCGCGCTGGCCCTGCTGGAGGCGGAGGTGCGCCGGCTCTCCGGCGGCGCCTGCGCCGTGACGGCGCGCGACCTCGACGCCGGGCGGGTCGGCGTGCTGGTCGAGGTCCCGCGCGCCGCCGGCAAGGCGCTCACCGCGCTCCTCTTCGAGCGCGGCGTCGACGAGGTGCGGCCGCCGGGCGCGGTCCTGGGGCGCGGCCTGGTGGACGGCCTGCTGGCGCTGGCGGCGAGGCAGCACGCCATCCCGGCCGAGCTGGCGGCGGCCGACGCCGAGGCCGGGGCGCTGGCGGCGGCCGCGGGCCCGGCCCTGTCGGCGGCGCGCCGCGAGGCGCGGGCGGCCCTCGCCCGGGCCCGCGCCGCCGGCCGCTGCGGCGCCACCCGCTTCGCCTTCGTGGTGGCGGGCTGGGTGCCCGAGGAGGGGCTGCCGCAGCTCCGCGCCGACCTGGCCGCGGGCTTCGGCGGCGCGGTGGCCCTCCTGGCCCGCCGGCCGCCGCCCGACGCCTGGGGCGCGGTGCCGGTGGTGCTGCGCAACCGGCCCTGGCTCCGCCCCTTCGAGCGGCTGCTGGCCCTGGTCCCGCTGCCGCGCTACGGCTCGGTGGACCCCACGCCCTTCCTGGCCCTCGGCTTCCCGCTCTTCCTCGGCCTGGTCATGGGCGACCTGGCCTTCGCCCTCCTCCTCGCCGCCGCCGCCGGCCTGGCCCTGCGCCGCGGCTGGGGCGGCGCGGCGGGGCGCGACCTGGCCTGGGTGGCGCTCGCCTGCGCCGCCTGGTCGGCCGCCTTCGGCCTCCTCTTCGGCGAGGCGCTGGGCGGCCTGGGGGAGCACCTCGGCCTCCACCCGATCCTCGACCGCCGCCGCGCCCTCATGGCGTCGATGGGGCTGGCGGTGGGGCTGGGGCTGGCCCACCTGCTCCTCGGCGGCGTCCTCGGCGTGGGCGCCGCCTGGCGCGGTGGGCACCGCCGCGAGGCGGCGGCGCGCGCCGGCCAGGTCCTGGCCCTGGCCGCCGGGGCGGCCGCGCTCGGCGCCTGGCTCGGCCCCCTGCCGCCGCGCGCCCTGCCGCCGGCCCTGGCCGCGGCCGGCGCCGGGCTGCTGGTCGCGCTGGCGGCCTCGGGCCCCATGGCGGCGCTGGAGCTGCTGCTCGGCTTCGGCCACGCCCTCTCCTACGCCCGCCTGATGGCGCTGGGGCTCGCCTCGCTCATGCTGGCCGAGGTGGCCAACGGCCTGGCCGCCGCGCTGCCCGGGGCCGGGGGGCTGGCCCTGGCGGTGCTGGTCCACGCCGTCAACTTCACGCTCTGCCTGGTGAGCCCGGTGGTGGCGGCGCTGCGGCTCCACTACGTCGAGTTCTTCGAGCGCTTCTACGACGAGGGGGGCCGCCCCTGGCGCCCCTTCGCCCTGCCGGGCCCGTGACGTCGGGCGGGCGCCAAGGAGGTCGCCATGGAGCAGGTCCTCATCGCGCTGTCCGCCGCCCTGGCCATCGGCATCCCGGCCCTGGCCACCGCCTGGGTCCAGTCGCGCATCGGCTCGGCCGGCGCCGGCGCGGTGGCCGAGAAGCCGGAGATCCGCGGGGCCATCATCGTCATGCTCGCCATCCCGGAGACCCTGGTGATCCTGGGCTTCGTGGTGGCGGTGCTGATCCTGACGGGGAAGTGACCGTGGGCTGGCCGGAGCTGCTGCGCGTCCTCGGCGAGGAGGCGGCCCGCGAGGCGGAGGCCCTCCGCGCCGCCGGCCGGGCCGAGGCGGCCCGCGTGCTGGCGGAGGCCCGGACGGCCGCGGCGGCCGCCTCCGCGGCCCTGCTGGCGCGCGAGGCGGAGGAGGCCGCGGCGGCGCGGCGCCGGGTCGAGGGCGAGGTGGCGCGGTCCCGGGCCCGGGGCGCCCTGCAGGCGCAGCGCGAGCGGCTCGACGCCCTGCGCGCCGAGGTGGCCGCCCGCCTCCCGGCCGCGGGGCGCGACCCGGCGCTGCTGCGCCGCCTGCTCGACGAGGTGCTCCGGGCCGCGCCGGCCGGCCCGCTCGAGCTGGAGGTCGATCCCGGCCTGGAGGCGGCGGCCCTCGACCTCCTCCGGGCCGACCACCCCGAGGCGGCGGCCCGCGCCACGGTGCGGGCCGCCCCGGTGGCCCGCGGCGGCGTGGCGCTGGTGTCCGGGGCGCTCACGCTCGACGACACCCTGCCCTCGCGCCTGGAGCGCGCCTGGCCCGCCCTGGAGGCGCGGCTGGCCGCCCTCCTCTTCGGGGAGGCCTGACCGTGGCCCGGCTCGACCGCGTCAACGGCCGCCTGGGCGCCCGCCGCGCCCGCGGCCTCGGCACCGCGGGCCTCCTGGCCCTCGGCGCCCGGGCGGGCGACGGCGGCCAGGCCGAGGCGCTGCGCCGCGGCCCCTTCGCCGCCGCCGTGCCCGGCGACGGCCCGCTGCCGCCGGCCGCCGAGGTGGAGGCCCGCCTGCGCCGCCTCCTCGCCGGCGAGGGCGCGGCGCTGCTCCCCGAGGTGGAGGGCGCGGCGGCCCGGCGGGTGCTCGCCGCCTTCCTCGACCTCGAGGAGGCCGAGGGGGTGAAGGCGGTGCTGCGCGGCGCCGAGGCCGGCGCGGCGCCGGAGCGGATCCTGGCCGCCGCCACCCCCGATCCGGCGCGCGCCCCGGCCGCGCTGGCGCGGGCCGCCGCCGCCCGGTCGGCCGCCGCGGCGGTGGCCGAGCTGGTGGCCGGCGGGCACCCCCTGGGCGCGCCCCTCGCCGAGGCCCTCTCCCGCCGGCCCCACGGCGGCCTCCTCCCGCTGGAGGCGGCCGCCGATCGCGCCGCGGCCCTCCGCGCCGCGGCGGCCGCCCGCCGGGCCGGCGAGGACGGCCGCGTGCTCCTCGATCACCTCGCCGACCGGGCCGACGCCGCCAACGCGGCGCTGCTCCTCACCCTGGCCGGGGCCGGCCCGCGGCCGCCGGCCGAGGTCGAGCCGCTCCTCCGGCCGGGCGGCCGGCGCCTCGCCGCCGCGCAGGTGCTGGCCCTGGCCGGCGCCCCCGCCGCGGAGGTCCGCGCCGCCGTCGCCGGCCCCTTCCCCGCGCTGGCCGCCGAGGCGCCGCCCTGGGCCGACGACCTGGCCCTGGAGCGCACCCTCCTCGCCCGCGCCCGCCGCGCGGCGCGGGCCCGCCCGCTCTCGGTCGCGGTGGCCATCGCCTGGCTGCTGGAGCGGCGCGCCGAGGCGCGGCGGGTGGCCCTGCTGCTCCGGGGCGCCGCGCTGGGCCTGCCGGCGGAGGAGCTGGTGCCGCTGGTGGAGATGGGAGGTGGGGCATGAACGGACGTGGACAGCCGACGGCGAAACCGACCTCGACACCGACCTCGACTCCGACCGCGACCGCGACCTCGACCTCGACCGCGACCGCGACCTCGCCGAACTCGATCCCGACCCCGACCTCGACTTCGGCCCCGACCCACCGCCTCCGCGCCATCGTCGCCCTCCGTCCCGGCGACGACCTCGGCTTCCGCCTCGCCGGCGTCGAGGTGCGCACGCTGGCCGAGGGCGAGGAGGCCGCCGCCTTCCGCGCCCTCCTGGCCGACCCGCACCTCGGCGTGCTGTGCCTCGACGAGGCGCTCCTCGCCGCGGCGCCGCCCCACCTGCTGGCCCGCGCCCGGGCCCGCGGCCTGCCCATCCTCCTCCCCTTCTCCCTGCCGCGCCGCTGGGGCGAGGCCGGGCGCGGCCAGGCCTGGGTGGCGGCGCTGCTGCGGCGGGCGGTCGGCTACGGCGTGCGCCTGGGCGGCGGGCCGGCGGCGGCCCCGGGAGGCGCGCCATGACCGGGGTCCTCGAGCGCATCGCCGGCCCCACCGTGGCGGCCCGCGGCCTGGCGGGCGTGGCCCTGAACGAGGTGGTCTGGGTGGGCGAGCAGCGGCTCCTCGGCGAGGTCATCCGCGTCGACGGGCCGACGGCCACCATCCAGGTGTACGAGGAGACGGCCGGCCTCACCCTCGGCGAGCCGGCCGAGGCCAGCGGCGCCCCGCTGGCGGTGGAGCTGGGGCCGGGCCTGCTGGGCCAGGTGTTCGACGGGGTGCAGCGGCCGCTGGCGGCCCTGGCGGAGCGCGACGGCGACTTCCTGGGGCGCGGGGCGCGCCTGCCGGCGCTCGACCGGGCGCGCCGCTGGCGCTTCGAGCCCGAGGTCCGCGAGGGCGAGGCGGTGGCCGGGGGCCAGCGGATCGGCACCGCCCGGGCCGCCGGGCCCGGCGAGGGGGCCGGCGAGCCCGGCGCGGTGCTGGCGCCGCCCTGGGCCGCCGGGCGGGTGGTGCGCACCGGGCCCGCCGAGGTGACGGTGGACGAGCCGGTGGCCTGGCTGGAGGGCGGCACCACCCTCGGCCTGGCCCACCGCTGGCCGGTGCGCCGGCCGCGCCCCTTCCGCCGGCGCCTGCCGCCCGAGGTGCCCTTCCTCACCGGGCAGCGCGTCCTCGACCTCTTCTTCCCGGTGGCGGCCGGCGGCACCGCGGTGGTGCCGGGCGGCTTCGGCACCGGCAAGACGGTGCTGGAGCAGAGCCTGGCGCGCCACGCCGCCGCCGACGTGGTGGTCTACGTGGGCTGCGGCGAGCGCGGCAACGAGATGGCCGAGGTGCTCGACGAGTTCCCGCGCCTCTGCGACCCGCGCACCGGCGGGCCGCTGCTGGCGCGCACCGTCCTCATCGTCAACACCTCCAGCATGCCGGTGGCGGCCCGGGAGGCCTCCATCCACACCGGCTGCACCATCGCCGAGTGGTTCCGCGACCAGGGGCTGCAGGTGGCCCTCATGATCGACTCCACCTCGCGCTGGGCCGAGGCGCTGCGCGAGATCTCGGCGCGGCTGGAGGAGCTGCCCGGCGAGGAGGGCTACCCGACCTCCCTGGCCTCGCACCTGGCCCGCTTCTACGAGCGGGCGGGCCGGGTCGAGCCCCTCGGCGGCGGCGAGGGGGCCGTCACCATGGTGGGCGCCGTCTCCCCGCCCGGCGGCGACCTCTCCGAGCCGGTGACGCAGTGCTCGCTCCGGGCCGCCGGGGCCCTCTGGGCCCTCTCGCCCGACCTGGCCCGGCGCCGCCACTACCCGGCGGTCGACTGGGGCGCCTCCTTCTCGCTGGAGGCCGAGCGGCTGCACGGCTGGTACGAGCGCGAGGTGGCCGAGGGCGCGGGCGCCCTGCGCGACGAGGCGGTGCGGCTGCTGCAGCGCGAGCGGGAGCTGCAGGAGGTGGCGGACCTGGTCGGCACCGAGGCGCTGCAGGACGCCGAGCGGCTCACCCTGGAGTCGGCCCGCCTGCTGCGCGAGGGGTTCCTGCGCCAGAGCGCCCTCGACCCGGCCGACGCCAGCTGCCCGCCCAGGAAGGCCCACGCCATGCTGGAGCTGCTCCTCGCCTTCCACCGGCGGGCGCTGGCGGCGGTGGAGCGGGGCGTCCCCCTGCGGTCGGTCCTCGACACCGGCCTGCCGGCCGCGCTGCTGCGGCTCGGCCAGGAGCCGGCGTCGGCGCTCTGGGGCGGGCGGGAGGCCCGCCGCGGGGCGCTGGAGGAGGCGCTCTCGCGCCTCGAGGCGGAGTGAGCCATGGCCCTCGATCTCCTCACCCGGCGGCTGGACGGCGCGAAGGCGGTGGCCGGGCCGCTGCTGACGCTGGCGCCGGTGCCGGGGGCCCGCCTCGGCGAGGAGGTGCGCCTCGCGCTCCGCCCGGCCGACGGGGGCGCGCCCGAGCCGGAGCGGCGCGGCCAGGTCATCGAGCTCTCCGGCTCGCGGGTGGTGGTGCAGGTGCTGGAGGAGACGCGCGGCCTCGCCCCCGAGCGCTGCCAGGTCACCTTCACCGGCGCCCTGCCCGCCCTCGGCGTGGGGCGGAGCCTGCTGGGGCGGGTCCTCGACGGCCTGGGGCGCCCCGCCGACGGCCTGCCGGCGCCGCTGCCCGAGGCGGTGGTCCCCATCGCCGGGGCGCCGCTCAACGTCACCCGGCGGGAGAAGCCGTCCGACTTCATCGAGACGGGCGTCTCGGCCATCGACGGCCTGGCCACGCTGGTGCGCGGCCAGAAGCTCCCCATCTTCTCCTGCGCCGGCCTGCCGGCGGGGCGGCTGGCCGCCCGCATCGTCTGCCAGGCGCGGGTGCGCGGCGGCGAGCCCTTCGCGGTGGTCTTCGCCGCGCTGGGCGCCCCCTTCCGCGACTACGACGCCTACCTGGCGGCCTTCCGCGACGCCGGGGTGCTCGACCGCACCGTGGTCTTCCTCGACCGGGCCGAGGACCCGCCCATCGCGCGCCTGATGGCGCCGCGCTGCGCCCTCACCTGCGCCGAGCACCTGGCCTTCACCCACGGCCTCCACGTGCTGGTGGTGCTCACCGACGTGACGGCCTACGCCGAGTCGCTGCGCGAGGTGGCCCTGGCGCGGGAGGAGGTGCCGGGGCGGCGCGGCTACCCCGGCGCCATGTACACCGACCTGGCCAGCCTCTACGAGCGCGCCGGCCGCATCCGCGGCCTCCCCGGCTCGGTGACGCAGCTGCCGGTCCTCACCATGCCGGACGACGACCTCACCCACCCCATCCCCGACCTCTCCGGCTACATCACGGAGGGGCAGCTGGTCCTCTCCCGCGACCTCTTCCGCCGCGGCGTCGACCCGCCCATCGACGTGCTCCCGTCCCTCTCGCGCCTCATGGGGCTCGGCATCGGGGCGGGGAAGACCCGCGCCGACCACCGGCCGGTGGCCGACCAGCTCTACGCCCTCTACGCCCGCGGGCGCGACGTGCGGCGCATGGCGGCCATCGTCGGGTCGGCCAGCCTCGGCGACGAGGAGCGGCGCCTGCTGGAGCTGGCCGACGCCTTCGAGGCGGAGCTGGTGGGCCAGGGGCGGGCCCGCCGCACCGTGGAGGAGACGCTGGAGCTGGGCTGGCGCCTGCTGGGCCGCTTCCCGCCCGAGGCGCTGAACCGCATCCCGGCCCAGGTGCTGGCGGCGCGGCGCGACCAGGCCGGGGCGGCGGCCGGCGGCGGGGGCGCGGCATGAGCGAGGCGCGCGCCCCGACCACGCGCATGGGGCTCCTCTCGGTGCGGGCGCGCCGGGAGGTGGCGGCCAAGGGGGCGCGCCTCCTTCGGGCCAAGCGGGAGGTCCTCTCCGGCGAGCTGGTGCGGCTCCTCCGGCAGGTGCTGGCGGGGCGCGAGGCCCTGGAGGCGGAGCTGCGCCAGGCGGTGCGGGCGCTGGAGCTGGCGCAGGCCCTGGAGGGCGAGCCGCGGCTCGCCTCGCTGGCCTGGACCGCCGGGCGCGAGGTGGCGGTGGAGGTGGCGCTGCGCCGGGTCTGGGGCGTGCCCACGCCCACCCTCTCGGCCCCGGCCCTGCAGCGCCCCGCCGACGGCCGCGGCGCCGCGCCGGGCAGCTGGGGCCAGGCCGGCGCCGAGGCGGCGCGCGCCCACGAGGTGGCGCTGGAGACCCTCCTGCGCATCGCCTCGCGGGAGCTCCACGTGGCGCGCCTCGGGGAGGAGATCCAGGCCACCTCGCACCGCATCAACGCGCTGGAGCAGGTGGTGCTGCCGCGCCTCGACGGGGAGGCCCGCCGCGTGGCCGCCGCCCTCGACGAGCGCGACCGCGAGGACGCCGTGCGGCTGCGCCGCTTTCGGGGGCGGCGATCCCGCTGAGGGGACCGCCCCCGGTCGGTCTTGCGGCGGGGCCGCGGACGGCTACCCTGGGGCCTGTCGTACCCGCACCGCGTCGCCTGCCGCTGCCGGGAATGGCCCGGCCGGGCGCACCTGCGGGCGCGGCGTGGCTGGCTGGCCCGGGCCTCGCCATTGCAGCATGGAGCCAGCATGCCCTCGACCCGCCTCGCCCCCTCCCGGATCGCCCGCCACCGGCCTGCCCTCGCGCCCGCCGCGCTGGCGCTCGCGCTCGCCGCCTGCGGGGAGGCGCCGCGGGCCGGCTCCGCCCCGGCGGGCGCCGCCGCGGGCCCGTCCGCGCCCACGCCGGCCGCCGCCGCCGCCCCGGCCCGCCCGGGCAACTACAACGTCCTCGCCAGCGGAAAGGCCGTGCTCGGCGCGCCCGCCCGCGTCTCCGCCGCCCTGGCCGCCGCGCCCGCCACGGCGTCGGCCCACCTGGACGAGGCCCTGGGGGTGCCGGCCTTCGCCTGGGCCGACGGCGAGGGACCGGAGGCCGCCTTCCGGGCCGCCGCGCCGGCCTCGGCCGCCACCACCGCG
>WBZM01002423.1_pt1 | contig 15922 bp, 14 predicted proteins | sample 5204271 | NCBI WGS metagenome assembly WBZM01 (sample SAMN12344346, study PRJNA552823) | activated sludge metagenome | biome: Activated sludge suspended growth; feature: Nitrification reactor; material: Wastewater; isolation source: activated sludge from nitrification reactor of wastewater...
ATGACGATCATTTCCTCGATCCCGAGTCCGTCAAGCACGTCGCGCTTCACGTCAAAGGGCATCAGCAGCTTCGGAGCGGCTGCCGGGTGAAGTACCTCGAGCGGATGCGGCTCGAAAGTCAGAACGGTGTCCGCGCCCTTGATCACGGCCCGGTGTCCGACGTGAACACCGTCGAAGGTGCCGATCGCGATCTTCCGGGGTCGGAACTCGGCTTCGGAAAGCGGCGTGACCTTGATCACGAGGCTGGCTCCAGCACCACTTCGGAGCGGACGGTCTCTTCACTCAGACGAGCCACGGCAATCAGGTTATCCGCGTGGACCAAACGGAAACTTCCCGACGGGTCCCCCTGAACGTCCGCTGGCAGCTCAACGGAGCCTGCGGGAAGCTTCTGTCCGTATCCGACCGCCCGCGCCTGGGTCTCGTTGATCTCGACTGCGGGCAGGAAGGACAGTGCCTCCATCGGGCTCAACACCTCGTTCGCCCGGGAAATCCCGATCGGTCCGACGGCGGTGCGGCGGAGCGCGCTGCAGTAGGCATCCCCCAGGGTTTCGATCAGGGTCCTGACGTAGGTCCCGGAGCTGACCTCGACCTCGAATACGGCCTCCTGGCCACTGGCCGGATCTCCTTCCGGCGCCGAAATCAGATCGGCCCGGTAGATCTCGACCTCGCGAACGGGCCGGTCTTCGCTCGATTCGCCACGATGCGCCCGCTTGTAGAGCCGTTCACCGTCGACCTTGACGGCTGAGGTCATCGGCACCATCTGCTCGATCCTTCCGATTGGCAGCTCCAGCGACTCGGGCAGGTTCCCGGTCTCTTCCAGTTCCCCGTCGGGATCGCCGGTTGTGGACCTCCAGCCGAGCCGGGCTGTCGCGATGTAGGTCTTCGGGAGATCCAGCAGATAGCGCTGGAGGCGGGTGGCCCGACCGAGCAGGATGGTCAGCAGGCCGGTTGCAAAGGGATCCAAGGTTCCGGCGTGACCGACCTTCCCTCCTCTTTTCCGCCTCACTTTCGCAACCACGTCATGCGAAGTCACACCGGCCGGCTTGTCGACGATGAGGATGCCGTCGCGGGGCTCCCCGGTCCCTGTTCCGGATTCTCCGGACACGGGCCCCGGTCAGTCCGGGAGGGGCTGGGCTTCGAGGCCCGCGCAAAGCTCGGAGACGATCTCGGAGAAAGGCATTTCGGTCGAGCAGCCGGCCGCGCGAACGTGACCTCCCCCTCCGAACTTGCGGGCGAGGACCGAAACGTCGGTGTGGTCGTCTCCTGCCCTGAGGCTGATCTTCCGGGCGGAATGCCCGCGACTGACCTGGTCCCGTACGACAGCCGCCACCCTGATGCCGTCAACCGCGCGCAGGTTGTCGATGATCCCTTCGGTCATCTCCTCGCCGGCGCCTGTCTCGCTGTAATCCTGTCCGGTGATGTAGCTGATGATCAGCTGGCCGCCGCAATGGAGTTCCAGGTTGTCGAGAGCCCGGCTCAGCAGCCGGAGCTTCTCGATCGGAACGCTCTCGTAAAGCCGCCGGTTCACGTCATCGACGTCCACCCCGGCCTCGATCAGGTCGGCCGCGATGCGGTGGGTTCTGGCGTTGGTCGCGTCATACATGAACTTGCCGGTGTCCGTGACGATGCCGATGTAGAGAGCCCTGGCCATCGCCGGACTGACTTTCACGTCAAGCAGCATCGCCAGTTCGTAGACGATCTCGGCGGCACATGAGCGACCGGCATCGACGAAGTTGAGGTCGCCGAACTCGGTGTTGTCGTGATGGTGATCGATGTTCACGACGAGCTTGCCTCCGTCCCGGAGGAAGTCGACCGGCATCCGATCGATGTTGCCGCAGTCAAGGAAGATGACCACCCGGTCGCTGATGTCGGCGGGAGGCTCGTGGAACACACCTTCCAGCGGAAGGTGGCGGTACTCGATCGGCAGCGGGAACTCCTTCGCCGCGAGGAACATGACCGAGTCCTTTCCCAGCGACTCGAGCAGGTGGTGCATTCCGAGCAGTGAGCCGAGAGCGTCGCCGTCGGGCCCCTCGTGGGTGGTCAGCAGAAACTTCTGCTCTTCCCTGACCAGCGCGGCGATCTGGTCGAGGTCGCCCTTGACCACGAGCTGGCTGGCTGCGGCGGCGTTCACTCGCTCTCCCCCTGACCGGCAGCTTCGCCTTCAGCGAGGAGAGCGTCGATCCGCATTCCGGACTCGATCGACTCGTCGTACTCGAATGCAAGTGCCGGCGTGTGCTTCATCCGCGTCTCGGCCGCAACCTTTCCCTGGAGAACGCTGTGGGCACGCTTGAGACCCTTCAGGGCATCTGCCTTCGCCTGGTCGTCGCCGAGAACGGTGAAGTAGACCTTCGCGTGCCGCAGGTCGGGCGTGGTGTCAACTGAAGTCACCGTGGCCATCTCGAGTCGAGGATCGCTCAGATCGTTGGTAATCGCATCAGAGATCACCTGGCGTAAGACTTCATTCACCCTGCGCATCCGCGCCTTGGACATACCGGTTCCGCCCTAGTTCAGGGTCTGTTCGACCTGGCGGGTCGAGAAGAACTCGAGCACGTCGCCAACCTTCACGTCGGCGTACCCGTCCAGGACGATGCCGCAGTCCTGTCCCTCTTCGACAGTCTGGACGGCGTCCTTGAAGCGGCGCAGCGAATCCAGCTGCCCGGTCCAGATGACCGTCCCTTCCCTGACGAGGCGCACCGAGGCGTCCCTCTGGACTTTCCCTTCGGTGACGACACATCCGGCGATCCTGCCGACCTTCGATGCCTTGAAGACTTCCTTGACTTCAGCTTCACCGATCGAGTCTTCGACTTCGACGGTGTCGAGCATGCCCTCCATCGCGGCCCGGAGATCCTCGGTGATCTTGTAGATGACCGAGTAGGTCCGTATGTCGACGCCTTCGGCCTGGGCAGCCCTGCGGGCGTCGGCCAGGGGCCTGACGTTGAAGCCAATGATGATCGCGTTCGACGCGGAAGCGAGCATCACGTCCGACTCCGAGATCCCGCCTGTCTGGGCGCGGATGATGTTGATCGCGACCTGTTCCTGGGGGACCTTGGCGATCTCGTCCTGGAGTGCTTCCAGCGAACCCGCCACATCGCTCTTGAGCACGATGTTGAGTTCCTTCAGGTCGCCGGTCTGGGCGCGGGCGAAGATCTCCTCGAGGGTTACCTTGCGGGCCGAGCGGCGGGCGATCGTCTCCGCCTTGAGGCGGTTGAGTCTCTCCTGGGCCATCTGCCGTGCGCGGCGGTCGTTCTCGACCACCGTGACGAACTCACCGGCTTCGCAGACACCGTCGAACCCGAGGACTTCGACCGGCATTCCCGGCGTCGCCTCTTCGACCTTCGCTCCGAGGTAGTCGTGCATTGCGCGCACCTTGCCCCAGACCGCTCCGGCGACAACAGAGTCGCCAACCCGAAGTGTTCCCCGGTTGACCAGGACGCTGACCACGGGACCCCGTCCCGGGTCGAGCTTCGATTCGATGACCGACCCTGAAGCGGGCGCATCGGGATTGGCTGCCAGTTCTTCCAGCTCGGTGACCAGAATGATCATGTCGAGCAGGTTGTCGAGACCGTCGTGGGTCTTCGCGGAAACGTTGCAGTAGATCGTGTCTCCGCCCCATTCCTCGGGGTTGAGCCCGTCGGCGGCGAGGTCGGTACGGATCCGGTCCGGATTCGCTCCTTCCTTGTCGATCTTGTTGACGGCAATGAGGATCGGAACGTCAGCGGCACGGGCGTGATCGATTGCCTCACGGGTCTGGGGCATGACCCCGTCGTCTGCGGCAACGACGATCACGGCGACATCGGTCACCTGGGCTCCGCGGGCACGCATCGCGGTGAATGCTTCGTGACCGGGGGTGTCCAGGAAGGTGATCGTGTGGTCGTCGTGGTGTACCTGGTAGGCGCCGATGTGCTGGGTGATTCCGCCTGCTTCCCCGGCGGCAACTTCGGTCTCACGAATGGCGTCGAGCAGCGAGGTCTTGCCGTGGTCGACGTGCCCCATGATCGTGACGACCGGCGGGCGGTCCACGAGTTCCTCGTCAGAGTCCTCGAACTCGGGCGCAGCTACTTCTTCTTCGGCGGCGGAGACGATCTCGATCTTGCGGTCGTATTCGTCGGCGATCGCCTTGACCGAATCGTCGGTCAGGGTCTGGGTGAGCGTCGCCATCTCGCCCATCGTCATCAGCTTCTTGATCAGGTCCGCGGCGCTGAGGTCGAGCAGCTCTGCCAGGTCGCGGACAGTGACTCCGCTGTTGACCCGGGTTGCCTGCGGCTCGGCCGGATCAGCCTGGACGGGCTCCGGCTCTTCGAGCAGCGGGCGTCGGCGGCGTCCACCGCGGCGTCTGGGCGGACGCTGCGGGGGCGGTCCCCCGCCCTGCTCGCGCCGGGAGGCCTGGGAGTCGATCACGACCCGCCGGCGCTTCTTGCCGGCCGCGCCTGAACCAGCAGCGCTTCCACCAGATGCTGGTGCGGCCCCGCCTGTGGCGGAACCGTCGGCATCGGTCCGAACAGGCTTCTTTGATGCCTGGGAAGTCTTCTGGGCAGGCTGCTTCGCGGCTGGCTTTGCCTCGGCCTTGGGTGCTGCGGCGGGCTCGGCCTTGGCAGCAGGCTTGGCCTCGGCCCTGGGGGCCGCCTTCGGCTTCGCAGATGGCTTTGGTTCTGCCTTCGCGGCCGGCTTCGGAGCGGCCTTGGGCTTCGCGGCCGGCTTCGCCTCGGCTTTGCCCAGACCGGCCAGAACCTTCTTCGCGTCAGCCTCCTCGACGTTCGAGGCAGCGGCCTTGACTTCGATGCCGGCAGCCTGAAGTGCGGCGAGCAGCTCTTTGCTGGTTACGCCGGCTTCCTTGGCAATTTCGTGGACTCGCCTCTTGCTCACTCGGCCTCGCCTTCTGCCGCTTCAGCTTCCTCGTCGGCCTCTTCGGCCTCGCTGGTCGGCTCCGGGTCGGCCTCAGCTTCCTCTTCGGCTTCGACTTCTGCGGCTTCAGTTTCGATTTCGGCGGCCTCGGCCTGCTCCAGTTCGGCTTCTGCCTCGGCTTCCTCGGCGGCGGCCAGCTCTTCTCCAGCCTCTTCCTCGGCGACGATCTCGTCCGCAGCCTCGTCGTCGGCTTCGAGGTCGGCCTCGGCCTCTTCGACGAGAGCCTCGTCAGCCTCGGCCTCGACCTCGGCTTCCTCGACTGCCGCCACTTCGGGGGCGACTTCCTCGTCGGTGGGCTCTACGAAATCGGCATCTGCAGCGGTCACGATCGCTTCGACCGCAGACTCATCCGAGTCCGGATCGGCCAGCAGCACGATGTCCTCGTCGCTGAGAGTGGCGAGCACCTGAACGTGATTGGTCGTAAAGCGTGAAAGGGCCTGATGCTGCGGGAGTCCGCAGTAGGTCGATCCTCCAATGCTGGCGTTGGGACAGCGGCGACCGCTGGAGAGGATGGCCATGCAGCGGCCGTCGAACTCTTCCTCGCCCTCGTACTCATGCTCGCTTTCCTCACGGGCGAACTCGCTCTCGGACTTGATGTCCACACGCCAGCCGGTGAGCCGGGCTGCAAGTCGGGCATTCTGGCCATCGCGGCCGATCGCCAGCGAAAGCTGGTCATCCGGAACCACGACAGTGGCCTGCATCTCTTCGTCATCGACCAGGACCTCGCGGACCCGGGCCGGAGAGAGAGCCTTGGCGACGAACCGTGCGGGTTCCTCGTTGTAGGGAATGATGTCGATCTTCTCGCCGCGAAGCTCTGAAACGACCATCCGTACCCGCGAACCCCGCGGTCCGACGCAGGCACCAACCGGGTCGACTCCGTCGGCATGCGAGACGACAGCGATCTTCGAGCGGTAGCCGGGCTCGCGGGCGACACCCACGATTTCGACCAGCTTGTCGGCGATCTCGGGTACTTCGAGTTCGAAGAGGCCCTTGATCAGTTCCGGGCTGCGCCTCGAGACGACGATGCTCGGTCCCTTTGTGGACTCCGAGACGTCGGTAATCACGGCCTTGACTCGCATTCCGTGGTCGTAGCGCTCGCTGTAAACCTGCTCCGACTTCGGCAGCAGAGCCTCGACCCGCTCGCGGAGCTGGACCAGGGTGTAGCGCTTGTCCGACTGCTGGATCAGTCCGGTGATCAGCTCACCGACGCGGTCGCGGTACTCCTCGAACATCATCTGACGCTCGGCTTCACGGATCCGCTGGTAGATCACCTGCTTGGCGGTCTGCGCCGCGATACGTCCGAAGTCGTCCGGCGTCACGTCACGGGTCTCGATCTGGCTTTCGTAAGGCTCGAGCACCTCGGGGTCGATCTCGGGCTCTTCCGGTTCGTTGTACTCGCCGGTCTCGGGGTTGATCGTGCGCTCCTGCTCGGCTGCTGCTTCCTCAAGAAGCTTTTCTTCGAGTTCGGCGGGCAGGATCAGCTCGAAAACGCGGAAATCACCAGTCTCGTGATCGAGATCAACCCGGGCGTACTTGGCCGATCCGGGGCTCTTGCGGTAGGCGGAGAGCAGCGCATCTTCAAGCGCGTCCATCAGGGTGTCGGCGGCGATGCCCTTTTCCTGTTCGAGGACTCGTACTGCGTCGACGATCTCTTGGGTCACTTTGCTGCTCCTTGTGGGATTTCTGGCGCGAGGTGCGAGCGCTCGATGCTTGCGTAAGGAATTTCGTGGTTCTGGCCATCGATTTCGATGACGATTCCGTTTTCCCCGGCCTCGGCGATGGTTCCGGTGAAGTTCTTGCGGCCGTCCAGGGGCTCGATCGTGCTCACCCTGGCCCGGCGGCCGGTGAATCGCTCGAAGTGGGACGGCTTCACCAGCGGGCGTTCGGGGCCCGGTGATGAGACTTCAAGCGAGTGGTCGATCAACACATCCTGAAGCCCTGTGGTGACCCGCTGGCAAAGCTCGAGGGTCACGCCGCCCGGGTAATCGATGAAAAGCCGCAGCCCGACGCCTCCGGCGCTTTCCAGCGCCAGAAACTCGATCTGTGGATCGATGCCGGTGAGGCGTTCTTCGATGTCCTGGGGGGTTGGTTTCATGGTGAAAATCCGGCCTGAGGGCCAAAAAAAAGCGGGCGAGGCCCACTTTTCGACACAGCTTGAAGGGGAAAAGCACTTACCAGTATAGCCCGTCAATCAACTCAGGCAAGGATGCTTCCGAGGTTCAAATCTCGACCAAGAGGGTGACCGGGCCGTCGTTGACCAGCTCCACCTTCATGTCAGCTCCGAAGACCCCCTTACTGGCCCCGAGCTTCTCGCAGACCAGGTCGTAAAGGGGCTCCGCCTCCTCGCCGCCGGCCGCCTCGCTCCAGCCCGGCCGGTTTCCCTTGCGGGTATCCCCGTAGAGAGTGAACTGCGAAATGCAAAGGACTTCCCTCTCGCCAAGCGGATCGTTCATCCGCCCTTCCGCGTCCTCGAAGATCCTCAGTTTCAGCAGTTTGGCGGCAATCTTCTCGGCCTCGGATTCGGTGTCGCCCTTCTTCACTCCGAGCAGGACCATCATTCCGGGCCCGATCTCCCCCACTTTCTCGCCGTCGACTTCGACCGAAGCCCGGGTCACGCGCTGCACCAGGGCACGCATGGAGAGCCTTCAGGAGCCCTTGCGGATCTCGACCGCCCGGTCGATGATCCGGTCGGCGATCTCGGTCTTGGGAGCGCGGGGAACTTCGGTTTCGCCTCCCGTTGTAATCAGGGTCACCGCGTTCTCGGATGAATCGAATCCGATCGTTTTGTCCGATACGTCGTTCAGGACGATCATGTCGGCGCCCTTCTTTTCCAGCTTGTGGCGGGCCCGCCCGATCGCGTCACCGCCATGCTGCGCGGCGAAACCGACCACTGTCTGGCCCTCGATCCGGTTGGCGGCCAGGCTGGCGAGGATGTCCTCGGTCGGGACCAGGGTGAGAGTGAACTCTCCACCGGTCCGGGAAAGCTTTTCGCTCGAGGTGTCGGCAACCGTGAAGTCCGCCGGGGCAGCCGCCATCAAGAGCAGGTCGTGAGCTGGAAACTGCTCGCGGCATGCACGGGCGAGGTCAACCGTTGACTCGACGTCCACCCGCTTGACACCGGCTGGCGCTGGCAGGTTGACGTTCGCACAGATCACCGTCACTTCCGCTCCTCTCTTCTTTGCGCGCCCGGCCAGGGCCAGCCCCATCCGGCCCGATGAGCGGTTGCCGATGTAGCGGACCGGATCGATGCCCTCGCGGGTTCCGCCTGCGGTCACCAGCACGCGGAGCCCCGCAAGGTCCCTTGTCCGTTCCTCGTCGAGGGCAGCTTCAACCCTTTCGAGTAACTCGGCAGGTTCGGGAAGGCGTCCAACTCCTGATTCGCCCTTCGATGCGAGCCGGCCTTCGCCGGGGTCGATCACCTCGACCCCGATCTCCTTGAGTCGTGCCAGGTTGGAGACGGTTGTCTCCGAGAGGTACATGCGCTCGTTCATCGCCGGCGCGACCAGTCGGGGGCCGTCGAAGGCGAGGAAGGCGGTGGTGAGGATCGAGTCGGCCTGGCCGGTGGCCAGTTTGGCGATCGTGTTTGCGGAGGCGGGCGCGATCAGATAGACGTCGGCCGATTCGGCCACCGCGAGGTGACCGATCGGTTCGTGCTCGGGCAGCGGCTCGCCCGGAAACGTTCCCCGCATCGGGTCCTTCTCGAACTCCGAGGTCAGGACCGGCGCACCGAGGATTCCCTCGAAAGTATCGGGGCCAACGAATTTCCTCGCCGAGGCGGTCATCAGGACACGAACGGAATGTCCTGCGCTGGTCGCCAGGCGAACGAACTCGACTGCTTTGTAGGCCGCGATCCCCCCGCTTACGCCGAGCAGGATCTTTGCCATGACTGGCTGCTCCGTATTGGGCGCTTGGCCCGGGTAGAACCTAGGAGCGGTACTCGTACTTGAGCTTGCCGGTCGCGACTTCCTCAAGCGCGAGGGTCAGCGCACCCTTGCCGGGCTCGGCCGGAACCATGGGCGGCGGGTAGTCACCGTAGCCACCCTCATTCAGGCTCTGGTAGTAGCTGTTGATCTGCCGGGCCCGCCGCGCAGCGAGAACTACAGCTGCGTAATGCGAGTCGGAATGCTGGAGAAGATGGTCGACGCGAGGCTTGATCATTACCTTGATTCTGACAGCTTGCTGCGAACTATGGCTTCGAGCTCGTCCAGCGCACGTTCAAGTTCGTCGTTGACCACCTGATGGTGGAACTCGTCCCTGGCTGCGAGTTCCTCCTCCGCGACCTCGAGCCGGCGGGCAATCGCGTCGGGTGAATCGGTCCCGCGCCCCTCGAGTCTTAGCTTGAGCGTCGACAGCTCGGGGGGAGCGATGAATATCTGGACTGCCTCGGGCATTGACGCCGCGACCTGCCGGGCACCCTGGACCTCGATCTCGAGCACGACCGGATGGCCGGCCTCCACCCTGCCCTCGACCTCGGAGCGCAGAGTCCCGTAGTGGTTGCCGCTGTAGGCAGCGTGTTCGAGAAACTCGCCCCGTTCAACACGGTCGAGAAACTCGCGCTCGTCAAGGAAGTGGTAATCGACCCCTTGCTGCTCCCCCGTCCGTGGCTTTCGGGTAGTTGCGGAAGTCGAAAGTTCAAGCTCCGGGATCCGATGCCGAAGCAGGGAAATCAGGCTGCCCTTGCCCACCCCGGAGGGACCGGTAATGACAAAGACTTTGGAAGGAGGAGGACCAGACATGGGACAGATCAGCCTATCTCCCACACCGGAAGCAACTTGGGGAGTCGGCGAGCTTCGCCCCGCACCCCGTCCTTCCGGATCATCCGGGGATCGATGGGTGCCGGTGGCCCTTCCAAAGTGGCTTCCGATTACTGATCGGGTCAGCGAGCTGCTGAGGACAAGCGCGACGGGTGGGCCATCTTTGGGAGGGCCACCGGCACCCGGCAGCGCGAAGGCTGGTTAGCGCTGGAGGAGGGAGACCAGCTCTTTGCGCTGGCGATCCGAGAGGCCGCCGATCGTCTTGGCCGGCGAGACCTTGCACTGCTTGAGGATGCGGTTCGTCTTCACCCTGCCGTACTTGGGCACGGCGAGCAGCATGTCGAAGACCTTGGCGGTGAGGAGATACTCCGGCGGGTCGTCGAGGACTTCGGTGATGGTTGTGCGTCCGGCCTTGAGATCACGCTTGAGCTGGGCGCGGGCGGTGCGAATGTTGTTTGCCCTCTTCAGTGCGTCCATCCGCTGGTCCAGGGACCTCTCCGGAGCTTCGGGCGGACTGGTTACGGTCTTCGAGAGCGGCACCATGGAAGGGCGCGAGTATAGCCATAACCGGGCCGGGAGTTGGCGGAAAACCCCCGAAAAGTGCTGAAATCCGGTAAATCCATCTCAACCTCAACTCAAGGTTGAGGTTCGGCTCCGGGAGGTGGACCGATCTCGTCGCCGGTCTCCCGACCGTTCAGTAAGTGCTCGTCAGTCGAGAGTGACGGACTGCGCCTCGGCCAATGAAGCAAAGCCCCGACGGGCAAGTGCGGCCGGCAGTCCCTCCGACACGAGTGCGCCGGCCCGGGGGTCCCGGAAGTTCTCGGTGCCTACCGCTATGACCCTTGCTCCGGCCAGGATGAACTCGAGCGCTGACTCGGCGTCGGTAATGCCGCCCATCCCGATCACCGGTACCGACACCGCCGACGCAACGGAACGAACCTGGGCGAGCGCAATCGGCCTGACGGCTGGTCCCGAAAGTCCTCCGGCACCGGCACCCAGCCAGGTCCGGGTCGAGACCGGGTCGATTGCTGCGGCCTTGACCGTGTTGATCATCGAGACGGAGTCGGCTCCCCCGCTCTCGGCAGCCATGGCGACCTCGTGAGGGTTTGCCACATTCGGGGTGAGTTTGACGATCAGGGGCTTCGCAGTCAGGGGCCGCAGGGCCTTCATCAAAGCTTCGGTTTCGGATGGCTGCTCGCCCACGATCAGTCCCGAATGGACGTTCGGACAGGAGACGTTGAGCTCGATGCCGGCAACCTCTTCTCGCTCGGCGACCCGGTTGACCAGGATCTCGAAGTCCTCGACCCTGTCTGCCATTACCGAGACGATCAGAGGAACGTCGAATTCGGCTAGCTGGACCAGATCGCGCTCCAGGAATCCGTCAAGCCCCGGGCCGGGAAGGCCAATCGAGTTGATCATCCCGGAGGGTGTTTCCCAGAGCCGGTAGGGAGCGTTGCCGGGCCGCGGGTTCATGGTGATCGTCTTTGACACGTAACAGTCGAACGGAAATCCGCTCACTACTTCGTCACCGAAGACACGTCGCGCGGCTATCGCATCGAAAGTCCCGGAGCCGTTCAGCACCGGACCCGCGAGCTCGATTCCGCAGAGGTCCGTCGAAAGGTCCGAAGTGTCTGCCGTTCCTTCAGCCAACGGCCGGCTCCCCCGCCATGGCGGTCGCGATCTGATCGCCCCGCACCACGGGGCCGTCCACACAAAGCCTCATATAGCCACCTTCGGCCTTCGGCACCGCACAGCCGAAGCAGGCACCGTAGCCGCAGGCCATTGGTGACTCGAGCGCGAGCTCCACCGGCAGGCCCCTATCGGCGCAGATCCGGCGAACGGCCTCCAGCATCGCCGGGGGACCGCATGAGTAGATGGCAGCCGAACCGGAGTCGTCACCTTCGAGCAGCTGGAGCAGGAGGTCCGTGACAAATCCCTTGTGACCGTAGCTGCCGTCTTCGAAGGCCAGCCTGGTCTCCTCACAGCCGAAAAGCTCGTCGACCCCGCCCGAGTGCGCCTGGTCGCGGAAGCCGAGCAGCGAACGCGAAGGAATTCCGCGGTTCACCAGCTCCCGCCTCAGCACGGCCATCGGGGCAATGCCGATCCCGCCGCCGACCAGGATCGCTCCCGCAGCACCCTCGTTGAGCTGCCGGGGAAGGCTGAAACGGTTCCCGAACGGACCGGCCACGAAGCACTCGTCGCCCTGCTTCATCCTCGCGAGCCTTGATGTGCCGGGTCCGACCTCGTCGATCAGAAAGTCGAGACGTACTCCGCCCTTCGGGTTCTCGGTGACCCTCGCGTAGGAGATCGCGCGGGGAAGATATGGCCTTCCACCTTCACCGGCCCAGTCGGGGGCGGCCGCCAGCATGTAGAACTGCCCGGCTGCAGGCGCCGGGCCCTCGGCATCGATCAGGGTAAAGATCCGGTAGCCACCCGATTCACGGGAATCGGCTACCTCACAGGCCCGCCGGCCGAAAGGTGCCCGGGGGCTGTCGGCCTCAGCGGCCATGAAGCTCCTGCAGTGATTTCACCTCGCCACCGCCATTGGCACGGGCAGCCATCGCCCGGACCGCGGCTGACGCCCCGGTCAGGGTCGTCACCGAAGGTATCCCGTGGAGGATCGCCGCGGAACGGATCTCGTAGCCGTCCGCGCGGGCGCCGGAGCCGGTCGGGGTGTTGATGACCAGGTCGCAGTGGCGCTCCTCGATCATGTCGACCACATGCGGCGAACCTTCGGCGATCTTGTTGATCTCCTTTACCGGGGTTCCCATCCTGGAGATCGCCTGGGCGGTGCCTCCGGTGGCGAGAATGTCGAACCCGAGGTCGTGAAGCTGGGCCGCGAGCTGGGTGGCAGCTGCCTTGTCGGTGTCGGTGACCGAGATGAACACCGTGCCCGATTCGGGCAACGAGACTCCGGCGGCAGCCTGGGCCTTGCCGAAAGCGGTCGGGAAGTCGGGGCCGATCCCGATGACCTCGCCGGTGGACTTCATTTCCGGTCCGAGGACCGAGTCGGCTCCCTGGAAGCGCGCGAAGGGCAGCACTGCCTCCTTCACAGAGACATGGTCACCGGTGAACTCGGGCAGGTCCATTTCAGCGAGCTTCTGGCCGAGCATGATTCTGGTCGCGACCTTGGCCAGGGGGATACCGATCGCCTTCGAGACGAACGGGACCGTACGGGAGGCCCGCGGATTGGCCTCGATCACGTAAAGCTCTCCGCCCGCTACCGCGTACTGGATGTTGATCAGCCCGACCACGCCGAGTTCAAGGGCGATTGCGCTGGTGGCCGCCTTGATCTCGTCGATCATGTGCTGGCCGATGCTCATCGGAGGGATCACACAGGCCGAGTCGCCGGAGTGGACTCCTGCTTCCTCGACGTGCTGCATGATGCCCGCCACAAAAACTTCATCGCCGTCGCAGAGCGCGTCGACGTCGACTTCGATCGCGTTCTCCAGGAACCTGTCCAGCAGCAGCGGATGCTCTGGCGAAGCCTTCACGTGCTTGTCGAGGTAGGCCTTCAGGTCAGCGGGCGAGTAACAGATCTCCATGGCCCTGCCACCAAGCACGAATGACGGGCGAACCAGTAGCGGGTAGCCGATTCCTTCGGCGATTTCTTCGGCTTCGGTGGCCGAGAGTGCGGTGCCGTAAGGGGGCGGCTTGATCCCGAGGCGATCTATCAGAGCTCCGAACTTGCCCCGGTCCTCGGCGGCATCGATCGCGTCCACCGGTGTGCCGAGCAAGGGAATGCCCGCCTCGCGAAGCCCTTCAGCGAGCTTCAGAGGAGTCTGGCCACCGAACATGACGATCACTCCCTCGGGCTTCTCCTGCTCGCAGACCGCAAGAACATGGTCAAGCGTCAGCGGTTCGAAGTAGAGCCGGTCGGAGGTGTCGTAGTCGGTAGAGACGGTCTCCGGGTTGCAGTTGACCATCACAGCGTCCCTTCCGCATTCGCGAACGGTCATTGCGGCGTGGACGCAGCAGTAGTCGAACTCGATTCCCTGGCCGATCCGGTTGGGACCGGCACCCAGAATCACCACCGACGGCTTGTCTCCCCGCCGGATCTCGGAGGGCGAGCCCTGTGGTTCGTGCGAGGAGTAGTAATACGGAGTCGCGGCCTCGAACTCGGCGGCACAGGTGTCAACCGAGTTGTAGATCCGTTCGAGGTTGCCGGTGCCGTCGCCGTCCCGGGCCAGCAGTTCGAGTTCCCGCAGGAACCAGGGATCGATCCTGGTCTTCTCGTGGACCTCCTCCACAGAGAGCCCGCGGTCAAAAGCCGCCAGGACCAGGTCGATCCGGCCAGGCGTCGGGGTTGCGATCGCCTCGAGCAGGTCGCTGTCACTCTCCGGCACGGTGGGCATCGAGTCGAGTTCACGAGAAGCCAGCCCCTTGGCGAAAGACTCGCGAAAGGTCCGGCCGATCGACATCACTTCGCCGACGCTCTGCATGTAGGTCGAAAGCTTCTCGTCAGCACCGGGAAACTTCTCGAAGGCGAACCTGGGGATCTTGGTGACTACGTAATCGATCGTCGGTTCGAAAGAAGCCGGAGTCGCCCGGGTGATGTCGTTGGGAATTTCCTCCAGGGCGTAGCCGACGGCCAGCTTGGCGGCCATCTTTGCGATCGGAAACCCGGTCGCCTTCGAAGCCAGGGCCGAGGAGCGCGAGACCCGCGGGTTCATCTCGATGACCACGATCTCGCCGTCGGCCGGATTGACTGCGAACTGGACGTTCGATCCTCCGGTCTCCACGCCGACCACCCTGATCACCGCGATAGCCATGTCCCGGAGTGACTGGTAGACGGGATCGGTGAGTGACTGGGCCGGCGCCACCGTGATCGAGTCACCGGTGTGGACACCCATCGGGTCGACGTTCTCGATCGAGCAGATGATGACCACGTTGTCGTTGCGGTCACGCATTACTTCGAGTTCAAACTCGCCCCAGCCGATCACCGACTCCTCGACCAGAACCTGCCCGATCGGTGAGGCGGCGATCCCCTTGGAAACCACTTCGATCAGCTCGTCGCGGGTCTCGGCGACGCCGCCGCCCTGGCCGCCCATCGTGAAGGCAGGCCGGATGATCGCCGGTAGCGACGCGTCACCGTCATCGAGTTCGGCCAGGGCCTGTTCGACGGACTCAACCGTGATCGACCAGGGAATCCGGATGCCGGCCTCGGTCATCACCTGCCGGAAAACCTCGCGGTCCTCTCCCCTGATGATCGCTTCCCGGTTGGCTCCGATCAGCTCGACCCCGTACTTCTCGAGGGTTCCATCCGCAGAAAGGTCCATCGCCAGGTTGAGCGCAGTCTGCCCGCCGAGGGTAGGCAGCAAGGCATCGGGGCGCTCCTTCTCGATGATCTGGGCGACCGGGCCGGGAAGAAGCGGTTCCACGTAAGTCCGCGTCGCGAACTCGGGGTCGGTCATGATCGTGGCCGGGTTCGAGTTCACGAGGACCACTTCGTAGCCCTCTTCGAGCAGCACCTTGCAGGCCTGGACCCCGGAGTAGTCGAACTCGGCTGCCTGTCCGATCACGACCGGGCCGGAGCCGATGACCATGATCCGCTTGATGTCGTCGCGGCGCGGCATGTCAGCCTTCCTTTGCCAGGTCGAGGAAACGGTCGAAGAGGTGGCGGGCATCCCTCGGGCCGGGGCCCGCCTCGGGGTGGTGCTGGACGGTCATTGCCTTCGCGTCCGGCAGCCTCAACCCCTCGACCGTGCGGTCGTAAAGGTTGATGTGGGAGAGCACCGCCTGCCCGTGGTCGGTCTCCCAGCGGACCGGTTCGTCGGATTCGATCGTGCCGCTTCCGTCCGGGCCGACGACGGCGAAGCCGTGGTTCTGGGAGGTGATTTCGATGACCCCGGTTTCGAGGTCCTTGACCGGATGGTTTGAACCCCGGTGACCGAACGGAAGCTTGAACGTTTCCAGGCCGACCGCCCTGCTCAGGAGCTGGTGGCCGAGGCAGATGCCGACCATCGGTTTGCTCCCGATCAGCTCCCGCACCGTGTCGGTGACCGCCGAGACGGCAGCCGGATCACCCGGACCATTGGCGAGAAAGAGCAGGTCGGGTTCGCGGTCCATCACCTCTTCAGCCGGAGTGAGGCAGGGAAGAAGGGTCACGCGGCAGTCCCTCTCGAGGAACTGGTTGACGATCGAGGCCTTGATCCCGGTGTCGAGGGCAACCACATGCGGTCCCTGACCGTCATGTTCGATCGGCGCTTCGGGCGTCACCCTGGAAGCGAAGTCGGAGCCCGCCATTGACGGCTCCTCCCCGATTC
>WBZM01002424.1_pt1 | contig 15922 bp, 14 predicted proteins | sample 5204271 | NCBI WGS metagenome assembly WBZM01 (sample SAMN12344346, study PRJNA552823) | activated sludge metagenome | biome: Activated sludge suspended growth; feature: Nitrification reactor; material: Wastewater; isolation source: activated sludge from nitrification reactor of wastewater...
GGCGCCATCGAAGACGATCGTCTCCTGCGGCAGCCACTCGACGATGGCCTGCGCGTCGACGCGCAGGTGCACCGATTGCGACGCGCGCCGGCCGCCGGAACGATACCACTTGCCGGCACCCGGTGTCGTCAACTGCGCGTGCGCGCCGGGCCCCGCGAGCAGCGAGATGTCGAGACCGTCACCGCCGGCGATGCCACCGGGCGGATGCAGGATGATCGCCTGGCAGACCGCCGGACCCTCCGGATAGAGCGCCTTCTGCACCCGCAGCGGCCCGAGGTGTTGGCAACGGGCGAGCAGCGTCCGCTCGCCGCGGCGTTCGAAGCAGAGCGCCAAGCGCGCCGGCCAGCCCGGCCGTGCCGCTTCCTCGATCCCCCGCGCGGCGCCGGGCGCAAGCCGCATGCTCGCGCTCAATCCGCCCACAGCCCGCCGAGCGCGAAGCGGATGGCGGCGAAGGGTGGCTGCGCGAACCAGGCGGTCTCCGGCAATCGCGGCAGGCGTTCGCGCCGCCAGCCGGCCAGGTCGGGGACGAGGACGTGGCGAGCGAGGTGCAGTTCCGGTTCGTCGAGGATCCACCAGCCGCCCGGACCATTGCGCGCCAGGTCGAACGGCCCGCCGAGCTCGCAGCCAAGCGCTGAGCCCGCCCGCGTGTGCCGTGGAGCCGGTCGCGGACGGGTGAGCAGACGGCCGTTGATGATCTCGCCGACGACGTGTTCCGGCAGAGCGAAAAGATCATCAAAGACAGCGTGTTTCTCTTGCGGCAGGCCCATGGCGGCTTCCGGTCATCAACCGTCAGCGCGGCAATCCGTCCGCATCAAGCCCCAGGATCTCAGCCTCGGGGCGTTCGTCGAGGACGGGCAGACGAGCCGCGCGCGCGGCAATCGCGCGCATACGAGCCAGCCGCAGGTCGGCGTCAGAGCGGCTGGCAGGAAGGCCCCGCAACGCGTCGAGTTGCAGGATGACCTCCTGATTGAGCGAACGGCGGTGGGCCTCCGCCTGTTGCTTCAACCACAGGTGCAGATCGGCAGGCACATCGCGCAAGGTGAGGTTCGGCATCGCTTTTGCGGTGACATCGAAACGACTGCATTCTAATGTGAAAGTCGCATCCGCGACCCGCGAATCTCCCTTCTCCAGCACGCGGGAGAAGGGTCTGGGATGAGCCGACTCGCGATGGCAAGCACGCGATCGTCCACCGCTTTGCCCTGGTCCACCGCGTCGTGGCGCTCGCCGACAGCGGGATGGAATCGGCATCAGTGCGTTGTCGCCACCGCGTCAGGCGCTGCCCGGTCTGCTCCGACGACGAAGTCGACACACACTGCGGCCACTTGGCAACCGCTCTGCCTGCCTCGCCGCCGCGAGCGCGCGCACGCGCCGCTGGCTGGCCCCGTCTTGCGGCGGCGCGTGCGAGCTTCGGCGCAAGCGTCCGGCGCTTGCGATTCCCGTTCGGCGGCAGGCGCGCAGGCCTGCGCGCCTTGCGGTGCAAGGCTTTTCTGCTTGCGCATGCGGCGCCGTGGCCGGCGCGCGAGCAGCGAAAGCTTGTGCGCCGGCTGGCGAACTTCAAGACGCCGGCTTTGTTCCTCGCCCGCAAGCGTGCGGCGCGCGCGCGCGGTTGCAGCGCTTGTGCGCCAGCCGCCGCGCCCTGCACGCCCGCTTGCGCGGCCTGCCGCCAGTGCTCCTTCTGTTCCCCCGCGAGCAGGCGAGGGGGATTGATCCGTCGCTGACGCCACTTTCACGGCCAGAAACCGCTGGCCGCAGCGGCTGTCGCACGACGGCAACGCCGGCAGCAGCGATGGACACCGGCTCGACGCGCGGCCAAGATCAAACAGCAAGAGATGAGCAAGTGAAGGTCCTGCGATGATTTCGCGGCCGACTCGGCGATTTCCATCGCCATTTCGAGAGCGACAACGAACCGGGGCATACGGTGTCCGCTATCGATCGCGAGACTGAGGGAGCCGTCCGCCGGTTCCTGTCGCTGATCGCCGACCGTTACGACATCGCGGGCGCGATCATCTACGGCAGCCGTGCGCGAGGGACCCATCGACCGGAAAGCGATGCCGACGTGGCCGTGCTCTTGCGCGGTGAACAGGGGCGCTTCCTGAGCACCAAACCGGCGATGGCCGACGTGGCCTTCGATGTGCTGCTGGAAACGGGCATCCTCGCCTCCCCGCTGCCGGTGTGGCTTGACGAATGGGAGCACCCGGAAGACTACCCGAATCCGGCGCTGCTCCACAGCATCGGACGCGAGGGTGCTCGCCTGTGAGCAAGCGATGATTGGCCTCTTCGGTCAACATCTCGGATGCGGTGCAGCGCCACCGCGCTCCAGTCCACACTTGCCAGCCAGGCCAGGCAATTGTCAACCGATCGCTGTCGGATCGTGGCGATGGTCCTTGATGTCGCACACCCCACAGCGTCGCGCGACTGACCGACCGCCGATGCATCGCTGCCGGGTCGAGGACACTCGATGGTTTCGACGGTTCCGGTTGCTCAGGGCGGCGCGTCGTCGGTCAATAGGCGCACGTGCAGGCCCGCGACTCGACTGAAGGTGGGGTCACCCGTCAGGAACAGGTGCGGCGAAGCGAGCTGCAGGCAACTCGCCGCTTGCAGAGCATCAGGCGTCCGCAGCCCGTGCCGCGCACGGATGATCGTCGCCAGTTCCACCACGTCCCTGCTCAGCTCCACCCAGATCAAGTCCGGACGCGCAAAGAACCCGTCGAACAGTGCCAGCCGTGCCGGGTCGTTGGCCTTCATCGGCTGCACCCGGCATTCCAGCCAAGTCAGGCGGCTGACCGCCGCAGCCAGCTCGGGATGCCTTGCCGCAGCGGCTGCCAACTCGCTGCGGACCTTGCCGGAGAATGGCTCGCTGCCCTCGACCAGGTAGATCAGCGCACTGGCGTCGAAGAACGCGATCACCAGTCGCGCTCGGCCTTGAGATCGGCATCGATCTGCGCCTTGCTGCGTTGCCCCGTCGTCGATTGCGCGAGCAGCCACTGCACAGCGCTCATTTCCCCGCGCGCCGCCACCTTGCCATGCGTCAGACGCCGGTATTCGTCCTCGGAAAGCACCACCGCCGCCAGCTTGTTCCGCTTGATGAGATGAACCGGGCCGCGCTGCAGCCCCTCCTCGATCGCCGCCATGCCACGGCGCCTGATTTCGGCAACGGTCAGAGTATTGTTCATCGTGGCGCTCGCTGAGGACGGAACGAAAAACTGCATCATACCGGTGTCGCCACTTGCTCAGGGGCTGCGGACTCGCTTCCGGCAACGGATTCGACAACGAACTCGACATACTCTGCGACATCTCTGCCTGCCTCGCCGCCGCGAGCGCGCGCAAGCTTGAGCGCCCCGGCGGCAAGCCTTTGGGGCTTGCCCACAAGTCTCCGACGCTTCGCCACAAGCATCCGCGGCTTGCGCGTCTCGTTCAGCGGCTGGCGCGCAGGCGTGCGCGCCTTGCGCTGCAAGGCTTTTCTGCTGGCGCATGCGGCGCCGGGGCCGGCGCGCGAGCCGCGAAAGCTTGTGCGCCGGCTGGCGAACTTCGCGGCGCGGGCTTTCTTGCTCGCACTCAAGCCTGTGGGGTGCGCGTGCGAGGTCGCGGCGTTCGTACGCCGGCTGCCAGGACTTGCCGGCAACGCCGCCAGCAAGCTGACGGGCAGCGAAAGCGGCGGCTCAGGGCTTCGGCGGCTCGCCGCGGCGGCGGGTGTAGCGCGCCGACATCGCTTCCTTCATCGTTTCGAGCGCGGCGCCCTTGCCGATCACCTTGGCGACGGCGTAGCCGTCGAGCGCGAAGTTGAGGATGTCGCTGCCGAGCGCCATTTCGGTGTCGTCGGCGTTGGCGACCAGGCGCCGCAGGCCGGCGAAGCGCGGACGCAACTGGTCGAGGCTGTGCAGGTCCTGCTCGGCCGCGGCGAGATCGAGTCCCGGCGGCAGAATCTGACGATTCTCGCTGAGCAGGACCAGCGCCTGACGGCAGAAGGCTTCGGACTTGTCGCCCATCTTGTTCAAATTGCGCCGCTGCTCGACCGACAGCTCGAGCAGGCCGGCAAGATTCTCCTCGACGGTGCTCAGCGCCGCGTCGAGGGCGGCGAGATCTTCGTTGCTCAGCGAAACGGATACCAGGTTCTGGCTCCTGGCAGGGCTCTCCACGGGTGGGTCGGGAACGCGACGCGGGCAGTCTCGCACGCTTGCGAAAGGGTCATCAAGGGCGTTCCGGCCGGCGGTGAGGCAGCGCCGCAGCGGCGGCTCATTCGTCAGCGTCAGCGGCGCGCCAGGCGGCGAGCTCGGCAACTTCGGCGCGATGGTCGCGCTCGATCATTGCCGCCACTTCGGAGTCGCCCTGGAAAACCTGCATTGCCGGCACCTTGAAGCGCGTCTTCCGCCAGCGCTCCCCGTGCTCGAAGTCCATGCGGATGCGCTCACCAGTGGTGTCGTCGTCGACGATGAAGATCATTCGTCGCGCCATCTTGATGCCGGGGAAAAGCTCATGTCCACGCAACGGGTGATCGCGCGGCAGCGCCCTCCTGATCTCGGCAAGGAAGCTGTCGATGTACTCGTCCGGGACCATCGTCCAGGGGGATTTGATTTCGAGTGCTTTGTCCATGGGTCGTTCGGCTGGGAATGGTGGTGGGCGTCTGGCTGCCGTCTGCTGGCACGGCGTAGGTCATCTCGCTCGCGCGGTCGCCGGCGAACTGCGCGGCGCCGTCGCCGGTCGCCGTCAGGCTTGGCACTGAGGTCGGACGCCAGGCAGTCGTCAAGTGTCTCGGCGCGTTGCAGCATGTCTCCTCCATGACTCGGCGGAACCCGCGGGGGAAAAGCGGGCAGCGCCCGAGAAGACAACGAATCGGCGCGCGCTGGCCCGCCGACGCGGGATCAGCCCGCGTTGCCGCCGCCGCGCGACTGCCGCCAGAGGGCGAAGTCTTCGGCGGGCATCGGCTTGCCGAACAGGTAGCCCTGCAGTTCGTCGCAGCCGGCGGCGGCGAGGACCTGCATTTCCTCGCTCTGTTCGACGCCTTCGGCGACCACGCGCAGGCCCAGGGTGTGGCCGAGGCCGATCACCGCCTTGGTGATCGCCAGGTCGTTGGGGTCGTCGAGCATGTTGCGGACGAAGGACTGATCGATCTTCAGCTTGTCGATCGGGAAGCGGTGCAGGTAGTTGAGGCTCGAGTAGCCGGTACCGAAGTCGTCGACGGAGAGCGAGATGCCCAGCGCCTTGATTGCCTGCAGGAGGTCGATGGTCAGGGTGACATCTTCCATCAACAGCGACTCGGTCAGTTCGAGTTCGATCATCGCCGGGTTGACGCCATGCTCGGCGATCGCCCGTTGCAGCGTCGCCAGCAGCTCGGGGTCATGCAACTGGGCAGCCGAGAGGTTGACCGAGATCGCCAGATCTTCGCCGGTCGCGCGCCACAGCGCCTGCTGCCGACACGCTTCGGCGAGCACCCAGGCGCCGATCGGAATGATCAGCCCGCTGTCCTCGGCGACCGGAATGAAGCGCGCCGGCGTGATCAGTCCGTGTTCCGGGTGCCGCCAGCGAACCAGCGCTTCGGCGCCGAGCAAGCGTCCGCTGCGGCATTCGACTCGTGGCTGGTAGTAGACGCGCAATTGCTGGCGCTCGATGGCGACGCGCAAGTCGTTCTCGATCTGCATGCGCTCGCGCGCGCGCCGGTCCATTTCGAGGGTGAAGAACTGCGCATTGTTGCGGCCCTGCTGCTTCGCCTGGTACATCGCCGCGTCGGCGTTGCGCATCAGGGTCTCGATCTCGACGCCATCCTCGGGGTAGACGGCGATGCCGATGCTGCACGAGACATGCAGCTCGGCACCTCCGACGTTGTGTGGCTGGCGGATCAGGCGGATCAGCCGACACTCGACGATCTGCCGGATCTCCTCGATGTCGGTGACGCCGTTGAGGACGACGACGAACTCGTCACCACCCATGCGACTCACCGTGTCGCCACTGCGGACGCCACGCTGCAGCTGGCTGGACACCGAGCGCAGGACGGCGTCGCCAACATGGTGGCCGAGCGAATCGTTGATGTTCTTGAACCGGTCGAGGTCGATGAACAGCACCGCCACCCGCCGCTTGTGCCGGTCTGCCTGCTGCAGCGCAACGCGCAAGCGCTCGACGCACAGCGCCCGGTTGGGCAGATCGGTGAGCACGTCGTGCTGCGCCAGATGGCTGATGCGCTGCTCGTCGGCCTTGCGCGCGCTGATGTCGAACCAGGTGGCAATGTGATGGCTGATCCGGCCGGACTCGTCACGGACGGCATTCAGCGCCGCCCAGACCGGCAGGGCTTCGCCGGTCCGGCGCCGGATCCACATTTCTCCCTGCCAGTGGCCACGCGCGCTGGCCGCCCGCCAGACTTCCTCGTAGAAACCATCCGGGTGCCGGTCGGAGCGCAGGAATTCGGGCGTGTCGTCGACCACCTCGCGGCACTCATAGCCGGTGCTGCGGCTGAAAGCCGGGTTGGCGGCCAGGATCGTGCGCGTGGCGTCGGTGATCAGGATGCTTTCGGAGGACGCTTCGAACACCCTCGCCCACAGTTCCAGACGCGCCTCCATCTGCTTGATGCGGCCGATCGGCGTGAAGGCGGTGAGCACGGCATCGCGGTCCTGATAGCGCAGCCGGCGCGCCGAGATCAGTGCCCACTCTCGCCTCGTCGCCCCATGCCAGAGGACTTCGAACTCGTCCACCGCGCCACTGTCGGCCAACATCTGGAAGAAGCGCACGCGCGCCTCGGCGAGCAGCCCGCTCGCCCAGGGGTCGCTGCGGCGGCCGTCGAGCCAGGCGTTCGCCTGCGCGTTGGTGTGCAGCACCTCGTGCTGCGGCGTGGCCGTCACCAGCAGCGGAATCGGCACGGCATCGAGCAGTTGGCGCTGCGCCTCGGCGGCCCTCGCCTGTGCGGCGAGTTCCTGTTCGAGACGACGGCTGCGATCGAGCTGGTCGAGCATGCCATTGAAGGCGTTGATCAGGCGGCCGATCTCGTCAGCCGAATGCCAGTTCGCACGCAGCGTGTAGTCGCCCGAAAGGCGCACGCCATCGGCAACGTCGGCGAGGCGGCGAAGCGGCAGCGCAATCTGGCGCGCGACGAAGTAGACGACACTGAGCAGCAGCAACAAGAGGGCGGCAGCGGTACCGAGGTGCAGCCACATGCGCTGGAACAGTCCGTCGATCCGCTGCTGCAGCAAGCCGCCGAGCGCGCTGCCGGCCGATTCCCACGCGGCGTCGAGCTGCCGCCAGGCGGCGAGCGCCAAGCCATGATGATCGGCTCCGTGCCGGCTGCCGTCCTGGTCGATGGCCAGTTGCCGCGCGTTGGCGCGAAACGCGTCCACCGCTGCCAGCAGTCTCTGCCGGGTTGGCTGCAGCGCTGCGGCGAGGTCCGCCGTGCCGGCCGCCATGGCTTCGGCGTAATCACTCTCGATGCCGCTGACGACGGCGTCGAGACGGCCTTCGAGGATGAGGTAGGCGCTTTGCTCATGCACCCGCCGGCCAGGCGCCGCAGCGGCGGCAGTCTGCGCCTGGTCGCGAATGCGGCCGATCAGGTCGAAGAGTTCCGGGAAGCGCAGGACGACCAGCGACATCGTGTAGTAACTGTCGAGATCGGGATCGAGGATCAGGTTCGATTGATTGCCGATGCGCGTGATCAGCGCCTGCACCGCCAACGCGACCGCGTGTTCGTCAGCGGCAGTGCGGGCATCGGCAGCCTGCAGCCGGCGCAGCTTGTCGGCGAGCGCCTGCGCCAGCTCGCCGCTGCCGAGATCGCCGCGCGCCGAACCATGCCGGGCTTCGGCTTCGAGTACGGCATCCGCCGCGCCACGTAGCCCGCCACCCGCCAAGGCACCGAGCGTTGCCGCGCGCAGCGCGCCGATGTATTCGTTGCCGACGATCTCCTTGCGGGCGAAGTCGATGGCGATGAACTTCTCGTTGATCAGGATCGTCGAGACGAAGATCACCGCCGACAGGTCGAGCGCGTAGATCAGGATCAGCTTGCGCGCAACGCTGAGGCGAGCGATGAGGCTCAGCAGTAGATGGCGCATGCGACATCCCCGTGCTTGCTCATGCCGAAACGCTGAAGCCGCTCTCGACTCGATTCACGACGACACCTGGAACTGGCCAACCAGTTGATCCAGTTTCGCGGCGGCGACACTCGTCTGTTCGGCACTGTGTCCGGATTCCCCGATCGCCGCGCGCAGCTGCTCACCCGAGGTGGCGATGCTCGTCAGCAGTCCGCTACTCGCGGTCGCACCGGCGGCAATCTGATCGATCGTGGCGAACATGCGCTCGATGATCTCCTGCATGTCGTGCTTGTCGGTGGTAACCTCGGTGGCCAGCTTCAGTCCCTGCTCCATCTGTGCCATCCCCCCTTCCATCCGCGCCACGGCCTCGGCAGTCTGTCCCTGGACGTTGCCGATCATCGTGCGGATTTCCTTGGTTGCCAACGCGGTGCGCTCGGCGAGCTTGCGGACCTCGTCGGCAACCACCGCGAACCCACGCCCCTCCTCGCCCGCCCGTGCCGCCTCGATGGCGGCGTTGAGCGCGAGCAGATTGGTCTGGCTCGCGATATCGTGGATCACGGTCACCACGCGGCCGATTTCGGCGGTGCTCAACTCGAGCTCGCGGATCGTCGTTGCCGAGGCATCGACCGCTTGCCGGATACCGGCGGTGCGTTCCTGAACCTGCGCGAATTGCGTCTGCGCCTCCTCGGTGACCCGCCGGACTCCTTCGCGCATGGCTTTCGCGTTGCCGGATGCCGCATTGACCTCGACCATCTGGCGGGTCAGGGACTGCAGAATCTCCTGGGTCTCATGCAGCATTCTTGCCGATGCGCCGCTGCTGCGCTTTGTCGTCAGTTGCAGAGCCCGGTTCGTCTGGTCTATTTCCTTGGTGGTCTTGATGACCCGCCGGACGATCTGCTCCAGGTTGTCGATGAAGCTATTGGCCCATTGCGCGGTCTCGGTCGCTTCGTCCATGTGGCCGGAGTCCCGCGGCAGCCGTTGGCGCAGATCGCCACCACCTTCGGCGATGCCGCGCAGCATGGTGCTCGTTTGCTGCAAACGGCGTCCGAGCCGGGAACCGCCAAAGACATGAAACGCCCACGCTCCCGCGAACGTCAGCGCCAGCGAGAGTGGCAGCGCGGTCAGCGCGCCGACCCCGGCAACCACCACCGCCGCCGCAGCCGCCCAGGCACCGACAGCGGTCAGCAAGTACAGACGCTGCAGCCGAAAGGCGACGCTGCGATAACGATAGACTTCCTCGAGATCCCCTTCACACATCATGCCCCAGACATCCGGCGAACCCGGCATTCGAAAGGTCACACCCTTGCCAATGACCGGGATGTGGCGATAGTCCGAATAGCCCGGGTAGGTCACGAAGAGGTTGTCGCCCTTGCGGATCGTTTCCCGAACGCCGGGATGCAGCTCGCCTGTCGAAGGATCGTTGAAGACCAGTTCGAGCTCGGTGTGCTGTCTGACCTGGATCATGCCGTATGCCGTTCGCACACCATCCTTCAGATTGTCCCCCAGCGAAAAGCTACTGTCCTCGAAGCGAGAACGCGACAGCGCGGTACCCGGACGGATCGACGGGTCGAAGTTCGAGCGGACCATGAACAGGTAGTTGTCGCCGGACTCATGGAATACATGGCCGGCTTCACGCTGGATGAGGTCGCCGAGCACATCGTTCGGCACCCGGCCACACAGGGCACCCAGCAACTTTTCGTCGCGAGTCAGCGGCTGGTAGAACATCAGCGTCACCTCGTCGTGAAAGCGTGAGGTGGAGGCTGGCAGGCGCGCGGTCACCGGATCGCAGTAGGGGCCGTGCAGGAAGCGCGCCGCAATTCCGCTCGCCAGGGCTTGCGGCGGCAGGCCCGCGTCGCCTCCCGCCGGACGCGCCGTCGAAGCCAACAGTCGGCCCGTGGTGCTGACCAGGAAGAGCTCCGAGAAGTCATCGGCGAGTGCGATCGCTCCCATCAGGACGTCGCCGTCGATGGTCGGGGAACCCGCTGCCAACTCGCCGGCGAGTGAAGCGAGATGCGACCACTGCTGATCGGTCCAGCTTTGCAGAATGCGCACGCGGGTCTGGGCGATGCTCTCGAAGGTCTGCTCGACGGATTGATAGCGGCTCCTGTTGAGGAGGGTCGCCCAGCGCATCGCCATCTTCCCCGTCTTGCCGAACCAGGGCAGCCAGCGCCGCTCGACTTCGCTCAGGGACATTTGCTCGCTCTTCAACATTGCCGTTATCCCTCCATCAGCTGTCGGCCCGGGCCTCTCGCCGGCCGAGGCTTGTCGGAGCTGGACCGGCCGGGGGATCGGCGCACCGGCGCCGGGATGCCTGCGGTGGCCGGTTCGCCGCCGTGGCGAACGCGCCGTCAGACTGCGAGCGCCGCCAGTACCCCGTCCTTCTCCATGTCCTCACCGCGCCCGCGCAGGATGATCTCGCCGCGCTCCATGACCAGATACTGGTCGGCGAGCGAACGCGCGAAATCGTAATACTGCTCGACGAGCAGGATCGCCATCTCGCCGCTCGCCGCCAGCGAGCGGATCGCCCGTTCGATGTCCTTGATGATCGACGGCTGGATGCCCTCGGTCGGCTCGTCGAGGATCAAGAGCTTTGGCCCCATCGCCAGGGCGCGGCCAATCGCCAGCTGCTGCTGCTGGCCGCCCGAGAGGTCGCCGCCGCGCCGGCGCAGCATCTGCCGCAGGACCGGGAACATCTCGAAGATGCGCTCGGGAACGCGCGTGCCGCCGGGACAGGTCGCCAGCCCCATCAGCAGGTTCTCCTGTACCGTCAGGCGAGGGAAGATCTCCCGCCCCTGCGGCACGTAGCCGATGCCGGCACGGACGCGCTGGTGCGACGGCGCGCGTGTGAGGTCGCGGCCGGCGAACTCGATCGTGCCGCCCTTCGTCGGCAGCAAGCCCATCAGCGACTTCAGCAGGGTCGACTTGCCGACGCCGTTGCGCCCGAGGATCGCCGTCACCTTCCCCGCCTCGGCGCTGAAGCTGAGGTTGCGCAGGATGTGGCTGCCACCGTAGTACTGGTTGAGATTCCTGATTTCCAACATCGTCGCGTCAACGTCCCAGATAGACTTCGATCACCCGCTGGTCGGCCTGGACTTCCTCCAGGCTGCCCTCGGCCAGCACGCTGCCTTCGTGCAACACCGTCACCTTGCCGCCGAGCTGCTTGACGAAAGCCATGTCGTGCTCGACGACGACCAGCGAATACCGGCCGGCGAGCGACAGGAAGAGCTCGCCGGTGCGTTCGGTCTCCTCGTCGGTCATGCCGGCGACCGGCTCGTCGAGCAACAGCAGCTTCGGCTCCTGCATCAGCAGCATGCCGATCTCCAGCCACTGCTTCTGTCCATGCGAGAGCAGGCCGGCCAGCCGGTCGGCGTCGGTCGCCAGGCGGATCAGCTGCAGCGTCTCGGCGATGCGGTCGCCAGCCGCCGAGTCGAGCATGGCGAACAGGCTGCGCCAGACACGCTTGTCGGTCTTCATCGCCAGCTCGAGATTCTCGAACACCGTGTGGTTCTCGAAGATCGTCGGCTTCTGGAACTTGCGACCAATGCCGTTGTGGGCGATCTCGGGTTCGGAGAGCCGGGTCAAGTCGATCGTCTGGCCGAAGAAGACCGTGCCCTCGTCGGGCCGCGTCTTGCCGGTGATGACGTCCATCATCGTCGTCTTGCCGGCGCCGTTCGGCCCGATGATGCAGCGCAGCTCGCCGGCGTCGATCGTCAGCGACAGCTTGTTGAGCGCACGAAAACCGTCGAAGCTGACCGTGATGTCCTCGAGATAGAGGATGACCTTGTGCGACAGGTCGAGCTGCCCGGGTTTGAGGATGTGGCCAAGCTCGGCGGTACCGCTGTCCCAGTCCGGGTTGTCGCCGTTCGTCGGCGGCAGGTCGACGGCGTTCATGCGCCCACTCCTTTCGCCGCCGCCGCGGCCGGCTCGCCGGCAGCGGTGCCCGTGCCCCGCCGGCGGCCGCGCAGCCGCAGCCAGAGGCCGACCACACCCTGCGGCAGGTAGAGGGTGGCGACGATGAACAGGGTGCCGAGGAAGAACAGCCAGTATTCGGGGAAGCTGACGGTGAACCAGCTCTTTGCGAGATTGACCAGGAAGGCGCCGATCACCGGCCCGATCAGCGTTCCACGGCCACCGACCGCGACCCAGATGGCGATCTCGATCGAGTTGCCGACCGACATCTCCGACGGATTGATGATTCCCACCTGCGGCACGTAGAGCGCCCCGGCGATGGCGCAGAGGACCGCCGACAGCGTCCATGCGCAGAGCTTGTACCACAGCGGGTTGTAGCCGATGAACATGACCCGTGACTCGGCGTCGCGGATCGCCGTCAGGACGCGGCCGAACTTCGAGCGCACGAGGTAGCGCGCCAGCAGCAGGGTGCCGATCAGCGCCAGCGCCGACAGCGCGAAGAGGACGACACGTGTTTCCGGCGCAGTGATCGGATGGCCGAGAATGCGCTTGAAGTCGGTGAAGCCGTTGTTGCCACCGAAGCCGGTCTCGTTGCGGAAGAAGAGCAGCATCGCGGCATAGGTCAGCGCCTGCGTGATGATCGAGAAGTAGACCCCCTTGATGCGCGAGCGGAAGGCGAAGTAGCCGAAGACGAAGGCGATCAGCGCCGGCACGACGAGCACCAGCAGCACCGCCCAGAGGAAGCTGTCGCTGCCGATCCAGAACCACGGCAGCTCCTTCCAGTCGAGAAAGACCATGAAATCGGGCAGGTCCGACTGGTAGCTGCCGTCGCGGCCGATCTGGCGCATCAGGTACATGCCGAAACCGTAACCGCCGAGAGCGAAGAAGAGCCCGTGTCCGAGCGAGAGAATCCCGCCGTAGCCCCAGATCAGGTCCATGGCGACGGCAACGATCGCGTAGCAGAGGATCTTGCCGACCAGCGTGATGAACCAGGTCGACAGGTGCAGCGGGTGGTCGGCGGGCAGCGCCAGGTGCATGACCGGCACGGCGATCAGTGCGAAGGCGGCGAACAGGCCGATCAGCCGCCAGCTGCGGGCGTCGAAACTGCTCCCGAAGCGGACGATGAACGGCGTGCGTGCAGGCGAAGGGTGCATGATCCGTGCTTCCCCGGTCAGGATTCGACGAAACGGCCCTTGAGGGCGAACAGGCCCTGCGGACGCTTCTGGATGAAAACGATGATGAGGACGAGGACGACGATCTTGGCGACGACGGCACCCGTCCAGCCTTCGAGGAACTTGGTGAACACCCCGAGGCCGAGCGCCGCCCAGACGGCACCGGCGAGCTGGCCGACGCCACCGAGGACGACGACCATGAACGAGTCGACGATGTAGCCGGTACCCATGTCGGGACCGACGTTGGCGATCTGCGACAGTGCGACGCCACCGAGGCCGGCGATGCCGGCACCGAGGCCGAAAGCCAGGGTGTCGACGCGACCGGTCGGGACGCCGACGCAACCGGCCATCGGCCGGTTCTGCGTCACCGCGCGGACGAACATGCCGAGCCGCGAGAGGTTGAGGATCGCCCACATCCCGACCAGCACGGCGATCGAGAAAGCGACGATGATGATCCGGTTCCACGGCAGCAGCAGGTTCGGCAACAGCTCGACGCCACCGGCCATCCAGCTCGGATTGGCGACCTCGACGTTCTGCGCGCCGAACAGCGTGCGCGCCACCTGCATCAGGAAGAGCGAGATGCCCCAGGTGGCGAGCAGCGTCTCGAGCGGCCGCCCGTAGAGGTGGCGAATGACGATCCGCTCCATCAGCACGCCGACCAGCGCCGCGCTGAGGAAACCGACCGGGATCGCCGCCAGCAGATACCAGTCGAGCGCGCCGGGCAGGTGGGCGCGAAAGACGCTCTGCATCGCCCACGCCGAATAGGCGCCGACCATCAGCAGTTCGCCGTGCGCCATGTTGATCACGCCCATGACGCCGTAGGTGATCGCCAGGCCGAGCGCCGCAAGCAGCAGGATCGAACCGAGCGAGAGACCGGTGAAGGCGCGGCCCAGGTTGTCGGCCCAGGCCAGACGCTGCTCGATCGAACGGATCGACGTGCTGGCAGCGGCGCGCACGGCGCTGTCGGGCTCGAGCCAGTTGTCGCCCTGCTTCTGGGTCAACGGCAGGAGAAGCTGGCGAACGCGTGGATCACTGCTCTCGCCGAGCGTGCGCACCGCATCCAGGCGGACCTCGGCGTCGCCCGAGCCAAGGCTCGCCTGCGCCCGTGCGAGCTGCAGGCGAGCCCTGATCGCCTCGTCCCGTTCCGCCGCGAGTGCGCGCTCGAGCAGCGGCAGCATCTTCGCGTCGGCGTTCTGGTTGACTTCCTGCGCCGCCTGCCAGCGAACCTCACGCTCGGCCGAGAACAGGCGCAACGCCGCCAGCGCGGCCGCCAGCTCGCGGCGCACGCGGTTGTTGATGCCGATCGTCTCGACGCCGTCCGGCGGCGGCGTCAGCTCGCGGTTGCTGGCGGCGTCGAAGACCCGACCACCCTCGCCCAGCACCACCACTCGCTCGCCGGCGAGCGCCAGCGAATCCCCGGCCATCGCCTTGAGCACCGGCTGCGCCTCTTCCGGCGCCGCCTCGACCAGCGCCAGGATGGCGGCAATGCGTCGATCCGAGTCGTCGTCGGCGAGCGGCTTGAGCAACTCCGGATCAATCGCCGCCTGCGCGCAGGAGATGCCCAGCAGGCAAACGGCCAGCAGTGATCGCAACTTGTGCATGCTTTCTCCCTCGAGCCGACCCCGTGCCCGCAACTCGCGGACCGAGGGCAGCGCGCGCGCCACCGCTGCGGCGGCGCGCTGTGCCGATGCTGACTTAACGGCCTTCCGGCTGATCCTTCCGCTGCTCGTTACCCGGAATGAACGGGCTCCACGGCTGCGCCCGCACCGGACCCGGCGTCTTCCAGACGACGTTGAACTGCCCGTCGGCCTTGATTTCGCCGATGAACACCGGCTTGTGCAGGTGGTGGTTCTTCTCGTCCATCTTGATCGTGAATCCCGACGGTGCCTTGAAGCTCTGCCCGGCCATCGCCGCGATCACCTTGTCGACGTCGGTCGACTTCGCCTTCTCGACCGCCTGCTTCCACATGTTGACGCCAATGTAGGTCGCTTCCATCGGATCGTTGGTCACCGCCTTGTCGGCGTTCGGCAGCTTCTGCTTGACCGCCCAGGCGCGGTACATCTTGGTGAACTGCTCGTTCTGCGGATTCTTCAGCGACATGAAGTAGTTCCACGACGCCAGGTGGCCGACCAGCGGCTTGGTGTCGACGCCGCGCAGTTCTTCTTCCCCGACCGAGAAGGCGACCACCGGCACCTCGGTCGCCTTGATGCCGGCGTTGCCGAGTTCCTTGTAGAACGGCACGTTCGAGTCACCGTTGATCGTCGACACGACCGCCGTCTTCTTGCCCTCGCTGGAGAACTTCTTGATCTTGGCGATGATCGTCTGGTAATCGCTGTGGCCGAACGGCGTGTACTCTTCCATGATGTCGGCGTCGGCGACGCCCTTCGACTTCAGGAAGGCGCGCAGGATCTTGTTCGTCGTCCGCGGATAGACGTAGTCGGTGCCGAGCAGCACGAAGCGCTTGGCCTCACCGCCATCCTTGCTCATCAGGTATTCGACTGCCGGAATCGCCTGCTGGTTTGGCGCCGCACCGGTGTAGAAGACGTTGTACTCGAGTTCCTCGCCCTCATACTGCACTGGATAGAAGAGCAGGCCGTTGAGTTCCTTGAACACCGGCAGCACCGACTTGCGCGATACCGAGGTCCAACAGCCGAAGACGACTGCCACCTTGTCCTTGCTCAGCAACTGGCGTGCCTTTTCGGCGAACAGAGGCCAGTTCGACGCCGGATCGACGACCACCGGCTCGAGCTTCTTGCCGAGCACGCCGCCCTTCTTGTTGATCTCGTCGATCGCCATCAGTACGGTCTCCTTGAGCGCCGTCTCCGAGATGGCCATGGT
>WBZM01002427.1_pt1 | contig 15906 bp, 14 predicted proteins | sample 5204271 | NCBI WGS metagenome assembly WBZM01 (sample SAMN12344346, study PRJNA552823) | activated sludge metagenome | biome: Activated sludge suspended growth; feature: Nitrification reactor; material: Wastewater; isolation source: activated sludge from nitrification reactor of wastewater...
CCTGCGCCACCGTCTCGACGTGCTGCACGGCGCGCCCTTGCCTCCCGGTGCGGATGTCGATCGCGGCGCCATGCAGCGGGTGAAGCGTGCCGCCGAGCAGATCGAACGGCAGGCGAGCCGCGTGACCGAAGTGGCCGACGCCAAGGCACCCCGCCTGTCGTCCGACGAGGCGACCGGGCTGCTACTCGCGTTTGCGTACCCAGACCGCATCGGCCAGGCGCGCGGCGAGGAGTCGGGCCGCTATCTCTTCAGTGGCGGGCGGGGCGCCGCGCTACCCGGCCCGTCCGCGCTTGCACGCAGCGAGTTCGTCGTCGCCGCCGATCTCGACGCCGGGGATCGCGAGGCGCGCATCTTCCTCGCCGCACCGTTGCGTCGCGAACTGCTGGAGCAGCACCTCGGCCACCTCGTGACGACGGGCGAGGAGGTCACCTGGGACGCACGCACGCAGGCCGTCGTGGCGCATCGCGTGCGCCGGCTCGACGCGCTGGTGCTCGACGACGCGCCACTGCGCAACGTGCCGCCGGATGCCACACGCGGCGCGATGCTGGAGGGCATCCGCCAGCTCGGCCTCGGCGCGCTGCCGTGGAGCAAGGATCTCGAGCAGTGGCGGGCGAGGGTGGCGCTGCTGCGCGCGAACCTGCCGGACGACAAGGCCGCCGAGTGGCCCGACGTGTCCGATGAAGCACTGACGGCCCACCTCGACGACTGGCTCGCGCCCTGGCTCGACGGCATCACGCGCAAGGACCATCTCTCCCGCCTCGACCTGCGCGGCGCGCTGCATGGCCTGCTCGACTGGAACCGTCAGCGCCAGCTCGACGAGTGGATGCCCACGCACCTCGCCGTGCCGAGCGGCTCGCGCATTGCCATCGACTACGAGGGCGGCGTGCCGAAGCTCTCGGTGCGCCTGCAAGAAGTGTTCGGGCTGATGGAGTCGCCGCGCGTCGCCAACGGCCGCGTGCCGGTGACGATGGAACTGCTGTCGCCCGCACGCCGCCCGGTGCAGGTGACGCAGGACCTCGCGAGCTTCTGGGCCCGCACTTACCACGACGTGAAGAAGGACCTGAAGGGCCGCTACCCGAAGCACTACTGGCCCGACGACCCGTACGTCGCTGAAGCCACGCGCAAGGTGCGGCCGCCCGGCGCACGCTGAGCCCGACGTAACCCGTTCAACCGCCCCGCAGGGTTCGGTCGAAGAACCCGAGGACGCTGGCGTTCATCTCGGCGTGGAACGCCTTGCGATCGAAGCCCTTGGGGTCCGTGCAGAGCAGCGGTGGCTTCAGCAGTCCGCAGGGCGTCAGGAACGAGAAGTGGCTGGCGCCCGGCACGTTGTGGAATTCGACCCGCGGGCCCAGCGCTTCCTGCACCAGCCGGGCATTGGTGGCGTAAGGCACGTTCTGGTCCTGCTCGCCGCTCCAGAGCTGGACCGGGACGTGCACGCCCGCGAGACCCGCCGCATCCAGCGTGAAGCCGAGGCCGGGTGCCGCGACGACCGCCGCCTTGATCCTCGCGTCCGCCGTGAACGTGTTGTCGACGCCGGGCGCGGACGCCTCCAGCAGGGGCGAGTGGAAGTGTTCGAGGACGTCGCAGACGAATTCGCGCGCCTCGGTGCAGTGCGACGCCACGCGATGCATATCGGGTTGCGCGCCGATGGCCGTGAGCACCGTGAAGCCGCCCGCCGAAAGGCCGAACGCCCCGATGCGCTGCGCGTCGATGTGGTCGCGCCCCGACCAGTCGTTCAGTACCGCGTCGATTGCGGAAACCAGCTGCTGGTTGCGGCGATTGAAGAAGGTGACGGAACCGACCGCGCTCTGGTCCGCATAGTTGTCACCCGGGTGCATCGGTGCGGCGACGACGTAGCCGGCACTGGCCAGCGCCATCGCTAAGTCCGCGTGGCTGCCGGGCCCGCCGCCGTTGCCGTGCGAGATCACCACGAGGGGCAGGTGGCTGCCGGCCACCGGGCCGTCGGGCGCCACGTCCATCAGCAGCACCCCGAGCAGGGTCGTCGGTCGTGTGTGCGCGCTGGTGGGATACCACACGCCGATGCCGAACGGCTTGCCGTCGCTGTCCGTGCCCCGCGTCAACTGGAATCCGACCGGGTGCTCGGTGCGCAGCGCCGTCGCATACAGGGCGACCGCGAGCCCGCAGAGCAGCACCGCCAGGATGACGAGTCCCCGCAGCATCCATTTCATGGTCCCTTGTACCACGGGCTTGCGCAGGCGAGGAATGTCGGACGGCCGGGCCGAGCACTCCAAGCCGGAGCGGCGACTATTCCGCCCGCAACGCCTCGACCGGATCGAGCCGCGAGGCCGACAGCGCGGGCAGGATGCCGGCGATCAGGCCGATCACCAGCGACAGGCCGACCGACAGCACCATGAAGAAGGGCGAGAAGCTCACCGGCAGCTTCGTCACCACCTGTCCGAGCAGCCACGCGCCGCCCGCGCCGACCACCAGGCCGGCGAGCCCGCCGAGCGCCGAGAGCACCACCGCCTCGGCGAGGAACACGGCGAGCACCTGCTCGCGTTCCGCGCCGAGCGCGCGCAGCAGGCCGATCTCGGCGGTGCGCTCGCGCACGCCGATGGTCATGATGGTGAAGATGCCGACGGCGCCGACCAGCAGCGAGATGCTGCCGAGCGCGCCCACCGCAAAGGTGAGCACGTTCAGCACGCTGCCGAGCGTGTCGATCATCTCCTGCTGCGTGGTCACCGTGAAATCCAGCCCGCCGTGGCGTGCGACCAGCACGCGCTCGATGCCGGCTTTCACCTCGGCCACCGGCGCGCCCTCGGCATACATCACGTCGATCTCGAACAGGCTGTCGCGGTTGAACAGCTCCAGCGTCTTGGCCACCGGCAGGAACACCGTGTCGTCGAGGTCGAGGCCGACCATGGTGCCCTTGGGCGCCATCACGCCGACCACGCGGTAACGCTCGCCGCCGACGCGCAGGTTGGTGCCGAGGGCGTTCTGGTCGCCGTACAGCTCGCGGGCCATCTTCGCGCCCAGTACCACGAAGCCACGCGGCGCGCGCGGATCGTCGGGCGGCAGGTAGTCGCCCTGGGCCACCTCGAAGCGGAATGCGTCGGCGAACTCGTGGCCCGTGCCGTACACCGTCACGCGTCGCTTGCGTCCGTTGGCTTCCACCTCCGCATTGCCCTGCACGATCGACGAGACCGAGGTGACGAAGGGCACGTGCCGCAGCGCCTCGCTGTCGTCGATGGTGAGCGGCCGCACGGTGCCGAAGATGCCGATCGAGCCGCCCATGGTCTTGGCGGTGCCCGGGTTGATGCCGATGATGTTGGTGCCAAACTGGGTGAACTCGGACAGCACGAAGCGGTGCACGCCCTCGCCGATGGAGGTGAGCAGCACCACGGCTGCGACACCCACGGCGATGCCTAGCCCTGTCAGCATGGCGCGCATGCGCTGCCCGGCGACGGAGCCGCCGGTCATGCGGATGAGGTCGGCGAACCGCATGCTACTTGCGCCCCGACAGCGCCAGCACCGGGTCGAGGCGGGCCGCGCGCCGCGCCGGCAGCAGGCCGAACACCACGCCGCTCGCCACCGCGATGCCGACGGCGAGGACCACCGCCCAGGTCGGCGCGCCCACCGGCAGCGACGGGTAGATGCGCCCGATGAGCCAGCTGGCCGCGTAGCCGACGGCGAGCCCGAGCGCCGCGCCGAGCATCGAGAGCAGGATCGCCTCGGCGAGGAAGATGGCAGTGATCTGCCCGCCGCGTGCACCGATCGCCTTCAGGAGGCCCACCTCGGCGGTGCGCTGGCTCACCGACACCAGCATCACGTTCATGATCAGGATGCCCGCGACCGCGAGGCTGATCGAGGCGATGCCCGCGAGCGTGAGCGTCAGCGCCGTGAAGATGCGGTCGAACGTCGCGAGCACCGCGTCCTGCGTGATGACGGTGACGTCCTCCTCGCCCTGGTGGCGCTGCTTCAGCGTCTGGCGCACCTGTTCCTTCACGCGCGGCATGGCGTCGCGGTCGCGGGCCTGCACGAGGATGCGGAACAGCGATTCGGTGTCGAAGATCTGCTGCGCCGTGCTGACGGGAATCAGCACCAGTTCCTGCAGGTCGAAGCCGATCGCGCGCCCCGAGTCGGCCAGCACGCCGATGACGCGGAAGCGCCGCTCGCCGATGCGCACCGACCCGCCGAGCGCGTCGCCGTCGGGAAACAGCTCGCGGCGCACCTTGCTGCCGATCACCGCCACGGCCATGTCACGGTCCAGCTCGCCCGGCGGCAGGAACTGCCCCTGCGACACGCTCAGCTCGCGGATGGTCATGAAGTCCGAGTTGGTGCCGATCACGGGCACCTCGCGCGAGAGCTCGCGCGCCGAGACCGGGGCCGAGCCGATCACCAGCGGCGCGATGCGCTCGACGTCGGGCAGGCGCAGCACGGCTTCGGCGTCGCGCAGCGTCAGGTCGCGCGGCGTCTCGCCGGCGAACATGCCGACCTGTACGCCGGTGGTCTCGGAGCGGCCCGGCAGGACGATGAGCAGGTCGGTGCCGAGCGAGCGGAACTCGGCCGTGACGTAGCGGCGGGCGCCTTCGCCGAGCGAGGTGAGCACCACGACCGAGGCGACGCCGATCGCCATGGCGATCAGCATCATGGCGCTGCGCAGCCGCGCCCGGGCCAGCGACTCGACGGCGAGGTGCAGGAGGTCGGCGGCTCTCATGGCGCGGGACGCACGGGGCCGGTGCGCTCGTCGAGCACCACCTTGCCGTCGCGCATGCGCACGTGGCGACGCGCGCGGGCGGCCACCTCGTCGTCGTGGGTCACGACCAGCAGCAGGATGCCGCGGGCGTTCAGCGCCTCGAGCGAGGCGAGCACGTCGGCGCCGGAGACGTGGTCGAGGTTGCCGGTCGGCTCGTCCGCGAGCAGCACCGTCGGTTCCATGACGATGGCGCGGGCGATAGCGACGCGCTGGCGCTGGCCGCCCGAGAGCTGCGCGGGGCGGTGGTGCGCGCGGTCGGTGAGGTTGAGGTCGGCGAGCACCTTGTCGGCGCGCTGGCGCCGCTCGGCCGGCGCGATGCCCGCCAGCATCATCGGCAGCTCGACGTTCTCGAAGGCCGTCATGCGCGGCACGAGGTGGAACGACTGGAAGATGAAGCCGATCTTGTGCGAGCGCAGCGCGGCCAGCTCGTCGTCGGTGCGGCCGGTGGTGTCGCGGCCGTCGAGTACGTAGCTGCCCGCGGTGGGCCTATCGAGCAGGCCGATGACGTTGAGCAGCGTGGACTTGCCCGAGCCGCTCGGCCCCATGATCGAGACGTAGTCGCCGGCTTCGAACGCCAGGTTCACCTCGTCGAGCGCCCGGACGGTCTGGTCGCCGACCTCGAAGTGGCGGCTGAGCTGGCGGATCTCGATCATGGCCGTGCTCAGCGAGTGACGGCCTCGACGCCGTCGGCGAGGCCCTCGCGGTCGATCGAGACCACGATCTGCGCGCCGGGCTCGAGGCCCTGGGTGATCTCGGTGTACTCCCAGTTGCCGAGGCCCCTGGTCACGTCGACCTTGTGCACCTTGCCGTCCTTCAGCACGTACACCTGCTTGCCGTCGATCAGCGCGCGGGTCGGGATGCGCAGCACGTCGGGCTTCTCGGCGAGGATGATCTCGACGTCGGCGCTGTAGCCGGGCAGCAGGTTGGCGTCGTTGTGGCCGTCGAGTTCGGCCTCGACCTCCACCGTGCGGGCCTGCTTCTCGGTGTCGAGCACGTAGGGCGCGACGCGGCGCACGTGCGCGGCGAAGTGGCGGTCCTTGAAGGCGTCGAGCGTGACGCGGGCCTGCATGCCTTCCTTCACCCGCGGTGCGTCCACCTCGTCGATGGGGGCGGTGACGTAGATGCAGCTCGCGTCGACGAGGTCGACCGCGGGCGGGGTCGGGATGCCGACGGGGGAGGGGGTGATGAACTCGCCGATCTCGCCGTTGATCTCGGCGACGATGCCCTCGAATGGCGCGCGCAGCCGGGTGCGCTCCAGCTCGGCGCTGGCCGCGTCGATGCGGGCCGAGGACACCTTCACCTGTTCGCTCGCGGCGCGGCACGCGGCGGCGGCGCTGTCGGCCTGCCCGGCGGCGCGGTCCGCCAGCTCGACCGAGACCAGCTTGTCCTGCACGAGGCGGGCGAGCCGGTCGGACTCGCGCCGGGCCGTGTCCGCCTCCACGCAGGCCTGCTCGCGGCGCGCGCGCGAGGATGCGGCGTCGCGCACGGCGAGGTCGTGGTTGGCCTGCAGGTCCTGGTTCCAGAGTTCCAGCAGCAGCTGGCCCTTCTGGACGCGATCGCCCTTCTTCACGGGCAGGCGGGCGATCTGGCCGGCCGAGGGCGGCGCCATGCGGGCCCGCTCGCAGGCCTTGATCGTCCCGGCGCGGGTGTTGGTGACGGTCTCGGCCACCGGGCCACGGTCGGCAGCGACGGTCTCGACGGTGATCGGCTTGGACCGGCCCGAGAACACGGCAACGGCAACCGCCGCCACGACCACGAGCCCCAGCCCGACCAGCCACTTGCCACGGATACTCATGATGTCTCGGTCCCTGTCGGTCCTGTCGGCCGGTACCGACATTGCAGCACCGCGACCCGTTGCACGCAAATCGGGCCGCTCGTGGCTTAGACTCGCCGCCGTGACCCGCGACGCCCGAAACGCAAGGGTTCTGGCCGTCGGCGCGAGGGTGCGTCTCGTTGCACTCGCTTGCGCCGCGCTGCTGCTGTCGGCCTGCGCGCCGTTCCAGGCGGAAACGCGACCCACGGCGAGTGGCGGGACGGTCGTGCCGGCGCCTTCGCCCATCGTCGAGGCGGCGCGCGCGCAGATGGGCGTGCCGTATCGCTACGGCGGCTCGTCACCGACGCAGGGTTTCGACTGCAGCGGGCTGGTGTCCTGGGTGTACGCGCAGCAGGGCATCCGCGTGCCGCGCACGGCGGCCCAGCAGTTCGCGGCGGCGACCCCGGTGGCCGAGCGCAATCTGCAGCCGGGCGACCTGGTGTTCTTTCGCCTCGCGGGCCCGAAGGCCGAGGTGTCGCACGTCGGCATCTATGCGGGTGCGGGACGCTTCGTGCACGCGCCCCAGTCGGGACGGCGTGTCAGCGAGGCCACGCTCGACGACGAGTACTACCGCCCGCGCCTCGCCGGCTTCGGACGCTTCCCGTCCGGCGGCGACGGGCCCCACGCCTCCGCCCCCTGAGGAAAATAGGGGACACTCACTATTTTTTCCCGGCGGTCATCGCCCTGCCGGGAAAAATAGTGAGTGTCCCCTATTTTTCAGTGGGTGTAGTGGGTGCGGCACTCGGCCTCGCGGCCGCGAACGACGCGGCGTCCGGCCAGCGGCCCGTGGGTCTCGGTGACGACGGTGCACTGCCCCTCGGCGTGCTCGTCGTCGTAGTAGTAGACCACCAGCCAGTCGCGCGTCCGTCCGAGCTGGTGCGCCTGCGCGGTGTTCGAGAACAGCGCAGTGAAGTTCCAGCCGTCGCGCGCCGCGTGCAGCACCGGCAGCCACGCCTCGCCCGACGGGTTGAAGCGCTTCGGCGCGATGGTCGGCAGCTGCCCGTGGGCCGCCTTCTCGCGGTATTCCCGGTCGATGGCGAGGATCGTCCCCACCGGCGGTGCGCGTGCGGCGTCGACCTGCGGCACGCGGTGGTGCGCGCGGGCCCTCGACAGCATCGCGTGCAGGTTCGCGCGGATCGTGGCGGCCCGCCGCGGCCCGACGCCCGGCACGTGCTCGAGGCGGCCGTCGTACGCCGCGAGCTCGAGCGCCTCGAGCGTGTCGATGTGCAGCTCCTCGTGGATGCGCTCGGCGAGACGATGCCCCAGTCCCGGCACTGCCGTGAACAGCGCGACGGGATCGGCGCTGCCGCGCAGCCGCTCGAGCTGCATCCAGCGGCCCGTGTGTGCCATTTCCGCCAGCGCGGCGGCGATGCCGCGCCCGATGTTCGGCAGCGCCTCGAGCCCGGCCGTGCCGTCGCGCTCGACGATCGTCGCCACGTCCTCGTCCAGGTCGCGCACGGTGTCGGCCGCCCGGCGGTAGGCCGAGACCCGGAACGGATTCGCCCCCTGCGCTTCGAGGAGGTCCGCGGCCTCGCGCAGGCGGTCGGTATAGCGCGTGCGGTCCTCTGGAGGCATGGCGTCGCGCTCAGGCCGGCTGGTCGGGACCCGGGTCGGGGTGCTGCTCGTTCAGCACTCGGGCGAGGGCGCGGCAGGCGTCCGTCGTGGTGAAGATGCCGACGAGCTTGCCCCCGCGGGTGACGAGCGCCGAGCCGACGTGGCGTTCGGCCATGGTGGCGGCGACGTGCTCGAGCAGCGCGCCGGCCTCGACGACGTACGAGTCCGGCTGGAAGACGTCGCCCACCGTCAGTTCGCGTTCCGGGGGCGAGTCGAGGTCCGGTCCCAGCGCGAGCTTGATGTCGCGGTCGGTCAGGACGCCGGCCAGCTCGCCGTCGCGCGTCACGGGCAGGTGGTGGATGCGACGCTCGCGCAGGAACCGGCGCGCCTCCGCAAGCGGGGCGCCGATGTCGATCGAGAATGGGAACGGCGTCATGTAGGCGAGGATCTGCGGTGGACGATGACGCGACATGACTGCGCAAGCCTGTGCGGGGCGCTCCGGCGATGCTGCCAAGCCCGGGCTGCGCGGACCATTCGGGATTTGGCGGGAAAACTTCGGTTTCCACTATGATCGGGACCATGTCTCGACTCTTTCGTTTCCTGCGCGGCCTCGCCGCGTCCGCGCTGCTGGGCCTGGTCCTGATCGGGACGGGCGGCTGGCTGTATTTCGCCCTCGCCGGCCCCGAGCCGCAGGTCTGGCATCGCGCCGCGCTGAAGCAGGAGTTCACGGCCGGCCAGGCGGACGAGGTGACGACGCTCGCCGACTATCGGGCCCTCGAGGACCGCCTGTTCCAGGAACTGCGCGAGAAGGTCTACGCGAAGGTCGTGCCGGGCAACCTCGCGCCGTTCAATCGCTATGCCATCGGCAGCCGCAGCGATCCCGGCACCTGGCCGGTGAACTGGAACCGGACGTTCGAACTCGGTCCGGAGCCGGCCCCGGCGGCGGTGCTGCTCCTGCACGGACTGACGGATTCCCCGTATAGCCTGCGCTCCATCGGCGAGCACCTGGCCGCGCGCGGCCTGCGCGTGGTCGGGCTGCGCCTGCCCGGCCACGGCACGGCGCCGTCGGGGCTGCTGTCCTTCGAGTTCGAGGACATGCAGGCCGCGGTGCGCACGGCGATGCGCGACCTGCGCCGCCGGCTCGGCCCGGACGTGCCGATCTACATGATCGGGTACTCGAACGGCGGCGCGCTGGCGGTCGACTACAGCCTGTCGCTGCTCGAGGGCGAGGCGCTGCCGCGTCCCGCGGGCCTGGTGCTGCTCTCGCCGGCGATCGCCGTGTCGAAGCTCGCGGTGGTCGGCCGCCTGCGCACCGGCGTCTCGGAGCTGCCGGGCTTCGGTCGCGCGGCCTGGCAGGGGATCACGGCCGAGGTCGATCCCTACAAGTACCAGTCGTTCAGCTTCCACGCGGCCGGCGAGACGCAGCGCCTCACGAGCCGGGTCGATGCCCGCCTCGCGAAGCTGGCGAAGCAGGGGCCCATCCCGGCATTCCCGCCGGTCCTCGTGTTCCTCTCCACCGTCGACGCCACCGTGCAGGCGCCGGCCGTCGTCGACGTGCTGCTCGGACGCCTCGCGCAGGGCGACCACGAACTGGTGCTGTTCGACGTGAACCGCGAGGCGGCGGTGCAGCCGCTGCTCGTCGCCGATCCCGGCCCGCTCACCCAGCGTCTGCTCGATGCGCCGCAGCGGCCCTACGCGCTCACCGTGATCACCAACGTCAACCCGCGCACCGAGCAGGTCAAGGAACTGCACGCCGACCCCCGGTCCGGGCGGCAGACGGCGCGCCTGCTCGACCTGGCGTGGCCGTCGGGCGTCTTCTCGCTTTCGCACGTGTCGCTGCCGTTCCCGCCCGACGATCCGCTCTATGGCTACGAGTCGCGCGAGGACACGGGGCACGTGCAGCTCGGGCGCATCGAGGCGCACGGCGAGATCGGGGTGCTGCAGATCCCGAACTGGATGCTGACCCGCCAGCGCAGCAACCCGTTCCACGCCTACCTGCTCGAGCGCGTCGACGATTTCGTCGCGCCGGCGGCCGGCGTGCCCTGAGCGGCCGCGCTTGCGGGGGCTCCCGTCACGGCCTCGACTCGCGCTGCTGGCCCTGCTGCCGCTGCTCGCGCACTGCGCGGGCGCGCCCCGCCTCGACGGCGTCGAGCGCTCGACGGCGCTGCCGCCCGCCGAGACCAGCCGCATCGATCGTGCCGTCATCGCGGAGCTCGGGTCCGAGCCGCAGCAGTCGGGCATCCGCCTGCTCGAGGACAACGCCCTGGCCTTCGCCTACCGCGCCGCGACGGCCGAGGCGGCCGGGCGCTCGCTCGACATCCAGTACTACATCTGGAAGGACGACCTGACGGGCCGGCTGCTGGCCGCCGAGCTGATGCGCGCGGCCGAACGCGGCGTGCGCGTGCGGCTGCTGGTCGACGACGCCGACGCGCGCGCCAAGCACGACATCTTCCGCGTCGCCGACGAGCACCCGCTGATCGAGGTGCGCATCTTCAATCCCTTCTACAACCGCTACGGGATCGTCGCCAAGGCGGGCGAGTTCATCCTGCGCGGCAGCCGCCTCAACCGGCGCATGCACAACAAGGCGTGGATCGTCGACAACCGCATGGCGATCCTCGGCGGACGCAACGTCGGCGACGAGTACTTCGGGGCCTCGCCGCACTCGAACTTCGCCGACCTCGACGTCGTGGTGACCGGCCCGATCGTCCAGGACGTCAGCCGCGAGTTCGACGCCTACTGGAACAGCGAGAACGCGGTGCCGGTCGCCCGCTTCGACACCCGCAAGCCGAAGCCCGGCGAACTCGAGAACCTCGTGCGCCTCGCCGCCGAGTTCCGCGAAAGCACGGGCGGCACGCCGTACATCGCGGCGCTGCGTGACGAGGCGAAGCGGGCCGCGCTGATCGCCGGCGCGCCGCCGCCGCTGCGGGTGCGCGAGATCCGCCTGCTGGTGGACGAGCCGACCAAGATCGGCACCGACAAGCAGGGCCGCGAGGCCTCGCGCGTGCTGCACGGGCTCGAGACGACGATCGGCCGGGCGAGCCGCGAGGCCCTGATCATCTCGCCCTATTTCGTGCCCGGTCGGGAAGGCGCGCGCAGCCTCGTCGCCGACGTGCGGCGCGGCATGCGGGTGGCCGTGCTGACCAACTCGCTCGCCGCGAGCGACGTGGCGGCCGTGCACACCGGCTACGCCCGCTACCGCCGCGACCTGCTGGCCGGCGGGGTCGAGCTGTACGAGATGAAGCGCACGGCGTCGGGCCCCGAGGGGAACCGCGAGCTGAGCGTGCTCGGCTCATCCGGCGCCTCGCTGCACACCAAGGCGATGGTGATCGACCGGCGCTGGGCCTTTATCGGCTCGATGAACATCGACCCGCGCTCGGCCAACCTCAACACCGAGATGGGCGTGCTGGTCGACAGCCCGGAGCTGGCGGAGCAGCTGCGCGCCCAGTTCGAGCGCACGACCTCGCCCGAGCTCAGCTACCGCGTCGCGCTGGAGCAGGACGACGGCCTCATTTGGTACGATCGCGCCGGGGGCAGGGAGCGCCGCACGCGGCACGAGCCCGACGCCAGCGTGCTCGAACGCCTGGGCGTGACGCTCCTGCGGCTCCTGCCGATCGAATCGCAGCTCTGAGCCCGGAGACCGAGACCATGGCCGACCCGAACACGCCCGCCCCGACCGTCGCCTCGCCGCCGCGCCGGCGCAGCTTCGCGCTCATCGGCTGGAGCCTGCTGCTCGTCCCGCTGGCGCTGCTGGTGCTCTACACGCTGTTCATGCTCTGGTGGAGCTACTCGGAGGGCGAGCGCGCGGGCGTGCTGCAGAAGTTCTCCAAGCGCGGCTGGGTCTGCAAGACCTACGAGGGCGAGCTCGCGATGTACGTGGTCGGCGGCGTGGCGCCGCAGATCTGGAATTTCAGCGTGCGCGACGACGCGGTCATCGCGCAGCTGCACAAGGCCGTCGGCCAGCAGGTGCGCCTGCACTACAGCGAGCACCGCGGCCTGCCGACGAGCTGCTTCGGCGAGACCGACTACTTCGTCGAGAGCGTGGAGATCGTCAGCGCGCCGGCACCCGTCGCGCCGTCCTCGGGCCTCAGCGTACAGCCCGCGCCGCCGCCCGCCCCCGCGAACTGACGCGCCTCAGGGAATCTCCTCGACCTTCACCCAGGCCGAGTACTCTGAGTCGGAGGCGCGCGTGCCCCAGACGAGCAGGCCGCGGGCCGAGTCCGCCTGCTGGCTGCGCACCGCGCCGAGCGCGATCCACTCGCCCAGCCGGCCGCTGACCGTCGTCGACAGCGAAGCCGTGTCGAGGCTGCCGCGGCTGCGGAACGCCTGCTGCTGAGGGGAGATCTGCAGCGTCACGCGGTCGCCGTTCACGTGCGCCGTGGCGTAGAAGCCGCTGCTCGCCTCGCGGTACTCGGTCGTCTGCGTCACCGTCGGGCCGTGCCAGCCCGGCGCGACCGTGGTCGAGGTGACCGGGCGGGACTGGCCCACCGCGATGAAGGTCTCCGCGCCCTCGAGCGTGCGCACGCTGCCGACGTTGTCCGATCCCGTGTGCAGCGTGCGCGCGCCGCCCTGCACCTGCACGCCGCCGTCCGGGCCCGGCGGACGGTTGATGCCGACCTGCGCGTCGCCGCTGCCGATCGTCGCCGTGCCGCGCACGCCCGCGGCGGTGTCGCTGCCCACGTTGCCCTGGCCGACGCTGATCAGCAGCTGGCGCGGCGCGCGATCGAGCGCGGCCACCGCCTGCCGGATCTGCGCGAGGTTGCCCGCGCTGGTGCGCACCAGCAGCAGGTTGTCGGTGCCGGTGATCGAGCCGCCCTGTTCGACGAGCGGCTGCACGACGGGCAGCAGGTCCGCCGCCAGCCGGTGCTTCAGCTCGATGATCTGCAGGTCCTGCGCGCGCGCGAGCACCGAGCCGAGCAGCAGCACGGCGAGCAGCGCGAGGCGGGCGGGCCAGGGACGGGCGAATGCACGGATCGACGTCATGTGAGCGCCTCCCGGACGCAGGCGACCAGCGCTGCGATGCCCTCGGGCTCCTGGTCGCTGCGGCAGACGAAACGGACCTCGCGGCCGAGCTTGTAGTAGCGGAACGGGCCGCCATCGAGCGCTGCCACCGCCGCCTCGGGCAGCCGCACGAACAGCATGTTGATCTCGACCGGCGCGGCGAGCGACACGCCGGGGATGGCCTCCAGTTCCCGCGCGAGCCGCGCCGCCGCCGCGTTCGCCTGTCGGGCGCGGTCGAGCCAGCGGTCGTCGGCGACGTAGCGCGCGAGCTGGGCGGCGACGAAGCGCGCCTTCGACAGCACCTGGCCGCCGCGCTTCATGCGGTACGGGATCGTCCGGGCCAGTGCCTCGTCGAATACCACCACGGCCTCGGCGTTGATCGCGCCGTTCTTCGTCGCGCCGAAGGAGAGGATGTCGACGCCGGCCCGCCACGTCAGGTCGGCCGGCGTGCAGCCGAGCGCGGCCACGGCGTTCGCGAAACGCGCGCCGTCCATGTGCACCACGAGGCCGTGGCGGTGCGCCACGTCGCAGAGCGCGCGGATCTCCTCGGCCCGGTACAGCGTGCCGAAATCCGTGGGCTGGGTGAGGTTGAGCGCGAACGGCTGCACGCGCGTCGGGTTGCCGCGGCCTGCGAGCTGCAGCGCCTCGTCGAGCTGCGCGGCGGCGAGCTTGTAGCCGGCGCCGGGCAGCGCCACCAGCTTGGCGCCGGTGAACAGCTCCGGCGCGCCGCACTCGTAGACGTTGATGTGCGCCGTCTCGTGGCAGTAGATCGCGCCGTACGCGTTGGCGCCGGCCGCGAGGGCGACGGCGTTCGAGCCCGTGCCGCTCGACAGCGCGAAGGCGTGCACCGGCCGGCCGAACAGCTCGCCGAAGCCCTCGGTCATCCGGCGGGAGTGGTCGTCGTCCCCATAGGGCGCGGCCGTGCCCGTGTTCGCCGCCACCAGTGCCTCGAGGATCTCCGGCGCCGCACCGCCGACGTTGTCGCTGCGAAAATCGTACACTGCGCCGCCCATGGACCCTGCACGAAGGGAGCCGAAAGCATGATCCTACTAGAGACGCCGCGGTTCAGGCTGCGCCGCTTCACCCCGGACGACGTCGACCGGCTGGTCGAACTCGACTCCGACCCGGAGGTCATGCGCTACATCACCGGCGGGCGGCCGACACCGCGCGAGCTGTACGTGACCACGTTCATGCCGCGCTGGTGGGAGATCTACGCGAAGCAGCCGCTGCTCGGCTACTGGGCCGCCGAACGCCTGCCGGACGGCGAGTTCCTGGGCTGGTTCCACCTGCGGGACGACCGCATCGAGCCGGAGTACCTCGAGCTCGGCTACCGCCTGAAGCGCGCCGCCTGGGGGCAGGGCTATGCGACGGAGGGCGGGCGCGCGCTGCTGCAGCACGGCTTCGAGCGGGTGGGCGCAGAGAAGATCTCGGCCCGCACCGTGCTCGGCAACCGGGCGTCGCAGCGCGTGATGGAGAAGTGCGGCCTCAGGCGCACCGGCGAGTTCGTCTACCCGGACACGCTCGGCCTCGGCGAGACCGAGGACGAGCGCCGCGCCTGCAAGTACGAGCTCTCGCGGGCCGAGTGGCTGGCTAGCCGCGCCTGAGGAAGCCCTCGCAGGCGGCCCGACCCTCGTCGCCGTCCGGCAGCTTGCGGCAGATCTGCCCGGTGCGTGCCCGCAGCACGTCCACGGCCTCGGCGGCCGCGCCCGTCTTGCCCCAGTCGAGCAGCTGCCCGCTCAACTGCTCGAGGCGCATCCGCGTGCGCTGGTAGAAGGCGTCGGGCGAGCCGTCGAGTTCGCCGAGCACCTGCAGCCCCGCCTGCTCGATGCCCTGCACGTCGCCCGGCGTCATCTCGATCAGGCCCACGAGGTAGTTGTAGCCCCACTGGAAGCGCGTGGCCGGGCCCTTCGCGTCGCGGTAGGCGCGCGCCAGCCACTCGACGGCTTCCTGCGTGCGGCCCGACTTCTGGGCGAGGTCCGCGAGATCGAGCATGAAGTAGAACGGCGTCGGGGATTTCTCCAGCTCGGCCGTGAGCAGCCGGTCGGCGTCGGCGTCCATGCCGGCTTCGAAGTAGAGGTTCGCCGCCGCGTTGATCGCGGGCGTGCGCGCCACCGGATCGGTGATCGCGGTGCCGAACTTCGCCACCGTCTGGCGCGCCTGCTCGAGCAGGGCCGGCGGCAGCGGCGCCTTCGGGTCGGCGAGGCGGGCCAGCAGCACGCGGCTGCGCACGACGTAGATCTGCTCCTTCGGCGTGAGGGCCGCGGCGCCGTCGAGGGCCTGGAGCCGGTCCAGCGCTTCCTGCCAGGCCCCGATCAGCTGGCCGCGTTCCGGGCTGTCATCGTCCGACAGCACGACGATCACTTCCCGCGGGGCGAGCAGCAGGTGCTCGACGCTCGCCTGCTGCACGGACGGCTGCGCGATCAGTCGCAGCAGGCGGGCGCGGGCCTCGGCACGCTCGAGGCCGTCGAGCGCCGGAGCCTTCTTCGCGGCGGCCTGCGACGCCGACTCGAGGTACTCGAAGAACAGCCGCGCGCAGTCGGCCTCGATCTCGGGCGGGCAGCGCTGCGCGAGCTGGCGGAAGGTCGCGACGCGCTGGTCCTCGGCCAGCACGCGGCCGAGGTCGGTCGGCCAGTCGTAGTAGGCGAGCAGCTGCCAGTCGTTGCGGGTGAGTTCGCCGCCGGAGCTCGCGGCGGCGAGGATGTCCTTCACCGGTCGGGCGTCGGCGAGCGCCACGTCCAGCACGCGCGCATAGCGGGAGATGTCCACGCCGCCGGGCAGGCGCGTCAGCTCGGTGCCGTCCGGCCGGAACAGGATCATCGTCGGG
>WBZM01000705.1_pt2 | contig 15895 bp, 7 predicted proteins | sample 5204271 | NCBI WGS metagenome assembly WBZM01 (sample SAMN12344346, study PRJNA552823) | activated sludge metagenome | biome: Activated sludge suspended growth; feature: Nitrification reactor; material: Wastewater; isolation source: activated sludge from nitrification reactor of wastewater treatment...
CACTTGTTACTATACCGATGGCAGCACTTACCGGGGCGAGTGGGCACACCGCTTCCAAGAAGGCAAGGGCAAAAAGACCCATGCCGATGGCCGCACCTGGGAGGGACTTTGGAAAATGGGGCTGCCAATTGATTCGCTTGGGCAGCCAATCGCCAACCTTTTCCCCAACAAAGAACCCGAACTGCAAACGGGCTGCTTAGCGGGCGACTGCGAGAACGGAGAAGGTACCTATGCCTACCCCGGAGGTAGCAAGTACGAAGGCCAATTCAAGGAGGGCAAGCCCGAAGGCAACGGCACTTTTACCTATACCAATGGCGACAGATACGAGGGCAGCTTCAAGGCGGGCCTTAAGGAAGGGAAAGGCACCTTCTATTATGCCGACAACACCCAAACCTCAGGCGAATGGCGGGAGGGTGAGTTCCTGGGCAACTCCCAAATTGAACATGGCAAAGAAGGTTGCGTCGAAGGCGACTGCGCCAATGGTCGTGGCATTTATGTTTACAAAGATGGTGTGGCCAAATACGTCGGTGAGTTCGAGAACGGCATGCCCGACGGCAATGGTACTATTTACTATGCAAATGGCGAACGCTACAAGGGCGACTGGGCGCTCGGTGCCTTCAACGGCAAGGGCACCCTCTTCCTGACTGATGGCACCGAGGTGACTGGATTCTGGAAGGAAGGTTCCTATATGGGCACTTCCGCCCCTGCGGAAATCATCCAGGAGACCAGCCCCTCCACCCTCACTGCCGACGACTATATTGCCATCCGGCAAGCCAGCCAGATGAAGGTCTGGGCGGTAGTGGTCGGCATCTCCGCCTACGACCACATGCCTACGCTCCGATACACCGACGACGATGCCTACCGTATGTACGCCTTCTTGAAAAGTCCAGAAGGAGGCGCTTTGGCCGACAACCAAATCCGCATTTTGATTGACGAAGACGCCACCCACGACAAGATTTTGGCTGCCATGAATGACGTGTTCGGCAAGGCCGGCAAGGACGACCTCGTGATGGTCTATTTCTCTGGCCACGGCCTGCCCGGTTCCTTCTTGCCCATTGATTTTGATGGCTTCAACAAAAAACTCGACCACGAGGACATCAAGAAGATGCTCGAAAGCAGCCCAGCCAAGTACAAGCTCTGCATCGCCGATGCCTGCCACTCCGGCAGCCTGCTGGCCATGGCCGAAAAGAGCGGCACCATCCGAAACGTGTTGGAGGATTACTACAAAACCCTCTCACAGGCTGAGGCTGGCACGGCTCTTATCATGTCTTCAAAGGGAGAGGAAACCTCTTTGGAAAGCAGCGGCCTGCGTCAAGGGGTTTTCAGCCACTTCCTCATTCGTGGCCTAAAAGGCGAAGCAGACAAGGATGCCAACAAAATCGTGACTGTTCAAGAACTCTTCGACTTCGTGGACGAAAACGTTAGGGCATACACAATGAACCGCCAATCGCCAGTAATAAAAGGGCAGTATGATGGGAAGATGACGGTGGGGGTGGTGAGGTGATGACAATTGAAGATTTAACAAACATGAGTCATCCCGATTTTTTTTCGGGTACGGATGATTGTAAGGGGGGCAGGGTGATTCTCTAAGGGAAATCACCCTGCCCCAAAAACAAAAGCGGCGGCGGCATCTTCGATGCCGTCGCCGCTTTTGTTTTTGGGGTGTCTTCGGCAGTTTTGCTGCGCAAAACTGCCGAAGACACTCATTTTGGCTTTCTGATGACCAAAAATTCGGGATGACCCATGCTTGTTGTAATCAATTCATTGCCGGAAGGCAGGACGCTTAGAAGGCGCCTCAAATTGGTTTTTTGCTAAGGTCAAAAGCCAATTTGCAAAAGTATCTGTTTAGTGTACCGCTGCACCCCGGAAAGGGTGAAACAGCACACCACACAGATTCTAATATCAAACGAATTCTCGCTTTTACAGCGAGAACCTAACCGTCACCCCACTTCGGATATTGGTGGTTGGTGGGCTGCTGGATAATCTTGGCTTGTTTCGGTTGTAGTCAAAGAAAAAGCGAAGCGAAAGTTGGTCGCTAATCTGGTATTGGATGGCGGGAGCAATAGAGACCCTATAGCTACCTCGACTATCATCTTCTGTTTGCGTCACAAGTGCCCTAATCTTTGTCACATCGTCTTTAACGGACATGTCGAAGCTGAAAGTCATGTCGCCTGGGTTGTTCTGGCTGGCACGGGCACCCTGCCTGTTGCCACCGATAAGGGGTGTTTTTTTCTTCGGGTCTTCTTTCTTCTTCTTTTTTGGCTTTAGGAAACTGATTTTGGCCTCCTTCAAGGTGTAGCCAAAATTGACCGTGAACTCTTCGCTCCTGGTCTCATGCAAACGGCCTGTACCAATCAATTCCAAGCGAAGCTGACGACTTTTTTTGTACTCCGTTTTGAAGGACATGCTGTTTTTAAGGCGGACATCAATGCCAAGCAATGGACTGAACTGCTCGTCTATCTGGATATCAGGAATCTCGAAGCGGGCATAGTAGTCCAGGTTCGTTTCTTTTTGCTTGGTCGGGTCGGCAGGGTCATACTGGCGGTCGGTGTCGAAATTGTTCACCACCAGTTTGCCCTGATAGCCATGCGTGATGGAGATGTTCTGGAAAATATCCTCCAAATTTCCCAGCTTCGATAGGCCACTGTAGGTCAATCGCCAGTTGGGGCGAGGTACCGTCTTCATGATGACATCGCCCAAAAAGTTATTGGTAATCTTCATGCTACTGACATCCTGCCCTGTGTAAGCAGCGAAAAATGCTGGCAAAAGCACATTCTGGTGGAATGGCCCGTAGCCTTTCGGATATTCGGCGTAGGATGAATCTCGGTTGTCGTGCTGTCCAGTGCTGAGGCGCCTGGCCACAGGGAGCTTATTGCCCTCAAACTGTTCGAACAAGCCTTGAAGGTCTTTGTTGAACATGGTTTTGAGCGCAGAGTAGGAAACGTTGAACTGGCCAAAATCGGTGATATTGGCATGCCTCCACTCCTGTTGCTGGAAATCGGGGCCGGGCAGGTCATCGAAGCGGCGGAAGTCCTCCGTATGGTTGGTGGACTTGGAACGTTTGGCCTCTACCGTGACCCTGAAATCAGCGTACGGCTCCAGTTCCAACCTGCCATCCATGACCTGCTCATAGGTTTGGTTGATGTTCCTTGGCAGTGCGTACTCAAGGTCAGCAGTAATCCATTTCCAGTTCTTGTGCAGCCAATCCTTATTGGTGTAGTAATCATCGGGATTGATATTGGGCTGTGCGCCTGCTACGAAGTCCCAGCCGGGAGCCGTGAATTTTTCCATGCCAAACAGTTTGGAATCCGGCATATAGCCCGGAATTACCGTGCTGAAATTTTCCGAGTAACGGACTTTCAACTTGCGCACGGTCATCAGTGGTCGTATGAGCGCACGTTCCACTATCGAAGGTTCACGGTCTTTATTTTTGTCCTTGTCATTGCCTTTGACGGAGTCCTTGTTCTTGTCCCGCTTTGCGTCGGCATCCTTGGCGTTTTTCTTATCAGCAACGCCGTCCTTGCCTTTTTTGTCGGTATCCTTGCTTGGGTCTGCGTCGGGCGTGTCGGCGTCTTTGTTGTCTCTGCCTTTCTTGTTCTTACTTTTCTTGTCCTTCCGGCTGCCCTTGTCGTCTGTATCGTCTTTGTCATCTCCTTTCCCTTTAGCACCGGGCTTTGGCTTCGAGTTGATTTTCTTAAGGTACTTCGAATAGTTGTACAATTTCTCGAAATCGAGGTCCCCCTCTACCTGGCGGCGCTGACCATTGGTGATGACGTTCCCAAGTGCTTGTGCCTCTTTGGCAAGGCTGGAGGCCGACCAAGAGTAGTCTGCATCGTAGCTGAGTTTTACGTTGGTCCAATCCAAGAACGGAAAGTTCTTCAATGGCAGGTTATACGTGACCGAGTACTGCTGTTTGTAGTTCTTGGTACGGCCAAAGTCTCTCATATTGGAAACAATCGAATCCCTGCGATGGCTCCTGATATTGGAAATGTAAAGCGGGTCGTTCTCGGGCAGTCGATTGTGCGCAATCATCACCTTCTCTTCTGGTTCGTCAATCACACCAACATTGTCCGCATTGAACCTGAATTTTAGGTTTTTGGTCAAGTCCCATTGAAGGTCGTACCGGCGGTTCCAAAGGAACTGCTTGTTGTAATAAGTATTGTAAAGCGGGTTGTCGCCAGAGAATCGGTACTTTGTCGTATTGAACCTACGGTCGAGGTCAGTGGCAATACTGATGGAGTTCGGCAGCGGATTGAAGTTGATTTCTTTGATAAACTTCAGGTATTTGTCCTTTTTAATCAACTTCTTAAATGGTTCGATATACTTTACATTGCGCTGCCAGGCATAGTCTATCGCTCCACGCCGACGCTCCTGTACGTCGCTCTCGATGAGCGGGTCACGGCGGGTCGTTTGGTCGAAGCCGTAGGTAAAGCTGAAATTGGACATGCTCCAAGGCATCACCTTGCCGCTTGCGTTCTGCTTGTCCCACCGCACGTTGGTAAAATTGTAACTCTTGATTTTGGTGGTGGTATTGGCTGTGCTCTTGGTTTCGTCGTCGCTGTCCTTCAGCAATATGTCCAAATCATAGGGGTTGAACTTGGGCGTGCGCACCTCTTTGGAAATCTGGAAATAGAAGGGAAGTTTCAGGCCAAAGTCCGAAGGCAGGAATTTGTCCAAGGCCAGTTGCGTGGCAACATCGTACTGGGAAATGCGCTCCCGGCTGCGCTCTGCCAACTGCTGGTCGAGGGCGCCGAAATCGTAGCCGCTGAATTTGCCCGCCAACGACAGGCTGCCAAGGTCGGCCAATTGGACGTCGGCACGGGCCGTGGCCGCCACACCGCCCTTTTCGTCAAGGCCATAGACTCGAAGCTCGTTCACCCATATCTCCACGCTTTTCTCGTCGTCGGGGTCGCAGTCAACGGTTTGCTTCGGGTTTCGGATACCGATCATCAGCGCTTTCACGTTGCCGAGGTTGGGTGCTCCTTTTATCTTATAAACAGCAGGATCCGCATTATCCCTGTCTTCTGTGGTACTGAACACCTGCCCTACGGGTACCTCGCTCTCGTTGCGTGCTATTTTCAGCTCTATCAACTTTTTGAAGTCAATGCTGATATCGTTCTCCTTTGGCCAAACCACCCGTTGGTACTTATCATCATTCCGGGGAGTCGGGTCTGTCGGGTCGGAGAGCGTAAGTGGTATCTCGTACTCGTAATAATTGTTCTTGAAGTCGCTACCAAACCGTACGAATACGTTCAGGTCGCCGTTTTCGATGGGTTCTTCTATTGCATCGCAAATAGTAGGCTCGGCATGCACGAACATCTTCATCTTCGTAAAAAAACGCATGTCGAGGTTGAGGTTCTTGAACATGCCCCTTCCGTCGCCATCGCCGAGGTCGCAAACCCGCATGGTCACGGCCTGCTCGTTCTGGAGGGCTTGCAGGTTCACGCCCAGCGACTGCTCACGGCTGATGCCCGGAGGCAGTACATAGTTGAACGGCTCACGGCGGCTGTTCTGCTCAATGTTTACCCGGTTCAGCTCAAATTCAGGGCTGACGGGATCCAAGGCCAGACATGCTTCGCCAAGGTCCTGCTTGTAACGGCGCCATTGGTTGCGCTGAAGTTCAAGTGTTGCGAAGCGGAAATGAACAGGCGCCTCGAACTCCTTGAAGTAAATGCGCATGAAGCGGATGGAGCGGAAGTCTTGGATACCACCTATCCGGCTGAAGTTTTCATCGGATTCGGGCAAGTCCAAGGGAACCCTGAAGCGGTACCAAAGGCGGTTGTTCTCACCTTCCACCACGTCCGTGATGAAGGGGTTGCCCTCCCGCAGGATACCTCCGTTGCCGTCGTGCTTGACGGGCACCCGGTATTGGAAATAGCCCTCGGTTTCGTTCAGGGTCAGGTCACGGTTGATGTCCTCTGCATCGGGCAAGGTAGTAGAACCCGTCGAAAAATCATCGGCCCCATCGTTGATGGGTGTGTTGTTTTCGGTGCCAAAGAACCGGGAGTAGCGCTTTATCAAGGAAGTGTTCTCTGGCCATCCCCGACGGAAGTGCACGAAGTCATCGTTGGAGGGGTCAGCAAAGATTTCTTCCTTGGCAACTGGGTCGAAACCTGTGGTGTTCTCAATGGCATTGAGGTAGTTGCTGAACTTTTTCTGCTCGGTCAATTCATCCGGGTCATTCGTTAGTGCCGTACTGGGCAAGCCATCCAAGCCCACATCCTGCGCAGGGCGGTTGTCTTTGTTGGTATCGAATGCTTGGGTGATTTGTTGCGTCAGTGGCACCTTTCCCCATGCCGTCTCGATGGCCCGGCGGCCTTGGGTCTCAGGGCCTGGGAGGCCATTCTCGAACATCTTCCGGCTATCGGGAAGGATGTCCTCCGATATATTGCCGAAATTGAAAAAGATATAGCCATCCATATTGCCATTGATGGCGTTGGGGTTTGGCCCAGCGGCACCAGTGGTATCGAGGTAGGGGCTTAGCATCCAAAACTCAAGGAACTCCACGTTCGCCGACTGGAAATCGTTGGTGGACAGGTCGCTCATGATGCCGCCCCAACGGGTTTCGGGGGCAGCGAGTTTGCCATTGTTCAACAAGCCCGCTGAAAATTGAGTGCCCCCATTGGGCATATCAAAATTGTAGCTGCCCCTGCGGGTAGGGTCGTACTGGACATCCAAAATCTGGGCGAAAGCTGCGGTCGTACCGCCAAGCTGGCCTGGTGGCCTGAAATTCGGGAATATCTCTACCTGATTGATGATTTGCGCATAGGGGTTGGTGGCATCTTCGGCGTTCGACAGGCCGTTGTCGGTGAAGTCAATTCGGTACCAAGAAGTATGGGCACGGTTAACGCCTGCCAAAGTGTTGTCTTTAAATGCTGCCTCAGGGAACATTTCGTTGTTGGGCACACTGGCCAGCACCCAGCCATTGTTGCCAACCACCCTTGAGTTGAGCGGAATGGGCAGCGAACTGCCCTCAAAATCGTCAATATAGACAACGCCGCCCTTGTCGTCGTCCTCGGAATTCTCGTTGATGGCCCTTGCGTGGCCCGGTTTGATGGCCGCTGTCTCAGCCGAAAAGGTAAGGTTGGAAGGAGCTTTCGTGGAAATAAACGGCAGCTTGTCCACCATACGGGTAATAAAAGGCAGCTCGTTGCTGTAGTTCATATCAAGGCCGAACATCCGGTTGTTGATGGGGTCGTCGCCAATGTTCACCTTCTGTGTGTAGGGCCGTTCGAAGAGCCGCAAGTAAGTACCACCGATGGTCAGGTGCTTGTTCACTTCGTAATCGGCCCTCATGCCCAACATGGCCTTTTGCTGGAACCCGAACAGCGAGTTGTCCTCAAAGCCAACCTGCACGGGGGTGCCGGAGTTCAGGATGGCGTCATTCAGGATTCGCACTTTGCCGATGGAATAGTCCACTTCGTAGTCCCTTCCTTCTACCAAGCTCTGCCCGCCTGCCGTCACCCGCACCGAACCAGGCGGGATGTTGAAGGCGCCCAACGAGATTTCATTGGACACACTTGATTTATAAGAGCCTTCGATAGTGAATCGGTTCAGTTCCGGGAATTCCCTCGCATTGAACAGCGTCTGGTCGTAGAGTTGGTTGTAAACATATTTCTTTTGCTGGACGGGGTCTGTTATCTGGTTCTCCAGCGCACTGCCGAACGGCTCCAACACAGGGAACATGATGCGGCCCGACCTCGTCTGAATGGTGAGGCCCTCAACGAAGTCAAAAATGCCATCGGGCTGTGGGTCGTTCTGGACGTTCAGTTGGTCGAGGTTGAAAACGTTGATGAGCGGTATCTGGGCGAGGTTGCTGGTCGGCAGGAAGCGTTTTTTGCCAAAACCAGGGTCGTCATAGAAAATATCGAGCTTGAAGTCCTGCTGCGACACATTGTATGCGCCGATATTATAGACGTTCTTCATCATCAGGTCCCAAGTCGGCAGGTTGACGGGCTGCACCGTACTTTTCAACATTTTGACGAAAAGCACGCTTTGGGTCGGGATGACCTGCTGCAAGGAATCCATTTCCCGCTGCGATTCGGAAATCCCTGAGTTCTGTGCCACGTCTTCGGCCATTTGGCCTACTTGATAGACCTTGTCCTTGTAGGTGTATTCAAAAGCCACGCCCACCACTTGGTCGGGCTGGATATTGGTGTTGAGCGAGATAAAACCCAACTGCGGATGGTAAGTGAACTCCGTAGAAGAGAGCAAGCGGGCCGATACTTTTTCAAAATCACGGCCTTGCTGGAAATTGAAAGGCTCATTTTTCAGGACGGTCACCACCCTTTCCACTTGTTTGGTGCGGGGGTCGGAGAGTATGGTAGGGTAAATTGGGTTGGCATGGTTGTCGGGCAGTGCCTCGCCTTGGTTGTCGGTGTAGAGCGGCACCGCAGGCGGCTGCATGGCCGAGGTGGTATTGGTCATGCGGGTGGTCTCGCCAAGGTCAGAGATGGCCACGATGTCACGGGTATTGTTAGTTTCGTTGCGGTCGTTGGTCACCCAAACCTGTATCTTCTGGATTTTGAAGAGCGACTTGATGACGGGCAGGTTCTCCAATGCTTCTTCAAAATTATTGCGGTTGTAATGGGTGAGCAAGAAGTGGCGATTTTCATCGTATGCATCCGCAAACACTTGGTACTGCTGCAATTGGCTGCCCCCTTTCAAGGTGATGTTCTGCTGCTCTGAGCGTTGTTGCGAAGCAACAAGTGCCAGTTTTAGTTTGGCAAACTGCAGTTCGGTCTTCAAGCCGAACAGGCTTTGACTGCCTTGGATGAGCGTCCCCTTCAGTGGCAGGCTAACGTTACCAGCCTCTATTTTCTTCAAAATATCGTCCTCCCCAAAGGCGTCCGTGTTGTAATCGAGCTTCATGGTGTTGTCGAAGTCGAAGGTCGCCTGCGTGTTGTAGTTGGTGCTGAGTTTGAGCTTTTCGCCAATGGAGCCTTCCACGTTCATCTGGATGTCCATGTCGAAATCAAAGCCCCCCCTTCGCTGCTGTCGCCTGCCCAAGCTGGGGTTGGTCACCTTGGAATAGTCCACCCCGAACGTCAGGTCAATATTGCCCTGAGGCTGTATGTCCACCTTCGTGCCACCGAAAAGCCGCTCGATGAGCTGGTTCTTCACATCAATCTTCGTAATGGGGTCAATGCGGCCCGATGCGCTCCTGCCGCCAGAGGCATTCAGTTCGTTGAAATAATCCTGTTCCTGCTTTTTGGCCTGGTAGTCGAGGTACTCGTCGAACGTCATATAGCTCTGCGGGCGGTAGTATTCCTCACCGATGCGCTCCGTGATGATGTACTGGTTCGTGATGGGGTCGTATTCGACCGATTTGTTGACGGTGGCCGGGTCTTTCAGGTCGAAGGGATTGTTGGAACTGCTGTTCAGGAAATCGCCCGTGCGGTCTTCCAGCGGGATGGTGTCCGCTGGCATGGCCATGTGCCTCGCCGCCAATGGCGGTATGATGAGCACGGCCCTATCGCCCTTCGCCTGGGCAACAGGCCCGGCGGGGGCATCCGACAACACGTACTCGCTGGTATAGGGGTTTTCCGGCAAATTGTTGCCGCCGAACAGGGGGCTGGTGAGTGCAAAAAGCCCAAAAACAATCAAAACAGTGGGTAAATTCATTCTCTTCTTCATAAGATGCATGTGCGATGACTTCAAATTCTTAGGTGGCATCAGTAGCTAAAGCAAAACGAGCAATGGATTGGAATGGCCCGGTAAGGCCAAAGGCAGGTTTACGAAAAGGAAAATGAATAGTTGGGATTCCTTGCAAATATTATTTCCGTAAAACGTCCAAAAATCCTGTGCTCGTTGTGCCGAGTTGGCCATAAAACGACGGTTTGGCCTTGGGCGGTCGTTGGTGGCTGGATTTAACAATTTCGGATTGTGGATTGCGGATTGCGGATTCTGGTGGCATGGTCAATCCGCAATCCGCAATCCGAAATCGTCAGTCCGCAATCAAGAAAGTTGTTTCAACGCCAACCTGACCAGCGCCTCCACCGTCTTTACGCCGGGCTGCTCGTCAAGTGCCTTGTTCAGGGCTTTTTGCGCCTGTATTTTGTTCACTTGCAAAGCCAATAGCGCAGATAACGCTTCCTGCCGAATGGTATTGTCCGCCGGGAGCAAAGAAGGTGACACATCGCCGCCAGTCTTCATCATTTTCCCCTTCAAGTCCAGGATAATCTGCTTGGCTGCCTTCGGCCCGATGCCCTTCACCTTGCGCAGCGCCACCTCGTTCTCCCCGATGATGGCCGACCGGATTTCGTCAGGGTGCATTTGCGAGAGCATCACCTGCGCCGTGGTCGGGCCGATGCCGGAGACGGAAATCAGGTGCGTGAACAGGATGCGCTCCTCGTCCTCGGCAAAGCCGTAGAGCGTGTGGGCATCCTCCTTGATGTGCAAGTAGGTCAGGATTTTCACCTGTTCCAGCTTCTCGACCTTGGCATAGGTGAACAGGCTGATGTTGACGTGGTAGCCGACACCCCCGGCCTCCACCACGATGTAGGTGGGCGTTTTATGGGTGATGTCGCCTCGGATATGGGTTATCAATGCGGTGCCTTTTTTGAAATGAGGGGCAAAATTATGAATTTTGAAACAGTTGTCAGATTTGGGCAGATGTGATAACTTTGGCCTAAATATTTTCAGAAATGGAAAACATCTTACTGAAATACAATAAACTGGATCAGTTCTCACAGCAAGTAGTGGATGAACTGATTGAGTTGCTTATCCAACAGCAAGCAAAGCGTAGTTCCATAGCAAGAAAAAAAGGGCAAACAAAACTTAGCCCTGGACAAAAAAATGATAATGAGCCAACCCAACAGCCTCGCTTCGATTATCAGGCCTACCGAAGTAAATTGCTTACCCTGAGAACTTGGTCTGCCGAGGATATTAAGGCATTTGATGAGAATTTGGCACTTTTCAGGAATATGAAAATGACCTCATGGTAATTGACAGCAGCATTTTCATCGAATATCTACGGTCAAGGGACAGGCAAGCTACAACGCTCCTAAACCTGCCAGCGGCATCCCAATATTATGTTGCTGATGTCACCGTTTTTGAACTTTACATGGGAGCAAAAGACCCAGCCAAATGGCGTGACGTAGATGTGATTTTGCAACCACTGATGAAATTGCCATTCAATACTGATACCGCCATGGAGGCTGCCAAAATATTCCAACTGTTGCAAAAACAAGGGAACATCATTGAATTCCGAGATATATTCATCGCAGCCACTGCCATTACCAATAATCTGCCAATCAAAACCTTGAACACAAAGGACTTCTCGAAAGTACCTGGTTTATTGCTTGTATAGCCCCCTCACTCCACCTTCACCAGCTTCCCTGCACCCAGCACCCTACCCTCATCCCGCACCTCCCAGAAGTACATCCCCTTGGCAAGCCCCTCCAGGCCCACCACGCTCCAGCCCGCTTGTAGGCGCTGCGAGCGCACGGGCTGGCCAGTGGCGGAGTAGAGCGTGAGCATGGCCGCACTTTGGCCAGATGGCAATTTCACTTCAACATAATCTTTAGCAGGATTAGGTGAAATACATACACCCTTCCCTTCCACCACTTCTATTGCATTGCTTACTCCTAATGTATCACACGGGCTGCCTTCCAATGCACCCAAATTGAAGTTGGGGAAATTGGGCATGGAAAAGGCGTTTTGTATCGGTAGTTGCAGGCTGTGCTGTTGCAGGTCACAGGCCTGTCCTTTCTCATTCGGGGAGTTGATGACGTGCATAACATCAACACCATTTGATGAACATATATAAATTCGTCCATCAGGCGCTAATTGGGCTTGATAGAAATTTGTCCAAAAAGGTGATTGAAATCCATCATACAATGCCACAACTTCTTTAGAGGCTTCCACAGAGCTAGCATTAATATCATACTGGTAAACGTAAGCATCTGACGTTACGTATAAAAACTGTGAGTTACTAGAAAATGCGACTCCTCCAGCTCCTGCCTGATCAACATAATGCATTTGAAAATGATTAGAAAGCATCCCAACGCATCTATCAAAACTGTAAAAATCTAAATAATTTCCTGTTTCGAGACTTATCATATTTAAACGTACATAATAATTGCCATCTGGTGAAAGAACAGCTTGTCCTAATCCTGATGGTACATTATCACCAATCACCTGTGGCTCGAGCACTTCAAGTCCTAATGGCGAAAATAAAAATCTAAAATACCTATTTGTGTCAGATTCTCCTAAAATTATCCACCAATCCCTTCCATTTGCATGCTTGCATGCTGTCATTTCTCCCAATCCAAATAAACACCATCCATAACAAGCTGGTTTTTTTCAACCACCATTCCTTTGCCGTTGTTTTTTGACATGTCAATAATTGAATAGTAGAATTTTGACGACAACTCTGTATCAGAAATTCTTATCACTGCTTTATAAAATAAGTAGTAAATTTTGGGCGAACCTGGTAAGGGCAATATTAATGCAGCTTGTGAAACATTAGTACCATATTGCGGAAATTCATTTAATATCCCCAAATCCAATCCACTCCCATTCCACATTGGTTGATGGTTGCCACTCGCTATATAGACACCGTTAGTATAAAAGAGAAGGTTTCCAAGTGTATCGCAGATACTAGCATTTGTTGAAAGATGGGTCATCTGGGCATTATTAGCATAAAGCACTAATGTATCAGTAGAAAAATCAAATGTTACACCTTGACCAAAGCTGCCAATCATCCAAATATTATCTCTTAATGATTGGCTAAAGCAAAATTGAGTTGCAAGTGTGGAAAATAGAATAAAAGAGAGGAAGGCAAGCCTTCCCCTCTCAATTTTGTTAACGTAGAATCGCCAGTTTTTCGACCACAACAATCTTTTCATTGTCTATGATTTTGCAGAAGTAGATGCCATTTGCAAGGTTGCAGATAGAGATGGTCTTGCTTGCGGCCTCCCTTTCCAGGCTTTCCCGCACAAGTTCCATGCCGCTTGCATCGAAAATCACCGCTGACAAATGGTCTTCCCCCATAAACGCTGGTTCACAGTCTCTGACCGCATATCCGCCTGCCTCTGACAGGCGTAACAACGAAGTGTGTTGCCAATTATGGTCAGAAAATGGCACATGCATCACCCTATTACATTCAACTTGCCAGTTCCATTCCCCCAACACTCTCTACTTTTGCCCCTGCACATGCATTACCCTGTACAGCATATCGCCGACATCACCAGCGGGCAGTTCCTCGGCTCACCGACGGACGCCACCATCGAGCACATCCTGCTCGACAGCCGACAGGTCATCTTCCCGGCCAGTTCGCTGTTCATTGCCCTGCAAGGGCGGCGCTTCGATGGGCACCAGTTCCTCGCCGATTTGTACGCACAGGGCGTGCGCAACTTCCTCGTTTCCAAGCGGCCAGCGGCCCTGCAGGACTTCCCCCAAGCCAATTTCATCCTCGTCAAAAACACGCAGGACGCCTTCCATGCCCTGGCTGCCTGGCACCGGCATCAGTTCGCCCTGCCCGTCATCGGCATCACGGGCAGCAACGGCAAGACCATCGTGAAGGAGTGGCTCTTCCAACTGCTGCATGAAGACTACCATATTGTGCGCAGTCCGAAGAGTTTCAACTCGCAGACCGGAGTGCCGCTGTCCGTCCTGCAAATCACGCCGGAGCATACACTCGGCATCTTCGAGGCGGGCATCAGCAAGCCGGGCGAGATGGAACGGCTGGCCCGCATCATCGCTCCCGACATCGGCATCTTCACCAATATCGGCGAAGCGCACCAGGAGGGTTTCCCCGATATTGAGACCAAAATCCAAGAGAAACTGCAATTGTTCAAGGACTGCAAGGTGCTTGTCTATTGTGTTGACAATGAGCTTATTGAGTCGGCAGTTGGCAGTCGACAGTCCGCAATTTGTCATTCCCGAAGGGAACCTAATCCAAGACTCGTCACATGGTCGGCAACGGGGAAGGATGCTGACATACAAGTAGCCGTTAAGTTCCAAGACAGCAGCTCAACACAATTGGAAGCAAGCTGGCCGTCACCAATCACCAGTCACCAGTCACCAATCACCAATCACAAATCACCAATCACCGTCCAAATCCCGTTCACGGATACGGCCAGCATCGAGAATGCCACGCATTGCTGGGCCTTGCTGCTGCACCTTGGCGTCCCTGATGAGGTGATTGCCACCCGAATGGCCCGCCTCGAACCCGTGGCCATGCGCCTCGAACTGAAGGAGGGCATCAACGGCTGCACGGTGATCAACGACAGCTACAACTCCGACCTGACCTCCTTGGCCATTGCCCTCAACTTCTTGGGGCAGCAAAGCCCATCCCGCATCCCCGTGGGCAAGCGGCGGCGGCGCACCCTTATCCTGTCCGATATATTGCAAAGCGGCCAATCCGCTGCACAACTGTACAGCACGGTGGCCGGGCTGCTCATCGAGAAGCGCATTGACCGCCTTATCGGCGTTGGCAAGAAGGTGGAGCAGGTGCAGCGGTACCTGCCACCCGGCTTCGATGCCCGGTTCTACCCTACCACCCAGGCTTTTTTCGACGACCTGTCGGAACTGGTGTTCCGTGACGAGGCCATCCTGCTGAAGGGTGCCCGCCAGTTCGGGTTCGAGCGCATTGCCAACAGGCTGGCCATCAAGTTCCACAAAACGGTACTGGAAGTGAACCTGAACGCATTGCTCAACAACTTGAGGGTGTATCAGAGCCAGCTCGGCCCTGGTACCAAGATGATGGTGATGGTGAAGGCTGGGGCCTACGGCAGCGGCAGCACGGAGGTGGCCAAACTGCTCGAATTCGAAAACGTGGACTACCTCGGCGTGGCCTATGCCGACGAGGGCGTCGAACTGCGCAAGGCAGGTATCCAACTCCCCATCCTCGTCATGAACCCCGAAGAAGCCACCTTCGAGGCCATCGTGCGCTACCGATTGGAGCCAGAGATTTACAGCCTTTCGTTGCTCCGCAATTTCTTTCAGTTTCTGGAAAATCATTTTGCCCAATCGCCAATCACCAATCACCAATCACCTGTCACCATCCACCTCAAGCTCGACACAGGCATGCACCGCCTTGGTTTCGAGGAGCCGGACCTCGGGTCACTGCTCGAACTGTTGCAGGAGGCCCCAGTGGTGGTGCGCACGGTGTTTTCCCACCTTGCAGCCAGCGAAGCGCCGCAGCACGATGATTTCACAAGGGAGCAGTTTGTCCGTTTTCAAAAAATGTACGAACAGCTGACGGCTGGGCTGGGCTATTCCCCTATGCGCCACATCCTCAACAGCGGCGGCATCGTGCGCTTCCCGGAGCAGCAGATGGAAATGGTGCGACTTGGCATTGGGCTGTACGGCATAGACAGCAGCGGCTTGCTTCAAGACCGGCTGCAAACGGTGAACACGCTCAAGGCCACCATTTCACAAATCAAAAACGTGGCCGTAGGGGAGACGGTAGGCTATGGTCGGCTGGGCAGGGCCGAGCGGCCCATGCGCATTGCCACCATCAGCCTCGGCTATGCCGATGGGCTGCTGCGCAGGGCGGGCAATGGCCGCTTCAGTGTATTGATTGAAGGAAAACGGGCGCCCATCATCGGCAACGTGTGCATGGACATGACGATGGTGGACGTGACGGACATCCCAGCGGCCACGGAGGGTTGTCCCGCTATCCTGTTCGGCAAAGACCTGCCCGTGGAGGAACTCGCCAATTGCCTCGGCACCATTCCCTACGAAATCTTCACCACCATATCCGGCAGGGTAAAACGGGTGTATGTACAAGAATGAAATATTTTTTTTGTCCTATCAACTTGCCACTTAAATATTCAAGCTTCTTTTTACCTTTAGCCCGAATCTCGTTTGGGCATTCCCTCACCTTGTTTACTGCTCTTGGTCGAACATGACAAACTATGTGAAAGGTAATAGATAACTTGTTGGT
>WBZM01002431.1_pt1 | contig 15893 bp, 12 predicted proteins | sample 5204271 | NCBI WGS metagenome assembly WBZM01 (sample SAMN12344346, study PRJNA552823) | activated sludge metagenome | biome: Activated sludge suspended growth; feature: Nitrification reactor; material: Wastewater; isolation source: activated sludge from nitrification reactor of wastewater...
GAGGAGGCTGCGCGCCATGCTCAAGCAAACTGAGGGATCGCGTGCCGTCGCCGAGGCGGTCGCACTGTGCCGGCCGGAAGTGATCTGCGCCTACCCGATCAGCCCGCAGACGCACATCGTCGAGGGGCTGGGCGAGATGGTGAAGTCCGGCGCGCTGTCGCGCTGCGAGTTCATCAACGTCGAATCGGAGTTCGCCGCGATGAGCGTGGCGATCGGTGCCTCCGCTGCCGGCGCGCGCGCCTACACCGCGACCGCATCGCAGGGTCTGCTGTTCATGGCCGAGGCGGTCTACAACGCATCCGGCCTTGGATTACCGATCGTGATGACGGTGGCCAACCGCGCGATCGGCGCGCCGATCAACATCTGGAACGACCATTCTGATTCGATGAGCCAGCGCGACTGCGGCTGGATCCAGTTGTTTGCCGAAACCAACCAGGAGGCGCTCGATCTGCACATCCAGGCCTTCCGCCTCGGCGAGGAACTTTCGCTGCCGGTGATGGTGTGCATGGACGGCTTCATCCTGACTCACGCCTACGAGCGTGTCGACATGCCGACGCAGCAACAGGTCGACGCCTACCTTCCGCCCTACGAGCCGCGCCAGGTGCTCGACCCCGACGCGCCGGTGTCGATCGGCGCGATGGTCGGCCCCGAGGCGTTCATGGAAGTGCGCTATCTCGCCCATGCCAAACAGATGCAGGCGCTCGAACTGATTCCGCAGCATGCGGCCGAGTTCCGTGCCATCTTCGGCCGCGATTCGGGCGGGCTGGTGCGGCCCTACCGCTGCGAGGATGCCGAGACGATCGTCGTTGCCCTCGGCTCGGTGCTGGGCACGGTCAAGGACACGGTCGACGAACTGCGCGACTCGGGCGAGCGCATCGGCGTGCTTGGCATCGGCTCGTTCCGGCCGTTTCCGCTCGCTGCGGTGCGCAATGCGCTGGAAGCCGCGAAGCGCGTGGTGGTGCTCGAAAAGAGCCTCGCCGTCGGCATCGGCGGCATCGTGTCGACCAACGTGCGCATGGCGCTCTCCGGCCTGCACCTGCATGGCTACACGGTGGTGGCTGGCCTGGGCGGCCGGGCGATCACGCGCGCAAGCCTGCACCGCATGCTGCGCGATGCGATCGCGGACCGCCTGGAGCCGCTGACCTTCCTCGACCTCGACTGGAAGCTCGTTAACAACGTGCTGGCGCGCGAGAAGCAGCAACGTCGCTCGGGACCGATCGCCGAAGGCATGCTGCGCGACGTTGGCGTCGTCGCATCGCGAGTGGGTTGAGGAGCGCGTGAAATGAGCACACAGACCATCAAGTTCTACCAGACCGGCACCTTCACCGTCGGCAACCGGCTGCTCGATCCGGCGCAGCGCAGCGTGCAGGCCACGGTGGCGCGCACCAACTCGATCAACTCCGGCCATCGCGCCTGCCAGGGCTGCGGCGAGGCGCTCGGTGCACGCTACGCGATCGATGCAGCGATGGCGGCGACGGACAACCGCCTGATCGCCGCCAATGCAACCGGCTGCCTCGAAGTGTTTTCGACGCCGTACCCGGAAACCTCGTGGCAGATCCCGTGGATCCATTCCCTGTTCGGCAACGCCGCGGCCGTTGCCACGGGCATGGCCGCGGCGCTCAAGGTGAAGCGGCGTGGCGACGTGCGCGTGGTTGCGCAGGGCGGTGACGGCGGCACCACGGACATCGGCTTCGGCTGCCTCTCCGGCATGTTCGAGCGCAACGACGACGTGCTCTACATCTGTTACGACAACCAGGCCTACATGAACACCGGCGTGCAGCGTTCGTCCGCCACGCCACCTGCAGCGCGCACCGCGACGACGATGTCGGTCGGCGCGCACCCGGGCAACGTGTTTGGTCAGGGCAAGGATGTGCCGGCAATCGCCATGGCGCACGGCATACCCTATGTCGCGACGGCGACCGTCGCCGACCTGCGCGACCTCGAGGCGAAGGTGGAGAAGGCGATGTCGATCCACGGCGCGCGCTACATCCACATCCTCGTGCCCTGTCCGCTCGGCTGGGGAACGGCGTCGCACGAGACGATACGCATCGCCCGCCTCGCGCGAGAAACCGGCTTGTTCCCGGTGTTCGAGGCGGCGTTCGGCGAAGTCACCGGCGCCTCGAAGATCCGCCATCGCCTGCCGGTCGAGGATTACCTGAAGCCGCAGCGGCGTTTCGCGCATCTGTTTGCGCCCCGCCTCGATGTCGAGACGATTGCGCGAATCCAGCAGATGGCGGACCGCAACATACGCAAGTTCGGATTGGTCGAGGGAGAAGTGCAATGAGCAGGGTCGTGCAAACCAAGCCGTTCGCCATCACGCTCGACGTCGGATCGTCGCTTGCCAACCATACCGGGTCGTGGCGCACGATGCGTCCGATTTACCTGGATCGCATTCCGCCGTGCAATCACCAGTGCCCCGCGGGTGAGGACATCCAGGGCTGGCTGTTCCATGCCGAAAGCGGCGATTACGAGAAGGCCTGGCGCCATCTGGTGCAGAACAATCCGTTTCCGGCGATCATGGGGCGGGTCTGCTACCACTCCTGCGAATCGGCCTGTAATCGGGGCAGGCTCGATGAGGCCGTGGGCATCAACTCGGTCGAGCGCTTCCTGGGCGACGAGGCGATCCGGCGCGGCTGGGCGTTCGACTCACCGGCGGCGGCGTCCGGCAAACGGGTGCTGGTGGTCGGCGCTGGTCCGTCCGGTTTGTCAGCTGCGTACCACCTACGGCGGTTGGGCCACGCTGTGACGGTGCGCGAGGCAGGGCCGCTGCCGGGTGGGATGATGCGCTTCGGCATTCCGAAGTATCGCCTCCCGCGCGACGTGCTGGATGCCGAGGTCAAGCGGATTACCGACATGGGCGTGGTGATCGAGTACAACGCCAGGGTGGGCGACATCCTGGCCTCGATGCGCGAAGGCTTTGACGCGGCCTTCCTCGCGGTCGGCGCACATATCGCCAAGCGGGCCTTCATCCCCGCCGGCGATTCGGCCAAGGTGCTCGACGCCGTGTCGGTGCTGCGGTCGCTCGAGGGCGAGGAACAGCCGATGCTCGGCCGCCGCGTGGTGGTCTATGGCGGCGGCAACACGGCGATCGACATGGCGCGAACCGCGAAGCGCCTCGGCGCGACGGAGGCGATCATCGTCTATCGACGCACGCGCGAACGGATGCCGGCACACGACATGGAGGTTGAGGAAGCGCTGCAGGAAGGCGTGATGGTCAAGTGGCTCTCGACCATCCGGCAGGCTGGTGAATCGAGCCTGACGATCGAGAAAATGCGCCTGGACGAGAAAGGCAACCCGGTGCCGACCGGCGAATTCGAAACCCTGGAAGCCGATTCGCTGGTGCTTGCGTTGGGACAGGATGTCGATCTGTCGCTGATCGAGCGGGTGCCCGGGCTGGAAATTCGCGATGGTGTGGTACAGGTTGACCGGCAGATGATGACCGCCTACCCGGGAATATTCGCAGGTGGCGACATGGTGCCGGCGGAGCGCAACGTTACCGTGGCCATCGGACACGGCAAGAAGGCCGCGCGCAACATCGACGTCTGGTTGCGCGGCGCGACCCGTGAAGCGCCGCCGAGGCATGAACTGGCCGACTTCGAGAAACTGAATACCTGGTATTACAGCGATGCGCCGAAAACGGTACGCCCGGTGCTCGATATCATCCGCCGCCAATCGACCTTCGACGAAGTGCTGGGCGGGCTCGACGAAAGCAATGCACTCTACGAGGCGCGTCGCTGCCTGTCCTGCGGCAACTGTTTCGAGTGCGACAACTGCTACGGCGTTTGCCCGGACAACGCAATCATCAAGCTCGGACCGGGCAGGCGTTTCCGCTTTAACTACGATTACTGCAAGGGCTGCGGAATCTGCGTGTCCGAATGTCCCTGCGGGGCCATCAAGATGGTGCCGGAGGATATCTGACCGCCAGAAAGAAAAAAGCCGCCCAAGCTTGCGCTGGGCGGCTGGAACCCCTTGCGTAGCAAGGAGGAGGTCAGCCGGTGCCGAACACCTTCAAGGCATTCGCGATTGATTCGATTGTAGACGAAACCCGGTACGGAAGAAAACAGTTTCGATATCGCTCCGGATGTCCAAAGAACACGGTGCTTCGCCTGGAATTGGAGGAAAGTGAAGCAGTATTCATGCCTCGTTGGAGGCCGGTGGTACTTTGTTGCTTGATTGGCAAAGAAAACCTCGAGTCGACGTCAGGAATCGGGACTGCCTTGAAGGGTTTGAGGGTCCCCATCTGGTTCCGGGTTGTCGTGAAATGGAGACGCATCGTCTCGGACGTTGCCGCAAATTGACGCTCCGGTCTGGCAACAGCACCGTCGGCGAGCGCCCTTGTGGCGACGCGAAACGCTGAAATGCTAGAATTCCGCCTTTTTTCGGGACGGGCTCATGTATCGGCGAGACGAGATATGCAGGCGCGTTTGATCGACGGGAATGCCCTGTCTGCAACCCTACGGTCGCATTTCGCCGAGCGTGCCCAAAAGCTCGCCGGGCGGGGCATTACCCCCGGGCTGGCGGTCATCCTGGTGGGGGAAAACCCCGCGTCCGCTGTCTACGTGCGCAACAAGGTTGCCGCGTGCGAAAAGGCCGGAATCCGTTCCCTCCGCTTCGATTATTCCGAGTCTGTCGATCCGCAAGAGGTTTTCGCGCAGATCGAAGCACTCAACGCGGACCCGGGCGTGCACGGCATCCTGGTTCAATTGCCGCTGCCGCGGCAGTTCGACCCCGAGGCCGTGCTGGATGCAGTGTCGCCCGACAAGGACGTAGACGGGTTTCACGCCCACAACGTGGGCCGGCTGGCGCAGGGAACCCCCGCCTTCGTGCCTTGCACACCCTACGGCGTGATGAAGATGCTCGAAGCCGAGGCGGTGCCGATCAAGGGGGCCGAAGCAGTCGTGCTGGGGCGGTCCAACATCGTCGGAAAACCGATGGCGCGGTTGCTGCTCCAGGCAGGCGCAACGGTCACCGTCTGCCATTCACAGACGCGCGATATCGCATTCCACACGCGCCGGGCCGACATACTGGTCGTCGCTGTCGGACGGCCCAGAATGGTTTCCGGCCAGATGATCAAGCCTGGTGCGGTGGTGATCGACGTGGGCATCAATCGTCTTCCGGCCGAGCAGGGCGGAAAATTGTGCGGCGATGTCGAATTCGAGTCGGCGCGTGCCGTGGCTGGGTTGATCACGCCGGTACCTGGTGGTGTGGGGCCGATGACGATCACGATGCTGCTCGCCAATACGCTTGAATCTGCCGAGCGACACGCGGCAAGGTTCGATGTATGGGGCGCCGAATGAACGCGATGCATGTCGATCCGGTGGTGGGAATCGTGATGGGCTCCAGCTCCGACTGGGCGACGATGAAAGCGGCTGCTCTGGTCTTCGAGGAATTCGGCGTGCCGCACGAGGCGCGCGTGGTGTCAGCACATCGGACGCCGGATCTGCTGTTCCGGTACGCCGAAACGGCCGCTAATCGGGGCTTGAAGGCAATCATCGCCGGCGCCGGTGGAGCGGCGCACCTGCCGGGCATGCTGGCCGCCAAGACGACGGTGCCGGTTCTCGGGGTTCCCGTCCAGTCCAAGGCGTTGTCGGGGCTGGATTCTCTGCTGTCGATCGTGCAGATGCCGAAGGGTGTTCCGGTCGCGACGTTTGCGATCGGCGAGCCCGGCGCGGCGAACGCTGCGCTGTTTGCCGTGGCGATGCTGGCGCGCGAGGATGAGGGGCTTGCGGCGAAGCTCGATGACTTTCGCCGCAGGCAGACCCAAACCGTACTGGACATGAAACTTTCCGAACACGAATGATCCTGCCACCTGCAACGCTGGCCATGCTCGGGGGCGGCCAATTGGGCCGCTTCTTCGTTATTGCCGCACATGAGATGGGCTATCGGGTTGCGGTGCTCGACCCGGATCCGCACAGTCCGGCGGGCCGTATTGCCGACGAACACCTGGTGGCGGCCTACGACGACAACGATGCGCTTGAGCGGCTCGGCACGACCTGCGCTGCGGTGACCACTGAATTCGAGAATGTTCCGGCTGACACCTTGTCGTTCCTGTCGAAATATGTGCCGGTCCGGCCCTCTGCAGAATGTGTCGCGGTCGCGCAGAACCGTGAGCGGGAGAAGTCGTTTTTCCGCGACGGCGGATTTCCGGTCGGGCCATTTGCCGTTATCGGCAGCGAGGCCGACATCGACGCCGTGCCCGACGATCTGTTGCCGGGCGTGCTGAAGATCGCACGGTTCGGCTACGACGGCAAAGGGCAGGCGCGGGTAGCGACGCGCGCGGAGATCAAGGACGCGTTTCATGCCCTCAAGAGCGAGCGCTGCGTGCTCGAGCGCTTCCTGCCGCTCGATCTGGAGGTTTCCGTCGTGCTCGCACGCACGCAGGACGGCGAGGCGAGGTGCTTTCCGGTTGCAGAGAATCGGCACAAAAACGGCATCCTCGACGTGAGCATCGTTCCGGCGCGCGTCGATGACCGCCTGCGGGCGGAGGCGGAGGAGCTTGCCCTTGGCGTTGCATTGCATCTCGGGTACGTCGGTGTGCTCGGCGTCGAAATGTTCGTCAGCGAGGGGCGACTTCTGCTCAATGAAATCGCGCCTCGGCCGCACAACAGCGGGCACTACACCATCGATGCCTGCGTGATCGACCAGTTCGAGCAGCAAGTGCGCGCGTTGTGTGGACTCCGTCTGGGCGATGCCCGACTGCATACGCCGGCCGTCATGGTCAATCTCCTCGGTGATGTCTGGCACGGCAATGAACCGCACTGGGGGCGACTGTTCGACGACGCCGGGCTGAAGCTGCACCTGTATGGCAAGCATCATGCGCGTCCCGGAAGAAAGATGGGCCACTTCACCGTGCTCGACGAAGATGCGGGGCGTGCCGTCGATCGGGCTTATGCGGCCCGCGAGCGCATCGGGATTCGCGATTGACCGTTGTCATGCACAGCGATGTCGTCCGGGCCGCAGAACTCTTGCGTGCCGGTGAACTCGTCGCGTTTCCAACCGAAACGGTCTACGGACTGGGCGCGGACGCGCTGAATCCTTCAGCTATCGCGAAGATCTTCGCGGCGAAAGGCCGGCCAGCCGATCATCCCCTGATCGTCCATTTGCCGCCTTCTGCGCGCCTGGACGACTGGGCGCGAGAGGTTCCGTCCGGCGCACGGCGCCTGGCTGAGGCGTTCTGGCCTGGCCCCTTGACGCTGATCCTGCAGCGCCAATCGCAAGTTCCCGATCAGGTTACCGGAGGCCAGGATACAGTCGCCTTGCGTGTTCCGCGCCACCCGGTTGCGCTGGACTTCCTCGAAGCCTTCGGCAGCGGCATTGCTGCGCCGTCCGCGAACCGTTACGGGCGCATCAGCCCGACCCTGGCGCGACACGTCGTCGAAGAACTCGGCAGCGCGGTTTCCATGGTGCTGGACGGCGGGGCCTGCGAAGTCGGCATCGAATCGACCATCGTCGATTTATCGCGCGGAGAGGCGGTCCTGCTCCGGCCGGGGTTGATCGGCGCCGAACGGATCGAGAGTGTTCTCGGACGACCCCTGTCGGTCGCCGACGCGTTGGCGAAGCCGGCGCCACGGGTGTCGGGCTCGCATGCCGCGCACTACGCGCCTGGAACGCCGTTGCGACTCGTCCGCCCGGATCGCCTGCGCGAAGTGCTGAATGCACAACGACACGCCGGGCATCGATGTGCGGTCATTGCCTATTCCCAGCCTGCCTTTGCCGAGTCGCCGCATGTCTGGCGCATGCTCGCCGCGGATCCTGCGGGGTACGCTCACGACCTGTATTCGGCCCTGCGCGAACTCGATTCGATGGGGTTGCGTGCGATCGTCGTCGAACTTCCCCCCGAAGGCGAAGCCTGGCGTGCGATTCTCGATCGATTGTTTCGCTCGGCCGCCGGCAGCGGTATCGCCGACGACGATCGTCTCTGACGCGCGGTGGGCTCGGGCGTGGCTTCGCTGCCAATTGACATCCAGGTTGTATCGCACGGGCATGATGACTGCCTGCCGTTGTTGTTGGACGATATCGAGGTTGGACGATGCAACCTGTTTGTCGCCGAGAATCTGGCCTCGTCGAAATTGCAGATTTCGCCACGCGCCGATCTCCATTTTGTTCGCAACGAAAGCGAGGTGGGCTTTGCCGAAAACCATAACCGGCTGGCTTCGCTTGGCCATGCTGAATTCATCGCAATACTGAATCCGGACCTGCGCATACCCGCTGGAGTTTGGGAGGGGCTGCTGCCTTACTTCGACGACCCCGGCGTAGCCGTGGTGGCGCCGCGGGTCTACTCCCCCCGGGGGACGGTCGAGGACAATGCCCGTTTCGTGGTGACCCCGCTACGCTTCTTGAGGCGCGTCATGCGCTATCCCGACGTGACGCTCGATTATCCGGACATTACCCGGCCGTGCGAACCGGACTGGGTTGCCGGGCTTTTCATGCTTGTCCGCCGGCGCGCATTCGAGGATCTGGGCGGATTCGACGTCGGCTTCCGGCTCTATTGCGAAGATGTCGATTTTTGCATTCGCGCATGGCTGGGGGGCTGCAAGATACTGTGTGTTCCGGGTGAAGGTGTGACTCACGCCGCGCGGCGTGCGAGTCGGAGCAATTTCACGCACTTTCTGTGGCACCTGTCCAGTATGTTCCGGCTCTGGCGATCGCCGGGCTGGCGGCGTTTCGTGGGTTGGAATCGTGGCATTTCCGAGGTGTAGGCATCCCGCGATTTCTTGCCGGTTTTGGTCAAACTTGTGCGGAACGGGATGGAGTCTGACATCTTGTCGAAGTGGGCGATCAAACGGACGCGGCGGCTTCGGTCGATGATGAATCCTGCGAGAAGTCGATCCGCTGCCGAAAAACGTCATTTCAATGACTTTTTGCGGTTTCAGCATATCGATTCGGCCCGGCAGCGATCTCTCTGTCTTCAAGAGATCGCCATGCACACGAAGTTGGCCAGGCAGAGAGCCGATTTCCCGTGCGGCAATTGTTGGACATGCGTGAGCGATGCGGCTGCGGAGCAGGTGGCGGGCTACTTGCTTCTAGATCGTCGATTTGGGAGCGGCGCGCTTTGCTTCATCAAGATACGAGACTGCAGTTCGTTTCATTTCCTTGACGAAATTTCGTTCCCTTGCTAACGTTCGCGCCGCCTGCCGTAAGGCCTTCGAGGGCGGCAGTCGTTTGTTTGTTTTTCGAAGGGTTGTGCTGGAGAGTTAAGGGTTGTTCTTAAACGGTCGTTTGGAAGGTGTTCGGGTTCTGGTCAGCGTCGTCATGTTCGCGGTCTTGGCCTTTGTGGCAACAGGTTGTGCGACGACGAAGCCGGAGGACTCGGACAAGTGGTACCAGTCTCAGCGGCAAGAGTTGAGATCCAAGGTCGAGGCGCGGTGGGCTGCCTTGATCAAAGGGGAAACCGAAACCGCGTACATGTATCTGTCTCCGGCTCAGCGATCTGTTGTTTCTTTGCAACAGTATCGCCGCACCTTGGGTGGGGCAGTACAGTGGCGGGTGGCACAAGTAGATGACATTCGGTATGATTCTCCTACTGTAGCGGTCGTCTCGGTTGCGTTGACCTATCGGTTCGCTTCCTCGGCAACGGGGAATAAAGAGATCGAGTCGGTTCGTCAGATGCAGGAGAAGTGGCTTTACAAAGATGGGGGATGGTGGTACACAACCCAGTAGATTGGAGACCATGTTGGTTTCCCGGTCTTCTGGTGAAAGTGTCGGCCCAGGCGCCTGGCGTCGAATTTTTTTGACCTTGCAAGGAGTTGGATAAATATGAAGCTGCTCAAAAACACGCGCAAGAAGGTTGTGACTCTGGCGGTCGCCTCGGCGCTCGGCGGTGTCGCGATGATGTCGGCGCCTGCTCACGCCATGAACGTGGCCCAGGATGGCAAGGGCGAAGTGCTGCTCTTCCCGTACTACACCGTTAAGAATGGTTTCGATACGATCCTGTCCGTCACGAATACTTCTGATCGTACGACGGTCTTCAAGATCCGCTGGCGCGAAGCCAAGAACAGTCGCGAAGTGCGCGACTTCAACGTCGCGTTGTCGCCGCACGACGTCTGGACTGCCGGCGTGACTGTCAACGGCTCGGGAGCTTTGGTTCGTACCTTCGATAAGTCCTGCACGTCGCCGATTTTGCCGGACGGTCCGAACGGTTCGACCCAGATCGACTTTACGAATGCTGCCTATACGAATGCCCCGCCGTTCGAGGAAGATGGTGCCGGTACTGCAATAAGCCGGGTTCAGGAGGGGTACTTCGAAATCATTGAGATGGCAATCTCGACGGTTCCGGAATCAGCGATTGGTTCGACAAACACGATCGAATTCGCTACGCAACACGTCGCTGGCGTTCCGCGCAATTGCGCAACGTTCGACGCGGCGATGATTGATCCCGCAAACCTTACCAATGCCGCCTCCGGTTCGGGCGTTTTCTCAAGCTTCACTGCTCCGGCCAATGTGCTCATCGGGAATGCCACCCTGATCAACGTTTCGAACGGCACGGCATTTGACGCCGCGCCGACGGCCATCCAGAACTTCCAGGATACCGACACGATCATCTTCAGGCCGCAGGATTTGAGCCCGACCTTGGGTGATGGTGAGATCGTACCGTCGGCGTTCCAACTGATCGACGGTTTGCCAACTACGACGGCGATCGCCGCTGTTGCCGCTCCCTCAGTCGATGCAATTAGCGTACTGTTGCAGGCCAACAATGTGATCAATGAGTACGCCACAGGGGAGGCTGGCCAAAGTTCGACCAAAACCGACTGGGTTGTCACGTTCCCCACCAAGCACTTCTACACGGACGATGGCGTGACTGCGGCTTTGCCGCCGTTCCATGAAGTGTTCGCGCCTGCTGGCCGGTCTTGTGATCCTATCGCGCTGTCGATCTACGATCGCGAGGAAAAGACGCAGGTTACGGTTGGGCAATCACAGTTCTCGCCGCGCCCCAATGGCCCTGGCGGTGCGACCCTGTGTAACGAAGTCAACGTGCTTACCTTCAACAATTCGGCATTGCTGGGTAGCGGAGTGCAGTTGAGCGTCGACACAAGCACTGTCGGTACGTCTGGTTGGGCAAACCTTAGTCTGACCGGAGCTCCTGGTAATAATGGAATCACCGGCCTACCAGTGATCGGCTTCTCGGCGATCGGTCGAAACAATGCCGCCGATGCAGGAAACAACCGCAACTACGGTTCGGGCATGCCGCATGCCCGCACCATTGTTCCTACGCCCTAAGGCTGCATGACTTTGGTCCGGAGTGGCGCAAGTCATTCCGGCTGTCATTCAACAATGGCCCGCCCGCGGGCCATTGTTTTCTTCTGGAGAAGCCCCATTCTGCGGGAGGGGCGCAGTACGTAGGGCATCCAATTGCTCGCGATCCGCAATAAAGTCACATCAGGTCAGGCGTGTCACAAATTTTTCCTCGCGAGGCCTAAAGTTGGGGAGTAGACTTAACGTTAACTTCTCGAAGCAAGTTGTTGTCTAGCCAAGGCTCGCATTTTCAAGGAGGTGCATTCCATGACCGTTTCACAAAGATTTCTACGCGCGGCAGTAGGTGGCGTGATCGCCGGTACAGTCGTCGTTTCCGTCTGGGCAGCCAACGTTTCGATCAATGGCACGATGTATTCGTGTACGGGCGGTACCGTTGCCGGTGACGGTAGCATCAGCTACACGGGTTGTAATGGCGGTACGAGTACGAGCGGTACGAGTACGAGCGGTACGAGTACGAGCGGTACGAGTACGAGCGGTACGAGTACGAGCGGTACGAGTACGAGCGGTACGAGCGGCGCAGCCAACGACCCGGGTATGTTTACCGGCACCTGGATACCGGAAGGGATGACAGATGTTTGGGTTGTTGACCAGTCCGAAACCGGCGGTGTGGGCGGTACTACAGTGATTCCCGGTTGTGCCAATCAGAAGTCCCAACTCAATGTTTGTGGCTCGTCGCTGGTGGAAACCCGGAACGGAGTGACGACCACAATCACTATGGCGCAAGGACACACCATGTCGATCCGTTACTTGAGCGAAGCAACGGTCGTAACAGGTTCATATTTCAAAGTTTCGAGTGGCACGGGCGCGGGTGTGCCTGCGGCGGTTCAGGTTTCGCTGAGCTCGCAACCCGGCGATTTTACGGGCCCGTCGACGTGCAACAAGACGGCCAATTCCGGTGGTAACCCCCTGATCATTCTCAACGGAACCAACTGCCCGGTTGCTCCGAACACCTACTACTACCTGAACATTAAAACGACAACGGCATGTTCACCTACGAACTGCACGTTCAAAATTGCGGAACCTGCTTCGTTCACCAACTAACGAATTCTTTGTAGGGTAATTAGCGCCCGGATGTTACTCATCCGGGCGTTTTGCGTTTGCCGGATAGAACTTAGTGCTTTGTCCACGAGGCGTAACCAGTGTTCCGCAACCTTTTTTTCGCCAGACAATGAAACTCCTCAGACCCCTCGTGTTTGTCGTTGGCACGACCGTTTTTTCACAAAGTGCCTTTTCTGCTGACTCGACGTTTACCGACGGCGAATCGTCGATCTCGCTTTCAGAACTCAAGACTGAGTTGCTGTCGCTGCCGCCCGATATCCGCGCAAAGATTTCCGCCGACAAGAAAGCTCTCGCGCGTTTTGCAGGGGGCGTGCTGCAGGATCGTCGCATTGCCGATGCGGCTGTGGCCGCCGGATTCACCAAGACAGACGAAATCAAGGCAAAAATACGGAGGGCTGAGAGGGACGTGGTCGTGCAGAGTTATCTCACTGCGGAAGCGGCTCGAACAACGAGCGAGGCGCAGGACTTTCGCTCGCTTGCACGCGAGCAGTTCGAGGTAAATCGCGCAGCGTATGCAGTTCCCGAGGCAGTTCGCATTTCCCACATCTTGGTCCGAGTGGACCCGGAAGACGATCGCTTGCAAGAACGGGAGATGCGCGAAAAGGCCGAATCGATACTGTCGAAACTGAAGGAGGGCGCCGACTTTTCAGAATTGGCCAAACAGAACTCGGACGACAAGGGCTCTGCGAATCGCGGCGGGGAACTCCCTGGTTGGGTCGAAAAAGGGAAGACCGTTCCGCCGTTCGAAAAGGCCGCGTTCGCCCTCAAACCCGGCGAACTGAGTGATCTCGTGCGTACCCGGTACGGTTTCCACATCATCAAGCAACTCGAGTATCGGCGGGCAGCCAATCAAGAGTTCGGCGCGGTCGAGGCGCAACTGACGAACAAGCTCCGAACGGATTTCCTGAAACAGCGACAGAGCGAATTCGTGGCCCGGTTTGCCGGCACCCAGGACATCCAGATTGATGACGCAACCTTCGAGGCGGTGACAAAGAACTAGTGTGAGCAAGTCTCGCGGCGTATCCTTCAATATGGGTCGCCGCTGCAAAGGCTGACGCTGTAAGTTCACGGGCCATGTGGCGCTGTAACGGTTGTTCGTGATGATCTTTTTGCAAAGTTCGGTCAAATTGGGCTCAGTGGCAAAATGGCAGTTTCCGCCCGAGCTAGCGGACACCACAACCCTACATAAATGCTGTTCAACTCAGCGGAGTATCTGCTCGCATTTCTCCCGATCTGCTCGCTTGTCTACTTCTGGCTGAATTCCAAGCGACTGGCTGTGGCTGGCAAAGTCTGGCTCGTCGCGGCAAGCCTGTTCTTCTATGCGTGGTGGGCGCCGGCATATCTCGTGCTGATGCTGGCTTCCGTCTTGGCCAATTTCTGGTTGGGCGTCCGTCTGAATGCAGACGCCTCCCCGGATCGATCCGCCGGATCCCGATTGCTCGTCGTCGGCGTGATATTCAATCTCGGCCTTCTCGCCTGGTTCAAATACGCGGGATTCGTGGTCGAGAACGCCAACCTCCTATTGGGAGTTCAGTTCCCGGTGCCGAATATCGTGCTGCCTCTTGCGGTGAGCTTCTTTACGTTTACGCAAATGGCATATCTCGTCGACTGCCGTAGGAGAATTGCGGGGGAATACAGCTTCTCGAACTATGTCCTCTTCGTGACGTTCTTTCCGCACCTGATTGCCGGCCCAATCCTGCACCACAGGGAAATGATGCCCCAGTTCGAGTCGCGGAAGAACCTCCGTCCTCGACCGCACAACCTTGCACTCGGCCTGAGCCTGATCAGCATGGGACTGTTCAAGAAGGTCGTGATCGCCGATACGTTCAGCGTCTGGGCAACGGCCGGATTCGATCAGCCGATCAGTCTGTCCTTCTTCGAGGCCTGGATCTCGAGCCTTTCCTATACGTTTCAGCTCTACTTCGACTTCAGCGGCTATACCGACATGGCATTGGGCTCGGCGCTGCTGTTCAACATCCGCTTGCCGATCAACTTCAATTCGCCCTACAAGGCTCGGAACATCCAGGAGTTCTGGCGGCGCTGGCACATTACATTGAGCCGCTTCCTGCGCGATTATCTGTACGCCCCCCTGGGCGGAAACCGGCGAGGTCGCGCCCGGGTGCTGGCCAATCTGATGATCACCTTCGTTCTCGGTGGGCTATGGCATGGCGCGAGCTGGATGTTCGTCATCTGGGGGGGACTGCATGGCGCTGCAATGATCATTCACCGAGCCTGGGTGCAGCTTGGCATCGCGCTACCCCAATGGCTTGCGTGGTTGATCACGTTCAACTTCGTCAACCTTGCCTGGGTATTCTTCCGCGCCCGCGACATGGCTGATGCGAAGCGCGTTCTCGAAGGCATGGCAGGTATCAACGGCGTCGTGCTTCCACCCGCATTCGGCGACTGGTTGCCTCAACTGAAGTCTTTGGGAATCAGCTTCGGACCCATCCTGCGCACGGGCAACGACGCCTTTCAAATGGTGCTCTGGATGGTTGGCGCCTTCGTGATCGTCCTCGCATTCCGTAACAGCAACCAGCTGGCGCCATTTACCGGCGAAGCGCGCGCGATCGGGCCGGGAAGGGCCATCCTTTGTGGCCTCATGGCATCGGCATCACTGGTCGGCATACTCGCTTCGAAATACAGCGAGTTCATCTATTTCAACTTCTGACATGCGCCGCAATTCGCTTCGACACGGTGCACGTCGGTTCGTGCAACTCTACTTTCTGTTCCTCGTCCTGCCACTTGCGACAGGATTCGTACCGCTCTTGGTTTATGACCCTCTCCAGATCTATCACAAACCCTGGGCGCGACCCCAAACGCTGCACAGCAACTTTCGTCTTCAGGCAGCCGCAATCATCAGGCGCGAGCCATTCGACGGACTGATACTCGGGACGAGCATGACAGAGAACACCTCGGCCGAGGAAGCAGGCAGGCTGTTCGACGAAAGCATGGCGAACCTGTCGATCACCGCGTCGGACTTCATCGAGCGTTCCCTCATCCTGGACGACATCTTCCGCCGCCGGCAGATCCGCCACGTCATCTACACGCTCGACCACGTCTACATCGGCACCCGGAAGGGGTATTCTCTGTACCCGTTGCCAACCTTCGACTTCCTGTATGACCGGAATCCGCTCAACGACATCCGGGTCTATCTCAACGAACACTTCGCGAAGTGCCTGCTCCACTGGTCGGGTGCTCCAGACTGCGTCGGCACGGCCGTCTCGCTCGACAGGCCCAATGCGTGGATCAATCAAACGGAATACGCCGTGCGCTTCGGCGGGATTCGTAACTGGTGCGGCGCCAAAGATAATTACCAGATCCGCGACGCCTACATGCAACTGCGCAAGGCCATCGATAACAAGGCGAGCGGGGTTGAGCAATCTCCATCGGCAGAGGAGCTGCAGCAGCGAGCCGAGGCCGCAAAGCGTTATGTGGACGAGAATGTACTCCGGCACGTCAGGCGCCATCCCGAGACCCGGTTCGATTTCTTCTTTCCGCCCTATTACCGCGCGACGTATGGAATCTGGCACCAGGCACGTCCGATCCATTCCGCTGTTCACATCGCGATGATCCGATATCTT
>WBZM01002432.1_pt1 | contig 15890 bp, 16 predicted proteins | sample 5204271 | NCBI WGS metagenome assembly WBZM01 (sample SAMN12344346, study PRJNA552823) | activated sludge metagenome | biome: Activated sludge suspended growth; feature: Nitrification reactor; material: Wastewater; isolation source: activated sludge from nitrification reactor of wastewater...
ATGTGGCGGTGCTCCCAGCGGTAGAAGTCGCTGTCGGTGAGCAGGTCGCCGGCGCGATCCCAGGCGCTGTTGTCGAGCAGGAGGCCGCCGAGCACGCTCTGCTCGGCCTCGATCGAATGGGGCGGCACCCGCAGGCGGGCGACTTCGTCATCACGCACCGCAGGGGAAGGCTCGGAAGCTTCGAAGACCTTGGACATGCTTGTGGACAAACCTGTGGGCAGCCGGTGGGACAGTCGGTGGACAGCGCGGGACAACCGGTGGATTTCCGATGCCCCAAAGACAAAGGCCGGCGTGAGCCGGCCCTTGTGCGGTCGCGGAGACTACCTTAGTCGGTTTCGCCGATCACCACAACCTTGACTTCCGCCACCACATCGGTGTGCGGCACCACGGTGACGGTGTGCTCGCCGACGGTCTTCAGCGGACCGTTGGGCATGCGCACCTGCGCCTTGGCAACCTTGAAGTCGATGCGGTTCAGCGCCTCGGCGATGTCGTGGTTGGTCACCGAGCCGAACAGACGGCCGTCCACACCCGCCTTCTGCGTGATGTGCACGGTGCGGCCGTTCATCTTCTCGGCCAGCGCCTGGGCGGCGGCCAGCTTCTCGGCAGCAGCCTTCTCGAGCTCGGCGCGCTTGGCCTCGAACTCCTTGATGGCGGCCTCGGTGGCGCGGCGTGCGGCCTTGGTCGGGATCAGGAAATTGCGGGCGTAGCCGTCCTTCACCTTGACCACGTCACCCAGGTTGCCCAGGTTGACGACCTTTTCCAGCAGGATCACTTGCATGGCGATGCTCCTTTAGACCTTGTGCTGGTCGCTGTACGGCAGCAGGGCCAGGAAGCGAGCGCGCTTGATGCAGGTGGTCAGCTGGCGCTGGAAGAAGGCGCGCGTGCCGGTCAGGCGCGCGGGCACGATCTTGCCGTTCTCGCTGACGAAATCGCGCAAGGTGTCGATGTCCTTGTAGTCGATTTCCTTGACGCCGGTGACGGTGAAGCGGCAGAAGCGCTTGCGGCGGAACAGCAGCGATTGTTGGTTGCGCTTGGGCTTGCGGTCCTTGGAGAACCGGCCTTTACCACGGGGCGGGGGCATGGTGTACCTCTTTCTGATCTATCCGGATGTGAACGTGTGTCAGTCGAGTTCGGTCACGTGAAAGACGACGCCGCGGCCGTTGCGCTGGGAGGCGAGGAACCCGGCGAAGCCGTGTTCGCTGCCCAGTTCGAGCACGCTGACCGTTCGCGTGATCTCCCCGATCGCCCGGGCCCGGAGTTCCACCGTGACCGTTCTGGGCTGACCGTCCTGCGTGACCTGGGATTCGTGCCGGAGGCTGAAGTCCAGGGCCGGCAGTCCGGCGGGGGTGTAGCGAAGCGCGGCGCGTTCGACCAGCGTGGCCGTCAGCATCAGCCTGTTCAGGCGGCCGACTCCTGCGCGGCCTTGCGGGACTCTTCCTTCTCGACCATCTTCATCATCACCGACGGGGTGGTCTCGGCCTGGGCCTTCACCACGGTCAGGTGACGCAGTACGGCGTCGTTGAAGCGGAAGCCCGTTTCGAGCTCGGCCAGCGTTTCCTTGCTGCACTCGATGTTCAGGCACAGGTAGTGCGCCTTCGCGAGCTTCTGGATCATGTAGGCCAACTGGCGGCGGCCCCAGTCCTCGACGCGGTGCACCTTGCCACCGGCGGCGGTGACGATGCCCTTGTAGCGCTCCAGCATGGCCGGAACCTGTTCGCTCTGATCCGGATGGATCAGCAGAACGATTTCATAGTGACGCATTGAGACTCCTTGTGGGTTCCTGGGCCGGCGGCGAACACCGCCGATCCGTGGGAGGAAGCCACCCCGAAGCGTCGGTCCCGGGTGTGGCAAGGTGAGCCCGCGAGTATACCCCAACGGGCGGGGGCGGCCGCGTCAGCCGCTCAGACCGTAGACCTTGGGCTTGCGACTGCTGCGCGCACGGCGCACCAGCACGGTCGGAAAGCTGACCGGCAAGGTGTTCGGGAAGTCGCGGCTGTAGTGCAGCCCGCGGCTCTCGTGGCGCATCAGCGCCGATCGCACGATCAGCTCCGCGCAGTCGACCAGGTTGCGCAGTTCGAGCAGGTCGCGATTGACGCGGAAGTTCGCGTAGTAGTCGTCGATCTCGCTCTTCAGCAGCTTGATTCGGTGCAGCGCCCGCTCCAGCCGCTTGGTGGTCCGCACGATGCCGACGTAGTTCCACATCAGCAGGCGCAGCTCGTCCCAGTTGTGGGCGATGACCACCTGCTCGTCGGCATTCTCGACCTGGCTCTCGTCCCAGTCGGGCAGCGGCGTGCCCACCGGGGCCGAGCCGTCGAGGATATCGTCGGCGCAGCTGCGGCCAAGCACCACGCACTCCAGCAGCGAGTTGCTGGCGAGCCGGTTCGCGCCGTGCAGGCCGGTGTAGGTGGTCTCGCCGACGGCATAAAGGCCCGGTACGTCGGTGCGCCCCTGCAGGTCGGTGACCACGCCGCCGCAGGTGTAGTGCGCCGCCGGCACCACGGGGATCGGCTGGCGGGCGATGTCGATGCCCAGCGACAGGCAGCGCGCATGGATGGTCGGGAAGTGCTCCTTCAGGAACGCCTCGCCGAGGTGCGTGGCGTCGAGCAGCACGTTGTCCAGGCCGTGCTTCTTCATCTCGAAGTCGATCGCTCGCGCGACGATGTCGCGCGGCGCCAGCTCGGCGCGCTCGTCGTGCGCCGGCATGAAACGCGTGCCGTCGGGCAGCTTGAGCTGGCCGCCCTCCCCGCGCAGCGCCTCGGTGATCAGGAAGCTGCGCTCCTGCGGGTGGTAAAGGCAGGTCGGGTGGAACTGGATGAACTCCATGTTCCCGACGCGACAACCGGCGCGCCAGGCCATCGCGATGCCGTCGCCGGTGGACGTGTCCGGGTTGGTCGTGTAGCGGTACACCTTGCCGGCGCCGCCGGTGGCCAGCACCACGGCGCGTGCGGCCAGCGTCTCGACACGCTGGCGGTCGATGTCCAGTGCGTAGATGCCGTAGCAGCGCGGCTGCTCGTCGCGCTTCAGGTGCCGGCTGGTGATCAGGTCCAGCGCCATCCAGCGCTCGCGCAGCGTGATGTTGGGGTGCGCCCGCGCCTCGTCGAGCAGCACGTCGTGGATGGCCTTGCCGGTGGCATCGGCCGCGTGGGCGATGCGCCGCACCGCATGCCCACCTTCGCGCGTGAGGTGCAGACCGAGCGGACCCTCCGGGTCGGGCGAGAACGGCACGCCACGCTCGACCAGCCACTCCACCGCCTCGGCGCTGTTCTGCGCGATGTAGCGCGCGGTGTGCTCCTCCACCAGGCCGGCGCCCGCCTCCTGGGTGTCGCGCACGTGCGAATCGATGCTGTCGTCGTTGCCGAGCACGCCGACGATGCCCCCCTGCGCCCAGGCCGTCGCGCCTTCGCTCAGCTCGCGCTTGGCCAGCACCACCACCGGCTGGGTCTTGGCCAGGTGCAGGGCCACGGTGAGCCCGGCGAGCCCTGCCCCCACGATGACGACGGGATCGGCGGCGGGTCGGTCGGAAAGGCTCATGATGGGTAGCGTGAACGGTGTTGCATTCTATCGACGCCCTTTGTCACGACTAGGGATGGGGCGTCGCGACACCGTTGTGAAAACATGCACGAGCGGACACTGACCCACCTACCGAACGGCACGTCCGCCAAACGAACACTTACACTCACCGCCAGCACGTCGAACAGGGACGAGATCCATGAGTTCCATCCCCCCGCCCTTCGGCGGCGCGCCCGACACCCCCGAAGCTTGGCAGGCCACGCGCGCCCAGACCGCGCTGGCCACGCAGATCATGCGTCGCGGCGAGGACGATGCCGAGGTCGGCGAGAAAGACATCGGCAAGCCGGTGGGTGCCGACGAGCGCGAGCTGTTCGTCTCCTGTGCGCCAGCCGAGGCGCTGCAGCAGCAGATCGACCACCTCGATCCCGAATTCATCGCGGTGCACGACATCGGCACGACCTCGTCGCGCCGCCTGCTGGCCGGCATCGCCGCCGCCAGTCGACGCGCGGTGCAGAAGCTGCACATCCGCCGCCAGGGCTACGGCACCACGCTGGCCACCATCGAATACGTCGAGCTGCCCACTTCGGATGGCTCGAAGCTGCTGATGTATTCCACCGAGGCCGACGCCGACACGACCTCGCGCCACGATCTCGCGCGCACGCTGCTGGCCAACAGCCGGCTGTCGGTGATCATGGTCGGGGAACTGCCCGCCCATGCGCTCGAGACGGCCTTCAAGCCGCTGCACGAGGACATCCTCGGAGGCCATTGGCGCAATCGGCACGTGCTGGTGCTGCCGCTGTCGGGCGCGAGCACCGTGGCGCACCACGCCGGAGAACTCGGGCGCGGCACCATGGTCGACGTGCGCACCACGCCGCAGGTTACGCGCCCGGCCGATGCCTGGGGCTTCATCAACGGCACCTGGGCGCGCATCCGCGAGCTGCTGCCGGCACGGGGTGCGGCGGGGTCTCCGTCGATGCGCCCTGCGCCAGCGCGGCCCGCCGAGATGCCCCGCGCGCCCGCCGCCGCGCCGGCGCCACTGGCCATGCGTCCGATGCCGGCGGTGCCGACCGCGCGCCAGCGCGCGCCCGAGCCGGCGCTGTCGGCCAGCGTGCTCGATCGCTATGTGCACCAGCTCGCCGAGCTGACGGGCATGGTGAGCTGCTGCGTCTTCGAGCTCTCCAGTGGCCGCGCGCTGGCGCATGCCGGCGCGAGCCCGGGCGCCGACGAACTGGCCGGCCACGGCACCGAGCTGCTGGCCTCGATCGCCGGCACCTGCCGCGCAATGGGCCTGGGGCACGCGATCCCCGACGCCGCGATCACGCTGGGCGCGCATCACCTGCTGCTGCGCGCGGTGCCGAAGCACCCCGGGCTGGCGCTGCACGCCGTGCTCGACAAGACGCACGCCAACCTGACGCTGGCGCGGCTGCAGGTGCAGCGCATGGACGCGCTGTTCGACGAATCCGCCTGAACAGCGCCCCCGGCGCTCGTCAGTGCACGACGCGCCCGAAGCGGAACTCGCCGCCCTCCACGTCGACCGGGATCACGTCCTTCGGGCCGAAGCGGCCCTCCAGGATCAGCCGGGCCACCGGGTTCTCGATGCGCTGCTGGATCGCCCGCTTGAGCGGCCGCGCGCCGAACACCGGGTCGAAGCCGACCTTGGCGATCTCGGCCAGTGCCTCGGGCGACACATCGAGCTTCATCTCCATCTTCTCCAGCCGCGACTCCAGCACCTTCAGCTGGATCTTCGCGATGGCCTCGATGTTCTGCGCGTCGAGCGCGTGGAACACCACCGTCTCGTCGATGCGGTTGAGGAACTCCGGCCGGAAGTGCTGCTTGACCTCGGCCCACACCGCGTCGCGGATCTGCTCGCTCGGTTCACCCGCCATCTGCATGATCAGGTGCGAGCCGAGGTTGCTGGTCATCACGATCACCGTGTTCTTGAAGTCCACCGTGCGGCCCTGGCCGTCGGTCAGGCGACCATCGTCGAGCACCTGCAGCAGCACGTTGAACACGTCCGGGTGCGCCTTCTCGACCTCGTCGAGCAGCAGCACGCTGTACGGCTTGCGCCGCACCGCCTCGGTCAGGTAGCCACCCTCGTCGTAGCCCACGTAGCCGGGCGGCGCACCAATGAGGCGGGCCACCGAGTGCTTCTCCATGAACTCGCTCATGTCCAGGCGGATGAGGTGCTCCTCGCTGTCGAACAGGAAGCCCGCCAGCGCCTTGCACAGCTCCGTCTTCCCCACGCCCGTCGGACCCAGGAACAGGAAGGAGCCGGTGGGCCGGTTGGGGTCGGACAGGCCCGAGCGCGAGCGGCGGATGGCATTGGCCACCGCGACGATCGCCTCGTCCTGCCCGACCACGCGTTCGTGCAGCTTGTCTTCCATGTGCAGCAGCTTCTCGCGCTCGCCCTGCATCAGCTTGGACACCGGGATGCCGGTGGCGCGCGCCACCACCTCGGCGATCTCCTCGGCGCCGACCATCGTGCGCAGCAGCTGCGGCTTGCCGCCGCCCTTCTTGCCGGCCTCCTTGGCCTGCGCGTCCTTGAGCTTCTTCTCCAGCTCGGGCAGCTTGCCGTACTGCAGCTCGGCCACCTTGTCGAAGTTGCCCTTGCGCTTCCACTCCTCGATCTGGAAGCGCATCTTGTCGATCTCTTCCTTGATGTGCGCGGAGCCCTGCGCCGTGGCCTTCTCGGCCTTCCAGATCTCCTCGAGGTCGGCGTACTCGCGCTCGAGCCTGGCGATCTCCTCCTCGATCAGGCCGAAGCGCTTCTGCGAGCCTTCGTCCTTCTCCTTGCGCACCGCCTCGCGCTCGATCTTCAGCTGGATCAGACGGCGGTCGAGCTTGTCCATCGCCTCCGGCTTGGAGTCGATCTCGATCTTGATCTTGGAGGCGGCCTCGTCGATCAGGTCGATCGCCTTGTCGGGCAGGAAGCGATCGGTGATGTAGCGGTGCGAGAGCTCGGCCGCGGCGACGATCGCCGGGTCGGTGATCTCCACGCCATGGTGCACCTCGTACTTCTCCTGCAGGCCGCGCAGGATGGCGATGGTCGCCTCCACGCTGGGCTCGCCGACGAGGATCTTCTGGAAGCGGCGCTCGAGCGCGGCATCCTTCTCGATGTACTTGCGGTACTCGTCGAGCGTGGTGGCGCCGATGCAGTGCAGTTCGCCGCGCGCCAGCGCGGGCTTGAGCATGTTGCCCGCGTCCATCGCACCTTCGGCCTTGCCCGCGCCCACCATGGTGTGGATCTCGTCGATGAAGACGATGGTCTGGCCGGCGTCCTGCGACAGTTCCTTGAGCACGTTCTTCAGGCGCTCCTCGAACTCGCCGCGGTACTTGGCCCCGGCCAGCAGCAGCGCCATGTCGAGCACCAGCACGCGCTTCCCCTTGAGTGAATCGGGCACCTCGCCGGCGACGATGCGCTGCGCCAGGCCTTCTACGATCGCCGTCTTGCCGACGCCCGGCTCGCCGATCAGCACCGGGTTGTTCTTGGTACGCCGCTGCAGCACCTGGATCGCGCGGCGGATCTCGTCGTCGCGGCCGATCACCGGGTCGAGCTTGCCCTGGCGGGCGCGCTCGGTCAGGTCCAGCGTGTACTTCTTCAGCGCTTCGCGCTGGCCTTCGGCCTCGGGCGAATCGACCTTCTGGCCGCCGCGCACGGCCTCGATGGTGGCCTCCAGCGCCTTGCGCGTCAGGCCGTGGCCGCGCGCCACGCCGGCCAGGTCGGTCTTGGCGTCGGCCAGTGCGAGCAGGAACATCTCGCTGGCGATGTACTGGTCGCCGCGCCTGCTGGCTTCCTTCTCGGCCGCCTGCAGCAGCGAGACGAGGTCGCGGCCGGCGCCGGTGGGCTCCCCGCCCTGCACCTGCGGCAGGCCGTTCAGTGCCGTGTCGACGGCCGTCTGCAGCGCCGGCAGGCGCACGCCCGAGCGCTCCAGCAACGCGCGCGGCCCGTCGTCCTGCGCGAGCATCGCGGCGAGCACGTGCACCGGCTCGATGTACGGGTTGTCGCGCGTCACCGCGAGGCTCTGGGCCTCGGCGAGCGCCTGCTGGAACTGGCTGGTGAGCTTGTCCTGTCGCATGGAAATTCCTCCGATTGCGACCGATCTGAGGCGGCCGGGCCGCCATTTCAAGTCGGGGTCGGCGCGATCGCTCGCCGACCGTGAGGCAGATCAACCGAGCAGGCCGTCGAGCAGCTTGAAGCCGATCGCCGCGCAGGCCAGGGCCCCGCCCACGTGAGCCAGCGTGTGGCCGGCGGCCAGGCCCCACTGGCCGCGCTGCAGCATCAGCAGCGATTCGGCCGAGAAGGCCGAGAAGGTGGTCAGTCCGCCGAGGAAGCCCGTCACCAGCAGCAGGCGCAGCAGTTCGTTCGGGCTGCGCTCGAACCAGGCGAGCGCCAGGCCGATCAGGAATCCGCCGACGCAGTTGACCGCCAGCGTGCCGAGCGGAAAGCCGGCCCAGCGCGCGTTCAGCCACAGGCCGGCGCCCCAGCGCGCCAGGGCGCCCACGGCCGCGCCTGCGGCCACCGCCAGCACCTGAGCGCCGACGGCCACCGTCACCCCTGCGATCCCGCGTTGCCCGAGGCGATGCCCCAGCGCGCCAGCGCCGCGTCGTCGCTCACGCGGGCATCCACCCAGCGCGCGCCTTCGGGTGTGGTTTCCTTCTTCCAGAACGGCGCCTGGGTCTTCAGGTAGTCCATCAGGAACTCGCAGGCCTGGAAGGCCGCGCCGCGGTGCGCCGATGTCACCACCACCAGCACGATCTGGTCGAGCGGCTGTAGAGGCCCGACGCGATGGATCACGCGTGCCGCGCGGATGTCGAAGCGCCGGAAGGTCTCGTCGATCATCGCCTCGATCGACTTCTCCGTCATGCCGGGATAGTGCTCGAGCTCCATCGCGCTGACGCCCTGGCCGTCGTTGCGGTCGCGCACGGTGCCGACGAAGCTGGCCACTGCGCCGACGGCCGGGTCAGCGGCGCGCAGCGCGGCCACTTCGGCGCCGAGGTCGAAGTCGGCGGTCTGGATGGTCACGCGAGGCGCGCTCACTTCAGCCTCCCGTCACGGGCGGGAAGAACGCCAGTTCCGCGCCGTCGGCGAGCGCGGCCGATTCGTCGCACAGACTCTGATTCAGCGCGCTGCGCAGCGCCCGGCCGCGCGCCAGCGCGGCAGCGTGCGGGGCGCCGCGCGCGATCAGCGCATCGCGTGCCGTGGCCACCGTGGCCCCGGCGGGCAGTTCGAGCGCCTCGCCCGGGCCGAGGGCCTCGCGCAGCGCGGCGAAGTAGCGCACCTGGATCTTCATGACAGCCATTCGGCGAAGGACAGGAACTCGACGAGGTCGCCCCGCGCGATCGCCTGACCGGGGGGATTGTCGACCACGCCGTCGCCCCACACGGCCGAGGTCAGCACACCGGAGCTCTGGTTCGGGAACAGGTCGAGGCCGCCGGCCTCGTTGCGCCGCACGCGCAGGAACTCGCGGCGCTTGTCGGGCTTGGTCCAGTCGAAGTCGGCGCGCAGGCGCATCGCCTTCGGCCGCGCGGCAGCCGCCCCCTGAAGTGCCAGCAGCACCGGCCGCACGGCGAGCAGGAAGGTGATGAAGCTCGAGACCGGATTGCCCGGCAGACCCATGAACCAGGCCGCGCTGCCGTCGGCGCGGCGCACTTCGCCGAAGGCCAGCGGCTTGCCCGGCTTGATCGCGATCTGCCAGAGGTCGAGCCGGCCCTCGGCCTGCACCGCCGGCCGCAGGTGGTCTTCCTCGCCGACGGACACACCACCAGAGGTGACGATCAGGTCGCTGCCCTGCGCCGCGCGGCGCAGCGCCTCGCGCGTGGCGTCGAGCCGGTCGGGCACGATGCCCAGGTCCTGGCATTCGCAGCCCAGCGCCTCGATCAGACCGCGCAGCGTGTAGCGGTTCGAGTTGTAGATCGCGCCCGGCTGGAGCGGTTCGCCCGGCATCACGAGTTCGTCGCCGGTGGAGAACAGCGCCACGCGCGGGCGCCGTGCGACGCGCAGCGAAGCCGCCCCCACCGAGGCTGCCAGGCCGAGCGCCTGCGGCGTGAGGCGCGTGCCGCGCGGCAGCACCTCGGCGCCGTGCATCACGTCCTCGCCACGGCGGCGGATCCATTGCCCGGAGGCCGGGACGATGCCGATGCGCACGCCCTCGCCTTCCGACTCGCACTGCTCCTGCGGCACGACCGCGTCCGCTCCGGGCGGAATCTGCGCGCCGGTGAAGATGCGCGCGGTCGTGCCCGGTTGCAGGGGCTGACCGACGTGGCCGGCCGGGATGCGCTGACTCACCGGCAGCAGCGTGCCGGCCACCGGCACGTCGGCACAGCGCAGCGCGTAGCCGTCCATCGAGGTGTTGTCCTGCGGCGGCACGTCGAGCGCGGAGCGCACGCCCTCGGCCAGCACGCGCCCGAGCGCATCGAAGGTCGAGACCGACTCGGTCTCGCCCACCGGCTTCACCGCCGACAGCAGGCGCGCCAGCGCCTCGTCCAGCGAGAGCATCGGCGCGCGCGGCCGCGGCGCAGGGGAAGCGGTGCCCTCAGCCATGGCGGGCGATGTAGTCCTTGACCGCCTGGGCGTCCGCCGGCATCACCTCGAAGCGCTTGGGCAGGCGCTCGATGCCTTCGAGCGCGGCCGGCCGGTCGGGCTCTCGGCCGAGAGCCTCGACGATGGTGGCGGCGAACTTGGCCGGCAGCGCCGTCTCGAGCACGATCATCGGCACGCCGTCGTCGCGATGCTCGCAGGCCACCTTCAGGCCGTCGGCCGTGTGGGTGTCGATCACCGTGCCGCAGCGCGCGGCGGTGTCGCGGATGGTGGCGAGCCGGTCGGCGTGCGTGCTGGTGCCGGAGACGAAGCCGTAGCCGGCCACACGCGCGAACTCCTCGGGCGCCAGCGTGAACGAGCCGCGCGTCGCGATCTCGTCGGCGAAGTGCCGCTTCGTGCGCGCCGCGTCGCGCCCCAGCAGGTCGAACACGAAGCGCTCGAAGTTCGAGGCCTTGCTGATGTCCATCGACGGGCTGGAGGTCTCGAAAGTCTCCGCGCCGCCGCGCACGCGGTAAGTGCCGGTGCGGAAGAACTCGTCGAGCACGTTGTTCTCGTTGGTGGCCAGCACCAGGCGGTGGATCGGCAGACCCATCATGCGCGCGACGTGGCCGGCGCAGATGTTGCCGAAGTTGCCCGACGGCACCGCGAAGCTGACGCGCTCGTCGTTCGTCTTCGTCGCCTGGAACCAGCCGGCGAAGTAGTACACCACCTGCGCGAGCAGCCGTGCCCAGTTGATCGAGTTGACGGTGCCGATCCTCCAGCGCCGCTTGAACTCGAGGTCGTTCGAGACGGCCTTGACGATGTCCTGGCAGTCGTCGAACACGCCCTCGATGGCGATGTTGTGGATGTTGGCGTCCTGCAGGCTGAACATCTGCGCCTGCTGGAACGGGCTCATGCGGCCGTGCGGGCTGAGCATGAAGACGTTGACGCCCTTCTTGCCGCGCATCGCATACTCGGCCGCGCTGCCGGTGTCGCCCGAGGTGGCGCCGAGGATGTTCAGCGTCTGCCCGCGCCGGCCGAGCTCGTATTCGAACAGCCCCCCCAGCAGCTGCATCGCCATGTCCTTGAAGGCGAGCGTCGGGCCGTTGGACAGCGCCTCGAGGTACAGCCCCTCCTCCAGCTTCTTCAGCGGCGTGATCTCGCGCGTGCCGAACACCTGCTCGGTGTAGGTCCGCGAGACGAGGCGCTTCAGGTCGGCGGCCGGGATGTCGTCGATGTAGAGCGACAGGATCTCGAAGGCCAGGTCGGCGTATGACAGGCCGCGCCAGCGCTCCAGCGTGGTCGCATCGACGGTCGGGTAATGCGACGGCAGGTACAGACCGCCGTCCGGCGCCAGGCCCTCGAGCAGGATCTCGGAGAAACCGCGCGGCGTGGCATCGCCGCGCGTGCTGAGGTACTTCACTTGAGCTCTTCTTTCCGGATGCGGACGATCGGCGCCAGCACGGTGGGCAGCGCCTGCATCTGAGCCAGCGCCTTGTCCATCTCGCCCTCGAGCGTGTCGTGCGTCAGGATGATCAGGTCGGTCTGGGCCTCGCCCTCGGCCGATTCGCGCTGCAGCACCGCGTCGATCGAGATGCCGTGCTCGGCCAGGATGCCGGTGATGCGCGCCAGCACGCCGGCCTTGTCGGCCACGACGAGGCGCAGGTAGAACGCCGTCACCACCGCCGCCATCGGCAGGATGGGCGTGTCCTGCATCGAGCCCGGCTGGAAGGCCAGCGAGGGCACGCGGTGGTCGGGGTCGGCGCTGTGCAGCCGCGTGATGTCGACCAGGTCGGCAATCACGGCCGAGGCCGTCGGTTCCGCGCCGGCGCCCTTGCCGTAGTAGAGGGTGGTGCCCACCGCGTCGCCGTGCACGACGACCGCGTTCATGGCGCCTTCGACGTTGGCGATCAGGCGCGTGGCCGGGATCAGCGTCGGGTGCACGCGAAGTTCGATGCCTTTTTCTCTTCGCTTGGTGACGCCCAGCAGCTTGATGCGGTAGCCGAGCTGCTCGGCATAGCGGATGTCGGCCGCCTGCAGCTTGGTGATGCCCTCGACGTAGGCCTTGTCGAACTGCACCGGGATGCCGAACGCGATCGCGCTCATGATCGTCGCCTTGTGCGCCGCGTCGATACCCTCGATGTCGAAGGTCGGGTCGGCCTCGGCGTAGCCCAGGCGCTGTGCTTCCTTCAGCACCACGCCGAAGTCCAACCCCTTGGAGCGCATCTCCGAGAGGATGAAGTTGGTGGTGCCGTTGATGATGCCGGCCACCCACTCGATGCGGTTGGCGGTGAGGCCCTCGCGCAGCGCCTTGATGATCGGGATGCCGCCGGCCACGGCCGCCTCGAACGCCACCACCACGCCCTTGGCGCGCGCGGCGGCGAAGATCTCGCTGCCGTGCACCGCGAGCAGCGCCTTGTTGGCCGTCACCACGTGCTTGCCGGCCGCAATGGCTTCAAGAACCAGTGCCTTGGCGATGCCGTAGCCGCCGATCAGCTCGACCACGATGTCGATCTCGGGGTTCGCGATCACCTGGCGGGCATCTCCCACCACCTGCGCGGCGTCGCCGACCAGCTTGCGGGCGCGCTCGACGTCGAGGTCCGCGACCATGGTGATGCGGATGTCGCGGCCAGCGCGGCGGCGGATCTCTTCCTGGTTTCGCTGCAGGACGGCGAACGTGCCGCCGCCGACGGTGCCGATGCCGAGCAGGCCGACTTGGATGGGTCGCATATCGAGTCTCAGTGGGAATGCCGTTTGCGGTAGTGATCGAGGAAGCGCGCGATGCGGCCGATCGCCTCGGCGAGGTCGTCGACGTTTGGCAGGAACACGAGCCGGAAGTGGTCGGGCGTCGGCCAGTTGAAGCCGGTGCCCTGCACGATCAGCACTTTCTCCTCGGCCAGCAGCTCGTAGGCAAACTGCTGGTCGTCCTCGATGGGGTACATCTTCGGGTCGAGCCGCGGGAACATGTACAGCGCCGCCTTCGGCTTGACGACGCTGACGCCGGGAATCTGCATGAGCAGTTCGTAGGCCAGGTCGCGCTGCTTGCACAGCCGACCGCCGGGCGCGACCAGGTCCTTGATGCTCTGGTAGCCGCCCAGCGCGGTCTGGATCGCCAGTTGCCCCGGCGTGTTCGAACACAGCCGCATCGAGGCCAGCATGTTCAGGCCTTCGATGTAGTCCTTCGCGTGCTTCTTCTCGCCCGACACCACCATCCAGCCGGCGCGGTAGCCGCAGGAGCGGTAGTTCTTCGACAGGCCGTTGAAGGTCAGGCACAGCACGTCGTCGGCCAGCGAGGCGATGCTGGTGTGCACGTTGCCGTCGAACAGCGTCTTGTCGTAGATCTCGTCGGCCAGGATGATCAGCTGGTGCTGACGCGCCACCTCGACGATCTCGCGCAGCACGCTCTCCGGGTAGAGCGCGCCGGTCGGATTGTTCGGGTTGATGACGACGATCGCCTTGGTGTTGGTCGTGACCTTGCGCTTGATGTCGTCGATGTCGGGCAGCCAGCCGCTCTGCTCGTCGCACAGGTAGTGCACCGGCGTGCCGCCGGACAGCGCCACCGAGGCCGTGTACAGCGGGTAGTCCGGCGCCGGGATCAGCACCTCGTCGCCGCTGTTGAGCATGGCGTTCAGGCTCATCGTGATCAGCTCGGAGGCACCGTTGCCGAGGTAGACGTCGTCCACCGTCACGCCGCGGATCTGCTTCTCCTGCGTGTAGTGCACCACCGCCTTGCGCGGCGCGAACAGGCCCTTGCTGTCGGTGTAGCCGGCCGAGTGCGGCATGTTGCGGATCATGTCCTGCACGATCTCGTCGGGCGGCTCGAGGCCGAACACGGCGAGGTTGCCGATGTTCAGCTTGATGATCTTCTGGCCTTCCTCTTCCATCTGCCGGGCCTTGTCGAGCACGGGTCCGCGGATGTCGTAGCAGACATTGGCCAGCTTGCTCGATTTGGCAATGGGCTTCACGGGGGCGTCTCCTGGGGCGCTGCTGCGCTGCAAAACGTAGAATTTAACCATGAAGATGCAGGCCGAACGCCCCGAGGGTACGAACGCGATCAGCCGCCATGCGCCGGAGGGCGTGATCGTGGCCGGCGTCGAGCACCGCCACAGCGTGCTCGTCCCTTGGCACGGCGAGGTGCAGCCATGGGCCGTCGACCGTTTCGAGACGCTCGAAGCGGCGAGCTTCGAACCGGTGATCGCGCTGGCGCCCGAGCTGGTGATCTTCGGCAGCGGCAGCCGCCTGCGCTTCCCGCCGCCGGCCGTGCTCGGCACGCTGATGGCGCGGCGCATCGGCTTCGAGGTGATGGACACCCCCGCCGCCTGCCGCACCTACAACGTGCTGCTCGGCGAAGGCCGCGCGGTGGTCGCGGCGCTGCTCTTCGAACGTGGGGGATGAGGCGGCGCGGCGCACCGGCCGGCCAAGGCCGCGTCGGGCGCTAGCCTTATAATGCATGGCTACGCCCGGCAGGGCGCAATCGACCAGCATAACTCCATGACGCCAGCCCTCAACAAACCCCTACCGGACTTTGAAGCGCTCGCCACGGGAGGCGTGAAGTTCACGCCGGCAGCCTTCGCCGGCAAGACGGTGGTGCTGTACTTCTATCCGAAAGACAACACGCCGGGCTGCACGACCGAAGCGATGCAGTTCCGCGACCACCACAAGGACTTCCTCAAGGCCGGCGCGGTGGTGTTCGGGGTCTCGCGCGACAACATGGCCTCGCACGAGAAGTTCAAGCAGAACCTCGAGCTGCCCTTCGAACTGATCGCCGATACCGAGGAGAAGCTCTGCCATATGTTCGGCGTGGTCAAGAACAAGATCATGTACGGCAAGAAGGTCAAGGGCATCGAGCGCTCGACCTTCCTGATCGACGGCAGCGGCGTGCTGCGTGCCGAATGGCGCGGCCTGAAGGTCGCCGGCCACGTCGAGGAAGTGCTCAAGGCCGTCAAGGGCCTGAAGTGAATCCGCGGCCCGGTCGCACCCCGTTGCGACTCGGCCTGCACGGGCATTGATGGGCGTCACTTCTTGTGTATGATGAATTCATGCACGTGAGTCGCGAGACCCGTCTCCTCCGAAAGCCGCACAGCCGACTGTGCGGCTTTTTTGTTTTCCAGACCCACTGACCGCCTCCATGCCCCTGCCGAAGCCGCCTGCCAAACGAGCCGCCATCCTCTCCCCCGCCGACTTCGAATCGCAGGCCGCGCCCAAACCGGGCAAACGCAACACCCCGAGCCGCACCACCGCCGAACCCGCCTCACCCGCGGTGATGGACCTGTTCGACGGCGGAGCCGAAGCCTCGCCGGTGATCGCCCGCCCCATCACGCCGGCACCGGCGGCGCGGCCGGCACGTCCGGTGGTGCCGCAGCGGGTGCCGCGCACGCCGCGCGGGAGCGGCCCGGCCAGCCTGTTCGTGCTCGACACCAACGTGCTGATGCACGACCCGACCTCGCTGTTCCGCTTCGAAGAGCACGACATCTACCTGCCGATGATCACGCTCGAGGAGCTCGACAGCCACAAGAAGGGCATGACCGAGGTGGCGCGCAACGCCCGCCAGGTCAGCCGCGACCTGGACGCGCTCGCCGCGGCCATGCCCAAGCGCGACGCCTCGGGCATGTCCGAGGGGCTGCCGCTCTCGGCCACCGGCCATCGTGAAGCGGGCGGCAAGCTGTTCTTCCAGACCCATCTGGTCAACGTCAGCCTGCCCGCCGGGCTGCCGCAGGGCAAGGCCGACAACCAGATCCTCGGCGTGGTGCAGGCGCTGCGCGAGCAGCACCCGGGCCGCGAGGTCGTGCTGGTGTCCAAGGACATCAACATGCGCATCAAGGCGCGTGCGCTCGGCCTGCCGGCGGAGGACTATTTCAACGAC
>WBZM01002436.1_pt1 | contig 15883 bp, 11 predicted proteins | sample 5204271 | NCBI WGS metagenome assembly WBZM01 (sample SAMN12344346, study PRJNA552823) | activated sludge metagenome | biome: Activated sludge suspended growth; feature: Nitrification reactor; material: Wastewater; isolation source: activated sludge from nitrification reactor of wastewater...
GACCGTGAAACGAAGACGCGCCGATGATAGTGCATACCTCATGTGTGAAAGTAGGTCACCGCCAGGCTCCCCCCTCCCACAAAAACCCACCCCAACCGAACACAAATCGGTGCGGTGGGCTTTTTGTCGTTTGCGGCGATGGAGGCCGCCCGGGTCGGCCGCTGAAGTTCGCTTAGTCGGACCTCTTCCCTGTCTCTTCTGGTTGGTAGGGGAATTCTGGAGCAGTAGTTGGTAGATGGAGTGTGAATCGCGTGCCGGGCATCGGCGGCGAGCTGTCGACGGCAATCGTTCCACCGAGAACGCCCGTGACGAGGTTGTAGACGATGTAGAGACCGAGCCCGCTTCCTCCCTGTCCTATACGGGTCGTGAAAAAGGGGTCGAACACCCGTTGGATATGCCCGGCGGGGATGCCGACGCCATTGTCGGTGTAGGTCAGAACGACATGCATGGGGTCCACTGCACGGGCGCTGATATGTATTTCCCCCTCGACAATTCCCGAAAAGGCATGCGTTAACGAGTTGTGCACCAGGTTGGTGAGGACTTGTTCGAGCGGTCCGGGATAGCTGTCGAAGCACAGTGCTGCTGGTATGTCTGGCTCGAGCCGGTGGGCAGAGCGCTTCAGCATGGGCCGCAAGGCGGTAAGAATTTCGAGGGTGGTTTCTCGCAGGTCGAAGGTTCTACGCCGGGCGCTGCTCTGATCGACGGCGACCTGTTTGAAGTGGCCGATCATCTCGGCCGCGCGGGCACTGTTGCGTTCGAGCAGTGCGGTGGCTTCTCGGGTGTTGTTGAGAAAGGCCTCGACCTGTGAACGGCGGAGGTTCCCAGCCTCGACCGTAGTCGCGAAGTCACCCAGTTGGTCGGCAAGCAGGCCAACGACGATTCGTGTATTGCCCAGTGGGGTGCTCAATTCGTGTGCGACACCGGCAACAAGATTGCCGAGTGCGGCCAGCTTTTCGGCCTGTACCAAATGGTTCATTGCTTGCCGGAGTTCGCCGTTGATCTGCTGGACTTGCTGCGTTCGCTCGGCGACCATTTCCTCGAGATGCTTACGGTATCGCTGTAACTCGGCTTCAACCCGCTTACGTTGATCGATGTCGGTGATAAGCGTTGCTTGAGCGCGTTGCAGGCGCTCGACCATTTGGTTGAAGGTACTTGCCAGCTGACCAATCTCGTCGGCGCTGCTGACCGGTGCCCGGAAGTCAAGGCGATCGGAGCGGAGAATGTTGTTGGCGGTATCCTTCAGGCGTGTGAGAGGCCGCACGATGTGTCCTGACATCCGGTGGCTGACCAGAAGGACCAGCGCGATTACGGTTCCAACGACCAGCAGGTAGCCGAAGGTGAGGTTTCGTGCGGCCATGGAAGCGGCTTCGGAGCTGTCATAGACGCGCAAGTGCGCATCGAGCGGGCGAAAGCTGCTTGGCAAGGCGAGCGGTCTGCTTACCGCCGGAGATTTGGGCTGGGCATCGGCGCATCCGGAGGAGGGCAATGCGATCTGGCGCTCGCCCAGGTGCACGGAAAGGCAGGTGCCATGCGCGACGAGCATTGCCGCCCCTTCGATCAGGCGTCCATAGCCCGCGATTGCGACTACCGCGCCCTCGATGCTTCCGGTCGGCGGAAATACCACCGGGACGGCAAGGAGCAGGCTATCGTCACCGGCCAGTTCGATCTCGAATCGACTTCCGGCAAGCACCGCCCGCAAGGCGGGCGAGCCTCGATGCTTGAAGCTGAGACCCGGGGCGTTGGCCGCAATGGGATGGCCTTCGAAGTCGACGAGCCACAGTTCGCCGCGCCAGGTGCCTGGAATCTCCTGGTCGCGGAGATAGGGAATTAGGTACTGGTCGCGACCGAGCGAGTCGACGAGCGCGTTGCTGATGAAAGCATTGCTCGCCATGGTCTTGAGCATGCGATCGAGCGCCCGGCTCTCAAGCTCCAGTTGGCGTGCGACTACCTCGGCCTGAAAGTTCAGCGAGATACGTTCGTTTTCAGTGATCAGTCGCTGCGCGACGACGAAGGACAGGCCGGCGAGAAAGGCAGCGGTCGCGGTTGCCACGCCGCCCATGACCAACGCCATGCGCAAGGCCAGGCTCTGGCTGGCGCGACGACCCCAGCGTGCGAAAATGCCACCAGTCATCGGTCCGTTGGCTACTGCCGCGCGCCGGTAACCGGGACAATGGCGCCATCGGGTGCGTAGCGTGTAATGATCACATCGGCTTCGGTAAGTGCGTCGTGTCGCCCCTTGCTGAATGGCCGTCTATAGCGCTTGATCAGTCCATCGTATTCGGGAAGTTCTTCAAGTGCTTGGCGAACCGTCGCACGGTCGGAAGTGCCGGCGCGGTCGATTGCGCGCGCCAGGAGGTGGGTGAGATCGTAGGCATGGGCGAGGCCGACCGGCGATTCAATGGCGCGGGCATTGGGGATTCCGAACAGACGATTGGCAGCAGCGACGACCTGCCGCGCGCGTGGTCGTCGGTCACCAATAAAGCTGTACGTCTGAACCATCACGAAGTTCACTTCCTGTAGTGCGGTACCCGCCGTCTCGTTCATTTGCCCGCCCGAAACCCCCCAATGTGAGAGCACCGGAACGCGCTCGGACTTTGGCAAGGCCGCCATCTCCTTCAGTAGGATGCTTGCTTCACGATCGTTGGCGACGAGAAGAATGGCCTGAGCGCCGAGGCGCTTAAGGTCAAGATACTTGTCGAGCAGGCTCTCGTCCTGCCAGTTGAACCAGCGAGTGCCCGCGAGTTTGGTGTCGGGATACTTTGTCAGATAATTTTCGGCCGCCCTTAGATTGCTGCGGCCCCAGGTGGTGTTGAGCGCCATCATGCCGAAGGTGCGGATTCCCTGGTTTCGCCCGTAGCGCAGGAGACTCGGCATGGCATAGCTGTCTCGCAAGGAGAGGCGAAAAGCGTAGCTTGGCGAATAGGTGTTGTCGGTGATGATATCGGCCGCAGCCCACGGGTCGAGGAGGATCAGCTTCAGCGTATGGACAGTCTCCATCGCCTCGATCACGGTTGGGCTGAAGCGACCGCAGAACGCCGCGACGAGCTCCGGAGTCTCGGCGAGGTTCCTGAGATTGCGAATGCTCCGCGCTGGAACCGTACCGTTGTCCTTCTTGATCAACTGCAAGGGCCGGCCGCCGAGAACACCGCCACGGCGATTGATTTCGTCTACGGCGATGAGAATTCCCTTTTCGATCGCTTGTGCTGAGGTGCTGCCAGGCCAGGAAAACTCCGCATCCAGGCCAATCAAGACGGGTGGCCCGGAGTTCGGCCATGCATTGACGGTTGTCATTGCGAGGACAAGACCAACAACCGGGCCCACAAGCCGACCAAGAACCAAACGAAGAATCAGTAGCGCGTTCCGCGCAGCTTGCCCGACAATTGACGCAGACATTCGATCTCTCCGTAGAGCCACAATAAACCAGTTGCTTGCGAACGGAGTATAGGCGTTCAAGTCAAATTCGGTCAATCCTGGGTGTTTTCTGCTTACAGCGGCGGGGGCTGCCGCTCGTGCTCCGGTCTGGCTCGGATCGCTGAGTTCATGATCGGTCAGCGTGTGTCGCAGTCGGGTCGGCCGGCTGACCTTCCTTCTGCCGGCGGATGGTTTACAATGGACCCCCGAGCGCTGGAGTGCCCTCGATGGCGATCCTGGTGCAGCCGTTATTCCATCCGCACACGGTACTTGCCAGAAGTGAAGTAAGGAAGCAGAGAAGCAGATGCCGCATCGAGTACTCAAGGTTCCCGAGCACGGGATGATCGAGGCGTATGAACGCCTTCTGGTGGCTCGCCACTATACGGCCGATGCCGCGCAACGCGCTGCCGCCGAGCGCTTGCAACGCCTCTATTGCTCGTTGCTCTCCTTCAAGGTGGGGCGTCGCAGTACGCTGCGGCGTTTTTTCTCCCCACCCGAGGTGCCCCGCGGTGTCTATTTCTGGGGCGGGGTTGGCCGGGGTAAGAGCTTCTTGATGGATTGCTTCTATGACACCGTACCCTATCGGCGCAAGCGACGGATCCATTTCCACGCTTTCATGCACGCTGTCCATCGTCAACTGAACGAGTTGAAGGGGACGGATGACCCGCTCCTGCGCGTTGCGGATCGGATAGCGACGGAGGTTCGCCTGCTGTGCTTTGACGAGTTTCACGTTTCGGATATCGCCGATGCGATGATTCTCGGCCGTCTGCTCCAGGCCTTGTTCGAGCGCGGCGTAGTCTTCGTCATGACCTCGAACTATCCGCCGGATCGACTTTACCCGAACGGTTTGCAGCGCGAGAGCTTCCTGCCGACGATCGCCTTGCTCAAGGCGCGACTGGATGTTCTGGAGATCGACGCTGGCGTCGACTATCGCCTGCGCGCGCTCGAGCAGGTGGAGATCTTTCATCACCCGGCCGATCACGCGGCGGAGCGGAAAATGGCCGAGTACTTCGCGGCAATCGCTGGTGGCGAAGGGAAGGCCGGCGGTACGCTGGAGGTGCTCGGTCGGGAAATTCCGACCCTGTGCCGCGGTAACGGCGTCATCTGGTTCGACTTCAAGGCGCTGTGTGGCGGACCCAGGTCGCAGAACGACTACCTGGAGCTGGCGCGCGCCTATCATAGCGTTCTGCTATCGGCGATTCCGCGGATGTCGGCGAGCATGGCTTCCGAGGCACGGCGTTTCACCTGGCTGATTGATGTCTTGTACGACCACAAGGTCAAGCTGATCGCGACCGCCGACTGTGCTCCGGATGGTCTGTATGCGCAAGGGACGCATGCCGGCGAGTTCCTGCGGACGGCCAGTCGCCTGACGGAAATGCGTTCGCGCGAATACCTCAGTTTGCCTCACTTGTCGTGATGGATCTGGGCGCGCTGCGGCGCGCGCCGTAGACGCCTTGGGTCTGGCAGCAGCGGCGCCTGCACAATGGTGCTAGAACAGATCGAGATTCACGCAGATCCGGTTGCCGTCGGCAGCCTGTGCGGCGGCGAGCAACGATCGGACAGTATCGATCAGTGTAGGTGTGTCTTCGTTCGAGTATTCAGTCAGGCCGCCGCTGATCGTCAGTGCTTTGTCGTCGCCGCGTAGACGTGTAGTTTCGATCAGTTCGCGCAAACGTTCAAGGACGCTGGTCGCCTCGTTGACGCGAGCGTTCGGAAGAATCAGCAGAAACTCGTCAACGCCAAAGCGGCCGACCATGTCGAACTCGCGCAGACTCCTGGCGAGCAGCCGGCCCACTTCAGCGACTGCGTCTTCTCCGGCTTGCTGCCCATCCGTCTGACAGATTCCAGGATAGTCGTCGATTGCCAGCAGCGCGAGGACGAACGGCCGGCCGTAGCGCTGCGCCCGGCGGCATTCGTCGTCGAGCAGAGTCGAAATGTAACGCTGATTGAACAGGCCGGTGAGCGGATCGTGTGTGGGCAATTGCCGTGCGTCCCTGGCCAGATCGCTCGGCCGACTCAGATCGGCAAGAATCAGCAGGACACGGCGTAGATTGCCGTCGTCGCCGAGAACCGGATAGGCGCTCGCCTTGTACCAGTTGATCAGGTCCGAGCTCGAGTTGCGCAGGCCTATCGCCCGCTGTCGCACTGGCTGGCCCGTGTGCACGACCTGCATTGCCAGATGTTCGTCGGGTGACAGCGGCTGGCCGTTTTCGTCTTGCCAGCAAGGCTGCTCCTCGCCGAGCAGCGTTTGCGCTTGGCGGTTGCACTGGAGCAGCGACCCGTCGGTAGAGAACTCAAGCAGACCGACGTTGAGCGTATCGAGCAGCGCTCCGTAGTGGCCGATCTCGATCTCGTCGGCGTGCAGGTCGACCAGCGGCAGACGGTCCTGGCGAATGGACATCAATCGTCTGGCGACCGATCAGTGCGACATGCCATCACCGCGCAGCGCTTGGAGCCGCCGAGGCAGGGACCCCGGCGGGCGGCGCAAGGCGCGGGCCAGTGGATCGCCATCAAGTCGCAGCGAGCGCCTGCTCGAGGTCGGCAAGCAGGTCGTCGATGTGCTCGATGCCGATCGACAGGCGGATCATTTCAGCCGAAACCCCGGCCTTGAGCAACTCATCCGGCGATAGTTGGCGGTGCGTGGTTGACGCTGGATGGCAGGCGAGCGATTTGCTGTCGCCGATATTCACCAGTCGGGTGAACAACTGCAAAGCGTCCTGGAAGCGTGCGCCGGCCTGCGCACCGTTACCCTCAGCCGCCTTCACGCCGAAGGTGAGAATGCCGGAAGCTTTGCCGCCCATGTACTTGTGTACCAGGGCGTGGTCGGCGTGCTCGGGGAGTCCGGCGTAGTTGACCCAGGCGACTTTGGCGTGACCCGCCAGGTATGCGGCGATGCGCTCGGTGTTGGCGCAGATGCGCTCCATGCGCAGGGGCAGAGTTTCGAGACCTTGCAGGATCAGGAAGGCATTGATCGGCGCGATCGCGGCGCCCATGTTGCGCAGAGGAACGACACGTGCGCGCCCAATGTAGGCGGCCGGGCCGAGCGCCTCGGTATAGACGACGCCATGGTAGGAAACGTCCGGTTCATTCAAGCGCTTGAACCTCGCTTTGTGCTCGGCCCAGGGAAAACGCCCGCTATCGACGATCATTCCGCCGAGCGAGTTGCCGTGTCCGCCCATGTACTTCGTCAAAGAGTGCACGACGATGTCGGCCCCATGTTCGAACGGGCGGCACAGGCAAGGCGTCGGGACGGTATTGTCGACGATCAGCGGAATACCGTGCCGATGCGCAATCTCGGCAAGTTGCTCGAAATCCGTGATATTGCCCAGGGGGTTGCCGATCGACTCGCAATACACGGCCTTGGTTCGCTCGTCGATCAGAGCTTCGAAACTTGCCGGATCGGCGTGGTTGGCGAAGCGCACGCCGATGCCGTATTGCGGCAGGGTGTGGGCAAACAGATTGTAGGTTCCGCCGTAGAGCGTCGAGGCCGAGACGATGTTGTCGCCGGCTTCAGCAATCGTCAGGATCGCATAGGTGATGGCGGCCTGCCCGGAAGCTAGCGCCAGCCCGCCGACGCCGCCTTCGAGCGCAGCAACGCGTTTCTCCAGGACATCCTGGGTTGGGTTCATGATTCGCGTATAGATGTTGCCGACCACCTTGAGGTCAAACAGGTCGGCGCCGTGCTGGGTGTTGTCGAAGGCGTAGGAAACGGTCTGATAGATCGGCACGGCGACCGCTTTGGTCGTCGGTTCCGGCGTGTAACCGGCGTGTACGGCGAGGGTTTCGAGTTTCATGCTGGTCTTTCCAGGGTAGTAGTAATCTGGTGCTGGAAACGGCGCGTCAGATTGCCGCGCGCCGCCGTTGCCGTTGGTTCAGTGTTCCTGCGTGCCGACGTCAGGAAGGGTTGGCGGCGCCGGCGAGCAGTTTCTGCAGTTCGCCGTCCGCGTACATCTCGCGCATGATGTCGCAGCCACCAATGAACTCACCGCGCACGTAGAGCTGCGGAATGGTTGGCCAATTGGCATATTCCTTGATGCCACTGCGAATTTCCGGGTGTTCGAGCACGTTGATGCTCAGGTAATCGGTAACACCGCAGGCTTTCAGGATCTGCACGGTGACCGCCGAGAAACCGCATTGTGGAAAGTCCGGTGTGCCTTTCATGTAAAGCACTACCGGGTTGTTGCTGACCTGTTCCCTGATCTGCTCCTGTACATCCATGATACGACCTCACTGCGCGAAAAAGTTGAAAGAATACCGGACGAAACTAGTCTACCGCCGGCTCTGACGGAGCGTCAAGGCAAGCTGCCGCCGCTAACTCGCTCGACTCCTGCCAGGTCACGCCAAGAAGCGACGGTGGAGAAGCCGGCTTGCTCAAGCAGGCGGCGTACGTTTGCCGCCTGTGTGTGTCCGTGCTCGACGAGCAAGCAGCCGCCGGGTAGCAGGTGTGCGCCAGCCGCGCCGACGATTTGGCGCAGGCAGGCCAGTCCGTCGCCGTCCGGCACACCGTCGGTGAGTGCGATGGCTGGCTCGAAAGGCAGTCCGTCGCCGAGTAGATGCGGGTCACCATCGGCGACGTAAGGCGGATTGGCGACGATCAGGTCGAAGCGCCGCTCGCCTACCGGGGCGAACCAGTCGCCGAGCAGGAATTCGACCTCGACCGCGTGCCACGCCGCGTTGTCGCGCGCCACAGCAAGCGCGGCTGGCGAAAGGTCGACGGCGGTCAGTCGCGCTTTGGGCGACAGGCGCGCCAGGCTGATGGCAAGAACGCCGGAACCGGTGCCCAGATCGAGAACCTTCGCCTGCTCCCGGTGACGCAGTTGGGCGAGAGCCAGCTCGACGAGGAGTTCGGTTTCCGGTCGCGGAACGAGGACGGCCGGGCTGACGCGAAAACGCAAACCGTAGAAGTCGGCGCTCCCGAGCAGGTAGGCGATGGGCTCGCCGCGCGCGCGGCGCATGATCAATGCCGTGAGCGCGGCGAGTTGGCGGCCCGACAGCGGCTTCTCCGGGTGGGCAAGCAGGTCGGCGTGCGTGCATCCGCAGATATGCTCGATGAGCAGCCGGGCGTCGAGCCGGTCGAGCTGCCGACTCGCCAGTCGCCAGGCGTCGCCGATGCCGATCGGCTGGCAGCCGCGCGCGCCGGCGGCCGCGTCGGACTCTGACGCGAACGTCGGCGCTGCTGCGCGGAATCGTGACTCGATCAACTCGGCGTTTCGCCCTCGGCCAGCAGGGCGAGCTGGTCGGCCTGATGCTCGGCGGTCAGCGCGGTGATCAGTTCGTCGAGATCACCGTCCATGATCGCTTCGATCTTGTACAAGGTCAGGTTGATGCGGTGATCGGTCACTCGTCCCTGCGGGAAGTTGTAGGTGCGGATCCTTTCAGAGCGGTCGCCGCTGCCGATCAGGTTGCGCCGCGCCGTCGCAATGCTGGTCTGTTGCTCGCGCTCCTGCTGGTCGCGCAGGCGTGCGACCAGGACTGACATCGCTTGCGCCTTGTTCTTGTGTTGCGAACGGTCGTCCTGACACTCGACGACGATGCCGCTGGGCAGGTGAGTAATCCTGACTGCCGAATCGGTCTTGTTGATGTGCTGACCGCCGGCGCCCGACGCGCGGTAGGTATCGATGCGAATTTCGTTCGGGTTGATCTGCACCTCCTCGAGCGCGTCGGCTTCCGGCATCACCGCCACGGTGCACGCCGAGGTGTGAATGCGCCCTTGTGCTTCGGTATCCGGTACGCGCTGCACGCGGTGACCGCCGGATTCGAACTTCAGTTTGGCATACACGTCGCTGCCACTGATCCGCGCGATCACCTCTTTGTAGCCGCCGACCTCCGACGCGCTGGCCGAAATGATTTCGACCTGCCAGCGGCGGCGCTCAGCGTAACGCGCATACATGCGGAAGAGATTGCCGGCAAAGAGCGCCGATTCGTCGCCCCCCGTTCCGGCACGGACCTCGAGAAATACGTTACGCTCGTCCTTGCTGTCCTTTGGCAGCAGCAGGCGTTGCAGTTCTCCGGCGATCTGCGGCAGACGCTCGCGCGCAATGGCCGCTTCGGCCTCGGCCAGTTCGCGCATCTCCGGGTCGGCGAGCAGCTCGAGCGCCGAGACGAGATCGGCTTCCGTCTGCCGCCAAGTCTGATAGAGTGCGACGACCGGGCTGAGCTCGGCATGTTCGCGCGACAGGCGCCGGTACTCGTCGATGTCGCGCGTGGCTTCCCCGCTGGCCAGCATCCGGTCAAGTTCCGCCAAGCGGCCGGTGAGGTGATCAAGTTTGTCGCGAATGCTTCGATTCATCAGGATGTGGTCGCTTGCTCAGACGGGTGGAAGGCGGTCGCGGCAGGTAGAGCGTGCAATTCGGGATGCGCTCAATCATTCCTGCTCGCTTCGCCGTGCAGATGGAAGAGGCGGGCAACCAGCGCGTGCAACTCGTCGTGACCATCGGCAGCCTGGCTCAGCGCCTGTGTCGGCGCGTGCAGGAACTTGTTGGTCAGACGGTGCGAAAGCTGCTCGAGCACGCGCAGCGGCTGTTCGCCGCGTGCGACGAGTTTCATCGCATGCTCGAGCTCGTGCCGCCGCGCACGCTCGCAGCTATCACGCAGCGCCCGGATCAGCGGCACGCTGCCGCGCGTCGCCAGCCAGCGCAGGAAAACATCGACGCGCTCGGTGATGATGGCTTCGGCGCTGAGCACGGCCGCTTGACGCGATTCCAGGCCTGACTCGACGATCAGCGCGAGGTCGTCGATGGTGTAGAGGAAGACATCGTCCATCTCGCCGACTTCGATCTCGATATCGCGTGGAACAGCCAGATCGACCATGAACATCGGTCGGTGGCGGCGCGCCCGGATAGCCCGTTCAACCAGACCCAGGCCGAGAATCGGCAGGGGGCTGGCGGTGCACGAAACGACGATATCGAACTGGGCAAGACGGTCGGCCAAATCTTCTAGACGGATCGCCGTTCCGTCGAAACGCTGTGCCAGGGCAAGCCCGCGTTCGGTCGTCCGGTTGGCGACGACGATCTGTTTGGGATGCTGCGCGGCGAAATGTCGCGCACAAAGCTCGATCATTTCTCCGGCACCAATGAAAAGGACGCGCTGATCGCTCAGACGATCGAAGATTCGCTCGGCCATGCGTACCGCAGCAGCGGCCATCGAAACGACGTTGGCGCCGATCGCCGTCGTCGAGCGGACCTCTTTGGCCACCGCAAACGAGTGCTGAAAGAGCTTGTGCAGCGTCGTTCCGAGCGTGCCCGCCTCTTCGGCAAAACGCGCCGCTTCCTTCATCTGACCAAGAATCTGGGGTTCGCCAAGGACCATCGAGTCAAGCCCACAGGCGACTCGAAAAACGTGCCGCACCGCCTCGCGTTCGGGATGGGTATACAGGTAGGGTGCCAGTTCGTGGTGCGGCAGAGAATGGTACTCGGCCAACCAATGCGCGGCGGAATCGGGCGCGTCAGTGGCAAGATAGACCTCGGTTCGGTTGCAGGTGGACAGAATCGCGGCTTCTTCCACCGGCTTGCAGCGAGTCAGATCGTGTAGTGCGTGGCGCACCCGTTCAGCCTGGAAAGCCACCTGCTCGCGAACCGAGAGGGGTGCCGTATGGTGGTTGATACCCAGGGTAAACAGCGCCATGCTCAAGGTTCTGTCGGCAACGCCAGTGGCAGGATAACGTTCGATTATAGCATCGCTCGTCGGACGCCCGCGCTCGCCGGACGAGCATACGGATGGTCGAGCGGCGACCGACGCTGGGCGCGGCTGCAGCGGTCTGACGCGTGCTACAGCGCACGCGCCGTCAAGCGCCGCAGGGCCTCACTACAGGTCACGATGGTCGGCGACGAAACGTTCGAGCGCGCTGTGCGAAGCCAAGGCGAGCGGGCATCTTTGCTGCACGCCGGCCGGCGGCAATTCGACGATGCGTTGCCTTTCGCTGCTCGCCATTCCGCTCTCGCCTTGCCTGCGTATATCAGGCGCAGTTGGCCTTGCTGGCTGGCATTACCCCTGGCTTTTAGCAAAAAGCACAGCTTGCGCGCCGCCGGCGGCGGCTGCCGCAGTGCCGGCGGGCGCCTAACGCGCAGGAAACAGGGCGAAGGTGTGACTGGCGACGCTGGTGAATGGCCGCTGATCATAGCCCCAGTTCTTTCGTGCGAGCCGGGAGAAGTGCTCCTGTACATGCGCGGCAAGCTCGCGTACGTCGACCAGGCGGTTGCCGTTACGATCAGGCTTGCCGGCCAGCCCTTCGAGCAGCGTGTAGGCAAATGCACCATGTCGCCCCTCTCCCTCCAGGGCCATCCGGTCGTCCGCCGTGGCAGCGAGAATGGTGCGCCCGGTCAGGCGAGCCAGGCGCTCGAGCGCATCTTTTTCCTCGCTGATGCGGCCGCCGCGGCGTGATCCGAACAGACCTGCGCTGCACGTGTCGAGCAGCGTGATGCTCTTTACCGAGCGGATACGTGTCAGCAGGCGGCGCAGGTCGTCGTGACTGACGCTGCGCTTGCGCAGGGCATCTGCCGAGCCTTGCGCGTCGTAGGGGATGAAGTGATACTCGCCATCGAAGATCCGGCCATGGCCGGCGAGATAGAAAACGAAAACGTCCTGTGGAAGCACCTTGCCGGCCATTTCCGCAAGCGCCGCGCGAATCCCGTCGCGCGTGGCGCGTTCGTTCAGCAGTGTTTGCACGTTCACTTGGCGATAGTGTGCTGCGCCCTGTTCGCGCAAGCGTCGAGCGATCGCCTGCGCGTCGTCGGCCGGAAAGCGCACGGCGCTGGCCAGCGTCGCGTCGCGGTAGTTGGCGATGCCGATGGCAAGGATGTGCAGCGTTGGTTCAACCAGCGATCCGGCGAGAACATCTGCGCTCACGCGCAGGGGCAGCGACTCCAGCCCCAGGCGGTTGACTGCGCTGATCAGCAGCTCGTGCCTGCCCGGCTGCAGATCCAGCGTGCGCGCGATGACGCCAGCATTGGCACCGCTGGCCGCCGGCATTTCGATCTCGGCACCGTCTATGCGATAGATCGCGCGCTCAACCGGACTGCCGCCGTCGACCACCTTGAAGCGAACCTCGAAGGGCCGGTTGCTATAGATTTCACTCGGCGACAACAACTCGAGCGTCGGGGCACGTCCATCGTTGCGCGTAAGAAGCAGACGCGCGTCACCGAACCTTGCAATGGCGTCGGCGAGCAGCGTATCACCGTCGATGTCTAGGCGACGCGAGAGCAGGGCGGGCCGGTAGAAGCGTTCACGCAACTGGGCGGCGCTGACGAAGCCGCTCGCCTGGTCGCGCCCGCGGTTGAGGTGGTAGCCAATCAATCCGTCCGCATCAGCGCCGGAACTGGCAAAGAAGCCCTCGGGCGTCCACATGATCCAGCGCTTGCGGTCCGCGTGTGGATAGAATGCCAGCGTCTCGTTGCCGTCGCGCAGACGGTGCCAGCGGATCGTTCCATCGCCATGGGCGGCGACCACGTAGCGGGCGTCCGCACTGATATTGACCGCCGATACGCCGTCGGCAATCGAGCGCTCCCAGAGCTGGCTGCCGTCGCGTCCGAAGAGGCGCAGCTTGCGGTCGGTACCCAGAACAAAAGCCGCGCTTCCTTCGGCGATTGCCAGGCAGCGGGCAGTCTCCCCCGGAGCCAGCTCGAGCGCTCGTCGATCCAGCTTCGGCGCAGTCTGGTTTTTCCAGTTGTAGATCAGCAACTCGGGCGAACTGGTACGGGCAGCGATCAGCCGCGCAGCGTCGTCAGTCAGACTGCGACTGGCGAGATCGAAGGTGCGTGCTTCCTTGCCACTCGACCGATAGCCAAAGCGAACGCGCTTGGCGTCGGGCGTGATCAGGATCTGGTCGGACGACTGGCTACGCAGGTCGGCGATCGTTGCCGTGCGCTGCACGCGTTGTGCGCCGCTTACCGTCAGCACGCCCCATGCCGGGCCGGCTGAGGCATAGAGCAGCTCGCCCCTGGGCAGGGGTAGCAGCGCGGTCAACAACTCGTCGTCCAGCGCCAGATCATGTGGGCTCTGCCAGTCGCCGGCCGGCCATCGTCGGAGAGTGCTGCGGTTCTCGAGGCCCCAGCGTCCGGCGGCATACAGCCGGCGGCCATCCTCACTCCAGGTGAGGCTGCTCAGCGTTCCAGTATCGATTCCCATGGTATTCGCGCGTGCGACATCGGTCAGCTTGCTGCCATCGATCACTTGCACGACGCGTGTGTCAGAAAAGCCCACGGCGATGCGCGTGCCGTCAGGCGAGAATTGGGCAGCGAACGGCCGTTGGCCGCCGTTGGCTTCGACGCTGCGCGTGAGCTGCAGGCGGCCACTGCCTTCGATCCGGTAAAGGCGTAGCTTGCGGTCGTAGCTGCTGGTAAGCAGCCGCTTTCCGTCGCGGCTGAAAGCGAGGCTGCTGGTTTGCTCGGCATAGTTGGGATCCGAGTCGACCAGCTTGCCGCTGGCGACCTCGAAGACGCGCAGACCAGAGGTTCCCCCCAGCCCGGCTGCCAGCCAGCGACCGTCCGGCGAGTAGGCAAGGAAGCGTACGACGTTCGGCAAACCGGACAAGCGACCGCGCAGTTGGCCGCTTGCCCGGTCGAAGAGGTAGATGCTGGCCTTGCCGTCCCAATCCCAGCCCGTCCAGCCGGCGAGCGCTGCGGTCTTGCCGTCTGGGGTCAATGCAGCGGCGTACAATTTGCCTTCGTTGCCCTCATCCAGCGGCGGGCGCAAGACGGCGAGCGGCTTGCCGGTCGTTACGTCCCAGACACGAGCCGTCTTGTCCTCGCCCGCCGTGACTGCCCAGCGTCCCTGCGCATCCGTCGTGACGCTCTGGATGGCCGCGCTGTGCATGCCTGCTTCAAGGCGAAGAATCGGCTTGCTGCCCGGTTCTCCGGCAGCCACCGATCCGGCGAGAAGAAGACAGCCGGCCACCATGAGCGCGCCGTGCAGGGCGCGAATCACGTGTCGGAATGGCATAGGGGGAACTCCTTAGCCGCCCGGCGCGCCCGACTGGGCGGTCATCAGGGGGGGCGCAGCGGAATCGTTTCGCTGGTCACCTGGGCGCGGGCCGCAAGCGTATTCGGTGCGCTTGGCGAGCGACAAGGATTATTGGCCGCCGCCTTACAATCTTCCGTGCGAAATTTCTCGCCGTGCCTGATTGACCCGATGCGCAACTTCAGGGGGCTGGCGCTCGCCGTGCGCGGCAAGCGGGATCGGGGCGTTGGCGTTGCGTGCTGGCGCGCCCCGACCGGCGCGCCGAGCAAGGCGCGTTGCCTTCTGCTGCCAAGTCGTATTATTGCGTACTACAACTACTTCTTGCCGCCGCGCTCCTTGCCGCTGGCTCGTTCTTGGCGCACTTTGCCGATGACCTGATCGGTCAGGGCAATGATCTCGGCGTGTCCCTTGGCTTCCTTGCCGGTCACCAGGTACTTGCCATCGACAGCCATTGCCGGCACGCCCGGGATACGATGCCCCTCGGCCATCTGGTCAGCGCGTTTGGCCTTGCTGATCACGCCGAACGAATTGTAGGCATCCGTGAACTTCTTGCTGTCTACGCCTTGCGCACTCACCCAGGCGACGATGCTCTTCTCGTCATAGAGCCGGCTGCCGGCCTCATGCAGCGCACGGAAAACGGCGCTGTCAAGGCGGGCCAGATCGCCGGTCGCCTCCAGCGCGTAGAACAGCCTGGCCAGGCTAGCCCACGGCGGTCGATTGAAGGAAATCGGCACGCGCCGGAAAACCACGTCATTGGGCAACGCCGCCGCCCACTTGCTGACCGTCGGGTGGAATTCGGCGCAATGCGGGCAGCCGTAGGAAAAGAACTCGATCACTTCGAGCTTGCCGGGGTTGTCGGTTGCTTGTGGCGGAACGATAGGCACGTAGTCGCGTCCGACGACAAGCTCTGCGCCGGCGGGTCGAAGCATGGCCAGGACGACGACGGCGAGCGTCAGGAACCAGCGGGAAAGGCGTGTAGACATGGTTTTCCTCATCTAGATGGTCAATCCTTCTTGACGACATTGGCGTCGATGCCCTGGCGCGCCAGATCACCGCGCAGGTGGTTGACGTCGTCCATCTTGTGGAAGGGCCCGAGGCGGACGCGATACCAGACCTTGTCCTGCAGCATGACCTGCTGAATTCGCGCTTCAGCGCCAATCAACGCCAGGCGCGCTTTCTGGTTGTCCGCCTCGCTGGCGCTCTGAAAAGCGCCGGCCTGCAGGTAGATGGGCTCCTTCAGCGCTGTCGTTTCCTTGTCGGCTCGTTCGCGGCTCTTGCTGCTCTCGGCTTGCTTCGTCTCGGCTGGTTTGCTCTCGCTTGGCCGGCTCGCCGCGGGTTTGCTCTCGGCCGGTCTGCCTTCGGTCGCTGGGCCGCTGCTCGCCGGTGCGGTCGGCGTCGCCACCTCAGGTTTGCTGGCCGCCGGCTTCGTTTCCGCCGGCTTTGCCTCCACGGGCGCTGGATCGGGGATTGCCTCGGCCTTGCCAGGAAGGATCTTGTAGAAATCCAGCCGCGGCTTATC
>WBZM01002437.1_pt1 | contig 15875 bp, 13 predicted proteins | sample 5204271 | NCBI WGS metagenome assembly WBZM01 (sample SAMN12344346, study PRJNA552823) | activated sludge metagenome | biome: Activated sludge suspended growth; feature: Nitrification reactor; material: Wastewater; isolation source: activated sludge from nitrification reactor of wastewater...
AGATCGGCCGCGGCGGCCGGATTCCGATCAGCACGTTCGGCGGGCTGAAAGCACGCGGCAATCCGTTGGGCGCGACGGGACTCTACCAAATCGTGGAGGTGGCCCACCAGGTGCGCGGTACGGCCGGCGATTGCCAGGTGGCCGGCGCGCGCGTCGGCATGGCTCAGAATCTGGGCGGCATGGCGGCCACGGCTGTCACGCACATTCTGAGAAGTGACGAGTGACGAGTCCGACACGAGATACGAGAGTCGAATTTGGAGCGGTTTTAACTTTGTATTTCGTATTTTGAATCTCATCTCTGGTCTTGATAGCTTTTGACAGTGTTTTCCTTGGCGTTGGCAGTAGTTGATAGCCCAAGCGTGGATAATTTTGAATGGACAGGCGCGGAACTTTTTATCGGCCGGGAGCCGACCGTGTCCTGAAGGTAATGAGAAATGGAAGTATCACGTCATTGGCGTCTGAATCAACAACGATATGCTCTGGTGGGCGAGGTTTGCCCCAATTGCGGCGTCAAACTATTCCCACCGCGCGACGTCTGTCTGGAGTGCGAGGCTCCGGCCAAAGAGCTATATACCTTCACCGGCCTGGGTGAGGTGTATTCTTATACCACCATCTATGACCCGCCGGCGGGCTTCGAGCACAACGCGCCCTATATGGTTGCGCTCGTCAAGCTGGAGGAAGGCCCCCTGGTGACGGCTCAACTAACTGACATCGACTTCACCGACGTCGAGATCGGTATGCCGGTGGAGATGGTGACGCGCAAGCTGCGTACCGACGGCGAAGAGGGGATGATTATTTACGGCTACAAATTCCGGCCCGCTGTGGCCGCGGTCCAGTAGCCAGTAAACAATATCCAGTAACGAGAGAAGAAGAAGCGAACGGCCGGGCTCAGGCGAGCCCGGCCGTTTTTTGTTTGTGAAGTACTACATCTAACGCGCCGTTTCTATCCAGCCACTCCTTGTTCCAGGGTGTTCCGCTCAACTGTTTTATTGTTGTAATCTAGCTTGGAGCAGTCAACATCGGTCATTATTCGACCCTCTATTTTTCTGGCTTCCTATAAGGAAGGCAGACGCCTGCAGCCGTGCCGTCACGAGCATGGAGCGCCAAACTTTTTCGAGTCTGATCAGAACTGGCTTTAATCATCCGGCTGGGTCGACGAAGGCTGGAAACCCGCGGCTTCGTGTCACGCCACGTTGCTACAGAGAGAGGGATTTTTATCGTGGTTTCCATCTCACGCCCCGGATGGCTGCCGTAGCATTTCCGCGGCCAACAATCCGTCGCGTAACACCTGCGCCACCATCTCCGCGCGAGAACTGACGCTCAGTTTCAGGAAAATGCGCCGCAAGTGGGTAGACACTGTCCACGGGCTGATATCGAGCAAGAGGGCAATGCTGTGGGTTGACATGCCTTTCATCACCAGCCGCACGATTTCTCCTTCGCGCGGGCTGAGGGCAATCGCCGCTCGCTCTACTGGACAGGGTCGACAACTGAGCGTGTATATCATGCCGTCCAGAACCACCATGCCTATTACCATCTCGCCGTTCCCATGTTCTCCATTGGTCTCGGCCGGCAAGACCTCGAGCGAGACGTTGGCGAGAAATTGGGTCAGGAGTTCGGTCACATCATCGGTTCTAGGCGCATCTATGCAAGTCTGGCTATCGGTTGTGGTTACCATGCTATCCTCTATGTCGACTCGTGAGCACGACTCCCTGCGATCGTGACCGGGTCGGAACAGTCGGTTTGTTACCGACAGTCATTATCGACACGGGTCGATAATTCTCCGAATCTTGCCGGTTTGAAAGCTGGCTAAATTTTCGTTGACGATAGAACGCTACAACCCAGAAAGCCTGGAGAACCGATACAGCCGATGAGGCCGTTACCTCCATTCCGGTTCCGCAAGGCAATGCTCATTATAAAGGCACGATCGACCGATATCAATACCCTATTCGTGTGACACTCAGAAAGGCGACCCGAATCAGGCGACCTGATTCGTGTTTCATCTAAAGATGCGACTATCCGCCAGCGCCCGCATGATTTAGGATGTGCGAACCTGTAAACGGTGGTTCAACCATTTGAAAGCCTGGCGCTAAGGAGGCCTAGCCATGTATGAGGACCTGGAATATTTAGAAGACGGCGAAGATGAATTGGCCTATGAGGATGAACTCGGTGGCCTGCTCGAAGACGGCGAGCAATGGGAAGACCTCGAGGATGAATATTCGTTCGAGGACGAATATTCGTTCGAGAACGAGTCGGGACTTTTTGAGTCCTGGGAGGATATGGAGACCGACGGCTACTATGAAGCCGACCCGTTCATCGGCAATCTCGTCAAGAAAGCCGGCCGGGTGATCAAGAAAGCGGCGCGCGGCCCGATCGGCGGCGTACTCAAGAATATAGCCAAGCAAGCCGCCCAGGTGGCCGGCGGAGCCATCGGCGGCCCGATGGGGGCCAAGCTGGCCAGCACCGTCGCCAATCAGGTCATTCGCGAAAACGAAGGGGAAGGGGAATGGGAGGACTTCGAGTCCGACCCCGAAGGCGACCTGGAAGTCATGGGCGGCGATATGGAGATCTTCGAGGAGATGGAGTATCTGGCCGCGCTGGCCGCGGAAAGCGATAGCGAGGAAGAAGCCGACCAGTTTATCGGCGCTATCGCTAACCTGGCCGGGCCGCTGTTGTCGTCGTTGATGGGCGAGACAGACCACGAAGACATGGAGCTGTGGGAAGACGGCGAAGGTGACCAGTTCTTGCCCCTGATCCCGCTGGCCGCATCGTTGCTGCCGAAAGCCATCCCTCTGGTGAGCAAAGGTATCGGCGCCATCGGCAAGGCCCTGAGCGGCAGTCGCAAGACCCGCAAGATGGTTCGAACGCTGCCGCGGGTGGCGGCCAAGACAGCGACCACGCTGGCCCGCCAGGCCCGCGCTGGCCGGCCGCTCACCCCCAATCGCGTAGCCCGCACGATGGCCCGCCAAACGGCCAAGACGCTTGTCAAGCGTCCGACCGTCGCCCGCACGATGCAGGCGAATCGCGCCGCCGCTCGCCGCCGCGTGCAGGCCAAAGGCCCGGCCGTCCGGATGCCGGTTGCCCGGCCCGGCATGCGCCCGACGCGCGCCCGGCCGTTGCCGGTGCGCCCGGCCGTCGTTCGCCGCGCCATACAAGGCTCAACCGGGGCTGCCCCCACCTATGGCGGCGGTTCAACGGTCGGGGCTTACGGCCCGGTGACCGGGGGCTATGGCCCAGAGGGCGGGACCTACGCGCCCGCGACCTATGGTCGTCGCCGCCGGCGTATCGTGCGCCCGCGCTACTGCGTGTATTAGTTGGCGATTCTCCACTCTACCAAGAGGTATGGCGTCATGACTGGCCCGGATGTACCTGACTTCAACGATCTCGATCCGAATAGCTTGCCGGAAGACGGTTTGCCGGAAGGCAGCCTGCCTGGCGATAGTTCGCCGGAAGAGGCGTGGGACTGGGTTGATCTTGATCGGCAAGATGAAACCGGGCCGATCGAATCGACGGAGCCGGAAAGTGACCCGGCCGTCGCCGGTGGGCTGCGGTCCGTGGGGTTCATTGATGGACCCGCGGCGCGCAACGGGAAGAACGGCCACGGCGGGCCGGCGAGTGCCACGCGCGCTCCGGCCCGCCGCGGCTCGCGCGGCAAGGCGGCGAGCCATTCGTCGCGCCCCGGGAACCCGCCGGCCAACAAAAGCTTGATCGCCGCGCTGGTGCGGGCCGCCATGAGAGCGGAGGATGGCGAGGAGGCGAGCCTGATGGCCGCCGCCGCCGTCCCCTTGATCTTTGAGCAAACCGTCCCAGCCGGCCAACAGGACAAACTCCACCCGGCGCTCCCGGCCCTGATGAAGGGTACGGCTGTTCTGGCGGCCTTGCTGGTCGACGAAGAGGCCCGCTCCCTGCTCCGTCTGCTGCCGGGAATTCTGGAGCAGACCTTCCGGACGCTGGACCGGGCGGCCGGCGAGGGGCGACCCATCACCCGCAAGCTGGCCGGCGACGTGCTGGCCGAAAAGACGGCGGCGATGATTGCCCGCGATCCGGGCCGCCACGACGACAATGAGAAACGCGCTCGTACCGAACGACGCCCTGATGCGTCAACGTGGTACAGCAACGAACCGGACGGGGACAATGGCGACGATACCTTTTAACGGTGAGAGCGAAGCGGTGGGCGCAGCCATGCGGCCCGGCCGTCCGGCTGTCCGGCGGCCCCGTCCTGCCTTGCGCCCCGCGCCGCCGGCTGACCCCGACGACGAGATGCGGCGTTTTGTGGCCGCCCAGGTGCTCGACGCGCGCGAGGTGGCCCGCGCCCTCAGCCCGTTTCGCCCCGGCGAATTCGGGTCCGGCCCGGCCAGCCCGTCGCCGGCCCATATCAAGGCGGCCAACGACTTCCTGGGTGGCTTGCAGCAGGCGCTGCTCACCGTCACCCGACGCATGGAACCCGCGGCCGCCGCCAGCGCCGCCCGGCCGACCAGCGCCAATCTGGCCCAATTGTTGAAGGCCAAGGACGTGGCGTTGCGCGGCGGCAAGGAGCTGGAGCGCGTCTGGGATTTCTACTTCGAACTGTTCGGCCAGCGGCAGACGCGCTTCGGCGAGTGGTTACTCGGCGCCGACCGCATCGCGCTCGATTGCTACCAGGCCATTTACACCGGACTGGAGACGCCGCGCTCGGTGCCCACGCCGCCCCCCTTTGCCTATATGGAGACGGGCGGCACGCCCTCGACGTTCCGGCGCGGGGTGGTGCTGACCCGGCTGGGGCGGCGCAAGAACCCGTTCCCGATCGTCCAGCTGCCCTATCACCGGCTGGTCAACCCGTGGACGTTGGGTGCGATCCACCATGAGGTGAGCCACAACATCCAGAACGACCTGGGGCTGTGGGACGAAGTGCCGCGCCGCATCGTGCCGCGCCTGCGCGAGGCGGGCATCCCGCTGGACATGGCGCAGGTGTGGGCGCGCTGGCACAAGGAGATCTGGGCCGATCTGTGCGGGCTGCTGCTCGGCGGGCCGGCGTTGGTCACCTCGCTGATGGGCGTCGTCGCCCGCGGCCCGCGGGCGACTATGGGGTTCAACGCCGCCGGCGTTCATCCCACGCCCTACCTGCGCGTGCACATTAATCTGGAACTGTTGCGGCGATTGGGGTTCACCGCCGAGGCCGCGGCCTATGACCGGCTGTGGCGGCGGCTCTACCCGCGACCCGACGCCGGCAACATCCCGCCGGCCATGCTGGCCACCTTCCCACGGGCGAACCGGCTGGTCGTCGATACCCTCTGCTTCCAGCCCTTCCCTCAATTGGGCGGGCGGCGGCTGGTCGATGTGGTCCGCTTCCGCCCGGCTCACCAGGCGATGGTGGCCGAGGCGGCCGGGCGCATCGCCCAGGGTGTGGACCCCGGCATCATCCCGGCCCGGTTTCTCGTCGGCGCGGCGCGCTGGGCATTGGCCCGGCAGCTGGCCCCGCCGGAGAAGATCGCGGCCGATTTTTACAAGGCTTTGGCGGCGAGGTGATGTGATGACGATGCGGGAAGCGTTCGCGGAGTTATACAACAGCTTGTTAACACTGAACCAGGCGTTCGATCATCTGGTATGGGCCATTAATGAAGACCGCCCACAGGGTGATGATACCTCTCCGGTCGGCCGGCTCGATGACACCGTTCAGGAGTTGCAAGGCTGGGTTGTGGAAACAACGCAGCGAATGGCACCGGTGCGGGACGCTCGCCCCCAATCCATGGCGATTAATCGCTCCCTTGTAGATTGTCAGCGGCGGTGTGGGCGGATTATCGACCAGTTCAATAACCACCTTGTCGGAAACGAGACCGTTGCCTGGCTAGCTATTTTGGCCCGCGATGAGGATAAGCAGTGGCGAAGCTGGGCCTGGGGTGTGCGTGATGCTCTGGAGGCTTGCCGCATTCCAGTATACGCACTCAACCAGGCGCTGCTTAGATGTTGGAGTGAGTTGGTCGAAACCAACGAAGCACCCCATCTGAGAGTGATGGCGTGGGTTTCGCCAGAAGATACCTGTCTGGAGCAAGACCTTCCATCCCGTAATATTTCAGATCCGTCTGTCGAGTAGGAGGTGCAGGACAATGCATGTTAAAGAGCTAATCATCAAGGTCGTGGATACAGACGGCAACCCTGTCGAAGGTGTTGACGCCCGGTTGGTAGGTGTTGACGAGACGCCACGGCAAGATAGCGCCCGGCCCGGTTTCCTTTTCTGGCGCGACGTTTATGTTGATTCCAACATAGTTGCGGTCGAGTCAATCAGCCACGCCGATTATGACGAGGAGATTTTACCAGAGCCTATGATTCTTAAGAAGGATAGGGATAAGGTGGTGATGAATGCCGTATTACGAGCCAAGCAATCAGCCTCGTTTTCCGATTGGAAACAAGACACCAAGCAAGTTGACGAAGATTCCATTGCCTATAGCTCCATTGAGGAACCCTATCGGGAGTTCCCTGGCGCAGAAAGGGAATATTTCGAGCATAAAGACTATGGACCAAGACAGTCAGACCTTCTGAAAGTGTTCTTGAAAAATTGGATGCAAACAAAGGATCGTCAATGTGACCTGTGCGCGGCATTCAGGACGCTTGCCGACGCTATCGACCCTAACGATATCGGCGACTCGTGTGACGATGCGGCCAGAACATTCCTGGAAAATATTCACGGGCAAATGGCGTTGCTTAGCGAAACGTGTGCCCACATTTCTTTCCTCGATGAGGGAGATTATTTCGAGGATGATGAATCACTGTTTGCCGCTGTCGAATATTGGGAAAGACAATTGGCCGACCTGATGACGGCCTATAAGGGACTGTATGACCTTATCTTACTCGAAGGTGAAAGCGGGCAGATTCCATCATCCTACCTCGACGACTTGAAAGAGGATCTGGAACGCCCCTTTGTATGCTATCAATGCATGCAAAAGATTAACACCCGCTTCCATCACGCGCTCCGAAAGGGGCCGCTCGGCGCAGGCCTTGAGAAGATCGCCGACGAATCGCAATTGTTGGTCGAAGCGGTCAATGATCTGCTGGATTCGCTCCACGAATTCGACGCCGCGGGAATGCCCGTCGAAGCGGCCGCCCACATCAAGAGCCTAGAGTCGTTGCGGCAGGACATTGAGACCAACGATCGGCTGGCGGCATCTCTAAAGTCCGGGGCTAACAGCAATCTGATCGCCCAACTGGAAAAAGCCCTGTCCCAGGCCGACACCCAGCGACAGACCGCCCTCGGTCTGATTGTCGAGCTGCGCGAGAACATCCGCCTGCAGAGATTCCCGCAGGGGTGGCGGGACCGGGCAAACTGGTTGGCCGAGATGAAGGTTGGGCTCAAGGCTATTTGGGAGCAATTGATGTCCCTGGTTTCCAGCCTGCGCGACTACCTGACATTCATCCGCTGGGGCGGCAATACGTCATGGATCATTGCCGGCGGCATTCGGGGGTGGGGTAAAACCGGCCGGGTGCCTACCGGTGGCGGTGGCAATCCCATGGCGGCGATATCGAACGACATCAGCGACATGCGTGAGGCCATGCGCGATATTGCCACTTTTTCGCCGACCAAGAACGATGGCGGCGGCGGGGGGATTGGCGGGGTGAATGGCGATGGCGGCAACTACGCCCGACGCGTGGCCCAGGTTTATACGGCCGTGACCGGCCAGCCACTAGCCCGCGACCCGCGCACATTCCGCACTACCTTGCGGGCCACTTTCCCCGCCGACCCCGCCACAGGTCAGATCGCCCGCGACCCGGTGCGAAGCGTGGTCAGCCTCTACTCTGACAGCGGCGCGGCCGGCGAATTGGTCGCTGCCCAAGGGACGCTACGGCAGATCGTTAACCTGGTAATTGTCGATGCCCACAAAGTGCTCAACGGCTTGCGCCCCATCGGCAATGACACCGACGAGGAGCGGGTTCAGGCCCTGACCGCTATCGTCAGGCATTCGTTCGATACCCTGGCCGACGAGGCCGGACGCGTGGACAGACCGCGCCAATCCTTGATCATCGATACCTTTGACGCCCTGCTGCCACCGGGCGGCTTTCTGGCCGACTTGCGCGACGAACTGGATCTGAGTGCTCCGGCCGATTCGAGGAGCAACCCCGACCTGGTGACAACCACTGAGGCACAGATCATCGCTTCGATGGACTTGCTGGATGAATATGCTCAAACGCTATTCGATGCGTTTGATCGTTTCTTCCTGTCGCCGACCGGCCAGGACCCGCGCAACGGCTCCTTCAGTGGCCGCGCCGCCTACGTTACACTTCTGTTCTCGGTGGTCGCCCAATCCGTCCGCGAACTGCTTGATGACATGTCGGCTGTCGGGTTGTCGGCCCCGGAACGCCGCACGACCTTTATCACTGACCCGGTTAGCGCAACGGCCATCAGCGTCGACGGTATTTTTTCCTGGACAGAGAATGTGATGCTCAACACTGGTCCGCGTCTGCTAGCCGACAGCGGGCTAATTGGCCTCAATCGAGTGGAATTAACGATTAGAAACCGAATCGCGCCGTTGGTGAACGAATTGCTGAACATTTCGAGGGGAATTTCTGCCACCAACACGCCGGCACCCCATCCGGGCCTGACCCACAGTCGGGTCCGCAATGCGCTGGTGCAACTCACGAATCAGATCGCTCAGTTCTAGCTACCCGGAAGCCGGGCCGGTGGGCGGCAAAATGCCCAGGCCCGATTTTCAATGAATAAGAAGGAGGCCGGTAATGGCGTCGAAGACCACACAAGAAAGGGATCATGAATTTGACCAATTTGCGGCTCTGATCGAAGAAGCCGTCGGTCGCGTCAGCCCCGACCTGATCCAGGATCCGGGTCTGGGCCAGGCATTGGTTGATACACTCTCCCAGCAACTCGCCGATTTGTTTCGTATGCAGGCTGCTGAGCCCGCCCCGCCCGACCTGGGATTGTCGCGGCTGGCAGGCATCGGCCCGGAGACCGCGACCAGGCTGGCCGACACACGCGCCCCGGATGGGATCGTGCCTTTCGATGACACGGTTACATCGGAGCGGTTGCTGGCGCTGGGCGATCTATACTACATCCTGCAACATGACATCATCGGCGTGTTTCGGGCCGTGTTGAAGCTGCAGGAATTGTTCGCGGCTGGCACTGTCCGTTTGTCGTCGGGGGACGGCGCCTTGCGCCTCTATCAATATGACCGGCGCAAGGTACTGCGTTTTACGCAGAGCGAACGGAATCAGGCCTACTTGCGGGCCTTCGGGTTCGGCAAGGCCCAGCCCGCGCCAGGCGCCACGTCCAACCGGGATTTCCACCGGTTGTTCACCAACTTCAACAATCGCGTGGCCGTCTTCTGGCGCGACAAGCGCATCTCCGAGGTCGTCCGACCGCGGGCCAGCGATCCCAGCTACGGCAGCATCGCCATCGTGCGCCGCGCCGGGCTGGATCTGCGCCACAATCTGAAGCACTTCTCCTATGGCCATCTCAACGTCATGCGTGTCGAGTTGCTGCAACTGCTGGAGGACGCCTTTCGCATCCTGGAATCGGATGACATCAAGCGGCTCTATGGAGCCGATCACGGCTGGGATGTGATCGAGGAGGTGTATCTGCGCTACTACAAACGGGCCCCGGTCAATATTTCGGCGCGCAACCGCATGGGAATCGCCGGGCGCGATATCCTGCGGTGGCTGGCCCAGCCGCACGTGCTGAACGCCAACCGGGCCCAATTCGAGACACTGCTGCTGCAGATCGCCGAGGACGCCGAAGAGTGGCTGACCAGCGCCGAATCGGTCGGTTCGGCCCGCTTCATTCGCCCTGAACCGGCGACGAACATCATCGCCTCCGGCCCGCGCACTTACCCGTCACGGGCAGCCGAATCGATGTTCGAGTTGATGGGCGAGTGAGCAGGTGACCACGTCCAGGCAGCCGGGTTTTATTCCCCTTCCCCAGCCGTTATAGGTATGGGGATGGGCAATCCCCGGGCGACGAGCGATAACACCATGAGTGGCGAGCAACGCGGACGGATAGGCCCCTGACCGGCGGAAGGATATTGCTATGTGCCAAGAGTGCGAAAGTAACTATGAGACGCGGCGCGGCCAGGCGGGGCGAGACGCTGCGCTGCGCTTTGCCCGCCGGCTGAAGCAGCAGGGCTTTCTGCCGACCCACCACTTTGCGGAGCGCTTCTTACAGCGCGTTCTGGCCCGGGGCCTGCGTTTTGACCCACGCACCTTCCGGCGTGAGTTCTTTGCCGCCCGCCACTATCGCCAGACGCGGCCAGGCTTTAGCACCCGCATCGCCGTCGTGCGCGGCGTTCCCGTTATCTATCGCCGTGACGGGCGTACCGGCGAGCGTATCGTCCTTGTCAGTGTGCTCTCGGTCGGAAAGCAGCCGCCCACCGCGCCGGTGAGAGCGCCTAGTCAGGAAATAATGTCTGAAACCGATCCATGGTCATGTTCCAATTGGTCGCCTTCGGCCTGGTCGCGCTTGACCTATGAACAAAAAAAGAAGCTCCATCGGGATTGTCTGGACTCATATCGAGCCTTGCCCGGCGCGTCCAACGAAGGTCACCACGGTTCAGCCTTCCAGCGAGCCGCCCAGCATTACCTTCGCTGCCAGTGTCTCGACCCCCACGCGCCCCGATACGCGAGGGGCTGGCAACGGCAAGAGCAACGGCGACAGTCTCTGGCCGCGAGGCAGCGTGCCAAGGGATTCCTTGCTACCGGCCAGGGGCAGATGGATGCTCGGCAGGCCCAATTGCGCGCTGTAGCCGCCGATAAAAGGCAAAGCCCGGTGGCCCGGAAATGGGCAACCGACCAGCTGAAGCGGCTGGCTCGTGGTCAGGCGCGGCTGGAAAAGCTCAAGGCCAGCCAGACCTTGGACAAGCCGCCCCTGCGCCGCGATCCCGGCCACCACGTCGGCCACCCCCGCGGCTATATCCTTGTCAACGGAGAACTCATACCACGCAAATCACTACAAGACCCGCGCACCTTCGGGCGGGAGGTAGCGATTTTGAACCAGTCCCGCCCCGGGATCGTCAGGCGGTTCGCCAAGCAGCGCAAATACAAACCCAATTGGGGTTGGGCCTATAAAGAGAGCGACCCGTGGGCCTGAGGAAGACATGATGACGACGAAGCTTCGCAACTGGACAGGTCCTTGACCGAATGAGGTCACGCGCCCGGTCGGGCGAGAAGAGGAACGCATGACAAGCTTGAACGAAGCCGATCTTTTGGGGGAATGGTTGGAACACATGGGAGAGGCCGGGCGGCCGCGCATCGAGGACCGGACCCATTTGCCCCGCACGCGCCAGACCAGACGGGAGAAAGGCCATCCGCACCCGCGCCCCAAGAGCCAGGTCTACGCGCTGGTGCTGCACCAGATGGCTTGCTGCCGGCGGCGCAGGGAAGGCGGGTATGACACGATTGGGGTGCATTACGCCATCCTGGAAGACGGCCGTATCCTGCAACTGCAACCGATCGAGGCCCTGATGTATGCCTCGAACGGTTTTAACGACCGCAGCGTGGCCGTCGAGTTTGCCGGCAACTTCCCTAATACGCGGGGCAAGTGCTGGCAACCGAAGTGCGACAAGCTGCCCTGCCCCAATCACGGCTGCCACCAATTGACCCAGGCGCAGATCGACTCCGGCCGATACCTGGTGGAGCATCTCCTGAGCGAGCCGGGGATGAAGCTGACCCATATCCTCGCCCATCGCCAATCGAGCGGCACCCGGGAAAACGACCCCGGCCCCGATATCTGGTACCACGTCGGGCAGTGGGCCATCGATAAATATGGGCTGAAGGACGGCGGGCCGGGCTTCAAGGTGGGCAGCGGCCGGCCCCTACCCGATGAGTGGCGCCATTGGCGCCGTCGCGGTGGAACGCGGCCGCCGGCTCAACCCTCCGGCGGCAAGGCCCCACAACCCGGCCGGGAAGCGTTGGCCGTGCGGCAAGCCATTTCCCGTGGCTTGCGCGACGTCAACCAGTTGACGAATATGGTTTTCTTCGGCCGCCATCCTGAACGTGGCGGGAGAAAATTAGTGAAGACAGAGCCGGGATTCAAGCGATTGGCCGGCGAATGGCTATCGATTCGCGACCGGTTGGTGCTGCCGGCATTGCGAGCATAATCGCGCCCCCGATACCCCCCGGCCATAGTTCAGGCAGGTCGCCGGCGAGCGCCCGGCCCTGTAAGGAGTAACGCATCATGGGCCAAATCATCACCCACGGGATTCCCAAAACGAACTTCTGGTATAGCAGCAGTAAGGAGGCGCGGCAGCGAGCCCACCGCTACGCCCGCGAGCAAGGCCTACAGGGTTATCACATCGTCCACGATCAAGTTGTCCGCCGTCCCGGACATCTCCCACACTTCCATGTGGTTACCCTGAATGGCGAGCGACTGCCGGCGCATTTTTTCTATGGCCCCCGCCCCCCGCGCAAAGTCGGGCGCTGGTCGAGAGAGTACATGGGCGAGGACGAGGGCGATCCGTTTCTGGGTGCGGTATGGGATTGGCTCCGGCCAGGCCCGGCTGCGCCGGCGGCCGTGGCCATTGTGCCGCGCTCCGGCTGGGGGGCCAAGGCTCCCAAGTGCACCCAGGCGCTCAAAGTGCCGGTGCGCAATGCCTTCATCCACCACACCGCCGGCAGCACGCCCACGACGACCAGCGGCGAGCAATCGGCCATGCGCGGCACGCAGAGCTACCACCAGAACAGCAAGGGCTGGTGCGACATTGCCTATAACTTTCTGATCATGCCCTCGGGCCGGGTCTATGAGGGTCGCGGCTGGAACCGGGTCAACGGGGCCACCAAGGGCTTTAACAGCAACAGCCTGGCCTTTTGCTGGGCGGGCAACTACGATACCAGCCCGCCGACTCAGGAATCGATCGACGCCGGGCGGGCGCTGCTGGCCCAGGGCATGCGCGACGGCTATCTGACGCCCGACTTCGTGCTGCGCGGCCACCGCGACGTGGGCAGCACGGCCTGCCCCGGCCGCCACCTCTACGCCCGGCTTGGCGACCTGGACCCGCGATGAACGGCCGCCGCGTGAGAAAGCCGGACAAGTCAACAGGCTCGCGATGATCATCGATTGTCACTGCCATGCCGGGAAGGGCGACCGCATGACCGCGCCGTGGAACACCGACGCGCCTATCGGGCCATACCTGCGGCGGGCGCGGGCGGCGGGCATCGGCCGGACGGTCATTTTCGCCCCGTTCCACAGCGACTATGCCCGCGCCAATGCCGAGGTTGCGCGTATCGTGGCCCGGGCCCCCGACCGGCTGACCGGCTTTGCCTTCGTCCACGCCGACCGCGACGCGGGCCGCATCCTGAACATGGTTGGCCGGGCGGTGCAGGAGTGGGGGTTTCGCGGCATCAAGGTTCACGGCCGGGATGCCATGCCCACGCGTGAGGTGTGCGAGGTGGCCCGCGCCTTTGGGCTGCCGGTGCTCGTCGACGTCATCGGCCAGGCCTCCGTGGTGGACATGCTGGCCCCGCAATACCCGGACGTCGATTTCATCATCCCCCACCTCGGCAGCTTCAGCGGCGATTGGCGGGCCCACCAGCAGGTAGTCGACCAGATGGCGCGCCACGCCAACGTCTATGGCGACACATCGGGCGTCTACCGGTTCGATTACCTGGAGATGGCGGTCCGTCAAGCCGGGCCGGAGAAGCTGCTATTCGGCTCCGACGGCCCGTGGCTGCACCCGGCGGCCGAGCTGTACAAGGTGAAGCTGTTAGGCCTACCGGCGGCCGATGAAAGGCTGGTGCTGGGCGGCAACATCGCCCGGCTCATGAGTCGGGTGCAGGCGCGGCCAGCGCTGCGACCGTCGCTGGCCCGGGCGGCCGCGCGGCCCAGCGAGCGTGCGACGGTCGAGAAACTGATTCATGGCGATCCGTCGCTGGCCCCGCCGTCGCAAGCAGATTACCAGCTATAGGAGGCAAGGAGGTGCGACATGGGCAGACGACGAGGAGGTATGGCTAGAGTTGCGGCACGGCCCGCACCGAGGCGGCAACGACCGGCGACCCGGCCGCCGGCCGCCCAGCCCGGTACACGCCGACGTGCCACGCGTCAGCCAGGGGAGAGAACCGGTGTCGGTAGCCGCCTACGGCCGCCTCGCCGCCGGTGGGGCTATGGCGCGCCCTGGCCTCCCCGGCCGGACGTGTACCCGGTGGATGACGTGGTCGCGCCAGCCTGGGGCAATGACCTGTCGCCCGGCGACCCAGGTGAGATGGCTGGCCTCAGCGCCGCTGCCCGCCGCTCGTTGGCCCGGCTGGGTCTGCTCCGCGGCGTTTGGCCCGCGCGGCTAAGGAACGGTGGCCCCGCGCTGGCCGGTTTCCTCAACCGCTTCCACGCCGTGGCCGGGGTCGGCCGGGTGGTGGAGGACTACTTCGATAGCCCCTACGCGCGAGCCGCCGCATTGCTGGCGATGCGCCTGAGCGAGCGGCTGGCCGCCCGCTCAGACGGCTTCCAGCGCGAACTGCACTACGACCGGCGCATTACCTTCGCGCCTGACGGTCAGCCCATCCTGGCCATCGTCGTCGGCCATCGTGGCGTCCATTACCGGCTCTTCCCCTGGCGGCGGCTGCACGAAGCGGCCCTGCGGCGGCAGATGCGACGCGACCGGCTGGCGTTCGGCTCGCCCGATCGGGTGCGCTGGGTGTTCGACCGGAAGCTGATGGCCGCGCCGACGAGGCGGGTGCTGGACCGCGCGCGCCGGATCCTTGGCAATCGTGCCGTCGCCACCCGGCTGATCCTGTTCCTCTAGGCTAGGCATGACCCCGCTCGACGAGCTGGCCGCGCGACGTGACCCGGCGCTGCCGCATCTGGTGGGCCAACTGGGCGGGCGCGGTGGCATACTCGGGCAGCGTGTATCAGCTGCCGCCGGCGGCCGGGTGTGGCTCGATGGCCGGCCGGTGCTCAACTTCGCCGCGGCCAACTACCTGGGGCTGGCCGGCCATCCGGCGGTGCGGCGAGCCGCAGCGCTCGCCCTGAAGCGCTGGCCGGTGGCCCTGAGCCAGCCGCGCCTGCTGGCCACCGACGCCCTCACGTCCGCGCTGGAGCGGGAATTAGCCCGGTTGGCGGGCCAGCAGCGGGCGCTGCTCTTCACCTCGACGCTTCATGCCGCCTATGACGTGCTGCCGCTTCTGGCTGGGCCGCGGGGGGCGCTGTTTCTGGACGAGTGCGTCTACCCCATCAGCGCCGCCGGGGCGCGCGCTGCCGGGGTGACGGTTCGGCGCTTCGGCCACAACGACCCGGCCGGCCTGGATCGCTTGCTGCGCCGGTGCGGGACGCGGGATAAGGTGATCGTCTGCGATGGCCTCTACATGCCGGCTGGGGAGCCGGCGCCGCTGGTCGCTTTCTGCGCAGTGGCCGAGCGACACGGGGCCACGATCTACGTTGATGACGCGCAGGGCCTGGGGCTGATGGGGCGCGGGTCGGACCGGGCGATGCCCTATGGCCGGGGCGGGGGCGGCGTGATGGCCTATACCGACGCGCCGTCCGGCCGGGTGGTCTACGTGGCCACGTTGGCCAAAGCACTGGGCATCCCGCTGGCATTTGTGGCCGGGCCGGCCGGGTTTATCGACTATCTGCGGGCGGCGGCATTCACCCACACCCACAACAGCCCGCCCGCGCTGCCCGTGGTGGCCGCGGCGCTGGCGGCCGTGCGGCTGCACGCGGCGCAAGGCGACCGGCTGCGCGGCCGGCTGCTGGGGCTGGTGCGGCAGTATCGGGCCGAGCTGGGGCAATTGCCCAGAGGCTCGTCGCCCCACCAATGGCCGGAGCAGGCTATCTATACCGCCACGCCGCACGAGGCCCTGCGGTTGGGTCGGCGGCTGCGACAGGCGGGGGTGTGGCCGGTGGTGCAGCTTCGCCCGCCCGACAACCCGGGCGGCGGCGCGGTGCGGCTGCTATTCTCAGCCCACCACGAGCCGGCGGA
>WBZM01000886.1_pt1 | contig 15872 bp, 8 predicted proteins | sample 5204271 | NCBI WGS metagenome assembly WBZM01 (sample SAMN12344346, study PRJNA552823) | activated sludge metagenome | biome: Activated sludge suspended growth; feature: Nitrification reactor; material: Wastewater; isolation source: activated sludge from nitrification reactor of wastewater treatment...
CGTCTGGTCGATGAGTCCGGTGGACAGCCGCAGCCCGAGCAACTCCCAAAGGAGTTCCTGGACCTTGGCACGCGAGAGCCGATAGCGCAGGCAGAGCATGACGATCAGCCCAGCCAGGCGCGGCCCGAGCATCTGCTGAGCATCCACCCGCGCGCCTTCCCGTTCAGGCAGGACCACCGCGCGCGGCGCCTGATAGCGACTAAAGTGAGCGCACCCGCACGGGACTTCCCGGAATCGGTGCTGAGTTACCCACAGCCGCAGGCCAGGGGCGTTCGCATCGGCCGGCAGCACTTCGATTTCGTCGTAGCCCCCGTAGGCTTGGCTTTCCGGCTCGGCTGCGAAAGGCCCGTCACACGCCGCGCACCGCTCCGGCCAATGATCGAGCAGGGCGTTAACCGCCCGCTTCTGGGTTCGGCCAAACCCGGGTGCGCCCGACTGCCGCCCCGGGCGACGCTCCGCTGGAACCGCCGCGCCGGAAGGTTCATTTGGCCCCGACGTTCCATCGCCGCTCGCCGCAGCCTTCCCCTCGGCTTCGCCGACCGCGACTACTGGCGCCTCATCCGGCGCACTGTCCGTCGGCGAATCACCACATTCCGTGCCTCCATGTGGCTGGCGATAGACCGAATCGCTGCCGGGCGGACGCGAACTATTGCGGGAGTTCTGGTTCAATCGGTCCCGCGCTTCCTTGAGATCGGCCAGCAGACGCTCCGCCAACCGCCGAACCGCCTTTTCCTCAAGCCGCGACAGCGCATCGCGGTCGAGTTGGCGAAGATCGTGGTCGGTCAGATACATGGCTAGTCGGGCTGGCTGGCGGTCAACCGTCTTCAGTCTAATACAGCTCACGCTCAAACCCAACTAAACCGCACGTGACATCTCAGCTTACATCCGTAACATGTTGAGCTAAAGACCTTGCCAAGTCCGTCTGCTCCCCTCCGAACAAGCTGCGCGGCAGCGCAAGTCCGTGACGACCCGCGCCACCGTCCGAACGCGGCGCCGTCGGTCCTCGCCGCCAAGTTCCAGGGGGGTGAACGGTTACGATCGTGCGCAACGTTGGATCCTGCTGCGCACGACGTGCCGCCACTTCACACAGCGCTGGCGCCGCCTCCGGGTGTTTCTTTTCCCACAGCTTTAAGCCGGACGAACCCTTTGCAAGATTCAATCGACCCGCGAGCATGCAAGCCGTGCTCGAGAAGCGCGATCAACGCCATCGCAGGCCCTTCGGGTCAGCAAGCCAAAGCAAGCCGGAGATCAGAATCAGAGGGCCGAATATTGCCAGGGCCACTGTCGCAACAGACGAAGCTGAGTGGTCCTTGGTGAGTATGCGCTGCCCTTCAATGTCTACCCAAAGCACTTGGTTTTGACAGAATGCTGCTTGGGCCTGTTTGCCGATCGAGGCGCTGAATGTGGGTTCAAGCGGAGGCGAACACCTTCGTGCGCATTTAAAGAGTATCCAGTTTCCGCGCGGGTCAGGAATATAGAAACTACCCCGATAGACAGCGATTGGTCCAGTAACATGCTTGATGGTGGATGACTGTGGATCTCCATCACAACTATTTGCCGCGCGATTCGAGTACCAAGCCGCAAACACGATTCCACTGAACAGCGCTCCTAAGACAAACAGTGGGAACCAATTCAGATAGCCTTGCGATCGTTGTTCCTTCTGTTCCGGCTGCACGGTTTGCATCGATTGCCTTTCGCCAGTTTTCACGACAAATGTCGAATCAGTCAAGTTGTCCGCCCGATACGCGAATTCGCTGGTATTCAATCAAGAGGATACGAAGCCGAACATCCTCTCTGCAGTGGAGGACGGTCGATGCTTCGCCGTCAAGCCGGGATCTCTTTGCGCAAAGTTGCGAAAACGCTGAGGCGTGTCCTCGATTGAGCGGACAGGAGCATGCCATATCCACGCCATGCCCGACAAGTTTCTGACCATCAATGACCTGGCGAGGGGCTGTTCACAGTGGCCGGAGCAGGGTGATAATCTGGCGTGTCGACAGGCGGCAGGACGTATCGCAAGCTGTTGTGCGAGGACCAATGCGAGCGCATCGAGCAGGGCTCAACTGGCAAGGCGACCGATCGGGGTGTAACGGCGAAAGCCAATCGGCGTCCTGTCGAAGCCGCTAGGGATGATGCGTGCCGGCAGCCCTTGGCGCGACTTGCCTGAAGAACACGGGCATTGGCAGTGGAGTTTCGCTTGCTTCCCGCGCTGGCGCGAGAACGGCGTCTGGGAGCGGGTCGCGACAGCGCTGTCGGGGGAGGCCGGCCAGGACCAATTGTGCATCGAATCGAGCATCTGCTGCGCCTGACCGCCCTCTCGTCGGGGCTGTTCAGGAAAGGCGTTTGCCGCACGGGCTCCTCAGTTCGATCCCTCGTTCTGCTTGCCGCGCATTGCTCCGACTCCCCAGCTGGTAAGGACGAGTGCGAGCAGCGCCAGGCTGGTCGGTTCGGGCAGCCGGCTATCGCCATCGGGTCGGGCAATCCAGTCGAGGAAACTGGTCGCACCAGCAGTCGGGTCGGTTCCGAAACCCAGGTTGTACGCGTAGACCGTTCCGGCGCCGGTTCCACCGCTGTCGCGCGCGTAAAAGTCACCCCAAACCGGGGCCTGCGTCGTCGTGAATTGGACTACCGTTTCAGTCAGCGCGGTGTCCCGGGTAAATCGTACTCCCCACAAGGCGCTCGGCATGCCGACGTTCGACGCTCCGGTAGCGGGGCCGACATCGCCCGCAGTGACCGCGGCGATTCCAATATCGGAATAGTCCCCTTGCGTGTTGCTGACGAAAACACTTTCCCAATAACTTTCCAATGAGTTTCCATTGGCGTCGGTCGGCGACAATTCGAGAAGCCAGTGGCTCAATTGTGCACTTCCGCTGAGCGGTGTGTCGATTGTGTATCGGTAGGTGTAGTCGGCACCATTATTGGTGATTTGCCAACTGATGCTGAAACCCCCGTCGCTCCATATTCCCGCCGCCGGGTTCCATTGCAGTCCGCCGCCACTGCCGCTTGTTCCGACGGTCGTTCGGCTGCCGACGTAGTTCGCGGAATCAACAAATACCGACGCCTGTGCGGCAGTGCACACGAGGAGAGCGGTGAAGCCCCCGCAAGTGGCAGCCGCCATTCTCTTCATAATCATGAGCATTCTCCCGGAGAAAATATAGAAAAAAGCCTTGTTATCACTGTCCATAGACATGCTGATTGCGCTTCAACAGCAATTGCTGGTGATCGTCAGTGGCTCCATTTTCGTTTCTTACTCCCCGGGTCAGCGCAGAAAAAAGACGCGCTGCGGCGTGTTAGAAAACCCCTAACAACACAAGGTACGGCGGTAGACGATGTCCGAGGGCAGAGCGCCGGACGTCGTTGGTCGGTGAATGGATTTCTTATCGGCGAACGGATGGTAGCCCTCGGCCGTTTCGCCGAAGAACAACTGTTCGTTATGTTTTACACTGATAAAGCAATAAGCTGGGAAGCCTTGACGGAGCGTCGGAAGCGCTTAGAATGACGAGCCATGGAGAACAAAAATATTCGTTTTTTGACATTTTTTGGCGTAACAGCGGCATTTGTCGTGGCTTTGTGCGCTTGTGTCGATAACTATCAGGAAACGATTGCCAGCGCGCGTGCCGATTTGGCCAATGGCAATGCCGGGGCGGCTGCCGTACGCCTGCGCGGCTTGCTGCAGCGCGAGCCTGGCTACCGTGAGGCGCGCGTTCTGCTGGGGCAGATTCTGCTTGACAGTGGCAACGCGGCAGGCGCCGAGAAGGAGCTGCGCAAGGCCTTGGAGATCGGCGCCGATCAGGAAATCGTCAAACCTTTGCTCGCCCGGGCGCTGGTCGACAGCGGTGACGGCAAGCGGGTGCTGAGCGAATTCGTGGCGTCGCAGCTCCGCTTGCCCGAGGCGCAGGCGGACATTCTGGTCAGCCAGGCGCATGCCCATCTGCTCGAGGGCGAGGTCGAGAACGCCAGACGGCTGGTCCGGCAAGTGGCTGTGCTCGGCCCCCCTGGTGCGCGCCTGGCGATCGTCCAGGCAATGCTGAGTGCGGCGGAGAAGAAACACGATGTGGCGCTGTCGACGATCGACCAGGTCCTCGCCGAGCAACCGAATTCGATTGAAGCGCTGCGCGCGAAGGCGAATATTGCGTTGGGTGGCGGCAATCTCGCGCAGGCGATTGCGGCGCTGCAGGCCTTGACGATGGCCATGCCGTCCGATGTCGGCGCGCAGTATGCGGCGAGTGTCCTGCTCTGGCAGGCGGGCCGCATTCCCGACGCCAGGATTCAGCTCGAGCGCCTGCGCGGGGTGGCTCCCACGCACCCGCGAACGGCGCACCTGGATGCGTTGTTTGCGTTGCATGCGAGGGACTTGCGGGCGGCGCACGAGCACGTGGCGCGGGCGCTGAAGGCCGATCCCGCCTTCCTGCCGACGCTGCTGTTGGCAGCCAATATCGACGCTGAACTGGGCGAGTTCGAACGCGCGGAGAATGGGCTGAACGCGGTGATCGCCAAGGAGCCGGACAACATTCCGGCGCGCCGTGCGCTGCTTGCGCTGTTGCTCAAGACGCAGCGCAAGGAGAAGGCTTTGAGCGTTGCGCAGGATTTGCTGACGCGTGCCCCGGAACAGTCGGCGGTGCTCAAGCTGGCAGCCGCAGCGCACTTGCTGGCCGGCGATGCGAAAACCTCACAAGCGTTGTTCGCCAAAGCGCTGGCGCTGGCGGCGCCCGATGCGCAGGTCCTGATGGGGCTTGGTCTGGCCCACATGGCGGGCGGCGCGACCGAGCAGGGAGTCAAAGCGCTGCTCCAGGCGTCGGCGGTCGACGAATCGAGCGTTTCCGCCGATCTGTTTCTGGTCCGGCATTACATCGACAGCAAGCAGTTTGACAAGGGCCTGCAGATCATCGCCGCGCGGTCTGAGCGGCATCCGCCGGATGGCCGCTTCGCGCTGCTCGAAGGCGAGCTTCTCGCCGCCGCCGGGCGCAAGCCCGAGGCGCTTGCCGCTTTCGACAGGGCGATTGCACTTGGTCCCGAGGTCGTCGCCGCGCTGCGCGAGCTGGCCCGTCTGGAGCGCGCCGAGGGCAAGCCTGAGCGCGTGCGCCAGCGTTTTATCGAAGCGCTGGCGCAGCGACCCAAGGACGCCGATCTCTTGCTGCTCTACGCGAATTGGCTCGACGAAAGGCCGGCCGAGCGCGCCAAGGTGCGCGCGACAATCGAGCAGGCGGTAGCCGTTGCGCCGGAGAGCGTCGAGGCGAGGATAGCCCTTGCCGCCTACTACGCCAGCCGCAAGGACCTGGACATTGCCCTGGATGTCGCCGAGGAAGCGGTCAAGGCAATTCCGGGCAATGTCCGCCTGCTGAGCGCGCTGGCCGAGCTCTACCAGCGCGCCGGCAAGCCCGAGATGGCGGCGATGCGGCAGGCCGAGGCAGTCGCCGCGGCGCCCGCTTCGCCGGAACTGCTCGTTCGCCTGGCCGACTTCCAATCGACGGGCGGCGCGAAGGATGCCGCCGCCGCATCGCTGCACAAGGCTTTGGGCTTGCGCTCAGGCTACGAGCCGGCGATCGTGCGCGTCGTCGCCATGGAACTCGAGGCGGCTCGACCGGAGGCGGCGCTGGCCGCCGCACGCGACCTGCAAAGGTCCAGTCCACTTGCTCCGACAGGCTACTCATTGGAAAGCAAGGTGCTGATTCAGAATGACCAGTGGCCGGAAGCCATGCGTGTGCTGAAGAGCGGGATCGAGCGCACGCAGAGCGCGCAACTGGTCATTGATGTCCACCGGACGCTGACCAAGGCGGGCCGCCAGCAGGAAGCCGCGGGCGCGCTGGCCGACTGGCTGCAGCGGCACCCGCAGGACTTCGCGGTGCGCAGTTACCTCGCCGATTCCGCCCTGGAAAACAAGGATTATTCGCGCGCGCTGCGGCTTTACAAGGAAATCGTGCGCGACTTTCCGCGCAGTTTCCGTACGCTCAACAACCTGGCCTGGACCGCGCGCGTGCTGGGTGACGGGCGGGCGCTCGACTATGCGCAACGAGCCTGGCGGCTGGCACCCGACGATCCGGCGGTGCTCGATACGCTCGGTCTTCTGCTCGTCGAACGTGGGGATCTGGCGCGCGGCATCGAGATTCTCCGGCGAGCCACCGCCCTCGCGCCGGATTTTCCCGACGCACGCCGCAACCTGGCTCGCGCGCTGGCCCAGTCCGGCGACCGGAGCGGCGCGCAGCGCGAACTCGAAGTCCTTGCCAGGTTGGGCAAAGCGGACGCGGAGTTGAAGGACATCCAGTGAATCGGCGCCCGCTTGTCGCCGCGGTTGGCCGCCGGCTGCTCGGATCGTCGCCAGGCGAGCGCGACGAACACCGCCAGCCGGACGCAGGCACTGGGTGAACTGTCACCGGGCGACCGGCAAGCGCACGACGGTTTCCCGAATAGCCACAAGCAAGCGTAGAATCTCCTGACGGTTTCGTCGGTAAGAGCGCGCGTCATGACGTCCCTTAGTTTGCTGCTCTGGATTATCCTCGGCATTGCGGTGCAGTTGGGGCTGTTCCTTGGCGTCAGCTTCTGGCGGCACTGGCAGGACTACCGACGGCTTGTGCAAGGGATGCCGGAAGCCGCCGAATTGGCGCCGGTGGCGGGTCTGCCCGACGAAGACAGGGCGGGCTGGTCAGGTTTTCGCAGCTTTCGGGTTGCCCGACGCGAGAGCGAAGACGCTGGCGGACAGATTTGCTCGTTCTATCTCGAGCCGGCAGACGGCCAGCCGCTGCCGTCATATCTGCCCGGTCAGTTCCTGACTTTTCGTCTGGAGCTGACCAAGGCGGAGGGTCGCGGCAGCGCGTCGATCACCCGCTGCTACTCGCTCTCCGATGCCCCTGCGAGCGGCTACTACCGCATTTCAATCAAGCGCGTGCCGGCGCCGCCGGGGAGCGCTTATCCGGCCGGGCGCTCGTCGAATTTTTTCCACGACGATGTGCAGGTCGGCGCGACATTGCAGGTGCGTGCTCCGTCGGGGCACTTCTACCTTGCTGCGGGTAGTGCTCCGGTCGTTCTGGTTTCTGGTGGAATCGGGATCACGCCGCTGCTCAGCATGCTCAATTGGTGTCGGATACACCAGCCCGAGCGCGACATCCGGTTTTTCCATGGGCTGCGCAACAGCCGGGAAGGCGCTTTCCTGGCCGACCTGCGTGCTGCTGCGGCGGCGGCGCCAAGTGTTCATCTGTACCTGTGTTTCAGCGATCCGCTGCCCGAGGATCAACTCGGGAGAGACTTTCATCACCACGGGCGGGTCGGGGTGAATCTGTTCCGCATGGAACTGCCGTTGAAGCCTTACCACTACTACATCTGCGGTCCCGCGCCGATGATGGAAACCTTGCTGCCGGCGCTGGCGGATTGGGGCGTGCCGGATTCGCGCATCCACTTCGAGGCTTTTGGCCCGGCTTCCGGCCTGCGGCGTCGGGCGGAACCCGCCGCGCTGGCCGAGCATGCCTTGCCCGACCCGGCGAACGAAATCACCGTCACCTTCGCCAAGTCGGGCAAGAAGGCGCAGTGGTCGGCGCAATCGGGAACTCTGCTCGATTTTGCGGAAGCGCAGGGCGTCGTCGTCGACTCGGGCTGCCGCGCCGGAGGTTGCGGTACCTGCCAGACGACCATCGTCTCCGGTGAAGTCTCGTATCGGCAAACTCCCGACTACGATCCGCTAGCCGGCACTTGTCTGCTCTGCGTCTGCACGCCGAAGACGCATCTGACGCTGGAGGCTTGAATGAGTACAGCGGCGAGCGGCTCGCTCTGGCGCAAGCATATTCTTCCGTTCACGCTGCTGGTTACCCTGCTCGGGGTGGCGACGGTTGCCGGCGACTATCTGCTGCACCGCCTCGATCTGGTCTGGGTGGGGCGCTATCTCGGCATTCCTGGCACCCTGTTGATCATCGTGTCGCTGGTCTACTCGCTGCGTAAGCGGAAAGTGATCAACGCGGGTAACGTCAGGGCGTGGCTGAGCATGCACGAGGCCGGCACCTGGTTGGGTTCGCTGATGGTCCTGATTCACGCCGGCATCCATTTCAACGCCATTTTGCCGTGGCTGGCCACCATCGCCATGGGCATCAACGTGATCAGCGGCATGGTCGGCAAGATGCTGCTGCGCCGCGCGCGCGAGCACGTTCAGGCGCAACGCGAGCATTACCAGTTGCGCGGTTTGTCGAAAACCGAGGTCGAGCAGGCGATGTTCTGGGAGTCGGTGACCTTCGACGCGATGACCCGCTGGCGCAAGGTGCACATTCCGATCTTCGTCGTCTTCGTCGTGCTGGCGCTCGGACACATCGTCAGCATTTTCCTGTTCTGGGGGTGGCGATGAGCAAGACCCTCAAGTTCGTTCTGGCGGCCAATCTCATCGCCCTGGCCGTCCTCGCCTTCGTCTATCCGCACCTGATGCTGGCCCCGGGCAAGCTGATTCCCGGTCACAGCAAGCTCGAAGCCGACTGTTTTGCCTGCCACGTACCGCTTCTTGGCGCGACGACCGAGCGCTGCACGGTCTGTCACAAGCCGGCCGAGATCGGCCGTGTCACGACGCTTGGCCAGCCGATTCAGCAGCCGCTGACCAGCGTCGCGTTTCATCAGAAGCTGATGCAGCAGGATTGCCTGGCGTGCCATGGAGACCATGCAGGGGTGAAACGCCTGCCCGGCGCCGGCCGCTTCAAGCACGCCTTGCTGCGCGCAGACGCGCGTCAGGAATGTCAGGCCTGCCATAAGTCGCCGAAGGACGCGCTGCATCAGCAGATCACCGGCAATTGCAGCCAGTGCCATAGCGACGAGAAGTGGGTTCCCGCCTCGTTCGATCACAACAAGTATTTCGTTCTCGATCGCGATCACAATGTGCAATGCGTCACCTGCCACCTGCGCAACGACTATGCCCGCTATACCTGCTATGGCTGCCACGAGCATACTCCCGAGAAGATTCGGCGTGAGCACATCGAAGAGGGAATCCGCGACTTCAGGAACTGCGTCGAATGCCATCGCAGCGCTGACGAGCACGACATCCGGATGCCGGGACGCGAGCGCGAACGCGAACGCGACCGAAAACACGGCCGCAAGCATGACGACGACTGAGCTGCGCGCCACCTGGCGCAGGGCGCTGCCGGCCTTGCTGGCCCTGCTGGCGTTGACTCGCGTGGCGGCAGCACAGCCGCTGGCGAGCGACGGCGAAGTCGTCGCTGCGCTGCGCGCGCATGCCATTCCGGTCGTTCAGGCAGCGGCCGATTACGATCCGCTGCTTGCCTCGATCGGCGACGCGCAGGTGGTGATGCTGGGCGAAGCGACGCATGGCAGCGCCGAGTTCTACGACGAGCGCGCGCGTCTGACGCAGCGCTTGATCACCGAAAAAGGTTTTCGCGCGCTGATTCTGGAGGCGGGATGGGCGTCGGCGACTCGCCTGGACGATTTCGTCCAGGGAAAGCTGGGCGATCTGCCGCCAGTTGAGGCGTTCAGCCGGATGCAGAGTTTTCCGCGCTGGGTCTGGCGCAACCGCGAGTTCGCCGCTTTCCTTGCACGCCTGAAGGCGATCAACGACGCTGCGCCAGCCGGCGAGCCGCGCGTCTCGATTCATGGCATGGACCTGTACGGCGTTCCGGAAGCGGTCGCCGAAGTCGTGCACCACCTGCAACGGCGCGATCCCGCCGAGGCCAGGCGGGCGCGACGCGATTACCGCTGTTTTGCGCCGTACTCGCGCGCGCAGCTCGACCCGCAGCTCTACGGCCGCGATCTGGCGCGCGCGGCGATTCCTTCGTGTGCCCGCCAGGTGGAGCGTCGGCGCGCCGCGATGGAGCGCCGCGCCGAAGGCGATCCGGCGGCTTTCTCGGCGATGATGAGCGCGCGTTCGCTGGTCGCGGCCGAGGCCTACTACCGCCTGCTCTATAGCGAAGGCGCCCTGGTGAGCTGGAATTCGCGCGAGCGCTTTCTCGCCGAAACGCTTCGCCGCCTGCGCGAGCGGCACGGCAAAGTCGTCGTCTGGGCGCACAACACGCATCAGGGCGATGCGCGCGCCAGCGCTCAGGCCGACGTCGGCGAGCTTTCGCTGGGGCAACTGATGCGCGAGGAGTACGGCGAGGACGCGTATCTGGTCGGTCTGACGACCTACCGCGGCAGCGTGCGCGCGGCGACCGGCTGGGCGACGCCGGATCGTCGGCGGACGCTGCGGCCAGCCGTCGCCGGAAGCTGGTCGCACCTCCTGCAGCAAACCGGCATGGCGAATTTTCTGCTCATCTTCCGGCAGAACAAAGAATTGATCGACCAGCTCGACGTGCGCCGGCTCGATCGTGCGGTCGGCGTCAGCTATCTGCCGGAAGCCGAAATCGAAAACCACTATTCGCTGTCCTTGCCTGCGCGCCGCTTCGACGCGCTGATCCACCGGGGGGTGACCCAGGCGGTGACGCCGCTCCCCTGATCGCGCGCCGCGTGCCGGCATGCGGCGCGCTGGTGTCGGCGCTGCGTTCTCGTCCGGCTCGACGGCGGGCGGCAAGCGGTCAGGCGGATTGCCGGTCGGCTATAATCGTCGGCGCTCGTTCGCGCTGTCTTCCTCTCTTCGTCAACGCAGGCTTCGCCGCCCTTTCCCGCCGCCCATCATGGCCTACCTTCTCTTTCTCCGCGGCGCTTCAGCGCTCTCATCGTTCCGTTTGCAGCGCCTGCAGGGTAATGTGCAGGCGGTGGTCGCCCGGGCGCGTGTGGTCAGCGCCGTCCATTGGCACTTCGTCGCTACCCGTCGCCCGCTCGACGATGGGGAGCGCGCGCAGCTCGGCGCGCTGCTCGACGAGACCGCCGCGCCGGCGGACGAGCACGCTGAGCTGTTTCTCGTCACGCCGCGCCTGGGGACGATCTCGCCCTGGTCGTCGAAGGCGACCGATATTGCCTGGAACAGCGGCTTGTCGGCTGTCGAGCGGATCGAGCGTGGCGTTGCGTATCGCATCGACGGCGGCCGGCGGACGCTGTCGGCCGAAGAGCGCGCGGCAATCTCCGGCGTGTTGCACGACCGAATGGTCGAAGCCGTTCTCGCCGCCTTCGCGCAGACCAGCCAGTTGTTCGAACATTTCCCGGCCAAGCCGCTGAGCACCGTCGACCTGCTGGCCGGCGGGCGCGCTGCGCTTGCCCAGGCGAATCTGCGCCTCGGCCTGGCGTTGTCGGAGGACGAGGTCGATTACCTGAACGAGGTCTTCGGAAAGGCGCGACGCAACCCGACCGATGTCGAGCTGATGATGTTCGCGCAGGCCAATTCCGAGCACTGCCGGCACAAGATTTTCAATGCCTCGTGGGTGATCGACGGCGAGGCGCGCGGCGAAACGCTGTTCGGCATGATCCGCGAAACGCATCAGGCCAATCCGGCGGGCACCGTCGTGGCCTATGCGGACAACTCGGCGGTGCTCGAAGGTGCGCTCGTCGAGCGCTTCTACCCGGACGCCGCCGGCGCCTATGCCTATCATCAGGAAGCGACGCACATTCTGGCCAAGGTCGAGACGCACAATCATCCGACGGCGATTTCGCCTTTTCCGGGTGCGGCGACCGGCTCGGGCGGCGAGATTCGCGACGAGGGGGCGACCGGTCGCGGTTCGAAACCCAAGGCCGGCCTGTGCGGCTTTTCGGTTTCCAACCTCAACCTGCCGGCCGCTCCGCAGCCCTGGGAGGTGGCGACGGCGGCTTACGGACGCCCGCCGCGCATCGCTTCGCCGCTGGCCATCATGCTCGAAGGGCCGATCGGCGCGGCGGCGTTCAACAACGAGTTCGGTCGTCCCAACCTGGCCGGCTATTTCCGCACCTACGAGCAGTTCACCGGCGCCGGTGACGAGCGCCTGCTGCGCGGCTACCACAAGCCGATCATGCTCGCCGGTGGTCTGGGCAATATTGCTGCCGGCCAGTCGTTGAAGGCTGAGCGCCTGCCGCCGGGCACGCTGCTGATTCAGATCGGCGGGCCGGGGATGCTGATCGGTCTCGGCGGCGGCGCGGCGAGTTCGATGAATACCGGCAGCAACAACGAAGACCTCGACTTCGCCTCGGTACAACGGGGCAACCCGGAGATCCAGCGGCGCGCCCAGGAAGTCATCGACCGCTGCTGGCAGATGGGCGTTCCGCGCGGCGATGGCTCGACGGTCGGCGACGGCAATCCGATTCTCTCGCTGCACGATGTCGGCGCCGGCGGCATCTCGAATGCGCTGCCCGAACTGGCGCATGGCGCCGGCAGTGGGGCGCGCTTCGACCTGCGCGCGGTGCCGATCGAGGAACCGGGCATGTCGCCGGCCGAGATCTGGTGCAACGAAGCGCAGGAGCGCTACGTTCTGGCGATTGCTCCTGCCCGGTTGGCCGAGTTTACGGCGATCTGCCAGCGCGAGCGCTGTCCTTTCGCGGTCGTCGGCGAAACGACGGCGGAAGCACGGCTGCTCGTCGAGGATGCCCATTTCGCCAACCGGCCGGTCGACATGGAGATGGCGGCGCTGCTCGGCAAGCCGCCGCGCATGACGCGTCTGGCGGCGCATACCGCAGCTCTCGGCGTGCCGTTCGACGCCACCGCGGTCGATCTGCGCAGCGCCGCGTACCGTGTGCTACGCCTGCCGGCAGTGGCCGACAAGACCTTCTTGATCACGATCGGCGACCGCAGCGTCGGCGGACTGACCGCACGTGACCAGATGGTCGGTCCGTGGCAGGTGCCTTGCGCCGACGTTGCGGTAACCCTGATGAGCTTTCAGGGCTATCGCGGCGAAGCGATGGCGATTGGCGAACGGGCGCCGGTGGCGGTGATCGATGCTCCCGCCGCGGGCCGCATGGCGGTCGGCGAGGCGCTGACCAACATCGTCGCGGCCGACATTGCCACGCTCGCCGAGGTCAAGCTGTCGGCCAACTGGATGGCCGCCGCCGGCTGGCCAGGCGAGGACGCCAGGCTGTTCGACACGGTGCGCGCGGTGGTCGATCTTTGCCGGCAGATCGGCGTCGCGATTCCGGTCGGCAAGGACTCGCTGTCGATGCGTACGCTCTGGCGCGAGCCGGCCATTGCCGGCGAGGAATCGGCGAAACAGGTCGTCGCACCGCTCTCGCTGATCGTCAGCGCCTTTGCCCGCGTGCAGGATGCGCGGCGCACGCTGACGCCGCAACTGGTGCTCGACGCCGGTGAGACCGACCTCTTGCTGATCGACCTCGGCGGCGGGCGCGATCGCCTGGGCGGGTCGGCGCTGGCGCAGGTGTTCAATGCCACCGGCAGCGAGGCGCCCGACGTCGACGAAGCCGCGCGCCTGCCTGCCTTCTTCGCGGCGGTGCGTCGGCTGGCCGCCGACGGTCTGCTCCTCGCGTATCACGACCGCGCCGACGGCGGACTCTTCGCGACCGTTTGTGAGATGGCTTTTGCCGCGCGTTGCGGCGTCTCGATCGACACCGACGGCTTGTGTTACGACGCGCTGATCAATGACGTCGACGGCAACGAGAAGCGGCCGAACCTGCTCGGCGGTCGTTCATTCGAAAAGCTGATACGCGCCCTGTTCAACGAGGAACTCGGCGCCGTCGTGCAGATTCGCCGGGCTGAACGTAGTCAGGTGATGGGCGTCCTGCGCGCCTGCGGACTCGGTGCGTGCACGCATTTCATCGGCGCGCCGAACGCGACTGATCACGTCCGCCTGATCCGCAACGCGCGCGCGGTGTTCGACGAGGCCCGGGTTGAACTGCAGCGCGCCTGGTCGGAAACCAGTTTTCGCATGCAGCAACTGCGCGACGATCCCGCCTGCGCGCAGGAGGAGTACGACCGCATTCTCGATACCGCCGATCCCGGACTGTCGGTCAGCCTGCGCTTCGATCCGGCAGACGACGTGGCGGCGCCCTTGCTCAATCGCGGCGCGCGTCCGCGCGTGGTCATCCTGCGCGAACAGGGCGTGAACGGGCACGTCGAAATGGCGGCGGCTTTCGAGCGCGCCGGTTTCGCCGCAATCGACGTGCACATGAGCGACATTCTGGCCGGGCGCGTGGCGCTCGCCGACTTTGCCGGCCTGGCGGCTTGCGGTGGCTTTTCCTATGGCGACGTGCTCGGTGCCGGGCGCGGCTGGGCGAAGACCATCCTCTTCAACGAGCGCGCGCGCAGCGCTTTCGGCGAATTCTTTGCCCGTCCGGATACCTTTGCCCTGGGCGTCTGCAACGGTTGCCAGATGCTCAGCGCGCTCAAGGATCTGATCCCCGGCGCCGCCGCGTGGCCGGCTTTCGCGCGCAATCGCAGCGAACAGTTCGAGGCGCGCTTCTCGCTCGTCGAGGTGCTCGATTCGCCGTCGCTCTTCCTTTCCGGGATGGCCGGCAGCCGCCTGCCGGTCGTTGTTTCGCACGGCGAGGGCAGGGCGGTGTTTTCGCCGGGCGGGCAGGGCGAGGGGGCGCTCGTCGCCTTGCGCTACATCGATCACCAGGGCGCGGCGAGCGAAGTCTACCCGTACAACCCGAACGGTTCGCCCGGCGGCATCACCGGTGTAACGACGTCCGACGGTCGCTGCACGATCATGATGCCGCACCCGGAAAGGGTCTTCCGCAGCGTCCAGATGTCGTGGCACCCGGCCGACTGGCAGGCGCGCGGCTGGCACGATTCGCCCTGGCTGCGCATGTTCCGCAACGCGCGCGCCTGGCTCGGCTGACGCCTGCCGCCGGGTGCACCAAGCGACGTTCCCGGCGGGTCCGGCCGGGTGCCAGGGTGGGCATGGTAGAATAGCTTTTTGTTAGCTTGTGAGGCGTGCGATGTTTTCGGCTAAGGATACGCTGGCGAAAGTGGACCCCGAGATCTGGGGGGTGATCGAGAAGGAAAATCGCCGCCAGGAAGACCATCTCGAACTGATTGCTTCGGAGAACTACGTCAGCCACGCGGTAATGGCGGCGCAGGGTTCGCAATTGACCAACAAATACGCCGAAGGCTATCCCGGAAAGCGCTACTACGGCGGCTGCGAATACGTCGACGTCGCCGAGCAATTAGCCATTGATCGGCTGAAAAGGCTGTTCTCGGCCGAGGCGGCGAACGTTCAGCCGAACTCGGGATCGCAGGCGAATCAGGCCGTGCTGATGGCTTTTGCCAAACCCGGCGATACGATCATGGGTATGAGCCTGGCGGAAGGCGGCCATCTGACGCACGGCATGCCGCTCAACATGTCCGGCAAGTGGTTCAAGGTGGTCGCCTATGGGCTCGACAGCAAGGAAGCGATCGATTACGCGCGCATGGAAGCACTGGCGCACGAGCACAAGCCGCGCATCCTGATCGCTGGCGCTTCGGCCTACGCGCTGCGCATCGATTTCGAGCGCTTTGCCCAGGTTGCGCGCGACATCGGCGCCATTTTCATGGTTGACATGGCGCACTACGCCGGTCTGATTGCCGCCGGTTGCTACCCCAACCCGGTGCCGCACGCCGACGTGGTCACTTCCACGACGCACAAGACGCTGCGCGGTCCGCGTGGTGGCGTCATCCTGATGAAGGCGGAACACGAAAAGGCGATCAATTCGGCGGTCTTCCCGGGTTTGCAGGGCGGCCCGCTGATGCACGTCATCGCCGCCAAGGCGGTGTCCTTCAAGGAAGCGCTGACGCCGGGTTTTCGCAAGTACCAGGAACAGGTGGTCGCCAATGCGCGCGTTCTGGCGCGCGTCCTGACCGAGCAGCGCGGCCTGCGCGTCGTTTCCGGGCGTACCGAGTCGCACGTCTTCCTGCTCGACCTGCGCAGCAAGCAACTGACCGGCAAGGAGGCGGAAGCGGCTTTGGGCGCCGCTCACATCACGGTCAACAAGAACTCGATTCCGAACGATCCGCAGAAGCCTTTCGTCACTTCCGGCATCCGCGTCGGATCGCCGGCGATGACGACGCGCGGTTTCAGCGAGATCGAGTCCGAACTGGTGGCGCACCTGATTGCCGACGTGCTCGACGC
>WBZM01002439.1_pt1 | contig 15866 bp, 13 predicted proteins | sample 5204271 | NCBI WGS metagenome assembly WBZM01 (sample SAMN12344346, study PRJNA552823) | activated sludge metagenome | biome: Activated sludge suspended growth; feature: Nitrification reactor; material: Wastewater; isolation source: activated sludge from nitrification reactor of wastewater...
GGGCTTTTCCCCAGGCGATGAGTTCGCCGACGGACAGGTCGGCGGTGGCGAACTGGCGACGGCCCCACAGCACCACACCGTCGTCGCAACCGCTGGCCAGGCATCCGCCGTCGAAGCTGAAGGCCAAGGCATGGACGCTCGCGGGGTGGCCCGATAGCACCGCCACGCACTGCCGGTTTTCCAGCCGCCACAAGCGCACGGTCCGGTCCTCGCTGCCGCTGGCCGAGGCCCGCCAGGCGCACGCCATCAGCCAAGGCGGTCACGCTCGGGGCAAGATCGTTCTCCACGTCGCCGACTGATCGAAGCCCCACGAGTTCGCCGGCAACAATAGCAGCGACCCTACCCGCGCGGAGATGGCGTGAAAGCCGATGCGATGCCCACCCTGTCGGGGGAGCAAGAGCGGCCCGCCAAAAAAATCGGGCGCGCGCGGGGTTATCGATCCGGCCGTCAGCCGGGACATTCCGGAACTCGGCCTCGCGCCCTGAGGCGGGGAACGGACCCGCGCCGATCCCGTCGGGCGCGTCTACCAGCCGGCGGCCATTCGCCGGGCTTGGCCGACGTTTTCCTCGACGCCGGCCAACAAGCGCAGGCAATCATCGAGCGTCCGGTCGAAATCGGAGCGCACCAGCGGCGTCGCTTCGCCCGGTCGGGTCGCGGCGGCAACCGGAGTGTCCAGTTGGCGGCCGACCGCGCCAAGGTTTTCCATTTCCCTGCGCAAGACGGCCAGCTTGTCGGCGATCACGGCCAGCGAACCGCCGATTTCGGGAGCCACTTCCGCCGCCAGCCGGCGCGGTGAACCCAATCCCCGGCCATTCGCTCCCGAGGCCGGCGGCGGCGCTTCTTTCAGCCCATCCAGGGTTTGGGACAGGCGGGCGTTCTTGCGGATCAACTCCCGTTGCAGGTTGTTGATTTCCTGGTTTCTGCGCGACAAATCCCGCCCGAGGCGCTCCAGCTCCAGAGCGTCGTATTCGCCGGCGATCAGCAGTTCGCCACCCTTGCGGAACACCTGGGCGCGCAGGGTGCGGCTGATCTGAAAACCGTCGCCCGCCGTCAACCACCCGCAGAACACCAAACCGTCATCGGCGGGTTCCAGCAACTCGTCGAAACTGGGATTGACCAGATAAAGGTGGCGCGAGCGGTCGGGCAGTTCGCCGCCCAGCGCCTCGCCCATGCCGCGATTCAGATAGAGAGGGTTGCCGGCCAGATCGAAGATGCCGAGGGCCAGCGCCGCGCTATCGTCGCGCGCCGCGCTCAACTCGACCGACCAGCGCTGTAGCGCCAGAGCGGCGGCATCGGTTGGCAGGTAGCTCATGCGTTGGCTCCGCCGGCTCTATTCTCGCGCGGCCGGATCGACGGTGTCGGGCGCATCCGTCAGGGCGACGAAGGTCGGGATATGGATGATGAACCAGCGATAGAGCGGATAGATGGCGGCGAAGGACTCCGGCGACAGGCGCAGCTGCAGCGCCTCCACCCAGGCGTTCAGTTGCGCCGGCCGGTAGGTCAGGCGAAACCCGTGTGCGCGATAGGCGCGAAACACCCACAGCACGGTCTCCACCAGCACGTCGGGATGGTAGCACTCCAGCAGCGGCTCGACGAAGCGGGCGTGATTGCCGTGGTTGTCGCGCATCATGGCGAGATTGCCGGGACCGACCAGTTGCTCCGCGTCGGGACGTTCCAGCAACCGTTTGTTGACATCGGCCACCAGGGTTTCGCGTTCGCGGCGGTACTCGCGGGCGGCTTCGGCCGGAAAGGGCGGCATCGCCCTGGCGGTTTCCAACAGCTCGGCGCGCGTCACGCCAGTTCTCCACGCGAGGCGGCGGTCATCGCCCAAAGCCGGCGATGAAGCGCTGGAGTTCGCGCAGATCGGCCACGTAGCGAACCATCGGGTCCTGGATCACGGTCGGCCCGATGTGCCGCAGGCCCTGTCCGCCGATCAGCATCGGCAAGGCGGGAAATTCGGCTCGAATGGCCTCCACCATGTCGCGCAGAATGCCGACATGAAAATAGACGCTGAGCGAAAGCCCGACCAGATCCGGGCACGTTTCCCGCAGCAGGCGCGACAGCTCGCGGACCGGCGTGTTGGCTCCCAGATAACAGGCGTCCCAACCGCTCATTTCGAACACGTCGCAGACCATCTTGCCGCCGACCTGGTGCAACTCGCCTTCCACCGAAGCGACCACGATGCTTCTTTCGACCCGGCGCGAGGAAATGACTTCGGGAAAAATCTGGTTGAGCAAGCCTTCCACGATCGAGGTGGCCCGGCGCTCGGCGGCGACCGAGATCTGGTTGCGCTCCCACAGCTTCCCCACCCGATACAGCGCCCGCCGGAACAACTGTTCGTACAGCTCGGGAACGGGGACGCCATGGCGCAGCGCTCGCTGGGTCAATTCGGCGCAACGGCGGCAGTCCCCGGCCAGCAAAGCGTTCACGAATTCGGGATAAGGGGGAGCGGACGGCGCGCGCGTCGAAGCTGGAGAAGCGAGCAGTTCGAGAGTCATCGGGCAACCTCGCGGCAACCGGCAGGGAATTCGCTACGCATCCTGGAGGAACCGGGCAGGGGCAACCGCCCGCGAATGTTCTCTGTTGCATAATATAGTCATAGCCAAATTATGTTGCAATGCAAAATTAACGGCCTAACGACATACCGTCTGGGGAATTCTCGGCAATATGGCGCTTCGGGAACTCCCGGTATCGCGATCAGATCGCTACAGTAGCTTGATTTCGCTGTATTTGCCGGCATGGGCTTTTTCCCAGGCGATGAGTTCGCCGACGGACAGATCGGCGGCGGCGAACTGGCGACGGCCCCACAGCACCACGCCGTCGTCGCAACCGCTGGCCAGGCATTCGCCGTCAGGGCTGAAGGCCAAGGCATGGACGCTCGCGGGGTGGCCCGATAGCACCGCCACGCACTGCCGGTTTTCCAGCCGCCACAAGCGCACGGTCTGGTCCTCGCTGCCGCTGGCCAGCAGCCGGCCGTCCGGGCCGAAGGCCACCGCGTTCACGCTCGCGGAATGTCCCGGGAACGACGCCACGCACTGCCGGTTTTCCAGCCGCCACAAGCGCACGGTATCGTCTTCCCGGCGTTTGTCGGAAATGCTGCCATGGCCGCTGGCCAACCACCGCCCGTCCGGGCTGAACGCCACGGCGTTCGTCCGGCCGGTGCGCCCCGGCAGGATCGCCACGCACTGCCCGAGATCCACCCGCCACAGCCGCACGGTCCGGTCCCCGCCGCTGACCAGCAATCGCCCGTCCGGGCTGAACGCCACGGCGCTCACGGTTCCGGCGTGTCCCGACCAGGTCGCCACGCACTGCCCGAGATCCACTCGCCACAAGCGCACGGTCCGGTCCGCGCCGCCGCTGGCCAGCAACCGTCCGTCCGGGCTGAACGCCACGGCGTTCACGCTCCCGGCGTGTCCCGGCAGGCTCGCCACGCACTGTCCCGCATCCACCCGCCACAAGCGCACGGTCCGATCCCCGCCGCCGCTGGCCAGCAACCGTCCGTCCGGGCTGAACGCCACGGCGTTCACGCTCCCGGCGTGCCCCGACCAGGTCGCCACGCATTGCCGATCCTCCGGCCGCCACAGTCGCACGGCTCGATCCGCGCCGCCACTGGCCAGCCAGCGCCCATCCGGGCTGAACGCCACCACGTTTTCTCCCCTGCCAGAGCCGGCTACTCTCGCGCTTTGGTGTTCCCAGTTCAGCGCCGAGATCGCCAATCGCTCCCAGCCGTCGAGCGCTATCCGCCAGCGGTAAGGCCGGGTCATGTCTCGCCGCAGCGCCTCCGCGTCCGCGTAGCGCGGCGCGGCAATACGGGCTCGCCACTGTTGCAAAACCAGATCAGCGGCGCTGTTGATGGCGGTTTGTTCCCAAAGGGCGTAATAGAGGCGCAGACCTTCCACCAGCGGTTGCGCTCCCACCCGCAATTCGTGCAACGCCCGCTCCATCGCGGTCGCGCTGGCGAAACCGCCGTCTCGGATCTCTCGGTCGAAGCGGTCGAGCGCGTCGTTGAAATCCGGGCTGCGGTGCAGGATGGCAAATTCTTTGAGCAAGGCTTCCAGTCGCGGCGCCACGCTCTGCTGGATTTCTGCGGCCACCGGCAACCAGCGCATGACGACCCGCAGCACCAAGGCACCCCCGTCGTCCGGCGCGCGCTCCAAGAACCCGTCCAGCCACGCCGGACGATGGGAAAGATCTTTCGCCAGCGCCCGCACCTCTTCCCGCAGCGCGTCCCGAAAGGCGGCCGATACCGCCGCGAGCAACAAATCGGGTAAAACCGACGCCAGCTCGGGCTTCAATTTCGGCGGCACGCCATACGCCGATACCGTCTGCCAAGTCCTCTCGTACTCCGCGACCGTTTGGCGCCAAGCCGCTTGCACCCGCTGGCACTCCGCGTTACCGGCGGCGCCGTAAATCCCCAACACCTCGCCCCGATAGAGTTCCAACAGTCTCGACTGACTCGACTCGTCGCCGCGATTGGCCGCGCTCGCCGTCGCGGCGAGATCGTCCGGCGCCAAACTCCATAGTTTCCAAACCGGCGGTAAATCCGGCGCCAGCTTGACCCGCAAGCGCAGCAATCGCTCGTCGGTGCCGGCATCCTGGGAATCCTCCAGCGCGTCCAGCGCCGCCCGCGCCAATTCCTGATCGCTCGGATCGCCGCGCAACCACTCCGCGATCAAACCTTTCTCCAAATCCCGGCCGGCGGCGTCCCACTGCTTGGCGATTTGTTCCGCCAGATCCCGCGTCGTCCGGCACTCGACTCCACCCAAGCGATAAAACCGGCTCGGGCGAAACGTTCGCGCTTCCGGTTGCACCGCTTCCGCCGGCACCCGCAAGCGAGAATCCCCGGCCAGCCAACGCCGGATTTCTCCCGATCCCCAGCGCCGTTCGGGATCGCGCAGCACCAGGCCCCGGCACAGGGTTCGCCACGGTTCCGCCACGCCGTCCAGCGGTACCGCCCGCGCCGTCAACTGATACAAAATCACCGTGGCGGACAATTCGGCGAACGGATGTCGCCCGGTCAGCGCCTCGACCAACATCATCCCCAGCGCCCAGTAATCCGCCGCCGCGTCGCCGGCTCTCGTCGCGGTTTCGGGCGCCCGATAGAGCCCCGCCCGGCTGGTGGAGGCGAAATGCGGCATTCCATCGGCCAGGGAAGCGATGCCAAAGTCGGTCAAGGCCAATCGCAATGGCTGCCGGCCGCGCACCAGAACGTTTTCCGGCTTCAAGTTCCGGTGCGGCATGGCGTGCCGGTTCAATTCCACCAGCGCCTCGTCGAGTTCCACCAGCACTTCCCGCGCCTGCTCCTCGTCGAGCGGTCCCAGGGCCAGCAAATCCCGCAACGATCCGTGTTCGGCGTATTCCAGTAGCTCGTAGCAGGTCCCGTCCGACTGGCCGTATTCCAGGAATTGCACGACATGGCGCGGCGCGGCGGCCCCGATCCGCCGCAATACCTCGGTCTTGGGTTGAATGCCGGGACGATAGAGCTTGGCGACCGCCCGCAGACCGGGTTTCGCCCGCGCTTCGACCACCAGCAAATCGGCTTCCGCGCTTCGGCTGGGCAAGTGTCGCAACACCCGATAACGATCGGTCAGGGCCATTGGAAGATCGAGCGGGCTGGCGCGTTCGGTGCGAACCGCATCGCGCGTTTTAGGCGGGGACGATGGCTCGCCGGGAGGTTGTCGGGACATGAAAAACTCTTGTCGATCGAGGTTGGAAGCGTATTTTCCCCCTCTCGAACTCGAAGGGGAACGAGTTTGATCAACCCACCAGCCGCAAACCGGGCGGCAACGCCTCCCCGAATACCCGGCCGGCGTCGGCCTCGTCCAGTTCCACGACCTCCTCGACCATCCGCAGCCACGAGGCGGGGGCTTTGGCGACCCGCAATTGCCGGATGACCCGCGCCCGTAACGCCTCGTCCAAATCGCGCTCCCGGTCGCCGCTCAGCCGCGCCAGCAGAGTCGCGGCGAACGCGGCCGGCGCCACCGTCCGCCAATCGAGCGCCAACACCCGCTCCAGCCAGACGGCCGCCGCCGCCGCCGGCACGACATCGTGCGCGCTGCCGTAGGCGGGAACCCGCGTTCCCAGACGGCCGACCGCCCACCACAGTTGCGGCGATTCGCCCTTGCGCGCCAGTCGCGCCAGCAGCGTTTCGCCGAGTTCGGCTTTGCGCGCCGCCGAGACCCGCTCCAACACGCCGGCTAATCGCGCCATGTCCTCGATGCCCGGCTGTTTGTCCTTGGCCGCTTTGCCGGTCGCGGGGCGCAGCTCGGCCAACAGTTCATCGCTCAACCGCGCTTGCGCCGCCGAATCCAACCCGCCGGCCACCCGCCGCCACAAGGTCCACCACTCCGCCCAGTTCTGGGCCTCCTGACGGTGTTGCACGCCTTGCTCGTACAGCGCCCACAACTGCCGCGCCCGCCAGTCGTCCAGCGGATAGCCGAAACCCGGCCGCAAGCAGTAACCGGCCAAGCTGAACCACAGCCGCTCGTGTTCCGCCGAGCGCCGCCGCCGCCGCGCGCCGGTCCACAACACCCCGAACAGTGCTCGCAACAGCGGCGTTTCCCAACTCTCGCGCCTGCCGAGCAGGCGTTCCAGATCGGCGCGCAGCGTCTTGATTTCTTTCGATTCCACTTCGGCGCGAGAGCCGTAGAAGCGCTCCAATCGAGCCGCCGCGTCCGGGAAGCGCGGATGCAGGCGAGCCAGCGTCGCCGCATCGCCGCCACGGAGTTGAAAAGCCAGCCGCCAGCGCTCCTCCTTCAATCCCCCCTCTCCCGCCGGGAAAGCGGGCGAGGATGAGGGTTCCACCGAGACGCACTCCACCTCCAGCGTGCCGACCTCGGTCAATTGGGTGACCAGTTGCACCGGAATTTCGCCGGCGGTTTCGCTTTCGATCACCGTGGCGATGGGCGGCAGCGGGGCGAAATCTTCCCCGTCCAGCGCCACCACCTCACCCGACGGATACACCGCGTCGCCGGTGGAGGACATGAGATGAAATTGCACCGGGGCGCCTAGCCGCAGCGAGAAAGCGCGATCTAGCCGGATCGCTCGCCCTTCCTCCGCGCCGCGCGGCAACAGGCAAACGCCCTGCTTGCGGTCGCGCCCGCCGTCCACCACCAGGAAATAGCCGCGCGCCGACCCGCCGCCGATCCGCAAACCCTGGCCGCGTCGCGCCAGCCCGTAAGCGACCGCGCCGCGCGCCACCGCCAGATCGGGTTCGGGATTGTCCAGCCGCCGCAAGGGTGCGCCGCGCCAGCCGCCCAAAATCGCCAGCAACCGCCCGGCCAAGGCCGCGCCGTGGAACACGCCGCCGTTCAACAGCACCGCGTCCGGCAACGGCGGACGGTCCGGCGGCGCCGGTTCGCCCAGCGCCCGGCGGGACGCTTCGACGTGCTGGGCCAGAAACGCGGCCAGATGGCGGCTGATGGCCGGATCGGCGGCATACGGCAGGCCGAACTCGACCACCGCCGCCCGCCGACTTTGAGGTTTTTCCTCGGGTCCGATCGGCGGCAGAAAACCGTCGACCAGCAAGGTCCGCACCTCGTCGCGGCTCAGTTCCGCCGAGCGGGCGCTGCCGATCAGCCGGGCGCCGCCGCCCAGCACCGTCACCGGCACCCGCTCGGGCGCGTCTTCCGCCAACAGCCGCTCCTTGGCGTTCCGGCACTGTTGCAGCAGTTGCGACAGCTCGCCGGCGTTCAAGCGACCGCCGCCCAAGCGGGATTCGACCGTCCGCGCCAGCGTCAAATCCATGTTGTCGCCGCCCAGCATGAGGTGCTCGCCCACGCCGATCCGGGTCAGGCGCGGCTCCGGTTCGCCCGGCTCGATCTGGATCAGGGTCAGGTCGGTGGTGCCGCCGCCCACGTCGCAGACCAGCAGCAGCCGCGATTCGCCCAACGCGGTTCCGATCTCGCCGCGATGGCGGTGCAGCCAGTCGTAGCAGGCCGCCTGCGGTTCCTCCAGCAAGCGCAGGTGCGGCAATCCCGCCAGCCGGGCCGCCGCCACGGTCAGCGCCCGCGCCGCTTCGTCGAACGAGGCCGGCACGGTCAACACCACTTCCTGCCGCTCCAAGGGCTGGCGCGGAAATCGCCGGTTCCAGGCGGCTTTGATGCAAGCGAGATAGCTGGCGCTGGCGGCGACCGGCGAGACCTTGGCGATTTCCTCCGCCGCGCCCCAAGGCAAAATCGGCGCGGTGCGGTCCACCCCGGCGTGCGACAGCCAGCTTTTGGCGCTGGCGACCAGCCGCCCCGGCACTCGCGCGCCCCGCTCCCGCGCCAGTTCGCCCAAGACCGCGTTAGCGACTTCGCCAGGGTCGGCGAAGGACCAAGGCAGTTGCAGGTCTCCCGCCGCCAGTTCGCCATCCGCCGGGTGATAGCGCACCGAGGGCAGCAGCGGCCGGGCCGCCACCGCGCCGGGTGCGATCAGTTGTTCGATGGGAAACAAGTGGATGGCAGGGGAAAATGCGGCCCTCGCCCCCGATCCCTCTCCCGGCGGGAGTGGGGAGCTGGCGGGAGCCTTTAGATCGGCGTAGGCCACCACCGTATGGGTGGTGCCGAGATCGATCCCGACCAGATAGCGGGATGTGCTCTGTCGGGCGATGGTTCAGCTCTCCCCGCGCACGTCGAACTCGATCTTCCAGGTTTCCTCGCCGGTGCGCGGCACCGCTTCCAGCCGCAGGGTGCCGACCTCGGTGACCGCCGCGTGCAGCCGCACCGGCACCACTTCGCCCGGCTGCCGGCCCTCGGCGGGCAGGGTCGCCTCGATTTCTTCCAGCTCCTCGACCTCCTCCGGCGCCCATTCCTCCAGGACGGCGCCGACGTGATCGGCGCGGCGCACCGAAGAGCCGAAGAAGCGGAAGCGTACCGGCTCGCCGACCACCAGCCCGACCTCCTGCGGCGGCAATTCCGCCTGGGTGCCTTCCTCCATCCCGAACGGCGCGATGCACAGCGCCTCGATGGGCGGCTCCATGCCCGGCACCGCCGGCATGGCGCTTTCCACCCCGACGTAGTAAGACTTGGCGGTACCGCCGCGAATCCGCACCCCGCGCCCGCGCCGGACATGGCCGTAATAGGCCGCGCCGCGCGCCACCGCCAGATCAAGATCGGCCCCTTCCAGCAACCGTACCGGCGGTGCGCCCTCGGCGGCCAGCCAGCCGTTCAACACTTCCAGGGTCCGATCCAGCAGCGACCGGGCTTTGAACACGCCGCCGTTGAACAGCACGGCGGTGGGATGCAGGAAGCTGGCGTCCGCCGGCAAGCGGCTCTCGAAGCCGGCCAGATCGCGGGTCGCGCCCACCTGCCGCGCCAAAAACGCGGCCAGATGGCGTGTCATGGCCGGGTCTTGCGCGTAGGGCAAACCCAGCTTGGTCAGCGCCGCCCGCGCCCGACTTGTCGGCCGCGCCGAAACGTCCACCAAGGGGAAGAAACCCTCCACCAGATTCCGGGTCACTTCCGCGCGGGTCAACTCGGTCCGCAACGTGCCGCCGATCAGCTTGGAGCCCCGGCTCGGTACCACCACCGGCACCGCGTCCACCGCCGCGTCGCCGAGCAGGGTTTCCTTGGCGTTCCGGCAACCGTGGGTCAGCCCCTGCAACTGCCAGGGATCGAGCTGGGTTCCCTGCTCGGCCAGCTTGGCGCGAACCGCGTGCGCCAGCGCCAAGTCCATGTTATCGCCGCCCAGCAGGATGTGGTCGCCCACCGCGACGCGCACCAGATCCAGCGACCCGTCGCGTTCGGTCACGGCGATCAGCGAGAAGTCGGCGGTGCCGCCGCCCAAGTCGATCACCAGGATGATGTCGCCGAGCTGGACCTGTTTGCGCCAGTCGCCCCGCGCCGCCAGAATCCAGTGATACAGGGCCGCCTGCGGCTCCTCCAGCAACACCAGATGCCCCAGGCCGACCGCCGCCGCCGCCTCGGCGGTCAACTCGCGCGCCGCCGGATCGAAAGAGGCCGGCACCGTCAGCACCACGTCCTGCCCCGTCAGCGGCGCGTCGGGATATTGCGAGTCCCAGGCGGCGCGCAGATGCTCCAGATAGCGCATCGACGCTTGCAGGGGCGACACCCGCGCCACTTCTTCCGGCGCCTCCACCGGCAGAATCGCCGCGCGCCGGTCCACGCCGGGATGGCAGAGCCAGCTCTTGGCGCTGGCCACCAGCCGGATCGGGGTGCGGCCGCCCATGGCCCGCGCCAGCTCGCCGACCACGAACGGCGGCTGTTCGCCCCACGGCAGGGTGCGGTCGTCCGGCCGCAGTTCGTCGGGATGCGGCAGGTACAGAAACGAGGGCAGCATCGGCCGCTCCTCGACCGCGCCGGGCGCGGTGAGCTGCGGGATGGGCACCGTCCACCGCACCACCCCATCGCTCTCATCGGCGGTCAAATCCACCGCCGCCATCACGCAGTGCGTGGTCCCCAGATCGATGCCGACAGCATAGCGGGCTTCGCTCATAGCTCCACCTCCGCCGGGGCCAGCACCCGGACATCGTGACCCTCGGCCAGTTTCGGCAGCGTGATCCGGGCCACCCGCCAACCCCGGTGCATCAGCGTGCCGGTGAACGGCGGCTGGCCGACCACGTTGCCGGTCAAGCGCACCGCCGAGGGATCGAAACCGGCCGCCAGCGTCAACCGCGCGCCCTCGGCCTCGGTCCGCACCGGCTCGATCTGGAGATAGTCGCGAACCACTTTGCGGCAACCCTCGTGCACCACCCGAGCGGCCCCGCCGATCTCGGCGTCGGAATAGGCGGTGACGTTCTCCTCGAGGAAATCCACGAACCGGCCTTCCTGTTGCAGCAGGGCCAACAACTGCAAAGCCGATTCGGGCAGGGTTTCCCTCAGAGCGGCGGGCTTGGGCTGCTCGACGGCCGGCGCGGCCGGCGCCGGCCCGCCGCGTTCCAGCGACGACACGCCGCCGGCGAATTCGCCATCGGCCAAAATCCGCCAGAAAGCGCGCAGCGCCAAGGCCAGCCGGGTTAAAAAGCTCGGTTGTGAAACATTCATGAAAGCAAACTCCTGCAAAACAGACGGACTGATCCTGTATCCTATCATGCGTCGGCGAACCGCCAACCACCGCGAAAACCATCCCCGAATCGCGCGAATATCGCTTATGATGGGGTTAGCGGTTTCCGGCAAGGTCAGCTACATATTTTTATGGCGACGCGAAATGTTTTAAAATTGTTCGCTCGATGACACGGACGCCCGAACGAGATACGAAAGATCACTCCAGGAGTGGCAGCATGGCCCGCATACTGATTGTCGATGACTCGCCCACGCAGACGCTGAGTCTCGCCAAGATTCTCAAAAAGAATGGCCACGACGTGATGACGGCGAAAGACGGAGCCGAAGGCGTCGAAGTCGCCAAGGCGGAACTGCCCGATCTCGTCCTCATGGATGTGGTCATGCCGCGAGTCAACGGGTTTCAGGCCACCCGGCAAATCACCAAAAACCCCTCGACCAGCCATATTCCGGTGATTATCGTCACGACCAAGGACCAGGAAACCGACAAGATCTGGGGCGAGCGCCAGGGCGCGAAAGGTTACGTCATCAAGCCGGTGGAGGAAGCCATCTTGATCGACACCATCAATCCCTTTCTGCCCAAAAAGTGATTTTCGCGGCGGCGAAGCCATTCCCGTTCGCCGCCGGCTCGACCGCTCGACCGGCCGTCTTTCGTTCTCTCGCCTCCCGCTTTCGGCCGGGTGGCAGCGCGGGTTTCCATCGGAATCCTCCTCTAGAAACCGGCTTGCAATGTCGCCAGCGCGGCGTTGATCTCGCGCAACCGCACGCCATCTCCGCCTCTGTCCGGATGATGTCGCATCGCCAGGCGGCGATAGCGTCGCTTGATCGTGGCGTCGTCCACCGGATCTTGCAACCCCAACTCCGCCAGCGCGGCCCGACGCCGATCCTTCGCCCGGCCGGCCGCGTGGAACCGGCGCAGCAGTTCGATCACCTCGGCGGCGGTGGTCGTCTCCCACCGCCCCAAGTCGGCGTACCAGCCGCTCCAGTCGCCGGCATCGGATGGGACCAGAGATGCGCCGTTCACCGGGGCGGCATCCAGCGATATCGCCGGCTCCAAAACGATGCGCAGCGGATCGATCCCCAAGCGACCGCGCCGCTCTCGGCTCGTGCGCTCACGCAAGCGATAAAGCGCGTGGAACAGCAGGAAATGCCCGCGAAACAGGCTGAGCGGCTGGCGAGCGTCGAAATTGGCGAATAGCGGATTTTCCTCGCGCAGGCGCTTCAACAGTTCGTGCTCGCTCAGGCCGGCCGGATGGGCGCTCAGCAACGCCAGCAATTGCCCCTCCAGCGCCGCCACGGCTTCGGCGGAGGGAACGGTGCCGTTCATCGCGGGGCGGTCGCCTTATCCAGCGGATGATCGGGATATCGTCGCCGGAATTCGGCCAAGCTGGCATCGGCCTCGGCCGCCCGGCCCTGGCGGCGAAGTTCGGCGATCTCTTTCAACCACCGCTCCGGCGAACGCCGATGTGGCCGGTCTGCGGCTCCCGCCGCTTTCGTTTCTTCCAGCGGCGGCCGAGCCACTCCAGGCCCATCGTTTTTCTCGCGATCCGCCGGCGCCATCGACTCTTGTTTGCTCGCCGCAGGCTTGGCGGGCGGCGATGGCGGTGCGGCGGCGGGAGCGATCGAGGGCGCGGGCGGCAGTCGCTCGTCACCGAGCCGGGCGGGCGGCGAAGCGGCCGGCGCGCGGGTTCGGGATTCGAGAGAAAACGCCGATGCCGGGGGCGCGGCCGGAAGGGCGGCTTCGGTTAATTTCCGCGCGGCCGACAATTCGGCCCGTCCAGTCGCCGCAGCATCCGCCTCGGCGGCGGGTTCGGTCGAGGACCGGACCGCTTCCTGCCGCAACGAAGCCTCGAACTGGCCGGACTCGCGAACCATGCGCACCACGCCCACGGTCAAAACCACCGTCGCGGCCAGCCCCAGCGGCACGGCCCATCGGGTCGCTCGCCGCTTGGATGGCGGCCGAGCGGAAACCGGACGCGATTCGACCGCCGCTTTCGCCGCTGTCAGGACATGCCGATCCAGCCAAGCCGGCGGCTCGACCGCGCGGGGTTCCCGATACAAGGCGGATATGCTGTCGTCGTGGAGTTCGTCGTATCGGTCGCTCATGACGCGCCTCCCAAGCCTTGCCGCAAGCGCGCCAGCGCGTAACGCAAGCGGCTTTTGACGGTTTCCCGGCCGGTTCCGGTGGCTTGGGCGATTTCCTCCAGCGACAATCCGGCTTCTTCCTTGAGCAGCACGGCTTCGCGCTGCGCCTCCGGCAGTTCCGCCAGCAGCTCCAGCAAGCGTTCGGACTGGCGGCGGCGGTCTTCCCTGACCTCGGGTTGGACCTCTTCCGGGGCGGGTATTTCCATCCATTCCGGGCAGTCGTCGGCGTAGGACAGCGGCAAGCCCCGCGCGCTGGCGCGGTAGTGATCCACCAGCCGATTGTGGGCGATCCGATAGAGCCAAGTCCCGAATTTGGCCTGCACGGTATAACCGGCGCGGGCGGCGATCAACTTGAGCCAGATATCCTGGAACAGTTCTTCCGCCACCGCCGGCCGGCCGCACTGGCGCAGCAGATAGCGATACAAAGGTCCCCTGTGGCGGGCGTACAGCCGCGCGAAGGCGTCGGCGTCGCCATTCCGGTAGCGCAACATGAGGGTTTCGTCGGCATCGTCATCGGTCCGCATGGGGACGGCACTTTACCCGCCCGGACGGCGGCGGGGAAGCCCCATGAACCCTCACCCCCAGCCCCTCTCCCAAAGGGCGAGGGGAGTGAACGGTCACGACTCAGCGAATCGCTTGACCCCGCTCGCCGGTCTTGCCCGGATCGAGCGATTTCGCCAGGCCGACCAGAGTCAGAAATTCACCTCGGTAACCGAACGGATCGTTACCACGCGCGCCTCGGGCCAGCGTCAGCACCTCGTCGTAGCCGAACGAAGCGGTGTACCGGCCCCCGCGCAGCAGTTGCCCGAAGCCGGCCGCCGCCGCCGCGAAGCGAAAACGGTCGCTGGTGCTCTTCCAATCCTTAGCGGCCTGGTCGCGGCGGATCGGCCATTCCTGCAACCGGCTGGCGTCGCCGTCCGGCTGTTTGTAGCGCAGCCGCAAGAACGCGATTTCGTCGCCGCGCGCCGCGCTGTCCGCGCCCGGCGGTTGAGCGTAGCGCAGCGGTTCGGTCAGGCTGCCGCCACCGCCTTTCAAGGCGATTTCGTACAGGGCGGTGACGGTGTGGCCGGCGCCGATGTCGCCCGCGTCCACCGCGTCGTTGTTGAAGTCCTCGCGCCGCAAGACCCGGTTCTCGTAGCCGATCAGCCGGTATTCCTCGACCAGCGCCGGATTGAATTCGATCTGAATTTTCACGTCCTTGGCGATGGTCAGCAGCGTGGCGCTCATCTGTTCGACCAGCACCTTGTTCGCCTCTTGCAGAGTATCGATATAGGCGTAGTTACCGTTGCCGGCGTCGGCCAACTGCTCCATCAGGCGGTCGTTGTAGTTGCCCGCGCCGAAGCCGAGCGTGGTCAGGGCGATGCCGCTCTTGCGCTGGGTCTCGACCAAATTCTTCAGCGCCTCGAAATTGACGGTGCCGACGTTGAAATCGCCGTCGGTGGCCAGAATCACCCGATTGACGCCGCCCTCGACGAAGCCTTCGCGGGCGAGATTGTAGGCCAGTTGAATGCCGGCGCCGCCGTTGGTGGAGCCGCCCGCGCTCAGCCGGTCCAAGGCCGCTTCAATTTTCGCTTTTTGACCGCCGGAAGTCGGCTCCAGCACCATCCCCGCCGCGCCGGCGTAGACCGCGATGGCGACTTTATCTTGCGGTCGCAACTGCCGGGCCAGCAGCTTCAAGGCCGGCTTGAGCAAATCCAGCTTGGCGGGGTCCTGCATCGAACCGGACACGTCGATCAGAAACACCAGATTGGCGGGCGGCAGATCGGTTTTCGGCAGATCGTAACCCTTGATGCCGATGGCCAGCAGCAGGGTTTTCGGGTTCCACGGGGCCGGAGCGAGTTCGGTGCTGACCCGGAACGGCGGCTGGCGGCTTTCGGGCAGCGGATAATCGTAATCGAAATAGTTGACCAGTTCCTCGACTCGCACGGCGTCGCGCGGCGGCAGCCGGCCGCCGTTGAGGAAGCGGCGGACGTTGGCGTAGGAGCCGGTATCCACGTCGATGCTGAAGGTCGAAACCGGCTGCTCGGCGGCGCGCTTAACCGGGTTTTCTTCGATCTGGGCGTAATTTTCGCGGTCGGGCGGCTGGCTGACGGCTCGCAAGGCATCCAGTTCCTGGGAATGGCCGGCAAGGCTGGCAGGAGCACCAGCGCCTGTCGCCAATTTGGCCTCCGCCAAGGGTTGCGCTCTCGATCTGGCGGCTGGCGAGACGCTGGCCGGTTTGGGCGGCGCGACCGCCACGGGCGCCACCGCTTCCGACGATACCGGACGAGGCTCGGGCTTGGCGACTTCCTCGCGCTGTGCATCGGCCGCGCTCGACGTGGTGGCGGTTTTATCGGCGGGTCCCGCATCTGCCGGTTGCTTGCCGGTCGGCGAACATCCCGCGAGCAGGAAGACGACGATGAGCGCCCAGGACGATGATTTCGACATAAAACACACTCCCCAATAAGTTAGGATTCACCGCTGTAAACGTCGCCGTCTGGAAAACGGGGTTAACCGCCCGCCCGGATACTCGCTTGCCGTTTGCTTCGGCCTAGCCCATCATTTCGACAAAATAACGGAACTTCCGCCCAAGGCCCCGACCGTCATGGAAATGCCCCAAATTCCCGGCTACCGGATCGAAAAAGTCATCGGCAAAGGCGCCATGTCCACCGTTTATCTGGGAGTTCAGGAATCGCTGGAGCGGCGTGTAGCGATCAAGATTCTCAGCCCCCGACTGGCCTC
>WBZM01001567.1_pt2 | contig 15857 bp, 12 predicted proteins | sample 5204271 | NCBI WGS metagenome assembly WBZM01 (sample SAMN12344346, study PRJNA552823) | activated sludge metagenome | biome: Activated sludge suspended growth; feature: Nitrification reactor; material: Wastewater; isolation source: activated sludge from nitrification reactor of wastewater...
CCCCCTTAGCGTTCCAAGTGTAACACCAGCTACAGGAACTAAGACTGTTGTAGGTTATACGTCTGGAGCCTTCATAGGACGCTTTTACGCTGGATATGGCAACATCGAGCTTGTGCAAGATGCGGCCGGAAACCTCTATACACTCGATCCGAATACGTATCAAGATGCTGGATTACCGATTGATGTGCATGTTCGCACACCTTTGGTCGATGGCGGAACTAATCAAAAGAAATTCTTTCGCAAGCTCGAGGTAATTGGGGATCGAGAGGATACGTTAGTATTCATCCGATATACTGGAGATGATTACCAAACTTGGACTAAATATCGTTCTACGGATCTCAGTCTTCGCAGATCCGTATTTCATCGTCTAGGTCAAGATCGTCGTCGAGCTTACGAGCTTCGACATACAGACAACACGCCTCTGCGCCTAGAAGCATTGGAATTAACTATTGAAGAGGGGAGTAACTGAAATGCAACTAGGCTTTAGAATGGACTACGATCCAATTTTTGCTAAACAGGCTCAGCAAGCTGGCTATATTTTTCGAGATGGAAGTTATTTTACTCCAGCCGAAATTACTGCCTATGAGAATATACCATATAATCTTCGCACTAATACAATGTCTGGTGGGCTGTCTAAGCTTCAAGTTCAAGCTCAGATGCAGCAGAACCAGATGCGCCAGGCCAATGCACAGCAGCAGCAATACGCCATTGATCGTCAGAAGACAGTTGGAGACAGCTTCGCTCAACAGCAAGCAACATCTCTTAGTCAGCGAAATGCGGCTACTGATTCAGCTCTTGCAAATGCGCAAGCCGCTTCCGGTCCAGGTCGCAGCCCTTATGATCAACGTCTTCAGCAGATGATGCTTGGATCATTCACTCCAGATGACCCTTCCTACCAATGGAGACTCAATCAAGGAACTGAAAATCTTTCTAGATCATTAGCTGCTAAAGGCATGATTGGTAGCGGCAATATGGCGGCTGAGCTTTTATCCTTTGGTCAAGGAATGGCTAGTCAAGAATACGGGGCTCAATTTAATCGTCTATTGCAGGCCTCGGCAGCTGCCACCAATCAATACACCACTGCTTATAGCGTACTTGAACGCATGCTTGCTCAGCAACAAACTCAGCAAGGTTTCGGTCTTGATGCCGAGCGTGCTGCACAAGGTTGGGGGCAAATAGCGCAAGGTTGGGGTCAGCAGAATATTGGAGTACTCAATCAAGACACAAACAGCTATCAAGCTGGCACACAAGCCGGTGCGCTGGCTTTGCAGCGTAAGCGTTTCAATGCTGAAGAACAGCGTCTAGATCAATGGGCAAGCGGAGAGAATCAAGCTTTACAACAACGACTGTCAGTACTTCAAAGTTCTCCACAGTACGTCGCTCCATCTGTACCGACATACGGCTATCGCACCCCTAGTAACTACTACGGACCTGTTCAGAATAACGTGGCTTCGCAATTTTCTTCGAGCACTGGATACATCCCCAACAGTAGCGGTCAAACCACATCTTTAGGAAATCAGTCTTCCTCCTATCAACCTTGGGGCAACGACTACGGCTACGAAGCTGTTTACGGAGATTAACATGCCAACTATCACAGGTTATGCTGGAGGTTATCTCAACGCTCTCACACAGATTTCCGGGGTTGAAGAAATTCAGAGTCAAATTGCTGCACGCAATCACGCTATGCAACAAGCAGCTAGGCATGAACAGCGTCAACAGTACATGTTCAACAATGATATCCAGACTCGTAATATTCTATCTCAAGCATTCCAAACTCAACAAACAAACAGCAATATTCTCGACCGATTTGGGCAGGAGGAGGCAACTGCTCAGCAATATCGAAATGCTGGTAAAGCTATTTTAGCAACTGATCCAAAGACCGGTTTATCGCTCCTTGGAGAAGGAGATCGTTTGATGAATCAGACGCAACAGCAGCGTTATGATGCAGCTAGAGTAGAGATGCTTAAACAAGATCGTCTTGCATCTCTTGCTGGAATGGTTGGTGACCAGGACAGTCTTGATCAGTATACTATGTTAGCTGCACAGCAGGGCCATGTTATTCCAGAAGAATTCCGAGTATGGGGTCCTGCTACAGAACGTTGGCTTGAGCGTCAAACTTTCATGGCAGGTCCAACTGCCAAAGCAGCCAGCCTTGCGCTTCGAGCTAAACAGCTTGAACTTAACAAAGCCAGAGAAGAACGGCAAGCTGAGAAAGATCGTCAGATGACTATACAGCGAGAGCGTCTGGATGCGCAGAAACAAGCTGGAATCGCAGCTAAAGCTATCTCTCAAAGCTATCCGCGTGGAGAGTTATCTTTACTAGAAGAAACAAAATCTATTGCTGCTGCAGATGAAACTGGACAATTTGGCAAACTTCCACAAGAGACCAAACGTACAGCTGTACAAGATATGTACCTTATGGCTGATCAGCTTGCCAGAGAAAATCCTGATGTTGACCCACTTGAGATAAAAGCAGAGGCTCAACGTAGGATACTTTCCAAGGTTGTACCTGGAGAAGGTTGGCTGGATAAACCCACTTATACTTCTAGCTCCAAAGGCGCCGTGTCCAAAGAACCTGCCTCAATGGTAGTAGAAGGAGTGACTTATACTCGTCGAGCTGACGGTCGTTACTATCCGGAGAAATAATATGGCTGGTTTTACATACGAAGAACTCCTGGCTAAGCAAGGTAAAAGTACCGCGGCTCCTGAAGAAGATTCCTTCGAGCAGGGGTTTACTTACGAAGAACTTCGACAACGTGCTAAGAGAGCTCCAAGTCAATTAGCCAAAGGTTTTGGTAATGCAGCAATGTTAGTTGATATGGTTGCCAACCTACCAAGTGATGTCTTGGGCATAGGAGCTAATATCGGAGCTAGAGCCATGGGAATGTTATCCAACGCTAGTCGACGAGAAAATGCGCAGTCTGCTCAACGAATACAGCGCGACGCCCAAGACTTTGCCTCTAAAGCAGGTCTTATCCGCGATCCAGCTAAAAAGTTAATGAGCGCTTTTGGATACGAATCGGCCTATGATACAGGAGCAGTTGGCTCTGTTATGGATAGTATCGGAAAAGGCATTTCTAAAGTAGGAGATTTTGTAGAAAAAGGTACTTCCGGAGCACTTATCCGGGAGGATGTAGAGGATCTTGTTGGAGAAGCTATGGTTCTTGGCGGTCCTCAAGCATTATATCGTGGAGGTAAAGCACTTGTAAAAAGAGTAGGGGAGTCTGGTAAACCCATTGATAAGCCTATTAATGCAGAAGAACTTCCGCTGGAATCTCCAGGTCCGATCGATTTCGATCGCAAGCTTACTCCATCAGAAGCTGGTGTCAAGACCAAAGGCGGTAAAGTAAAGCGTGAAGGTACTCCCTACGAGTCATTACGCGGAGAAACTTCGAGAGCAGCTTCCTCTCCTCTTGCACGTGAAGTTGTGTATGGAGATGAGTTTGGTAAGTTTCCTGAGGGAGACAATTTCACTTTAGATACTCCCGAACCTCAGCCAACCATCGACGTTGCACCGTTCAAAGCCGATACTCTTTCCAACCCTCTCTCCCAGCGCATCCGTGCCGAGCGCCAGGCCCTTGTCGACTCTGGTTTCCGTACAAAGGAAATGGAGATTGATCAAGCTTGGAAAGAATATAAAGCCGGACAACTTCGTGAAAATGAGCTTGACGCACGTCGCCAGGAATTGGCGGATATTGAAGATCGTCTTATGCAAAAGGTCCATAATCAGAAAGGTTCTATCACGACTGATCAGCTTGTCACTCTTGCTGCATTGAGTGGAGCTACAGCTGCTGGTCTCTATGCCTATACGCACCCAGATCAGCAAAAAGAGTTAGCAATTACAGCTGCTGCCTTTGGCGGGGTTCTAGCCGCTAAAGGTAAGATGGATGGACTTCCAAAATCTGCTCTTGGCCCTATGCTTGCTGGCGGAAAGTACACGCTTAAAACTCTTGACCGTCTTCCACAGAATCAAACTGAATTCCACCCTGCACAGATTCGTCAGGAACTCAATAAGCCAGGTACTCCGGCGGCGGAGAAAACTGTTCTTGAAGATACTATTGCTCGGGCAGAAGCAGAGGGGCGTAAGGTTACTGCACAGGAGCTGGTATCCGACTTCCGGATGAAGACTGGCGATCATACGCTGACGCCGAAAGAAACCGAGAAGTTTGCCGATTATGGCTACGCCAATCTTAGGAATACTGGAGAACCTCAAGCTAAAACCATCATCTGGCAATTTCCCGAACACATGGATGTTGCCACTACTAATCACTTTGGCGATCCTCGCTACTACGGACATACTCGCGAGTTCCGCGAAGCAGGCGTCGATCATGTCATGGAGATTCAATCTGACCTTGCACAAGGTGTGCGGAAACCACTTACCCCAGAACAACGCACTGCAATTCAGGAAGAACTCGCTACACTTGAGGTAAGCGATAAAACTCCGCTACCACATCTCACTCGTGAACAGAGATTGCGTTGGCAAGAATTGCGCATGAGCCTACTTCGCGACAAAACTACTCAAGCAGTTAAAGACACAGAAGTAGCTCCTGCTCTTAAACATGCTGAGAATCGTCTCATCCGTGAGAAGCTTGCTGAGGCAGCTGCTAAAGGCGATGAAGTTGTGCGGTTTGCTAGTGCAGATACTGTAGCTAAGGTGGAGGGATGGCCGAGTCACTCACCAGCAGATATTACAAGTATTTATAAAAGAGTTGCACATCTGAAAGATGCTCTATCGGCTTATCGTAATCACCCAGAATCACAAGTACCAGTACAAAGAGAGCTGGAAACTTATAAGCAAATTCTCCCGCAACTTGAGGCTGGTAAAACTGTTTTTGAAACACCAGGCCACAAATCCCTCTACGATCGTTATGCTAATGATACGACCTCCTACCTCAAGAAACTTGGCGGGAAGGAGGTCGTGGATGCGGAGGGACACACTTGGTTGGAGGTGCCGACGGGAGTCAATCGACATATCTCAAAGCTTAATAAATCTGCTGAATATCTCAGGCAACAGGGTGCTGAAGTTTCTCCAGAGCATACGGCCCTTAAAGCTTTTTACGCCGAAGAAGTCGGAAAGCTTGAAAACGAGATTCGAGCTGAACAAGGAAAGCAGGCAGATACGCGCCCCTTCGGTGGCCGTACTGATGCGTCTGGCCAAGGTCCAATCGAAATGTACGGGAAGGCTGATCCGCGCTTGCTCGCTGCCATAGCCGCAACTGGACTTGCCACAGCCACGTATCTCGCCCTGCCAGACGATCAAAAAGAGGGCGTGAAGAATTACTTGCAGGCTGTCGGTGCGCTGGCTGCTGTCGGTACCGTTGGTAAAGCAGGCCCGCATTCAACTGGAAAACTCCCCACAGGACGTGCTGGTAAAATCGCAGCTATGGTTACTGGCGCTGCAGTCGGTGGCTATCTAGCTGGTGACGAAGCCATCGCTGGCGCAGTCATCGGTGGAGTCGCTGGACTTGCTGCAACCCGTCTACCCGCTCTTGGCCGCTCACTTGGTAAAGTTCTTTCTCCGCAAGATGCTTTTGGAACTGCAGTTCGTATATCCGCTGCTCTTGGAGCCGGCTATTACCTCGGTGGAAAGGTTGATCATCCGATAGAGGGGGCCGCAGTCGCCTCGGCACTTCTACTTGGGCGTAAGTTCCTCAAACCAGCAATGGCTCGGGAGGGTGATGCTCTCATCAACATTCGAAATGGGAATCTAGCAGCCTGGGATACCCTGCGTCATAATATTGTTCGAGACATTAACAAACTTGTACCGGACGCTGCACGTCGTGAAGCAATCTCCGAAGCTATTCAAGTCGGTGCAAGAAATCACCTTGCCCCTGCAGAGCGTGAAGTCTATGATTTCGTCAATCAGATGAATGCGCGCATTGGTAATGATGCTGTAGATGCAAAGGTACTTCGGTCACTTCGGCAGAATTACATTACCAGCATTGTAGAGTTGGAAACAACTCTTACTCCCTCCGCGCGTCAAACTCTTATCGATAAAATTCTTGGCAAGGCATTCCCCGAAAACCTTGGCCCAAATACACGTTTTGCTCGACAGCGCAAGTATGACACCTTTGCCGAACTCAATCAAGCTCTTGAAGGTAGCGGACTCAAGCTCAAGACCAAGGATGTTGGAGAAATTTTCAACATTTATGCAAAGTCTATGCGAAAAGCTATTGAGGATCGCATTCTTCTAGACTCGCTTAAAGCTGCTAAAGGCTCTGATGATTTGCCCTATGTAGCTAGGCGGGATAAGCACGGAAGATTTCCTGCAGGCTTTCGTCGAATCAATCATCCACAGCTGGATAACATGGCGGTGCATCCAGAGTTATATGACTCTCTTAAAGTGGTGATGGAGAATGATAATCCGGATATTGTCACTGCCGGATTTTATGGAGCTTCAATGGCGGTGAAGCGAATGCAGGTATTTGGATCATTGTTTCACGCTAAGTCCCTTGGGGAGGTCTATCTACTCGCTATGGGGGCTAAGGCTCTTCCACGTGTTGGAGATTTGAAACGTCCAAAGACTGTCATTGATGCAGCGCTCAAGCAGTTTCATGAAATGAAGCTTGGCGATGAGATCGATGGATTGACTCGTGCCGGGCTTAAACTTGAAGTGCCTGATGATGTAAAGACCAGTATCATTGGAGACATTGGTCGACTTACTGACACTGCTACAGGAACTAGCATAGCAGGTAAAGCTGCTGATAAAGTCGATTATGTGAATAAAAAGTTAGATCATATTACTTGGGACTACATGCACGCTGGTGTTAAAGCTGCTGTAGCTCTAGATGCTGTAGCTAAGTTCACTCGCAATAATGCAGAACTTCACGCCAAAGATCCTGCTCGCTATCCGCTTAAATCCAAGCAGGAAATCTATGTTGAAGCAGCTCGTTTCGCCAACGATGCAACAGGAGGTCTTGATTGGTTTCGCATCGCAACAGAAGCTAAAACAGAACTTGGTCGCTCGGTTGCACTCCATTTTGCCAGTCCACAAGGACGCCGTGTTGCACAAATTCTGGTGTTTGCGCCTGACTGGGCTTTATCAACTCTTCGAGCAGGATTCAATGCTTTTGGTAAAAGTGAAACAGGTTTCCGCGGTCTTATAAAACCAACAAATGCAGTTGATCTGTACCGTCAATACGCACTTCGCTCAGCAGCATTGTGGATAACTCTCCTCAATGGGATTCAGTATGCAGTTACTGGTAAACCAATCTGGGAAAATAAAGACCCAACTCGAATTGAATTTGCTGATGGCACGTCAATCCAGCCTGGTAAGCACTCCGCAGAAGCTGTCCACGCTGTCATGGACCCGGTTAAATTCGCTATGAATAAACTAGGATATATGCCCAGTCTAGCTGCCGATGTTGCAGCATATCGCCATGGAGCTGGTTTCATGGCAATGTCACCACACTCTCCTGTAACTTACGCAGCTTTGAAAGCCGCACCATTCACTGCTAGTCCTTTAGTTCAACCACATCTCTCCATCTGGGAACGTGCAGGTCGTTCTATTTCAGGCGGCCTTGGCTTTCCTGTACATGGTATGACTCAGGAACAGAAACTTATCGCACATTCAGAACGGTTGCGCAGAACTGCTGAGAAAGGAGCTAGATAATGTCATTCAAACTTCCGCCACCTCCTGGTATTAATAAGTTTGACTCGGCTTCCTGGCAAGACTGGTTCTTTAGATTGAGGACAGCGCTAAGTCAAGCATTCAATTCTATTTCAGCTATTAGTGGAGTACCCCTAGGTGGAGCTACTAATGAAGTGCTCACTAAGCTTAGTTCCACTGATTTGGATACAGGATGGCTCCCAATTCCACCAATCGTTGGTCTACCACCAGGTGGAATTGCCAGTGACGTACTTACTAAGCTAAGCTCTACTGACGGAGATGCAAGTTGGCTTCCAATTCCACCTCCAACGATTGCTGGATTACCTACAGGCGGCGCTACTAATGAAGTGTTAACAAAGATTAGCTCTACTGATTGGGACGCAAGCTGGCTTCCAGCTCCAACGACTGACCTAGTATCTCCGGGCAATAACATTGTCCATAACAGCTATTTTCAAGAGCGTGACTATACATCTCAAAGTGATGTTATTTTTGCTACTACAGCTCCTTACACTCAGCATGCGCGTCGGTGGTATGGAGTAGCTCCATCTACAGATTTCAAAACACTGATTAACAATAGCCATGACAGCACTAGAATCACCATTAAACGCACTGCTGGGACAGACACAGGCGCAGTACGATTAGTACAAATCCTCGATACAGAGGATAGCATAAAGTTCTCTGGAGCTGAGAAGACTTTATGGATATATTTCAGCCTGCAAACTGGCGCGAACGTCACCTCTGTCACGTTCAAGGTCTCTACTGGGGCAGGTATCGATGAGTCGTTAGCTAACTATCTTACAGGTTCATGGACTAGCCAAACTCAGATACTAGCAGAGACAGCTGTCGGAGGTTATAATCTGACCTTTGGCTCCACAATAAGTCAGATAGCGTTTGAAATTGAGGTCATATTTGACAGTACAGCATCTGCTACTGACGATGAGGTATTTATTAATGGCATGTTTGTAACCGATCAGGGGTTAGCTTCACCTAGTCTCGGAACTATGATCTGCTCAAAATCTCGTGCAGTCATACGTCAAGAGTGTAATCGCTATTACCAGCAAATGGATTTGTATCTGACAACTTCCGAGATAAACGTCCCAATCCATATGCGAGACATCCCAACAGTAACACTTGGAGATGCTGCAGCTTTTACTACAACTGGAACTACCGCTGATACTTTGGTGATTAAAGTAGATAGTGCTGGAGATAATGGTATCCACACTGTTTATCTTAATTGCGAACTTTAACTAAGGAACAATAATGAGTGATCCAAACTCAATTCCCCCGATATTAAGTCAGGTTCCGGAACTTTTAGATCAGACTAGTCAGACTGGTCAGGCATGCTGGAACGGCAGAGAACGTCGTCAGTCTATGATAACCTTAGCCGAGGAGGTAACAAAACGGCTTGATCGTCAAGACGATTTATTGCTGCAGTTTCACGATAAACTCATTGTACATCTATCTAAAACCGAGGAGACTAAGGAATTAATAAATGAACTTCTCGAACTGTACAAAGGAAGTAAGTTTATGGTAACTGTTTTCAAATTCTTTGTGCCAATTGTGGCTGCTATTGCGGCAGCTATTCTGTGGGTCAAAGAACATCTGAAATAATCAAGGAGTTTATATGTATACAACCAAAACCGTGAATTCGCAAACTACGTCTCCCTGGATTCCACTTGATGATAACCAGGCAGCTTTTAACGTATCGGTGGCTGTAGCAGTTACTGGTACTATGACTTACACTGTGCAGTTTACACTGGATAATATTCAAGATCCAAGCGTTACTCCATTGGCTTTTGATGTGCCAAGTCTCGCCAGTAAAACAGCTAGTGCTAGCACATCACTTCGATCATCAGTAAAAGCTGTACGACTCAATGTTACATCTTATACTAGTGGATCAGCTACTATTGGTGTGAGACAGGGAACTAGCTGGGATGGGGTTGATCTTGCTACAGTAAGCGGCCCTGTAACATTGCATCAATCTGGTATCTCGTTTTGGCTTCCACCTGGAGATGGAGGAGCCAATGGATTAAATTTTACAGGAACTAGAGGAGTTTTTACACTTAGTGCTGCATCTCCAATGCAGTATGCTGTAGGATATTTAAGAAACTGTTATTGCTATTTACCAACAGGGGCTGGAGGTCTCTCTACTGGTGGTTGGTATTGGTGCCAAATGTCAGATGATACTAATGGAGAGATTTTTGCTGAAACCTACATAAGTGGAAATCCTTCGTTCGTTAGCTCTCCAACAGTACTCTCCAATCTAGTGGCTGGTCGAATTACTCAAACATTGAATCCAGTTACTGGCCCTAATTTTACACTGCCTGGAGGCGCCCTTGGGCCAAATGGACTTCTAAGGGCTAGTGTCGGTTGTAGAGCCAACAATAGTGCAAATGCTAAAACTCTCCGAGTCCTTTTAGGGACGCAGACATTTTTACTTCAATGGGTTACAACTAGTGGCAATATTATTGATACTACGTCTCTTACACAAAACCAGGGAATAGAAACTCTGCAAAGTGCCGTATCTCAAGGGCTTGGTAGGGAACATTACGCTGGACCAGCTACATTACCGTCTCTAGATGCTACAGGAACGGTGATCAATACAGCAGTAGATCAAACCGTATCTATGGTATTGGATTTAGCAGCTACTTCAGATTCCATTATTGGAATCTTGAGACAAGTTACTGTTCAATACGGAGCATAATCATGGCCATCCTTAAATTCCCAAATACGACTATTGGTAAGGCTGAGGCAGAAGCAATCCCGCAGCCAAAATACGTCATGGAAGGTTCTCGCATCATAGTGTTCACTGATTCTGATATTCCGCCAGCTGATGCTGTTATAGATCCATCATCAATCGTGTTAACTACCAGGCAACTTATGCAGGGTGCAGACGCCATTAGCAGAGCAAAATATTTAGCTGTCAGAGCTTACATCAGGGATATTGTCGGCGTAGATGCAAAAGACCCTGCAGATAAAATAGCCCCAACGGGGACTGTTGCTCAGCAAAAATACTGGGGGTATCATAATGCAACTATACGACGCAGTGATCCTGAGGTCAACGCTCTTCGTGTAGCAATTCAAGGTGCCATGACCAATGCTCAAAGTATCGCAGATATGAATAACATATTTATTGCCGGTAGCAGCATGGACTCGTAACTAAAAAAAACGGGCCATCACTGGCCCGAATTTTGAAGCTGCTTTAGTCGTCTTTGCAGATAAGCGATTTTAGCAGCTTCTGCTTCTTCCGCCGTCTTATGACCGGCTTTTTTTAATCTAACTCTTTTAAAGCATACATTGAAACTCCAACTTTTTCCAGTAAACAACACCCTCCCTTTAGGCAAATCCTCTTTGCAAATGACTTCAGGTTCAGACAGTGGAGGATGATGTACGATTTTAACTAATCCAAGTAGTATTGACAGTTCGCTTACTTTTTGGCGGTCGGTCGTTTCGTGTTCATCTAATTCATTCATTCTATGTTCATCCTATCTCGGAATCTAGCCTCAGCCTCCAACAAAGCATAGCATATTTTGTCCACAGCTGAATCATGATGCTTACCCCCAGCTGCATCCTGTCGTACATCTTTCAGATACCCCATGAATATCCAGCCCTGGGTCTCGGTAAGGTTGTGGCCAGTTCGTAGGTTGAACAGGGCCACGGTCTTTTCCATACTGCGTTCGAGACCAGATTTTTCTGGGGTGTCATAAACTTTTCCTCGTTCTTGTAAGATGGAGGAGACCTCATCCAGCAAGTCTTCCGCACGCAGACTCCGTTCTTCCAGTTTAGAGTCTTGCCACGGAGTAAATACATCTTCAACTATCGGTTTTTCCTGCATCATCATCTCCAGTATATACTAAGTACATATCAGAACCCCGTTGCTCGAGGTTCACCCAGCCGGCTCGTATGAGTCCGGTTATTGCTCCTTCCAAATCCCTTGCTTGCGGGAATGCGTTGTGCAGGATCTTGAAAGCTTTCGGATACGTTGCTTCGCCCATTGACTTAATATAGTCGAGTAGCTTGTCGGCTTCAACTGCCTCTGTCGTTTTCCCGACGTGTGCGAATACTTTAGCATAGCCTTTCTCCGTGGATTCAAGCAAAACGTCAGCTAGTTTCAGGTCTGTCTCTGTTATCAGAAGTTCATCTCGTTGCGAAGCTGCCAAGACCATTGCGAGTTTGTGCAGGTGAGTTTGTTTCCTTGCCATATAGACTGATAGCCACTCTTCCCTCCAGTCATTGGACACGGACTTCCAGTGTTGTTCATACCAACGTTCTCCCCAGGTCCGTGCAGCTGCATTGAGTTCATATTCCCCGCAAAGCGTTATGGCAATGTGCTCCAGATCTTGCTGAAGTTTCAGGATAGTGTTGTCGCGTTGCTCAGGAAAGTTATACTTCGGATACGCAATGAACCGTTCCTTTGTATCTGCATAGATGAATATGCACCTAGCTGTAAAACCTCCGCCAACAATTCCTGCGTGCATGTTGTTCGCAATCCAGTTTGGCGTTGTGCACGCGAGCATATTGACCCAGGGACTATCTACAATGTCATTACCACTGTTTTTTGTATTCTTGATAAGTGCTTTGCGACCGTCCCAGAGATCAATGAACATATTGACCATCTCGTTGTTCCTGAAATCGACAAGGTTTCCGAACTCAGATGCGCACAGATTGATCGGTGACATTGGATAGTGCTCGCCATTGTACTCGAAAGTTTCACAGCTAGAGGCAAAAGAAGTGATGAGTGATTGCCAGGTTACAATGTCCGGACCAAACTTAATTCCAGGTACATTGCGCAGGAACGACTCGGCAAATCCTGCGGTGGTTGATTTTGATACGACTCCAGGTGGAGCAACAAATACAATGAAGAAGTTAGGAACCCACCTGAAAGCTATCTGATCCATCCACACTCGCTTGCGTAAGACGCCTGCTAAAGCCCACACACCTGCCCAGAAATGCATAAGGCGAGGGGCTTCGGTATGAGCTGCAAAATTGACATACGCTTCGAGCCAGGAAGGGAAGTGTCGTTTAGCTGGCATCGGTTATCCTGTACTTCCACGTATACCAAGCGAGGTATGGAGTGAATCCACGACCAGCGACATTTGGTAAGGCGTTACGATAGTAGGAGCACATCCACATGCTTCCTTGTTTCCAGATCTTAGGTTTCATACACAGGCCCCCCAGCTAACTTCACTAGTCTTCATTCCCGTTGGAATGATCAGTGGATCGTCATACGGAATCACAATGCGGCTTACTTCAGCTATACGCTGCTTACACTCCGCTGCCATGTGCGTCGGGAATTGGCCGACAAGGGAGTCATGCACCTGGATTAGCACCTGTACATCCGGGATGTTATCGTAGATCGCTACCCAGATCCTGTTGATGTAACACCCAACAGTTGACTGTGGAATCCACGCCAGTGCTTGTGGCAAAGCCCTATCCAGTCTGTCAAAGATATGCCAGCGATACCCAAACTTATTCTCCACAAAACGGAAGCGCTGTATCTGCTCCAATGTACGATCATGCCACTTCTTGATTCCAGGGTGACTGGCAAACCAGATTCGTTGTGCACGATCTACTTCAGCTATGGTGTTACCTGTAGCAGCTGCAATAGTGCGGGCGCTTCCACCGTAATTCGTGGCGTGGCAGAATACCTTCGCAAACTCCCGCTTATGCTTTCGCGGTCCTCGGTGATCCAGGTACTTCGGGTGAGTCTCGACCAACTCCTCCAAAGGTGGGGGACTCTTCCCCTCCAACGCATAGGCGTTGAGCAGGTGAATGTCAGCCCCCATCCGCAGTGCAGCTTTGAGCATCTGATCATCTGCTTCCCACACCACGACCTGCAGATCGGCTCGGTCCAAGTCCATGTCGAACATGGTATAACCCGGGTCAGGCACATACATCGAACGCATGTTGGGGAAGGTGAAGGTCTTCCCCCTAGCCGCAGCCTTACCAGCTGCCTTGGACTTGTCCGATGGAATGTTCTGGAAGTTACATCCACCTCCAAATGCATTTGTAGATGAACTTAAGCGATAGGTGTATGGAGCTGACTTGGCATCGGCATCTCCAGCAATGTTGAATGAACTTCGCATACGCCCGTCCGCATCGACTCGTGCGTTGATGAAGGTCCGAATCAGGACTTGCAGTGTGCGAATGTCTGCTATAGCGTTGATGATAGGGCGGAGCAGTGGTTCGCGTGTGGCTATTGTATTTAGAGCTTCATCATCGCAGGACACGTGAGGGGTCTGTCCTTTCTTCGGCCTAGACATTACCTTTGGCTGCCCGAGTCGCTGGTAGAACAGGTCTTGCATCTGGACGCTGGAATTGAGGTTAATGTCACTACGCAAGATAGTGCGCAGCCAGTCTTCCCTCACAGCTATCTCATGCTGGATTTCTGTGTTGAGTTTCTTCCTCTGATCTTCATCCACCCGGACGCCAAGCTGCATTGCTCGCAACACCGGCCAGAAAAGTTTCTGCTGGAATGCCTCGACTTGTTGGAGTTTCAGGTCTTCTAGGATTTGAAGTTCCGCTTCCCCTACTTCCCGTGTCCGCACACAGTCAATGCAGTTGTACTCCCACAACTTCTCCTCTGGCTGGTTTGGCTCCCAAGTCTTACCGTCATCTTTCCAATAAACGTAGTGCGGACTGTAAAGTGATGATTGCATTGCGAGTGACTTTGGGAGAGCTACGAATGCAGTGTGGTGAGAGATCATTGTGTCCTGTTTTCCGTTTGGGACGAAATGCCAATGTCTCCAGATATACTGCGCATCATACAAACCATTTTGCCAGCGTACCGCCACCTTCGGATGTGTGAGCACTTTATGTAGAAGCCAAATTACACGTGCCTCTTCCTCTGGAGTCCAGTATCCCCGTATACGCTCCACACACATGAATGGAATGCAGATGGCTTCTGTAGTTGACCAAGACATCCCGAGACAAGCAATGTGCCCTGCTCGAGTTTCAAGGTCCAGTTCAATCCACACTGGTTCGTGCGCCTGATTAAGTCGCTGTAGTAGCATATTGCATACATGACTTACATCCTCCAGTGATGGACGCAACTGAAACTTCCAATCTGGTAGATTAAGATACATACGACTGGAAGATTCTCTGCGCACTCTTTTCAAATCCTCCACTACCTGTACTCTCAGATGCCATTGCGCCAGCACCCAGCTTGGAGGATAGGTAGGGATGACTTTCGGCGCAGGATCAATCCCATTACCCAGTGAAGCTGGTTGCGGTCCATACGCCAGACGAAGATGACTTCCTCTCCACTTAGCCACAGACCAAACTCCAGTAAGTAGCCATGTTGGGATGGTATCGAGAGTAACGATGACATTCGGCTTCACAAGCTCAATCTCTTTCATTAGCCTGTTGTAGCCTTGCACAAGTTGAGGAAGAACAAATTTACCTTTGAGTTCTGTGTGCGATGCTGTTATTTCCTTCTTTGTAGAAGCTATTAATCCGTCGAGTGAGCGTAAACCTAGTACCGCGTTGATGACATTTGTCAGATAACATTCACTCCGACGAATTCCTGCATCTTGCAGCATGCGATCTAGTTCCGCACCTGCAGCTCCTTGAAACGGAGCACACAGACGGGAGTCTTCGTCAGAATAACAGTTACCTACGATCATGATGCGTGCATTTGCCGGCCCTGTTCCTAGAATTCCACTCATACAATCTGCTCCTCAAAAGGAAGGTCTGCCGGAGGTGTGGTGTACAGCAATCTCCGAGCATCATCACTAACGGCTGGGTCAAGTGCCACACTCACTTCCCAGGCCAACAAGTCATCTACAGCCAGTCGCGGGTTCGTCTCATGTTCCTTCCGCAGGATACCACACACCACCAGTTTCTCAATGATGATGTATTTCCACTCGTTTGACTCCCCCACATCACGCCTCCAGCTGATTTATAGTTCTCAGGGATTCTCCATAAAAACGTTCCTGCAACTCAACTCCCACTGCAAAGCATGATTGTTGATACGCCGCAGAGAAGATCGGCCCAGTACCGCAGAATAAATCTAGCACCTTATCCCCAGGCCGTACAGACCTACGGAGAAGTTCATTAAATAAGGCTGGAGGTTTGGCTGCAGGATGGCCAACGCCTGCTCCAACTGTCTGCAATGTTATCACATCTGGTGCAATCATATTGACTTTCTTATCCCCTTTTTTCGCGTATAGGATTGTCTCGTATTTGCGCTGAGGTCCACTATCGATCCACGGTGTACGGAATCCAGTTGGCTTAACCCAGATAATCG
>WBZM01002440.1_pt1 | contig 15852 bp, 13 predicted proteins | sample 5204271 | NCBI WGS metagenome assembly WBZM01 (sample SAMN12344346, study PRJNA552823) | activated sludge metagenome | biome: Activated sludge suspended growth; feature: Nitrification reactor; material: Wastewater; isolation source: activated sludge from nitrification reactor of wastewater...
CCGGCTGGCGCCGCCGCTTGGGCTGGGGGGTGAACGGTTGCCGCAGCCGCCGGTCTGGCGTCGGCGGCTGCGCCGGGCGCGCTGGCCAGAGCCTGGCGCAGCACCTGGCGAAATTCGCTGCGCCGGAAGCTCTCCTTGCGCAGGCAGGTGAACGCGCCGTATTCTGTCAACGCGCTGACAGCAATCTCGACGGTGGCGTAGCCGCTTAGCAGCAGCGCCGCGCAGCCTGGGTCGTGCCGGCGTAACGCATCCAGCACGCGCAGCCCGTCCTGGTTGCGGTGATCCTCGCGGCCCAGCGAGAGATCGACCACGGCCAGCCGGTGCGGCGCGGCCCGCAGGCAGGCCACGGCCGCCTCCAGGCTGCCGGCCACGTCCACGGCCATGCCCTGGTCGGTCAGAATTTCGCTGAGTATCTGCTGCCACGAGGGGTCATCGTCGACCACCAGGGCGCGCGAGGATTGGGGACTCAACACAGTCGGCTCTACTCTTCCTTCGCCACCGGCAGCCGCAGCGTAAAAGTCGTGCCGTGCTGGCCGTCGCTGTCCACGGCCACGGAGCCGCCGAAGCGGGCCATCAGCGTCTTGACCCACCACAGGCCAAAACCCAGCTTGCCTGGGTGCGCCTGCCGGCCGGAGAAGCTGAAGTCAAAGATGCGCTCGTGCAGCTCGGTCGCGATGCCGGGGCCGGTGTCGCTGACCTGCACTTCGACCCATCCGCCGTTGACCGCGCCGCGCAATGTAATGGCGCCTGATCCCTCCATGGCCGTACACGCGTTTTCCAGCAGATTGGCAAAGACCAGGCTCAGGCGCCGCGGCCCGGCGTGCACCGCTGGCAGCGCGTCCAGGCCAATCGTCTCGACGCGTATCGACGCTGGCAGATGGCTATCCGCAATGGCCTCGGCTACGCAGTCGGTGAGGCGTACCGGCATCAGGCGGATTGGGCGCAGATGGAACAGGGTGTCGCGCATCACGGTCATGGCCTCGGCCGCGCTGCGCTGGATCTGCTCCAGGTTGGTCGCCAGGTAGGCGTCGGCCGCCAGGGCGTCAGCGCACTTGTCCTGGATGCCCTCGACGCGCACGGGGATGGTGCCGACCTGGTTGTTGACGCGGTGCAGCAGGTTGGCGGCAATGTCGCCCACAGCGGCGAAGGTCTCAGCTACGGTGCGCTGCTCCTCGGCCGCACGCAGCGCCTCGCGGCGGGATGCTTCCTGTACGGCTAGTGCGGCATGGCGGGCCAGCACGGCCAGCACCTTCTTATCCCAGTCGGCCTCGGCGAAGCGTCGCGCGTCTCCAGCCCGGCTGTAAACGCTGAACGCACCCAGCGGCTGCCCTTGTTCGCCGGCCTGCAAGGGCGCGATCAACGCGCCCGCCCAGCCTTGCCGCGCTGCCAGATCGTGTTGGGCAAAGTGCGGCTCGGCGCCCAGGTCATCGCTGGTGATCGGCCCGCTGCGCAGGATAGCCTGGCCGGTCAGGCTACCGTGCAATGGCAGCCGTTCGCCGCGCCGCGCTGTGCTGTTGGTGGCCTGCAACACCAGGTACTCTTGGTCCAGCACCCAAATCGACCCCACCGGCACGTTGAGCAGCTCGCAGGCCATAGCCACCAACCGGTCGAACACCTGCTGCGGCGGTTGCGTTAGCAGCCGTTCTGCGATCTCCTGCAAAGCGTCCAGCAGGCGCACTTCCTGGATGGCAATCACAGCCTGGGTGGCCAGCGCCTGCAAGAGGCGGCTGTCCTGCTCGCTAAACGCCCCCACGGTCGGGCTTTCCAGGTTGAGCACCCCCTCCAGCCGTCCGCTGGCAGCGATTAACGGCACAGCCAGCTCCGAACGCATGGCCGCCTCGTGATCCAGTGGGTAATACACCCGCGCCCAGGGATCAGCCTGCAGGTCATGGATCAGCAACGGCCGGCGCAGCTTGGCAGCCCACCCCATGATGCTGGTGGTGTTGATGGGCAGCGCCTCCACGGCCGGCCGGCCCAGGTCGCCGGCCACGGCGGCCGTCACCAGCTTGCTGCCGCTGGGGTCTACCAGGCGAAAGATGCCGAAATGTGCGCCCGTCACCTCCAGCGCCATCTGCAGGATCGCCTCCAGCGTGTCGGGCAGGCGCAGGCGGGAAGAGATCAACAGATCGGCGCGGCGCAGGCGGGTCAGTTCGTCAGCCGTGCGCGCCAGGTCAGCATGCACCCGCGCCAGTTGGCGGGCCTGGAAGATGGCCATCGCCGCATGGTTGACGAAGTTCTCCAGCATCAGCAGTTCCAGCGGGTTGAAAGGGCGCTGCTCCGGCAGATAGACGTACAGGATGCCCAGCGGCTCGTCGGCCACCACCAGCGGAAAACAGGCGGCCGCCCGCGCGCCCGCCTCGGCCTGCACCGGGTGAATGGTCATGCCCGGCTCTTCATAGGAAAGCACCGTACGGCGCCACTCGATCGCTCGGCGTCCCAGCCCGTCAGGCCGCGGCCCGTCGCCAGGCGCTGGCGCAGTCAGCGGCCCGGCCGTGACGCGCGACGCCAGGTCGAAGCCCCCTGCGGCCGCGTCGTAGGCGTAGATCACCGCTGACGCCTCGGGCGCGACCTGTACGGCGCTTTCTACGATCAGGCGCAGCGTCGAGGCGCTGTCAGCCTCCTGGCCGGTGCCGATGCGGTTGACCGTCCGGCCAATGCGGTTGAGGCTGGCCAGGCCATCCAGCAGGCGCGAATTGTGGTCGGGTGAGTGGGTCATGAGTTGCAGATTATTGCGGGTCAGAATATGTGCGCTCATTATAGCGCGGGCAGAATAAAATGTTAAGCAGGGCAAACCATGCGCCTGCGCCAATCCTCATGTGAGGAGTCAGGCATCCCCAGATGCCGTTCGCACGTGGGCGTGCGAACTCCTCAGAGCGATTGACGCAGCACGAGGCCAGATTTGACAAATCAAGCAGAAGCAATACAATTTTAGCTGTAGCAAAAATAAGGATTAGATTATGATAAACAGTGATATGTCACAGGCTCATCAGGACTATCTCAAAGCCATTTACATGCTATTGAGCCGCGGCCAGGAGGCATCGAACTCGGCCATTGCGCAGTCGCTCGGCGTTGCGCCAGCGTCGGCCACCAATATGGTCAAGCGCCTGGCCGAGGCCGGCTTGATCGAGCACGTGCCCTATCGCGGCGTTCAGTTGACGCCGGCCGGCCAACAGGCCGCACTGGAGATGGTGCGCCACCATCGGCTGATCGAGCTGTTCCTGCACGATGTGTTGGAGATGCCCTGGGATCAGGTCCACGTCGAAGCCGAACGCCTGGAGCACGCCATCAGCGAGGAAGTCGAGGAGGCCATGGCCCGCAAGCTGGGCTACCCCACCTTCGACCCGCACGGCGATCCCATCCCCGATCGCAATGGGCGACTGGCTGTGGCCGGCGCTGGCGTGCCATTGACCGAACTGGAACCAGGCTGCGCGGCGCGGCTGGCGCGGGTCCATGCCCAGGACAGCGAGCGCCTGCGCTATCTGGGCGAGTTGGGCCTGTACCCCGGCGCGCGGGTAGTCGTTCAGGAGCGCGCCCCCTTCCATGGGCCGCTGCTGGTGACGGTCAACGGCGCGTCGCGCATGCTGGCCTTCAACCTGGCGGCCGAGTTGTCGATGGAGGTCATCTATGCCTGACCCATTGCTCGCCCTGACCATCGGCGTGCTACTGGTTGCTGCTGGCCTGGTTGTGTTCTGGCCGGGGCGCGGGCTGTATCATCGTTGGCAGGCGGCCGGCCGCGTCAACGACCGGGTGCGCACCGAAGATGCGCTGAAACACATTCACAAATGCGAGATGCGCGGCCGCCGGCCAACGCTGGAGAGCGTCGCCGGCGCGCTGGGCGTGTCTACTGACGACGCTGCCGCCCTGTTGAGCCGGATGCAGGCGCTGGGCCTGGTCAATGCAGCCAGCGGCGACTATGCGCTGACGCCCCAGGGACGAGACGCAGCGCTGCACATTATCCGCGCTCACCGGCTCTGGGAGAGCTACCTGGCCGACCAGACAGGTTTCGATGAGCAGGAATGGCACCAGCAGGCCGAGCGCCTGGAACACGACCTGCGGCCGGAGGAGGTGGAGGCGCTGGCTGCGCAGCTTGGCCGCCCGACACACGACCCGCACGGCGATCCTATCCCCGATCCTGATGGCCGCTACGTCTACCACGGCGGCCGGCCGCTGCCCGCTATGGGGTTGGATATCCCGGCTCGCATCGTCCATATCGAAGACGAGCCGGAGACGGTGTACGCCCAATTGGTGGCCGAAGGACTTTATCCCGGCATGGACGTGCGGCTGGTGGAGGTCTCGCCAACGCGGGTGCGCTTCTGGGCCAACGGCGACGAGCACCTGCTGGCGCCCCTGTTGGCAGCCAATATCTCAGTGCGGCCGGTGGAGGCAATCGCCCCGGCTACCAGCGCCAAGATTGAGCTTTCGTCTGCCGGGACGCTGGCAGCCTTGCGCCCCGGCCAGCAGGGGCAAGTGGTGGCCATCTCGCCGCGCTGCCGCGGGGCCGAGCGCCGCCGCATGATGGACCTGGGCATCCTGCCTGGTGCAACCATCGCAGCCGAGTTGGTCAGCCCCAGCGGCGACCCAACGGCCTACCGCATACGCGGGGCGATGATTGCCTTGCGCCGTGAACAGGCCCAACTGATCAACATCCAGCGCATGACCGAGACGACTGTATGAACAATCTTCCCGATCCCACCAACGGACAAACGGGCGCGCCGCCGGCGTCCGCCGCGAACGGCCAACCGATCTTCCTGGAAATGCCGGACGACGATCCGGGTTTCACCCTGACGATTCAGCCGCCGCCGGCCGGCCACAGCGCCGCTGGTTGCACGACCTGCCCATCGCACAACGCAGCCCACCTGCAACGCTTGGGTGTCAACATGGACGGCTGGGACTACGTGGTGGCGCTGGCCGGCAACCCTAACGTAGGCAAGAGCACCGTCTTCAACGCGCTCACCGGGCTGCGCCAGCATACGGGCAACTGGCCCGGCAAGACCGTTGGCCGCGCCGAAGGCGGCTTCGAATATGGCGGCAGCCGCTACAAGCTGGTCGACTTGCCCGGCACCTACTCCTTGCTGGCCACCAGCCTGGACGAGGAAGTGGCGCGCGACTTCATCCTCTTCGGCCAGCCTGACGTCACCCTGGTAGTGGTCGATTCGACGCGCCTGGAGCGCAATCTGAACCTGGTCTTGCAGGTGTTGGAGATCACCGACCGCGTCGTGGTCTGTCTGAACCTGATGGACGAGGCGCGGCGGCACGGGCTGGTGGTGGATGAGCGCCGGCTGGCGCGCGACCTGGGTGTGCCGGTGGTGCCCACTGAGGCCCGCCAGCGCAAAGGCCTGAGCGATCTGTTACAGGCCATCGACGATGTGGCCACGGGCCGCATCGTCGGCAAACCGCACCGCATCAAGAGTGAGCCGCCAGCGCTCAAGCGTGCAGTCAGCCAGTTGACCGCACAGATCGAGCGGACCTTTCCTGGCCTGCCCAACGCCCGCTGGGTCGCCTTGCGCCTGCTGGATGGCGACCCGCGCATCGTGGAAGCGGTCCAGCGCGGCGAGTTGGGCGAGTTGAGTGGGCCTGGCCGCGCGCTGATGCCGCCGGCCGAAGGGCGGCTGGACCTGGCCGCGGCCTGAAGCGAACGCGGCTCGGGCAGGTGTTTTGTGAGGGCGGTCGGAGACCGGCCCGGGCAAAGGATCACGATCAGGATAGAAGGATAGAGCTGAGGTTGATGACATGACTGTAGGACTTGCACCTGCGCCAGGCGTGCGGCCCGGCGCAGACTACCCGAAACAGGATAGCGTGACCGGCGCCGAGGCCATTCTGGCCTCAGCTCAGGCTTTGCGCTGGGAGATCGGCGGCGACTTCCACCAGACGTTGATGGAGGCCATCTACACCGACGCGGCCGCCATCGCCGACCGCGCCGTCACCCGCCCCGGCGAAAAACCGCGCTTCGACCTGGACCGCACCATCGATCGCATGGTCACCAGCCGTGTCTGGGGCTTTCCGCTGATGCTGCTGATGCTCACCGCCGTGTTCTGGATTACTATCACCGGCGCCAACATCCCATCGCAACTGCTGGCCGATCTGCTGATCGGCCAGGGCGTGCCCTTCCTGCACCGCATCGCTGCGGCGCTCAACCTGCCCTGGTGGCTGAGCGGGCTGCTGATCGACGGCATGTACCTGGCCACAGCCTGGGTCATCAGCGTTATGTTGCCGCCCATGGCCATCTTTTTCCCATTGTTCACGCTGCTAGAGGATTTCGGCTATCTGCCGCGCGTGGCCTTCAATCTGGACAACTTGTACAAGAAGGCCGGCGCGCACGGCAAGCAGTCGCTGAGTATGATGATGGGCTTCGGCTGTAACGCGGCCGGCGTGGTGGCTACCCGTATCATCGACAGCCCGCGCGAGCGGCTGATCGCCATCATCACCAACAACTTCGCTCTGTGCAATGGCCGCTGGCCGACGCAGATCCTGATCGCCTCGCTGTTCATCGGCTCGCTGGTATCGGCGCAGTGGGCCGGCTTGATCTCAGCGCTGGCCGTGGTGGGCATCGCCGTGTTAGGAGTGCTTCTCAGCTTCCTGGTCTCCTTCGGGCTGTCGCGCAGTGTGCTCAAGGGGCAGGTTTCCACTTTTAGCCTGGAGCTGCCGCCTTATCGGCCGCCGCGCGTCCTGCAAACTATCTATACCTCGATTATCGACCGCACCGTGATTGTCCTGTGGCGGGCAGTCAAGTTCGCTCTGCCGGCCGGCGCGGCCATCTGGCTGATCGCCAACGTGCAGATCGACGGCGTCAGCATCGCCGAGTACCTGGTGACTTTTCTCAACCCTGTGGGCATCCTCCTGGGCCTGAACGGCGTGATCCTGGTGGCCTACATCGTGGCCATCCCCGCCAACGAGATCGTGATCCCCACTATCCTGATGCTGACCGTGTTGACCAGCGGCCTCACCGGCATCGGCGAGGGCGCCGGTGTAATGTTCGAGCTGGAAAACGACGCCGACCTGATGACCGTTTTTGCGGCCGGCGGCTGGACTTTGTTGACCGCAGTCAACCTGATGCTGTTCAGCCTGATCCACAATCCATGCAGCACGACCATCTCCACCATTTTCAAGGAGACGGGCAGCCGCAAATGGACGGCAGTGGCTGCGCTGACGCCGCTTGTGATGGGTTTCATCGTGACGTTTTTCGTGGCGCAGATTTGGCGCTTGGTGGCAGGAGCGCTATGATCGGGCAAATCCCTGCTCGGACCGGTCTCCTGACCGCGCCCGGATGAGTTGCCAGAGTTTGAGGAACGACATTGAACCTCCGAACCTTTATCGACACAGTCCGTGAAACCGGCGACCTGGTCACCATCCAGAAACCGGTCGATCCGTACCTGGAGATGGCGCCGGTAATCGCTGCGCTGGATGGCCGGCCGGTGCTGTTCGAACAGGTTGCAGGCAGCGCATTTCGCGTGCTGTCGGGCCAGTGTTCCGACCGGCGCTACTTCGCACTGGCGCTGGACTGCCCCGTGGACCAGGTGGTGTTTCGCCTGGCTGACGCGTATCGCGCGCCGCAGGCGCCGCCGGTGGTCGATAGGGCCGATGCGCCCTGTCAGCAAGTGGAGATGAACCCGGTGGACCTGCTGCGCCTGCCCTTTCTGACTCACTATGCGGGTGACGCCGGCCCTTATGCCACTGCGGCCATCGCCATCGTTCACGATCCTGACAGCGGCCCCAACGTCAGCTTTCATCGCTGCCTGCGACTGGACAGCACCCGGCTGGCTGCTCGTATCGTGGAGCGCCGCGGCACAGACACGGCTCTCAAGAAAACCTCTGGCGACCTGCCGGTGGCCATCTGTATCGGTCTGCCGCTGCACGTGCTGCTGGCCGCCAGCATGGCCCCCGATCCCGGCGTGGATGAGCTGGCCATCGCCCAAGCCCTGGCGCCGACGCCGGTGGTGAAGTGCCTGAGCAACGATCTTTACGTGCCGGCCGAAGCCGAGTTCGTGCTGGAGGGGCGAATCACCCACCGTACGGTGGCCGAAGGGCCCTTCGTCGACCTGACCGAGACCTGGGATATCGTGCGCCAGCAGCCGGTGATCGAGATCATCCGCATTACCCACCGCCGGGACGCGATTTACCACGCCCTGCTGCCGGGGATGCTGGAGCACAAGATGTTGATGGGCATGCCCAAGGAACCCAGCATTTTTGCGGCGGTCAACGAAGTGGCCCGCTGTGTCAACGTCAGCATCACGCCGGGCGGCACGTCGTGGCTGCATGCCGTGGTGCAGATCGACAAGCAGCACGCCGACGATGGCCGCAACGCTGCCGAGGCCGCCTTCCGCGGCCATCCCTCGCTCAAGCATGTGGTAGTGGTGGATGCTGATGTGGACCTGTACGACCCGCACGATGTGGAGTGGGCCATTGCCACCCGCTTTCAGGCCGATCGCGACCTGATGGTGTGGCAGAACCAGCCCTCCTCGTCGCTGGACCCGTCGGCCACGCACACGCCGGGCCAGAAATCACGCAGCGCCAAGATGGGCCTGGATGCGACCATTCCCTGGGATGAGCCGGACCGCTGCACCCGGCTGCATGAGTTCCAGCGGGTGGCGCTGCCCAAGGCTGACATCAGCGTTTATCTGTAGACGCTGGTTCCCGTTACTTGTCCGCTCTCCGCGGCGATGAGACAGGTCCAGTCATCGGATGCGTGAGATGCGGGTCGCCCAGAGCAACCCGCATCTCACGCCATCATGTAGCACGCTTCACTTGGCGCCCACATTTGACTTGAGCAGCCCGGCCGCCATAAAGCGCCCCACGCTTTCCATGGCCATGCGCCGCGGCAGCAGCCGGGTCTGGGCGAACATGAACGCCTGATTGACCAGGCCGGGGATGAGCACCGGACCGGCATGGCCCAACGTATCCAGCGTTTCCTGAGCCACCGGGTCGACGTCCATGATCATCCACTGCGGATAATTGGCCAGCGCGTCGCCCTGGGTATGCATCAGGCCGGGCGCGGCTACCAACACGTCGACGCCGCTGCCCTGTAACTCGTACCACAGCGCCTCGCCCAGCGCGCGCTGGTAGGCCTTGTTGGCGGAGTAAGCCCCGGTGTAGGGGGTGGTCTGCAGGCCGGCGCCGGAGGTGACGATGACGATGCCGCCTTGCGCCCGTTCGACCATCTGGCGGCCATAGGCGTGGACCAGTGCGGTGTAAGCACGGGCGTTGATGTTCATCATCGCCATATGGGTGGTCAGGTCCATCTCCATGATGGTGGGCGTGTCTTTGGGCGTCCACATGTGGTTACACACCAGCAGCCCCACAGTGATGTCGGCCGTTTGGGTTAGCAACGCGCCCAGGAAGTCGTCGCGGCCCAGGTCCAGCGCCACCGGCCGGACCTTGACCAGGTATTTTGTCTGCAATTCCCCGGCTCGCGCCGCCAGATCCTCCCCGGCGATGTCCACCAACACCAGATTGAAGCCGCGGCCGGCCAGATGGCGGGCAAAACTATAGCCCAGCCCCTCGGCCCGCGCTGCGCCCGTCACCAGCGCCCAGGGGCCATACTTGCGCAGGAAGACGTTGCCGGGATCAGTTTGCTCCTCAGCCTGGCGCCGGTCACGCACCTGGCGCCACACCAGCCCGGTTGCAGTTGCGGCCAGCGCGCCGCTGGCCAGCAATGGTTTAGCAAGGTTGCGCATGGTTGGTCTCCTTGTTTCCGGTCAGTTGCGGCTGAACGTCGCCGGCAGCGGCGCCGCGCCCGACTCGGCCGGCTGGGCCAGCGATTCGCCGGCTGGCTTGCGGCGATAGCGCACCACGGTGCGGTCGGGCCGGCTGGCGCCAAGCCCGCGCTGCACCTGCGGATGCCTGGTCACCAGCTCCAGATCGAACTGGCGGAGGAGCAGCGCAGTGATGACGGTCATCTCCATGTTGGCGAAGTTCATGCCGGTGCACTTGTGGGCGCCGCCGCCAAAGCCAATCAGGGCAAAGCGGTCCTGCTTGTCCTCGGCCCGACCCGGCGCAAAGCGCAGCGGATCGAAGCACTCCGGGTCCTCGAACAGCACCGGCAGGTTGTGCGCCACATCCTGCGCCACCTGGGCCAGCCAGCCCTGTGGAATGACGTAGTCGCCCACCTCCACGTCCTGCTCGACGGTCCGCATCAGCATGTCTACCGAGGGCCGCATGCGCTCCACCTCGCGCGTTGCCCAACCGATGTGATCAAGCTGCGTCATGCGGCGCGGGTCGATGTGCACGCCGGCGGGCGCCACCCGCTCGATCTCCTGCTGCACCAGGCGCAGGTAGTGCGGGTTTTGCAGCAGCAAGATGATGGTCCAGGCAGCCTGGCCGGCCGTGGTCTCGTGGCCGGCGAACATCAGGCCCAGCAGCAGGTTGACGATCAGTTCCTGCTCGGCCAACCGGCCGTCGGGGTAGCGCTTGTTGACCAGGTCCTGCAGAAAGTCGTCGTAGCGCTCCGGATGCTGGCGGCGCTCTGTGATCACCGGCTCCAGGATGCTCTGTAAACGGGCCTTGGCGCGGTCGCGGCGGCGGAACTTGGGCAGCGGCAGGTTGGGCGGCAGCAAGGGGTCCAGGCCCTTGGACAGGTCGGTGTAGAGGTCCCAGAACTCGCGGCCCAGTTGCTGGTGTACCTGGCGCCCGAGGAAGCAGTTGCCTGCCACCTCCTGCACCAGGGTGGTGATCTCACCTACCAGCTCCATCTCGCCGGAGTCACCCAGCCCATCCAGCCAACTCTGGACCACCTCCTGCATTACATCAGCGTAGTGCAGCATCTTCTCGCGCCGGAATGCCTCCATCACCACTGTGCGCTGGTCCAGGTAGACTTCGTGCGGCGCCAGGAAGAGCACCTCGCCAAACATGGCGCGCAGGAAGCGATAGGGCTCCTGAATGCCCAACGCCTTGTCGGTCTCCATGAAGAAGGTCTTTTGGTTCTCTGGTCCGATGAGAATGGCCACGTTCTGGTTGGCCAGCTTGATCGCAAAAACATTGCCGTGCTCCTCGAAACCGCGGCGCACCAGGGCTGTGCGGTCTGAGCGGAACTCCAGGGCGTGCCCCAGCCCGGGCAAGGCGCCTGAGACCAGGGGCGGGGTCGTTTTGGACATGGCTGTACCTCCTGTCGATTTTCAGTATTATGATACACTGTGTATCATAAGCTATCATACCCCTGTCGGCGCTGCTGTGCAAGTGGCGCACGGCACAATTCGAGGAACCATGTCAACAGACCCGCGCGTGCAACGCACCCAGGATCATTTGCGCCAGGCATTGGCGGAGCTGATCTTGCAGCGCGGCTACGAATCGATCTCGATACGCGATCTGGCGGCCAAAGCCGGCGTTGGCTACGCAACCTTCTTTCGCCACTATTCCGATAAGGACGCGCTGTTGCTAGACCTGCTGCAACGCTCGATCCAGGACCTGGCGCGGCTACTGCCGCCTGCGATTGACGCTGATCCGGCCGAGGAGGGCCGGGTGATTTTTGCCCACGCTGCGCAGCACGAGCGGCTCTACCGCATCCTGCTGCAAGGCCAGGGGACGCTGGCCCTCCTGGAGCATGTTCAGGCGGCGGCGGTCGCGGAGGTAATGGACCGCTTCGCAGGCCAGCGCGAGCCCGCCATCCCTCTTGAGATCCTGGCCCAACACCTGGTGGCGTCTATTATCGCATTGATCGGTTGGTGGCTGCAGAGAGGCCAGCCCTATCCGCCGCAGCGCATGGGCCAGATATACGCCGAGATGATCATGGGGCCGTTCGCAGCCATGGTCGGCCGGCAGAGGAGATCTGATGGTCCCACTGAACCTGCCGCTGGTTGAGTTCCTCCTTTCCGCTCAGGCGCAGGCAGCGCTGGCTGAGCTGGCCGGGCAGGAGCTGGGTGAGCAGGCCAGCCTGGAGTTGCTGACCCGCCTGCGGCGGACGTGGCAGCCCGACCAGGCCGCAGCCCTGCTGGACCAGGCCCGCCTGCGTCGCAAGGCCGGCGACAAGTTTCCCCACCCGGAGCGCCTGCTCTTCACCGACGACGCCTTACAGCAAGCCAGCAGCCGCGCCGTAGCCGCCTACCGCGCCCAGCAATTTGCTGCCGCCCTCGACCCTTCACCCTTCACCGATCATCGATCACCGCTCGCCGTGGCCGACCTGGGTTGCGGCATCGGCGCGGACACCATCGCGCTGGCCGAGGCCGGGCTGCACGTGCTGGCCGTAGAGCGCGATCCTGTGCGCGCCCGCATGGCCGCCGCCAATGCTGCTGCTCTGGGACTTGCCGCACGCGTCGATGTTCTCTGCACCGATTGGCTGGCCCTCTTTTCCAGCGAGGATGGATGGCGCGGGGCGAAGCCGCATGCCGCCTTCGTGGACCCCGGCCGGCGTGTGGGGGAGCAGCGCATTTTCCGTCTGGACGCCATGGATCCGCCCATTGCGGCCGTGCTGGCGCTGCTGGCCGCCGTCCCCACGCTGGCTGTCAAGACTCTGCCCGGCATCGCCGACGAGGACATCCCACCTGGCGCTGAGGTTGAGTTCATCTCGGAGCGGGGTCAGATGAAGGAGGCGTTGCTGCGCTTTGGCGCGCTGCGCACAGGCGCGGCCCGGCGGGCGACCCTGCTGCCCGGCCCACACCATTTGGACAGCAACGCGTCCCAGAGCGATGCGCCCGCCAGCCAGCCGCTGGCCTGGCTCTACGAGCCGGATGCAGCCGTAATTCGCGCCACGTTGGTGCAACACCTGGCCGCGCTGCTGGGCGCGGCGCAACTCGATCCAACCATCGCCTATCTCACCAGCCAGCAGCCGGTGGAGACCCCCTTCGCCCGCCGCTGGGCCGTGCTGCGCCACGGGCCGTTCCACCTCAAGACGCTCAACCGTTGGCTGCGCGAGCTGGGCGCGGGCGCCGTGGTGGTCAAGAAGCGCGGTTCGGCCGTCGATCCCGACGCCTTTCGCCGCCGCCTGAAGACCACGCCAGGCGGGCTGGCCGTGACCGTCTTCCTGACGCGCGTCCAGGGCCGGCCCTGGATGGTCGTCGGTGCAGAAGCAGAGGCCCGCGCATGAACACGGAACGCACGGATCAGAAGGAATTTCCGGCAGCCAGGCTGGGGGCGCACAGTTACCTGTGGACGGAGTATTGGTCGGATCAGTCCCTGGATATCCTGGATACAGCACGCGGGTTGGGCGCCGATTTCATGGAGATCGGCGTAGGGGATGACGTGACCTTCACGCCGCGCCTGACGCGGCAGCGGGCCGAAGCGCTGGGGCTGGCGCTGTGCCTGGGGCCGGGCAACGCCTGGCCGCTGACCTGCGATCTGTCGTCGGAGCTTGCGGAGGAGCGGGCGCTGGGGCTGGCCTGGCACCAGAAACAGGTGGACCTGGCCGCGGAGTTGGGCGCGCTGGCCTACGGCGGCGCGCTGTACGGCCATCCGGGCGTGGTCAAACGTCGCATCGCGCCGCCGGACGAGTACCAGCGTATCGCCGAGGGGCTGCACCTTCTGGCCGAGTATGGCCGGCGGCAAGGGGTACTGGTGGTGATCGAACCCATGAGCCATTTTCGCACCCACATCGCCAACACCCCTCACCAAATCATGCGCCTGGCCGTCCTGGCTGATCACCCCAACCTGAGCGTGGCGCTGGACACCTATCACCTGGTGACCGAGGTGCGCGATTTCCGCGCGGCCATTGTGACCACGGCCGGCAAGCTGTGGGCGCTACACGCCTGCGAGAACGACCGCGGCGCGCCTGGCGGCGGGCTGGTGCCATGGGGACGGGTATTCGCCGGCCTGATCGAAATCGGCTTCGACGGCTACATCTTGCTGGAAAGCTACAACTCAGCTCAGGGCGACTTCGCGCAACGTCGCGGCATGTTCCACAATGTTTGCCCCGATCCGGCGGCGTTTGTGCGCCAGGGGTTCGCCTTCCTCCGCAGCCAACTCGCCATGGGACTGGCGTCGCCTTAGCGGCCCACCAACAGGCGGTCCAGCAGTCGCCCCGTTGCCTCCCACAGGACGTCGAACAGCACAAAGGACAGCAGCAGCGAAAGGGACCGGGCCCAGCCCGACGGCAATAGTTGTTGGAACAGCCAGTACGGCGCTGCATAGATCATGAAGAGCAACGCTACCATCAGTACGGCCTTGATGAAAGCATTGCGCACAGCACGTGCAGGGAAGAAGATGTGAGCATAAGCGGCCAGGGTGGAGCGAAAGACCCACAGACCGGCTCCGCCGAGCAATACGATCAACAGCAGCGTTTCCCAGTGCGTAGCAAACCACGCGCCCCATTGGCTACCTGACATGGTCAGGCGTTATCCGCGCACGATCCACATCCCAGCGGCCGAGAGAGATCCGGTAGAGGACGTAATCAAAGGTGTTGCCGGCCATGTTGCCGATGCGAATGGTGTGCAAGGTCAGCTCGACGGCTTCGGCGACTTCAGCGCCATACAGATCGACCATGCGCTGGCGGGCGGCGTCGTCGGGCCGGGCGTCGCTTTCGGCCCAGTGCTGGGCGTAGAGCACGGCCGGCAACTGCTCCGGCGGGCAGCCCTCCATCACGCCGGCCGCCAGCGCCTCCGCCTCCTGGGGCGAGATGCCCACCACCAACGCCTGCCGCGCATGGTAGTAACTGCAATAGCGGCAGCCGTTGACCGCCGTGACGGCCAGCATCAGCCGCTCGCGCAAGGCTGGATCCAGGCTCTCGCCGCGCATCACCGAGCGCATCCGCCGCGGCCGGCCCAGCGTCGCCCGCAGGTCGGCCACGAAGTCGCCCGGGCTAGCATAAAGGCGTCGTTTGAAGGTCTGGGTCATGGGGATTAGTTTTGTTCGCCTTCCTCAGACGGCCGCACAGCCTCGAGGATGCGCCACAGGTAATCGTAGGTCACGCGTTGCTCGTTGATGGCCCGTTGCTCATCAGGGGTGGAGAAGATGAACTCGCCCAGGGTTTCCAGGCCGGCCACCATGCCGGCCAGGCCGGGTGACCGGGTGTAGAAGCGGTTGCGCGGCACGAAGTAGAGCGACACCGCGCCTTCCTCCCACAGCGCGATGATGTTGGCTGAGGCCGCCTCGCCGGCGCGCCGGTCCCAGTCCTCAGCCAGCTCGACTACGGCCTCGACAGCATCGGCCCTGGCGCCGCGCACCTGCCAGGCCGTCAGCGGGTAATCGGGGATGGCCACCACCGACGCCGGCTGGTCGCTGTGCGTCTGGCTGAACAGGCTCCTGCCGGCCAGCCGGGCTGCGGTCTGGATCGGAAAGCCGCCGTGGCCATCGGGGATCTCGAAGAAGTGATAGTGCAGGTGCTTCTCGATGCTGGCGCCGGCGCCCGCGCCGTTGTAGAAGCCGGCGAAGGTGGGAAGCTGCTCCGTGATGCCGTACAGGTCTTCGACGATGCGGCGAATGCGCGCGTGGGTCTGCGCCGTGTCGCCGGTCACATGGAAGGACTGGGGCAGATGCTCGCCGGCCGCCATGGTCAGGTGCGTGCGGGTGAAGGGGAACGGGTTGCACAGGGCATTGTACACCCGGCCGTTGACGCGGTACTGGTAATAGCCCTGTACGCCGCGGTGCTGCCAGCGGATGTTGTCGGTGCACAGATAGCAGCCCGTGTCGGCCACGTCCTGCACCTGCGCGCCGCGCGGCAGGGCGGTGCGGCCGGCGCCCTTGAAGCGCTCGGCCCGGCGCGGGTTGAACTGGACGATAAAGAAATGCTGGCCGTTGTTGCCGGGCGCCCGGTAGCGAAAATAGCTCACCTGGCTGAGGTCGTCCTGAATGAAGCCGATATCTACCTGCTGGTCATAGAGCGCGCGCAGGGCTGCAGCCAACCCGTGCGCGGCCGCCAGTTGGTCCAACTGGCCTTGCAGGATGGCCTGCTGCAAGGCGTACATGCGGTCGTTGTGCTGGCCCATGGCCGGC
>WBZM01002441.1_pt1 | contig 15848 bp, 13 predicted proteins | sample 5204271 | NCBI WGS metagenome assembly WBZM01 (sample SAMN12344346, study PRJNA552823) | activated sludge metagenome | biome: Activated sludge suspended growth; feature: Nitrification reactor; material: Wastewater; isolation source: activated sludge from nitrification reactor of wastewater...
GACAGCGCAGGTACACGTCGGAGAGGAACTGCATCTCGACGTGCTCGAAGCCGTTGCCGCCGCAGGTCGGGCAGCGCCCGTTCCCCGAGTTGAAGCTGAACGTCCCGACCGTGTAGCCGCGCTCGATCGACACCGCCTCGGCGGCGAAGCGCTTGCGGATCGCGTCGAACGCGCCGACGTAGCTCGCCGGGTTCGAGCGCGTCGTGCGCCCGATCGGCGTCTGGTCGACCATCACGACCTCGCCCACGTGCTCCGCGCCGTGCAGCGCACGATGCGCCCCGGGGGTCTCGGTCGGCTTGCCGCGCGCGCGCAGCAGCGCCGGGTACAGCACGTCCTGCACCAGCGTGGACTTGCCGGAGCCGGACACGCCCGTGACGCACACCAGCCGGTGCAGCGGGATCGAGACGTCGAGGTCGCGCAGGTTGTGCTCGCACGCGCCCTCGATCGCCAGCCGGGGCTCGCCGGGTCGCGGCGGCCCCCGCCGGCCCGCGGCCGCCACCGCGTCGCGCCGGCCCGACAGGTACTGCGCCGTGAGCGTGTCGGCCCGCGCGGCGAGTTCGGCCGGCGAGCCCTCGAAGACGATGCGCCCGCCGTGCTCGCCCGGTCCCGGGCCGAGATCGAGGATGCGGTCGGCCGTCAGCATGATCTGCGGATCGTGTTCGACCACGAGCAGCGAGTTGCCGTTGTCGCGCAGGCGGTGCATCACCTCGATCACGCGCCGCATGTCGCGCGGATGCAGGCCGATCGACGGCTCGTCGAGCACGAACAGGGTGTTCACGAGCGACGTGCCGAGCGCGGTCGTCAGGTTGATGCGCTGCACCTCGCCGCCCGACAGCGTGCGCGACTGGCGGTCGAGCGTGAGGTAGCCGAGGCCGACCCGCACGAGGAAGTCGAGGCGCGAGCGGATCTCGCCGAGCAGCAGGTCGGCCGCCTCGTCGAGCGGCGCCGGCAGCGCCATCGCGGCGAAGGCGTCGCGGCAGCGCTCGATCGGCAGCAGCATGGTCTCGTGCACGTTGAGCCCGCGCGGCTCGCCCGGCACCTCGAGGCGCCAAAGCAGCGCCTCCTCCTTCAGGCGCGCGCCGTCGCACTGCGGGCACGCGGTGTAGCTGCGGTACTTCGACAGCAGCACGCGGATGTGCATCTTGTAGCTCTTGGTCTCGAGCCACTGGAAGAAGCGCTTCGCGCCGTACCAGACCTTCTTCTCGAACGGGCCCTCGCCGTCGATCGCCCAGCGGCGCTGCTCGTCGGTGAGCTCCCGCCAAGGCGTGTCGAGCGGCACGCCGCGCTTCTTCGCGTACTTGACGAGGTCGTCCTGGCACTCGCGGTACGACTCCGTCTGCCACGGCCGGATCGCGCCGCCGCGCAGGGTCTTGCCCGTGTCGGGCACGACGAGGCCGTAGTCCACGCCGATCACGCGGCCGAAACCGCGGCAGGTCTCGCAGGCGCCGAGCGGCGAGTTGAACGAGAAGAGACTCGGGGTCGGCTCGCGGTAGTGGATGTCGCAGTCGGCGCAGTGCAGGTCCGAGGAATAGCGCAGGACCGCCGCCTCGCCGTCGGCCGACAGGGCGTGCACGGCCACCCGGCCCCGGCCGACCCGCAGGCCGGTCTCGAGCGCCTCGAGGGTCCGCGAGCGGTCCGCCCCGGCGAGCCGGAAGCGGTCCAGGACCATCTCGAGCTGCGTCGGCGTGCGGGCGTGCACCCTCGTGTAGCCCTGCTGCTCGAGCAGGCCGAGCACTTCCTGCTCGCTGAAGTTCTTCGGCACCGCGACCGGGAAGGTCACGACCAGCCGCGGGTCCCCGAGCGGCGCCAGCCGCTCCCCGAGGGAGGCGAGGATCGACTCGGGCGTGTCGCGGCGGACCGGCCGGCCGCAGCCGCGGCAGTGAAGCCGCGCGACCCTGGCGAACAGCAGCTTCAGGTGGTCGTTCAGCTCCGTCATCGTCCCGACGGTGGAGCGCGAGGTCCGCACCGGGTTGGTCTGGTCGATGGCGATCGCCGGCGGGATGCCCTCGACCCGGTCCACGCGGGGCTTGTCCATCCGGTCAAGGAACTGGCGCGCATAGGGCGAGAACGTCTCGACGTAACGCCGCTGGCCCTCCGCGTAGACCGTATCGAAAACGAGTGACGACTTGCCGGACCCGGACACGCCGGTGACCACCACCAGCTCGCCGAGCGGGAGGTCGAGATCGAGGCCGCGCAGGTTGTTCTGCCGGGCCCCGCGGACGCGGATGCAGTCTTGGCCGGAATGGGTCATGGTCGGGGGCCCGGGCGGGTAACGCCCGGAAACGTCAAGCTACCACGTTCGGGCGGGATCGCGGATACTTCGCCCTACAACGATTTCGAGATTCCCGGGGACACGTATGCGGTTCTTCTCGGCCCTGATGCCGCGCGAAGGGCGATTCTTCGCCCTGTTCAACCGTCACGCCCAGCTGATCGTCGACGGGGGCGACGCGGTCGTGAAGCTGGTGGGGAACTACGCGGACGGCGCGCAGCGCAGCGCGCTGATCCACCAGATCGGCGAGATCGAGCGCAGCGCCGACAAGGTCACCTACGAGACCGTCTCGCTGCTGCACGCGACCTTCATCACGCCCTTCGACCGGATGGACATCCACCGCCTGATCTCCGGCATGGACGACATCCTCGACCTGATGCAGGACGCGGCCGAGTCCATGCAGCTGTTCGACATCCAGACGCTGCCCCCGGAGTCGGAGCGCATGGCGGCGCTGCTCGCGCAGTGCTGCCGAAAGGTCCAGGAAGCCGTCGGGCTGCTCAACAACATGGACAACGCACCGCGCGCGCTCGAGCTGTGCCAGGAGATCGACGTGCTCGAGAGCGACGCCGACAAGGCCTCGCGCGACGGCATCTCGAAGCTGTTCCGCCAGCAGCAGGACGTGCGCGAGCTGATCAAGCACAAGAACGTCTACGAGTACCTCGAGAACGCCATCGACAAGTGCCAGGACGTCGCGAACGTGATCGAGTCGGTGGTCGTGGAGAACGTCTGAGCCATGGACGTCTCGATGTCGTTCGCGGTGCTGGCACTGCTGGTCGCACTGGCGCTCGCGTTCGATTTCATGAACGGCTTCCACGACGCCGCGAATTCGATCGCGACCGTCGTCTCGACCGGCGTGCTGCGCCCGCACCAGGCCGTCGTCTGGGCCGCGTTCTTCAACTTCGTCGCCATCTTCATCTTCCACCTCAAGGTGGCGGCGATGGTCGGCAAGGGCATCGTCGACCCCGGCGTCGTCGACCACTACCTGATCTTCGGCGCCCTGATCGGCGCCATCACCTGGAACGTGATCACCTGGTACTACGGCATCCCGTCGAGTTCCTCGCATGCCCTGATCGGCGGCATGATCGGCGCGACCATCGCCAAGGCCGGCACCGGGCCGCTGCTCGCGCCGGGCATCGTCAAGACCGCGGTGTTCATCGTCGTCTCGCCCCTGCTCGGCTTCACGCTCGGCGGCCTGCTGATGGTGGCCGTGTCCTGGGCGTGCCTGCGCGCCTCCCCGCGCAAGGTCGACGTCTGGTTCCGGCGCCTGCAACTCGCCTCCTCCGCGGCCTACAGCATCGGGCACGGCAGCAACGACGCGCAGAAGACCATGGGCATCATCTGGCTGCTGCTGATCTCGGCCGGCGTGACGACCAAGGACCACCTGCCGGTCTGGGTCATCATCAGCTGCTACATCGCCATCGCCCTCGGCACGATGTTCGGCGGCTGGCGCATCGTGAAGACCATGGGCCAGAAGATCACCAAGCTGCGCCCGGTCGGCGGTTTCGCCGCCGAGACCGGTGGCGCCATGACGCTGTTCATCGCCTCGGGCTTCGGCATCCCGGTGTCCACCACCCACACCATCACCGGCGCGATCATCGGCGTCGGTTCCGCGCAGCGCGCCCGCGCGGTGCGCTGGGGCATCGCGGGCAACATCGTCATCGCCTGGATCGTCACCATGCCGGCGGCCGCCGTGATCGCGGCCCTCGGCTATTACGTGGGACGCGTGCTGCTCTGAGATGAGCCCGTACCCGCACCTGCTCGAGCCGCTCGACCTCGGCTTCACGCAGCTGCGCAACCGCGTGCTGATGGGCTCGATGCACACGGGCCTCGAGGACGACCCGAAGCACTTCCCGCGCCTCGCCCGCTACCTCGCAGAGCGCGCCCGCGGCGGCGTGGGACTCATCGTGACCGGCGGCTTCGCGCCCAACGTCGAGGGCTGGGCCGCGCCTTTCTCCGGGCGCCTCGCCTCCGGCTCCGCCGCGGCACAGCACCGGCCGGTCACCGCGGCCGTGCAGGCCGAGGGCGGCAAGGTGGCGCTGCAGATCCTGCACACCGGCCGCTACGCCTTCCATCCGCTCGCGGTGGCCCCCTCGCCGATCAAGGCGCCGATCTCGCCCTTCCGGCCGCGGGCCCTGTCCGCGCGCGGGGTCGAGCGACAGATCCGCGCCTACGTGCGCTGCGCGAGCCTCGCCCGCGAGGCCGGGTACGACGGTGTGGAGGTGATGGGCTCCGAGGGCTACTTCATCAACCAGTTCCTCGCCGCGCGCACCAACCGGCGCGACGACGCCTGGGGCGGCGACTACTCGCACCGCATGCGCCTGCCGGTCGAGATCGTCACCCGCATGCGCGAAGCCGTCGGGCCCGACTTCATCATCGTGTACCGGCTCTCGATGCTCGACCTCGTGCCAGACGGCAGCAACTGGGAGGAAGTCGTGCAGCTCGCGCAGGCGCTCGAACGCGCCGGGGTCACCATCCTCAACACCGGCATCGGCTGGCACGAGGCACGCATCCCGACCATCGCCACCTCGGTGCCGCGCGCGGCCTTCGCCTGGGTCACGCGCAAGCTCAAGGCCGACGTGCGCGTGCCGCTGTGCGCCAGCAACCGCATCAACGTGCCCGAGGTGGCCGAGCGCATCCTCGCCGAAGGCAGTGCCGACATGGTCTCGCTGGCCCGGCCGCTGCTCGCCGACGCCGGGTTCGTGGCCAAGGCCGCCGCCGGCCGCGCGGACGAGATCAACACCTGCATCGCGTGCAACCAGGCGTGCCTCGACCACATCTTCGAGCGCCGGCTCGCCTCCTGCCTGGTCAACCCGCGGGCGGCGCACGAGACCGAGTGGGACATCCGGCCCGCGACGCGCGCGAAGTCCGTTGCGGTCGTGGGCGCGGGCCCGGCCGGCCTCGCCTGCGCCACGCTGCTGGCCGAGCGCGGTCACCGCGTCGACCTGTACGAGGCCGCCGACGAGATCGGCGGGCAGTTCAATCTCGCGATGCGCATCCCGGGCAAGGAGGAGTTCCGCGAGACCCTGCGCTATTTCTCGCGCCGCATCGAACTCACCGGCGTGCGGCTGCACCTCGGCACCCGCGCCGACGCGACGAGCCTGCGCGCCGGGGGCTACGACGAGATCGTGCTCGCCACGGGCGTCACGCCGCGCGACCCGGCCATTCCCGGCGCGCGCGAGCACGCGGGCCGGGTGATCAGCTATGCCGACGTGCTGCGCGGCGCGCCGGTCGGACCGCGGGTCGCCATCGTGGGTGCCGGCGGCATCGGCTTCGATCTCGCCGGGTTCGTGCTCGAGGCCGGCCGCTCGCCCACGCTCGATCCCGCGGCGTGGCTGCGCGAATGGGGCATCGTCGACCCGGCCATCGCCCGCGGCGGGCTCGGCACGCCCGAGATTCCGCCGCCGCCGCGCGAGGTCACGCTCCTGCAGCGCAAGTCCGGCGGCTTCGGCCGCACGCTCGGCAAGACCACGGGCTGGATCCACCGCACGTCGCTGAAGCAGCGGCGCGTGAAGATGCTGGGCGGCGTGAACTACGAGCGCATCGACACGGACGGCCTGCACGTGAGCTTCGGCGAGCGCCGCGAGCGGCCCACGCTGGTGGCCGCCGACACCATCGTCCTGTGCGCCGGACAGGAGCCGCTGCGCGAGCTCGCCGCGCCCCTGCGGCAGGCGGGCGCGACCGTCCACCTGATCGGCGGCGCGGACGTGGCGGCGGAACTGGACGCGAAGCGGGCCATCGAGCAGGGCTCGCGCCTCGCGGCCGCGCTCTAGCACTCACCCGGTCGTCAGCGACTCGCGCACGGCGCCGCCGGCGTGCTCCTCGGCGCGGCGCGCGGCGTGCAGCGCCTTGAGCAGCTGCGCGTGCGCCGCCTCGTCCTGGCCCGCGTGCAGCAGCCGCCCGGCGGCCTCTGCCACCTTCTCGAGCAGCGCACACCGCTGGTCCAGGTACAGCAGCGTCTTGCCGAGGCAGCGGTGATCGCGGTCTTCGTCGAGCAGCGCACGGGCCGAGCGCAGCGCCCGCCCGTACTCGTCGCGGCCCGGCCTGGCCTGGTACTCCATCGGGGCTGCGCCCGCGGCGTCGGTCGGATCCGGGTCCGCGCCGGCGCCGGTCCGGCCGCCGCGTCGCGGCGGGCCCCGCAGCAGCGCGGAAATGATGTCGGACGTGGTGACGATGCCGAGCACGTGCCCCGCCTCGTCGACCACGGGCACGGCGTGCACGCCGAGGTCGGCCAGCCGGTCCGCGGCTTCGGCGATGCCGGCTTCGGGCGGCAGGCTCGTGACCGGAGTGCGCATCAGCCGCTCGAGCGTGACGTGCTGGTCGAGCCACGCGGCCGGGTCGTCCAGGTGCTTCGGCGCGAAGTGCTCGAGCTTGAGCAGGTCGGCGGTGCTCAGCATGCCGGCGAGCCGGCCCTCCGACACCACCGGCAGGTGGTGGATCCGGTACTGGCGAAAGCAGTCGACGGCGACGCTGACCGGCTGGTTCACGTCCACCACGACCACGGTCTCGGTCATGATGCTGGCAAGGGGCTCGTCGGCACGCATGGCGGGTCTCCGTGCCCAGCTTAGCCCCGCCGGCGGCGCCGGAACGTGACGCGCGTTCGATCGGCGGCCACGGTCCATCGGTACCGATACCGATGGCCGTGGGCATTCGCCGCGGGCGCCCGCTCAGTCGTGCTTCATCTCGGCCGGCACACCGGCCCGTCCCGTGACGTGCAGCAGGATGCCGAGCACCGCCATCGCCCACACGATCACCGGGCTCGACGGCAGGTCCGTCACCAGCGAGGCGGCGAGGCCGACGGCGTAACTCGCCACGGCCAGCAGGTAACCGAGCAGCAGCTGCCGGCCGCGGCCGTGCCGGTAGGTCGCCAGCGCCGGAACGATCAGCGTGGTGAACACGAGGTAGACGCCGACCAGCTGCACCGACATCGTCACCATCAGCGCGAACAGCACGTAGAAGCCGATGGTGCCGACGCGTTCGCGGGCCTTGAACCAGACGGCCAGGAACAGCGCGGTGAGCACCGCGGCGCGCACCAGCTGGTCGGTCGACACCCAGAGGATCTGGCCGGCGAGCAGGTCCTTCAGCTCCTCGCCGCCGTGCGGGTTGTTGGCGAGCAGCAGGATCTGCGCGGTCGAGGCGAGCACGAACAGCACGCCGATCAGGGCTTCCTGCACCTCCGGCCGCCGGCGCTCGGTCCAGGTGAGCAGCAGTGCGCCGAGCAGCGCCGCGGCCACCGCGGCGACCTGCGTGCTCCAGCCCTGCAGCTCCATGCCGAAGGAATGCGCGGCGATCACCCCGAGGCCGGCCACCTGCGCGATGGCGAGGTCGATGAACACGATGCCGCGGCGCAGGACCTGCTGGCCGAGCGGCACGTGCGAGAGCACGACGAGCAGGCCGGCGACGAACGCCGGCCACAGGATGCTCAGGTCACCGGCGAGGTCGCTCATCTCAGGGCCGCCGTCAGCTGGTCGAGGGTGTCGTCGAACAGCCCGAACAGGTCCTTCGCCGCGGGCGAGCCGCCGACCGAGAACGGCAGCACGACCACCTTCGTGTGCACCCGCTCGGCCAGCCAGTCGGCCGCCTTCGGGTCGTTGTAGGCGTTGCGCAGGATCATGCGCGGCGGGCTCGCGCCGAGCTTCTGCACCAGGCCCGCGAGATAGCCCGCGCTCGGCGGCACGCCCGGCTTGGGCTCGATCGCCGCCAGTTCGGCCATGCCCAGCCAGCGGACCAGGTAGGTCTGGTCCTTGTGGATGACGACCACCGGCACACCCTTGAGCGGCGCCGCCCGCGTCGTCCAGCGCGTCATCGCCTGCGCCCAGCGCGCCTGGAAGTCGGCGCCACGCTGCTGGTAGTACGCCGCATTCGCCGGATCCACCTGCGCCAGCCGGAGGCTCAGCGCCCGGGCCGCCGTCGCGATGTTGCGCGGGTCGAGCTGCACGTGCGGATTGCCGAGGGGATGCACGTCGCCCATGGAACGGTCGACGGCGGCCGGAACGTCCAGCATCTTCAGCACCGAGGCGATCTCGAAGTAGCCGGGCGCGCCGGGCTGGATCTTCGTGTTGCCCGACTCCTGCAGCAGCACGGGCAGCCAGCCGATCTCGAGCTCGGCGCCCGTCGCCACCACGAGGTCCGCGGTGCGGGCGCGCGCCACGAGGCTGGGCTTGGCGTCGACGCGGTGCACGTCCTGCAGGGCCGTGGTGGCCGTGTAGACGTTGACCTTGTCGCCACCGAGCTCGCCGGCCAGCGATCCCCAGTCGGCAGTCGTGGCCAGCACCTTGATGGCGGCGTGCGCGGGCAGCGCGAAGACCAGTGCACAGGCGAGGCAGAGACTGCGGAGATAGCGGTTCATGAGCGTCTCCTAGAACTTGTGCGCGCCGTGCGCGCCGATGGCGTAGATGTACTGCAGCAGGAACTGCCGGTCGTCCTCGGCATCCCGCGAGTCGTCCCAGGCGTACTGCGCGCGCAGCCGCGTGAACTCGCTCGGGCTCCAGTCCACCATGGTCGTGATTCGGCTCGGCGTCGCCGGCAGCAGCGACGGGAAGTCGCCGGCCAGCAGGTCGCCGCTGCGCACGAGGCCGATGCGGGTGTCGCCGGCATCGAGCGCGTCGTAGCGCAGGCCGAAGCGCCAGCGCGGGTTGTACTGGTACACGCCCTGCAGGTACCAGCCGTCCTGGACGCTGCGGTACGCGTCGGCGAGTCCCGCGCCGTCCACGTCGAATGCCAGGGTGCCGTCCTCGGTGCGGCGCAGGTATTCGGCCTGCAGCTTGAGCGCGCTGCGGCGCGTGTCCCGGAAGTGCCACTTCAGCGTGGCGTCCGCGATCCACGTCTCGGAGCTGCCGCTGAACGCGTTCACCACCGGGTTGCCGAGGCTGTCGACGTCCTCCCAGGCGCGCTCCTCGGCGTCGAGGTCGGCCCACGCCAGGCCGGCCCGCCACGAGAGCGAGTCGCCGAGGTCGCCGCCGACGTGCGCGAACAGCGTGGTGCCGTTCAGCCCGTTGCGGCCGAGCCGCGTGCCGGGATACTCCCCGCCGTTGCCGCTCTCCGCGCCGAACTCGAGGAACGTGTCGGTCGGCGCGAGCCACTTCACCTGCACGCCGTCCTGGCGGAACTGGCCGCCGTAGAAAGCCTGGTAGGCGAGCGGCTGGTCGACGAAGTCCCACGCGTGGGCGTGCACTTCGTTGAGGTAGCCGAACCCGGAGAAGAAGCGGCCCGCCTTGACCGTGAACCCGGCCGGCAGCGCCGTGGTGCGCGCGAACGCCTCCTCGACCTCCACCTCGCCCTCGGGCGTCAGGGCCATGGTGAGGGCGGCCGAGAAGTACGGATCGACGCTCGCCGCGAAGGTGACCTCGGACTCGCCGAGGTTGAAGCTGCGCTCGCCCGGCCCGATCTCGCCGCCGTTCGGCATGAAGCCCGCGATGTGGTAGTCGGCCGGGTCCTGGGACGTGTCGACGTAGGTGCCGGCCAGGATCACGGAGATGGACGGATTGAACGCGTTCGACGTGCGGGCCGGGGCCGACGCCACGGGGGCGGGCTCGGGGGCCGGGGCGGCGGCCGCCACCGGCTCCGCCGACTCGAGCTGCTCGAGTCGCTGCTCGAGCGCGCTCATCTTGCGGGCGTAGTCGGACTTCAGGGCGTCGATCTCCGCGCGCAGCGCGGCGACGTCGTCGCCGGCCAGTACGCGGCCGGGCACACAGGCAGCGGCCAGCACGATGGCCGTCATGACACGGGAAGCTTGTCCCATGGGTATCTCCTCGCAGGAATGAAAGGCACGCCGGCGCGCGGCCGGCGACGAACTCAGTCGCGGGTGCCGATCAGCGGGGAGGCGCGCGCGGTCGGAACGCGCGCAGGACGAGGCGTGCGTGCGGCGCGGCCACGACGGGCCGGCGCGACGCGAAGAAACGCTGGAACGCGAGGAAGAAGGCGAAGACCGCCGCGCCGCCCGTCACCAGCAGCGTGGCGTGCCCGACGCAGTCGGTGCAGACGATGGCGTGCTGGCCCGGTGCGTTCGCCGGCCGGTGGTCGCCGAGGTGCGACAACGCGTGCGCCATCGCCAGCGACTGCGCGATGCACAGGGCGACGAGGGCGAGGATGACCGTGAGTTGTCGACGTCGGGGGTTCAGGGCCGGCTCCTTTGCGCGGCCATCCTAGCCCACGCACGCGCCGGTTGACGAGTCCCGGCGCGCGAAATACCGGCGGGAATCCACGGAATCAGGCCGACCGGGGGGCCGCGCCGGACTTGTCGAGCAGCATCTCCACCTTGTCGCGGAAGCTGCGGCTCAGCTTGATCTCCTGGCCGGACTGCAGCCGCAGGAAGCACTCGCCGTTGACGTGCGGCCGCAGCGAGCGGACGCGCGCCAGGTTGACGATGGTCGAGCGGTGCACGCGCTGGAAGACCGACGGGTCGAGCATGTCCTCCAGCTCCTTCATCGTGGCGCGCAGCACGTGCGTCTGCCCGCCGGCGTGCAGGCACATGTAATCGCCGGCGGCGTCGATCCAGTCGATGGTCGCGACGTCGAGCCGCAGCGTCTCGCGGCCGGAGCGGATCGGCAGCATGGTCGCGTAGCGGCGCACCGGCTGCCCGACCGCGGCGAGCGCCTCCGGCTCGATCTCGCCCTTGCCGGAGAGGTCGGCGATCAGCGCCATGAGCTGCTCGCGCTGCGCGAGCGCCTGCTTCTGCTGCCACTGGGCCCGCACGCGCTCGAGCGCGCGGGCGAGCCGCTCCTCGTCCACCGGCTTCAGCAGGTAGTCGAGCGCGTGCGACTCGAAGGCGTCGATCGCGAACTTGTCGAAGGCGGTCACGAACACGACCATCGGCATGCTCTCGGTCGGCACCTGCTTCACGACGTCGATGCCGGAGAGGCCCGGCATCTGGATGTCGAGGAACATCAGGTCGGGCGCCAGCTCGGCGATGGCGTTCAGGGCCTCGCGGCCGTTCGAGCACTGGCCGACGATCTGCACGTCGCCCGCGTCCTGCAGGCGCAGCTCGAGGCCGCGGCGGGCCAGCGGCTCGTCGTCGACGATGAGGGTGCGGATGGTCATGGCTGCGTCGCCCTCTCGAAAGGCATGGTGATCTCCATTCTGAGGCCGGGTCGCGAAAAGCGCACGGCCAGCTTCTGGTGCTCGCCGTACAGCACCGCGAGCCGCTCGCGCGTGTTGCGGAAGCCGACGCCGCGGCCGCTGCCGAGCTCGACGCCGACCGGCAGGCCCGGGCCGTCGTCCTGCACCACCAGCATCAGCCGGCCGTCGTCGGCCCGGTGCGCCTCGATGCGCAGCCGCCCGCCCTCCTCGCGCGGCGCGACCGCGTACTTGAGGGCGTTCTCCACCAGCGGCTGCAGCACCAGCGAGGGCACCAGCGCCTGCTGCACGTCGTCGTCGATCTCGTACTCGAGGCGCAGGCGCTCGCCGAAGCGCAGCTTCTCGATGCCGAGGTAGAGGTTGAGCGCGTCGACCTCCTGGCGCAGCGTGACCTTCTTCATCGGGTCCTGGTCGAGCGTGTAGCGCAGGAAGTCCGACAGCCGGCCGATCGCCTGGTTGGCCACCTTGCCCTGGTTGTCGAGCACCAGGGTCGAGATGGCGTTGAGGGTGTTGAACAGGAAATGCGGGTTCAGCTGGTAGCGCAGCATCTTCACCTGCGCCTCCTGCGCCAGCACCGAGGCCTTGAGGGCCGCCTCGCGCTCGGACTGCAGCGTCTCGTAGTACTTGATGCCGAAGTACAGGCCGGACCAGCACAGCAGCAGGTACATCGAGCTCAGCGTGCCGCTGAAGATCCCGAACCACGGCTCCTTGGTCATCCACTCCTCGACCAGCCGGTCGTAGGAGTAGTTGATGACCGAACGCCAGGCGAGCGCGGTCACCCAGGACGCGCCGAGCGCGCCGACGATGATCGTGACCGGGCGGCGGTGCCAGAGCCAGCGGTAGAAATAACGCAGCGGAGCCGAGAGGATGAAGCCGCCGAGGGCCGCGATCGCGACCACGCCCATGTAGCCGATCGGGCGCTCGTACAGCAGCGCGCCGAGGTACTGGGCGATGAGGTAGGCGCTCCAGCCGAGCGTGTGCAGGGCCCAGAACAGCAGTTCGCGGTTGCGGCGGACGTCGTCGAGAGTCACGGCCGGCAGCTTAGCCCCCGTCCGGCCGGGAATGGAACGGTTCATCGCGCCCGGCGCACGGCTCGGCTCCGCCGCCCGGCCGGGCGGGTCACCGGGAACGCGTCGACCCGGGTAGGCTAGTCGCATGCGCCTGCACCCCGGCACCTTCCTCGGCCACTGCGAGCTGCGCCGCTGCGTCGGCGAGCTGCAGCTCGCCGAGCTCCAGCCCACCGTCGAGGCCCGCCACGTGCGCACCCACGTCCACGAGGACGCGCACCTCGTGCTGGTGACCCGCGGCCGGTACGTCAGCACGGCGGCCGGCATGCCGCCGGTGGCGGACGACACGGTGCTCGTGCTGAACCCGCCGGGCACGGAGCACCGCGACCACTTCGAGCGCCTCGACGGCCGCTTCCTGACGATCTCGATGTCGCCGCGCGCGTGGCAGGAGTACGCCGCGGCCGCGCGCCTGCCCGGGCGGCCGGTGCGTCTCGGCGAGGCGGCGGTCGCGCGCGCCCTGCTGCTGCGCCACGAGTTGCGGACCTGGGACGCGAGTTCGCCGCTGGCGACCGAGTCGCTGGTCGCCGGCCTGTGCGGCGACGCGGCCGACGGCGAGCGCGTTCGCGGCGGCCGCGGCCCCGGCTGGCTGGAGCGCGCGCGGGCCCGCCTCGACGACGACCCCCTCCACACGCCTGCGCTCGCCGAGCTGGCGCGGGACGCCGGCGTCCACCCGGTGTACTTCTCGCGCGCGTTCCGCCGCCGCTACGGGTGCTCGCCCGGCGAGTACCTGCGCCGGCGCCGCCTCGAGCGCGCCATCGGCCTGCTGCGCACCCGGTGCGTTCCGCTCGCGCAGGTCGCCGTCGAGTCCGGCCACGCCGACCAGCCGCACTTCACGCGCGCCTTCGCCCGCCGCTTCGGCATCAGCCCCGGCCGCTTCCGCTCGCTGCTCGGCTGAGCGCGGCGTGGTTCAGTGCGTGCAAGTCGCGCGGGCCGCGGCCTGCTAGCCTCGTCGCAGGTTCTGGCTCGGGGACATCCGCATGCGCACACTCTCGGCCCTGCTGCTCGCGGCGCTCGCCGCGCCCGCCCTCGCCGCACCGCCCGCCGCGTCCGACGGCACCGGCTTCGCGCCGGTGACCGCGGCGGTCGAGGCCGGCGAGTACGGCGCGATCACCAGCATCGTGGTGGCCCGCGACGGCCGCATCCTCTACGAGCACTACTTCGACGCGGACGGCGCGCAGGCCCGCCGCAATACCCGCTCGGCCACCAAGACGGTGGCCGGCATGCTCGCCGGCATCGCGATCGCCGAAGGCCGCCTGCGCGGCGTCGATGCGCCCGTGCTGCCCCTGCTCGGCCGGCGCACGGCGCCCGCGAACGACGACCCGCGCAAGGCGCGCATCCGCATCGAGGACCTGCTCACGATGTCGTCGCTGCTCGAGTGCGACGACGAGAACGCGTACTCGCGCGGCAACGAGGAACGCATGTACCTCGTCGAGGACTGGGTGGGCTTCTACCTCGACCTGCCGGTCCAGGGCTTTCCCGAATGGATGCCGAAGCCCGCGGACTCGCCGTACGGCCGCAGCTTCCGCTATTGCACGGCCGGCGTGACGACGCTCGGCGCGGCGCTGCAGGGCGCCGTCGGCATGCCGCTCGAGCAGTACGCGCAGGCCCGGCTGTTCGACCCGCTCGGGATCGAGGCGCCGCACTGGCAGCGCTCGCCGCTCGGCCTCGCGCAGGCGGGCGGCGGGCTCGGCCTGCGCAGCCGCGACCTGCTCACGCTCGGGCAGCTCTACCTCGACGGCGGTCGCTTCCAGGGCCGGCAGGTCGTGCCCGAGGGCTGGGTGCGCCAGTCGGTCACGCCGAGGGCGCGCGTCGCGGACGGCGTGGAGTACGGCTACCTGTGGTGGCTGATGAGCTTCCCGGTCGGGGACGCGACCTGGTCTTCGTTCGCGATGAACGGCGCCGGCGGCAACACCGTGCAGGTCTTCCCGGAGCGCCGGGCCGTCGTGGTGATCACCACGACCAATTTCGACCGGCCCCAGCCGCACGTCGTCACGCGCAAGCTGCTGACGCAGCAGATCCTGCCGCGCCTCTGAGGGCCGCGCGGCGACGGGGTGATACCCTTGCGCGCCATGCGTTCGACCTTCGCGCCCACGCGCTGGCTCGCACTCGCCAGCCTCGCCCTGCTTGCGGCCTGCGCGAGCGAGCCCCATCGCCCCGGCGGCGTGCTGGTGCGCGACCAGTCGCAGTGGATCCCCGTGGCCTGGGACGCGCTGCCCGGCTGGAACGACGATCGCGTGCAGCAGGCGTGGCCCGCGCTGCTGCGCAGCTGCCAGCGGCCGACGCCGGAGTGGGCGGCCACCTGCGCCCGCGCCGTGCAGGCCGGGCCGCGCGACGAGCGGCAGGTGCGCGCGTGGCTGACGCAGAACCTGCGGCCGTACCGCGTCGAGTCCCGCCAGGGCCAGGCGCAGGGCCTCATCACGGGGTACTACGAACCGCAGTTCGAGGCCCGGCGCCGGCCCGACGGGCGCTACGCCACGCCACTGCACTCGCCGCCCGCCGACCTCGCCACGCGCCGTCCCTGGTGGACGCGCCGCGAGATCGCCACCCTGCCCGCGGCGCAGGCGGCGCTGCGCGGCCGGGAGATCGCCTTCCTCGCCGATCCGCTCGATGCGCTCGCGCTGCAGATCCAGGGCTCGGGCCGGCTGCGCATCGTCGAGCCGGACGGCTCGGTGCGCAGCTCGCGGGTGGCCTACGCCGGCAGCAACGAGCAGCCGTACCGGTCGGTGGGCCGCTGGCTGATCGACCAGGGCGAGCTGCCGCCGACGCAGGCCTCCTGGCCGGCCATCCGCGACTGGGCGCGCAACCACCCCGCGCGCCTGGACGAGCTGCTCTGGTCCAACCCGCGCTACGTGTTCTTCCGCGAGGAGCCGCTGGCGGATCCGGCGCAGGGCCCGCGCGGCGCGCAGGGCGTGGCCCTCACGCCCGGCCGCTCGATCGCCGTCGACCCGAAGAACGTGCCCTACGGCACGCCCGTGTGGCTGGCCACGACGGAGCCGCGGTCGGACCGGCCGCTGCGTCGGCTGGTGGTCGCGCAGGACACGGGCAGCGCGATCGTCGGGCCGGTGCGCGTGGACTACTTCTGGGGCTGGGACGGCCCTGCCGCCGAGCAGGCGGGACGGATGCGCCAGCCGCTGCGCATGTGGGTGCTCTGGCCGCGCTGAGCGCTCACCAGTCGAGCGTGCCCGTGACGACCGTCTGCGTACGCCCGCCGATCCAGACCTCGCCGTCGTCGTCGACGCCGATCTCGACCACGCCGTCGCGACCCACCTCGCGCCCTTGCGACGCCCGGAAGCGGCGCGCCGGCAGGGCGTCCTGAACGTGCAGCCAGGAGCCGATGGCCGCGTTGGCGCTGCCGGTGACCGGGTCTTCCGGGATGCCGTCGGCCGGTACGAACGCCCGCACGACGAGACCGAAGCCACCCGCGGCCTGCCGTGCATAGA